>WNFG01013115.1_pt1 | contig 11300 bp, 11 predicted proteins | sample 5400431 | NCBI WGS metagenome assembly WNFG01 (sample SAMN13153346, study PRJNA577476) | soil metagenome | isolation source: 120 cm saprolite under Douglas fir tree site 2 hole 3 replicate 2 | place: USA:California | collected 2015-04-18
ACATCAGATTGTAGCTGTCGGACTGCTCCTGAAATCCGGCCTCGGTGATCAGGCCCTGCTGCCCGAGCACGGCTTTGGTTAGCGCGCCCTGTGAAGCCGAGTCACGCAACAGATCCAGTGCGCTGCCGGACTTGGCAAACCCGGCTCCGGCGACACCCGCCTCGGTCTCGCCCTGCGAGGTCTCGATCTGACGGTCGAGTTGCATCTGCTTGATCTGCTGCGACTGCTCGGTGAACGCCTTGTTCTTCAGCGCGAGGCCGCCGGCAAGATCGTATTCCGACGCCTCGGCAAGGTCGCCCTGCGCCTTGATGCGGATGCCCTGTGCCTTGATCTTGCCGCCCTGCAGGGATCCGATGCCAGCGAAGATGTCGTTGACCGATCCGGCTACACTATCGACGATTGATGATGGCATGGCGCTATCCGTCGTGGGTCTGGATGATGACGGGGCCGATCGCCAGCACGTTCGCCGGAACGGGGCGAGTCTGCTGCCAGCAGATCATGCTGTCGAAAGAGAGATCATCCTGCAGCGTTGCCACATAGATTCCGCTGAAGGTCTGGCCAGGCGGCAACGCCACACCGGCATCGTTCTTGAACAGGATCGGATCGAGCTTGGCAAAGGTGGTGCCGATCTGCAATCCAGCGGACGTGCCCTCAACCATGGTGGCGTATTTTGGCGTGACCCGCTTCTTGCCGAATGCCGGGCCGGTGCGCGCGCCGGTCTCCTTCGGCTCGTTCGGCCGCACGATCTGACCCTGTGACGTGTAGGTCCGGCCGACGATGATCTGGCCGGCGGCAGCGGCGGCGGTGGCAAAGTCCTGCGTGAATAGTCCGGCGCCTGGCCCAGCGGAAATGCTGTCGCCGAACGGAACGGTGGTCGATCCGCCGCTGACTACGAAATCGGTATAGGTCGAGGCGCCCGGCGCACGCTGACCGAGGTCGAGGCCGGCCGCGAAAATCTGCACGGTGAGGCCATTAAGATGCCAGAGCCCATTCAGCGTCATGCTGCCGTAGGGTGTTTGCGCAGCCGGCGCATTGATCACAGTGGAGGACGGCTTTACCGCATCGTCGAGATACCATGCGGCGGCCAGCGGATCACCCTCCTCGGCGAAATTGTTCAGCACGTCGACATGGCGGATGCCGGTCGCTGGATTGGAACTGACGATCGACAGCGCATCTAGCCTACCGTCCTGCGATGGTCCGACGCAGATGCTCTCGATTGTATCTCCGGTAGCGAAAACATGCCGATGCCATCCCATCACGTTCGGACCCTGCGAACTCACCAGGCTATCGCGCCGATAGGTGGTGCCATTCAGCGCGCCATTGACCCGCGACCACAGCACAGGAATGGTTTCCTGCTGATACATGATCTCGTTGATGTAACCCTTGGTCAGATGGCGCGCGTTCGATGACAGGTCCGGCGCCGAGAACTTTCCGGAGAACACATCGGCGAAATATTCCATCATGCCGCGCTGGAAGTTCTGCACGAAGACCGTGGTGTGGTCGGTGCGCTTCTCGATATTGGCGCAGCCGATCTTGGTCATCCGCTGGGCCGCAATGTTGGTCGGCGCCATCGCGCCCGCAGTCGGTGGATGCAGCAGCCATTCGCCGGGCTGGCTGCCGCAGAGAATGCCCTGCAGGTCCGGCTCTAGCCAGAAGATCGGATTGACGTCGGGAGAATTGAAGACGTAGGTGATGGCGTTTGCGTTCGATACCGAGCCATCCGGATTGGTCGGTGCGAAGTTGAACAGGTCATTCGACTTCGAACTGTCGACACGGTTATCAACCGCACCCGATAGCCATAGCCGCCCCTCGTGATAGGTGCCGCAGGTCGGCCAGCCCGTGGTGTCGGAATAGACACCTAGCCGCCATGTCCTGATTGACGCAAAGTAAAGCAATGCCGGACCGAGAATTTCGATATTAAATGCGGCGCCACTGCCTGACCCTGTCGGGTTGAAAAACGACAATTGGGAAACGATGGCGGATAAGTCATATTGTGTAGCCGTGGTAGGCAAGCTTGCCGAAACATTAATTTCGATCCAGACATAATTCCACGACGTGTTTTGATCGGTTGAAATAATAGTGACGGGAGAAATGATATTTGGAAATGTACCGGCCGTTCCAATTACCGTTCCTTCGTTTCCGATTACTGGCGGGGTAGCACTGCCGCGCAGGTTCATCGTTATAAATGGGAAAAACGGTCTTACCAAACCTGTGTGGGATTCGATATATATCCCAGCCGCAAATCCAAAATCGCTCGATGGATATACTGTCGCCTGCAAAATTTTCTGAGCCGAGGCACCGGAATAATTTTTTCCGATAAAAGTCCGCAATGCAATTGTGGCTGGTGTACTGCTGCCAGTGACTTTATTGACGGCCGATGCCGACTCGACTTTGGATATTACGCCGTCGAATGCTGCATTATTTCCACCACTGAAAGTCATGGTGCCGATGTTCAATGATCCGGCCAGTGCACGATCGATGATATTCGGCAGAGATGTAATTTTTCCCCAAGTCCAGATTGCAGCACCTTGCGGAACAATCTGCCAGTTCAAGAGATCAGAACCAGGTGCGTGACCGATGTTACTCGATGTCAACGATGACCAATAGGTGGTTGCGTTAGGCTGTCCGTTCGGATTATAGGCGACAACGACAGGAGTCGCCGCGGTCGATGCCGCATAAGTCGTAGCGATGTTCCATGGTGCCGGCTCGGAATACAGCCTTACCGATCGTCCAATATCGGTGGCGAGAAGCCCTGATCCGTTATTGATCGCTGCGCCTGCACTGGTGGTTGCCCATTGCGCAGGGCTTGATACCGGCGTGTTGCCGACATTCTGATCTACCAGCGAAATATAATTAATGCCGGCGGACGTGACGAACGCGCCTGTTGCGTAGGCCGTAGTTGCGCTGAATATCGGAAACGACAGCGTTAGCGTAATGATCCCATTCAATGCGCTCGGAGTTGCCTGCACGCCATTGGTGAATGGATCGAGATATGGTCCATCTAGAAAAACGGCCGAAGACAGCGTGAATGACGCGAATGCTGACGATAATGAAGATGGGGGTACTGCGACCAACGAGCGGGGCTGGGTGGTTCCCTGCAGCAGGACTGCCGTTCGCTCAGCCTGCACCGATCGAAGCGTTGACCAATTCCCTCCCACGTAGGGCGTGGCGATTTCCAGTATCCGCGAGATCGTGCCGGTTCCGGCGACAAAATCTGTCAATGTCGTGCCATCGATGGTGGTGCCAGTGATCGGATCGGTCAGCGTTAGTTCAGTTGCGGAAGTCACTGTGCCGACGACCTGCCGATTCTGCAGCGGCGCACAGGTCGAGCCGAGGCTGGAGAACATAAACTGGTTGCCGGTCGTCCAGCCATGCGCGGTCTTGGTTGCGACCTTGGCCGGATTGGCGGCCGAAATAGAAACGATGGCCTGTGCGTCATTGCTCATCACCAGCGACGGGCCGGTGAAGAAGCGCACGAAGCCGTCGGTGAACTCCATGTTGTATGGAGCGTTCTGCTGAAAATCGAATTTTGTCAGTTTCGCGGTCAGGCCGTTGCGCGTGGTCTGCGCGAACTGGAAGCCGGGCCGCCGCACCCATTGCCCGGTGTCGGTCGGCAATGCGTTGAGACAGACGTTCAGCGACTTGCGATAACTCGGAGATTCCAGCCGGCCTTGGACGAATTTGGAGATTTCGCCGCCAGAGAAATCAGTCTGGGCAAATGACGCGTCAGCCATGGGCTAGAGCCTCACGGCGATCAGGTCGTCTTGCGGCGGATCGACCCAGCCATTCTCGATGCCATCGACCAGTGCATTATCCAGCGCGTCCCGCTTCGACATCCGGATCGAATTTAGTTTCGCGTCCGATTGCGTGATGGTCTGGCAAACCCCGAGTGCAATATCGCAGGCCAGCAGCTCGCAGAAATTGGTGTGCATGCGCGCGACGTCGGTGATGTTGGCGATGAAACGTAGCGAGATCGGGCCCGAGTCGCCGGAGATCAGGTAACTGCCCTCGAACAGCCAATCGTCATAGGGGCTTCCGGTGGGGCCGCCGACAGTGTTCAATCCCATCTTGGGATTCTGCGGCGCAACCCGCAGATATCCGGCCGGCTTCATGAAGGCATTTTGGGTATTGGTCTGCGACAAGGGCCCCGAATTTAGCGGGTATACGATGTTCATCGTGGTCAGACCGACGCCGAACGGGAATTCCTTGCCGCCGATCTGCAGCCATTTGTCCGAGCCGGCGCCGCCGACGAATACCGTGGTCCACGGATTGAGCACGCCGGCTGTGCTCCAGTTCACGCCGCCGTCGAGCGTCGGATCGTTGCCGACATTGCCGTTGGCTCATGTAGGCGACCGACAGGTAGGTCACGACCTGATTCTTGAAGAACGTCACCGTCGCATCCCATGCCGTCGCGGTGGCCGGAACGTCGGAATTGCCGGACTGCAGCGACAGGTAGACCCGATTGGTGCCGTCGCCAGCCGCCGTATAGACCACCTCACCGGCGGAATAGGCCGTGGCAGCGACATAAAGCGGGATCGCGCGCGGGCCGAAATAGGGTTCCCAGACCGTGGTCAGCAGCGGATCGAAGCCGAGGTTGTTCGGGATGTTGGAGATCCACATGCTGCCGACCTGATCGGCGACGATCGATCCGACGAAATAGGTGGTGGTCGAGGACCACAGCGCCGGAGTCAGCAACATGGTGTTGCCATCGATCGCGCGCAGGATCTGGCGGCGGGTGGCGAAGGTCCAGAGCCGGCGCTGCAATTCGGCCTCGCGCAGCTTGCCGTAGGCGAAGGAGGTCTGGCGGGCGTTACGAGATGGCTCGGTGAATCCCAGCACGGGATCGATCATGTCGGCGCCACAAAGCTGCAGCGCCCTGTTCGCGATATCTACAGGAGTCCGGAATTCCGTCATGGCCGGAACGATGCGTTTCCCCCATCAGGGGAACAACGCACGATCTCAGCTTGGAACGCGGCAGATCGTGGCGAAGACGGCGGTGAATCCGGAAACTAGGAAATTGTACGAGCCGGGTGGCAGATCGATCACGGCATATCCGGTCACGACCGCGAATGCAGTGAACACTGGAATGAATGTAGAGCCGTCCGCGCCAAGTATCTGCAGACCCATGGTACCCGCACCGGTCGCATTAGCCGCGACCGCATACTTGCCGCCGCGCAGCGTGAAGGCCGCCGTGGTAGCGCCGATATTGGAAAATTTTACAACTTCGGTCGAGGTGCTACCCACGGCTATTCCTTATGGCGGAAGCTGGCCGCCGAGTTGTCGCATAATCTGCAGCAGCGCGCCCTGCACCAACGATACTGTCGTGAATTTGGCGCTATCGAAGCTCACCGTCAGATCGCCCGCCGCCGCCGCACCGTTGATGACGGCGTGGCGACAATCGCGATTGTCGGTCTTCGTTGCCGCGCCCTGATCGATTCCGACGTTGATGAACTTGTTTTGCGCCACCTCAGTTCACGTACTCCATCTTGCCGATCAGGATGCCGCCGGTGGTGATCGCAGTGGTGACCCTGACATAGATGTCGAAGAAGCCGCCGGGATCGGCCGAGAACTGGGTTGCGCCGAGCGTCACCAGGTTCTGCCACATCGGGATATCCATCATCGGCGCAGTGAACGTGCCCTGGAACGGATCGGTGACGGTCGTGATCAGAGGGAAGGTCGCGGAGGCGACGAACAGCGTCTTGGCCGCGCCGAACAGCTTGTTGTCGGCACCGGCAGTGATCAGCACAACCGGATTGGCCAGCGTGGCCAGCGACTGTTGGGTACCGTCCGATGTCGAATCCGAATAGGCGATATCGATATCGGCGGCACCAGCCGTCAGGATCGTGCTCCAGATCTTGAGATCCTTGACCTTGGCGTTACTGGGAAACCGCAGCAGCCGGTATCGCGAGTTGGTGTCGTCGGCCGAAACCGGGCTGACGGAACCATCGATCACCGTGATGAAGCCAGGGGCACCTTCGCCAATGGTCATCGGAATGACGGGGATCGCGTCGAGGTTGGTGATCGGCAGCGATTTTAGCAGGCTCGTACCCATTTTCTGTGCTCCTTAACCGGTGACGACGAAGCCAGCGGCGCTGACCTGCTGTGCATTTTCAAAGAAGCGCTCGAAAGCTTCCAGCGCTTTGATGATCTCGACCTTGGTCGGGATGTTGGCTCCCGCCGTATCGCCGACCCGAAGCTCAACGAAGGTCGTCGCACTCGAGGCGGCGCCGGTCGTGAAGTCCGAATACTTGCTGCCTTCGAGGCCGCGGGTGAGGCTTACGAAATGATCCGCCATCGGCCCCTCCTACGGCGTCACGTCGGCAGCGGCGGAGGTATCCGCGCAGAGCACCTGCAGCAGGCGTCCCGGTTCAAGCCGCGTCGCGCCCGACGACATCATGGTGTAAATCTGGTACGGCAGCCCGGTCAGATCCTTGCGCTGGCTGACGTCGCTCTGGGTGTCCTTCCAGATGCCGAGATAGAGCCCCGACTTCACATAGGCCATGTTCTGGCGGACGCTGGAGGTCGAGGTCAGCCGCTCCGAATACTTGATATCGAAGCCGAGGAAGCGCGATACCACACCGTCGGATAACACCGGCCGGTCGTTGAACTCGGTCGAGACCACCTGTACCTGATTGAGCAGATCGGATTCACCCTGTGAGTTCGTGATCCACGTCTTGGCTTCATCCTGCGGGACTTGCGCCTTACGCAGGATCCGCTTGGCCTCAATCATCTTCGCCACCGTCAAGCCAGATGCAGCGGCCGAGCCAAAGGTAGATGCAACTTGCCAGCTTGCAGTGACGAAGGTCTCGTTGGTGAAGGCGTTCGGGGTGTTGCCGTCGCCGAGCAGCGCGGTCGCGAACGCGGAGCCGATAATGCGATCGTCCCATTCGCGGGCGACAGCGGCAGCGGCCGCGGCGACTTCCTGCGAGGTCGGATCGATCGCGGTCTTCAGCTTGTCGAAGGTGTCGACCATCTGCTGGGCGTCTTTGTCCACCGGCAGCACCCAGCGCCTGGTGAAGTCGACGTCCTGGCGCGCGATCGGGGCGAAGCGACCCGCGGGCGTCTTCATCTGCACCGCGCCTGTGTACTGGATTGGTGAGGCCTGCTTGCCGACATGGTAACCTTCCATGACGGTGCCGCGCAGCATCGATTGCGTCTGCTGCAACTTGAGCACCAGCAGATCGGAAAATTCGGTCGTGAATAGTTTGGGCAGATTCTCGGACATGGCTATCCCGCAGGTTCGGATGAAGGGTGAACGTCGGCGGTCTTGCCCATGCGATCAGTCGCCGGGGACCATCAAACACTTCAGCCTTGTCCGTTGCGGGGGCCGTCTATTTTAACGTGGACCGAACTTGTCCCTTGCGGGGGATCGGTCTGCACGGGCGGGAACATGGCCCGCCCGTTTGGCCGGAACAACGCACGGTCATTTCTTCCGAACGTGCTTGGCCATCTTTCCCATGTTCGGATATTTCCGGTGCACCGCTGCCCTGACCTTGGTCTTTTCCTCCGGCGATCCGTGCTGCGAAACGCGGGCGAGTGCGTTCCTAGCATGCGATGCATCCTCAATCGGATAGCGTCCGCCCGGAAGTGCGAAGTCCTTGGCTGGGATATGCTTTCTAGCCGCCGCAGACAGTTTGGACATGCTCTATCCTTTCTTCTTGACGTGCTTGGCGAGTTTGCCGATCTTACGGCCGGTATCCGCCCTCATATAATCGTTGGCCACGTTCATCGGCATCGGCTTCTTGCCGTGCGCACGCAGTTTGGCGCGACCGGCCGCGGTACTGGACATCGCAGCAAATCCATGTTGAGCCTGAGATTCACTGGGCAAAGCATCCTCCTATCGGTTGCGCAGGTCGATCATCTGGTCCTTCAGCGCAGCCTTAGCGCGGCTGAATCGCTTCAGCGCCTCGGGGTCATTCATCTCGGTGTTCTGCAGGCCGCCCTTCATCGGGTGAGCGCAGTAGAAGCTTCCCGAGATCACGCAACCGTCCTTGTTGCAGCCGTCGCAGCATTCGTTAGCGCTGATGCCGGCGAACTGCGATGGCACCTTCGGCGCGGCGGCCTCGATGCGCGCGCGCGGGAATGCTCTCTTCTTCCTGGCTTTCTTCACCGTCTTCTTCTTCGGGGCTTCGATCGGCGCGGTGGTGTCGGTCATGGCTTCGTTCATTACGAATCTCCTTCGATCATCTGGTTAAGGCGCTTCCATTCGGCTTTGGCTTCCTGATCGCCGTTATTGAGCCGTGCAACCCATGCCTTGTCGGCGAACAGTTCCTGCTTGCGGCTCATCGCACCCTCGCGGGTTGTGACGGCGCCGCTCGCCGAACCGACAGAGCCGCTCTCGACAAAGACATCTTCCTTCCGAGCATTGCCGATCTTGCGCAGTGCCTCCATCACCTTGGAATAGCCCATCTGGCTTTCGAACGCGGCCAGTCCTTCCGGATCCAGGCCGAGCCGGGAAGCACCCTCCTTCGCGGCCAGCAGGTTGAAGCGGTGGGTATTGGAGTCCTTTCCGCCCCAGTTTTTCTCCAGGGCAGCGCGCTCCTCGGCGAGTTTGCCGGCGCTGAGCGTGCTTTCGGTCCTGTCCTCGTTCTCCAGATACTTGACGACGGAGGCGACGATCGCACTGGCCTTGTCCTTTGGCACGAAGGCTGCAGCCAATCCGGCCCGCATCGCATCTGCGAACGCCGGTTCAAGATCGGCGCCGGCGAACTTCACGCTGGACAGATCGTATTCTTTGGCCTCCTTCGGCGCACCTAGTCGCTGCCAGAACGCAGCGATATCGGCCGGAGGGGAATCGGCCTTCAGCATTTTGAGGATCTGATCCGGCGGCGTGCCGATATGCTTCTCGGCGGCGCGGTACTGCTCGGTCAGTTTTGCGGCGAGCGCCTTCGGGCTCGACAGGTCATAGCCTTTGTTCTGCCAGAAACCGAGCGTCTCTGGCTCGATGCCTTCGTGCCAAGGCTTCGATGCAGCAGCCGCTGCTGCCGCGGCCGCCGCTGCGGCTGCGGCTGCTGCAGCATCGCCACCGGCAGCACCTCCAGCGGCGCCACCTGCGCCTCCTGCCTCGTCGAAGTGAAGCCGTGGTCGGCCGGTATGGTAATTAAGGTAGTTCATTGCCTTGTGCTCCTATAGCGGGCGGGTTGTATTTCTCGACCAGTTGCTCCGGGGTCAGATCAAGATAGTCACGTATCCGAAGGATCACTTCCCTTCGGCCTTCCAAAACGTAGGTCAAGTCTCGGCTGCCGGGGATGACGCAAGTTTCCTTCTCCCTGCAGAAAATTCCAAGATCGAGAAGGACCGCCGCGCCGCTGCCGGGATTATTGAACGCCAACTGGTAGGCACGCTTGACCGTGGTCTGGTATTCAATCGCCTCATCGCGCGTCATTTGCTCGCCAGATATTCAAGGGCTGCTCGGATCCTAATGGGATCTTCTTTGAAGAGCCCGATTGCGGTATTGCACGGACTACAAAGCAATGACCTCACTCTGTCGGTGTCGTGACAGTGATCGACGACAAGTTTTCGTTTCTGAGCACAAATAGCGCAGCGTCCATCCTGCTGAGCTAGCATTCCTTCGTATGCTTCTTGCGAAAGTCCATATTTTGACTTTCGCGATTGCATCCGTGCGCGCTGAGGGTTTGCTTGGTATCTCTCCTTGTTTTTCTTCAGCACTTCTTCACGCCGCCGATAATAACTTTCCTTTTGAAGGATTCTTATTTTGTCTCCATCAGCGCCTTTGCGCCTATCTCGTTTCTTTGCGTTGAGTTGGTCTTTCCTATTTTGGTCTGAAAGATAGACGCGCATGTATTCGCGCTGGCGTTGTCTGCATTCATCGCTGCCCTTGACGGCCATTACATACTGCCCTGCGGTTGCTCTAAGGCTCCCGTCTTACTGGCAACGGCTCTTGCTTTTATGATCGCAGCTTGGGCGGGAGCCGCGGCTATATCCTGCTGCTGTTTCTGCGCCTGTGCGCGAGCCTTGCGCTTCTGGGCGACCGCCTTGTCGTCCGACATCCACTCTTCAGGCACGTTGTTGATGTTGGCGATAGCGGGCACGGCGGTATCGAAGTCGATCCGGTCCAGCAGGCTCTGGTCCTGCGTGACGTTGACGAGCTCGCGGAGTTGCTCGACGGTGCGCAGGAAGCCGGCCGCCTTGCCGGCAGATGCGGCCAGCGACAACGGCGAGGTGTCGGTGACCTCGTAATAGCCGCGCGCCTCCTGCAGCGCGCCCGGCATCGGGTCCAGCATCCGCATCTCGGCCAGCAAATCCAGTTCGCGCTCGACCAGCCCGCCGACATATTCGGTGTGCTGCCGGCCGAGGGTCGGCGCCACCAGCATGCCCTTTTCGTTGACGAGTTCGATCACCTGCGTCGCCGTCATGTCGGGATGCTCGCTCAGCACCTTGAACAGCGACACCAGGAACACGTCGTCAATCAGGCCGCGTTCCTCCTGCATCATCTCCAGCGTGATCTTGATATCGCCGGTGGGCAGGGTGTGAACCAGCAGCTTGCCGTCGGCCGTGACCCCGCCGCGGTTCATCGCGCCGGGACGCAGGCTCATGCCGACCACGCCGTCGTCCGCCGTCAGCAGCACCGGATCGGCGGCACGATGGCCGGTCTTGAGGAAGATGGTCTTTTCCAGATTGAGGGTTTTCAGCGAAGGCAGCACCAGTTGCGCCGGGCCGCGGCCCTCGACCTCGCCTGGAGTCTGGTCATAGCGGGAGACCGCATAGGGGAAGGTGCGGAATCCGCCCTCCGGCGCCATCAGGCAGTTGCCCTCGATTGAGACATAATATGAGGTGAACGGCAGCGCGCGCTGGTCCAACGCCTCCGGATCGTAGTCCTCAGAGCGCGGTCGCACGCAATGCAGGAAGTTGTAGGTCCACTGGCTGTCCTGTTGCAGCGGCGCGCGGAGCGCCTCCGGCAGGTTCTCAAAACCCCATTTCTGCACCGCCTGGTAGGCCGTCAGCCGGAACCAGCGAATCATGCGGTCTACTTTTCCTTGGTGATTCTCGCCGAAATAGGTCTCGCCGAGAGGGACTGACTTGTATCGCAGTCCACGCACACCACGGTCCCAGCGCGAGTCGAACTTGTCGACGAACATGGTGGCGTTGCCGAATGCGCCGAGTGATTGCCAGTTGTTGTAGTTCTGCGCCGCGAAGTTGGCGTTCGCCGCGTAGCGCATCCGGAATAGCAGCTTGGTCGTGCTCTCGTACCAGAGCCGGGTGTCGCGGTCCTTCATCAGGTATTCGTCACCGGCAAGGCCATGCCAGAACATGTTGCGCGGCGTCACCAAGGAGTCGGC
>WNFG01004852.1_pt1 | contig 11299 bp, 7 predicted proteins | sample 5400431 | NCBI WGS metagenome assembly WNFG01 (sample SAMN13153346, study PRJNA577476) | soil metagenome | isolation source: 120 cm saprolite under Douglas fir tree site 2 hole 3 replicate 2 | place: USA:California | collected 2015-04-18
CGCGTGGCGGCGCGTTTCGCGCGATTAGCCCGGTCGAGCCATTGCGCTCAGGACTGGCTTCGGGATTAGCAGATGGGATGAAAGATCGGCTCGTTACTGCTGAAGATGGTCCGGTCGGCCTCACGCGGGTAGCTGAATCTGCTGGTCGTGCATTGAGGGATTGAGCGGATGAGCTTTCTGAGCGCGATTCTTTGGTCTTCGGCGCTGGCAGGCTTACTGTAGGCGTATTGAAGGTATTTGCCGCCGATGGAGCGGAAGTACGCGAAGTCCTTTCGCCTGGGCGATTAGGCAGTGCCGGTGACGTGGCATCAACAGCCAGTATTGATTTCTGAGCGTCTCGGAGGCGTTTTCCGAGCGGACCGCGTAACACTGCGAGTCCAACGGTGAGACTGATCACCGCGAACAAAAACACTAATGCGGCGGCGTGAAATCCGGGTATTTCAAGAACATAAAAGTGCGAAGGGCGAGTCCTCGATACGATCCGCTGACCACTCGACTTTGTCTGTTTGTCACTTAGCTCGGGAATGAAAGTCTTAATTGGTTCGGGCGCGAAGTTTTTTGCACGTTCCGATGGAAAGCTGGCCTCTAGGCTCTGCGGAGAGTCGCCGGTTGAAATTTCCGCACCGGAACCGGCCACCGAATCACCGGCGTCGGCACGAGAGCCGACGTCGATCGGGGTGGGGCGTTTTGCATTAGTGCTTTCAGACGGCAACATTTCCGAGCAACGCGGTGCCGCTTCCTCATCACGAACTGATGGGTTGCTAAAGATCCTTCTGGACTCGCGAGAACTGATTTCCAAGGGCTGCTTGTCGCGGCGAAGGGGCTTAGGTAGTTGTGCAAATTCCGGGGCTGGCTTTTCGGACGCGATCCAATTTGCAATTTGATTGCGGGCGTCGGCGGTGAGATCAACAAATCGGATGCCTGCGCCTTTCGTCGATTCCGCTAGCCACACAATCTGCGCGGAGACTTCGATGCTTTGCCTGGAGCTGGGCAATTGAAAGCGAATGCGTGGGAGGTAGTCACCTGCTACAAGGAGGTCGGCTGCCGCAACGGCCATGCCTGTCTCACTTATATTGAGGACAATGCCGCCATTGGTATCGCCGAGCTCGACGTACGCGCGGCAAGCAGGAGTCGCGCGCGTCTGAAGGCGGCGGTCACGCGTGGGATGAATCGCCTCAACCGGCACCTGGCGTTCGGCTTCGAGTGCGGCTGCTTCCGCTTGTGCCTGTGCGTCCGCTTCCTGCTCCGCCTTATTCCGCCGCGCGATTTCTATGAGTGTTGCGAGCCTGCCGCCCGCCTTCGAGAGTGCGTCAAAGACGAAGGCAACATTCTTGGGGTTGAACTGAAGCTGCCGAGCAGTAAGAGACAGTCGGATGCTGTCGTAGATTTCATCTTGCTGGTTTTCGGAAAGATAGCCCTGCAGTTCAGAATAGAAAGCGCCGTTCTCGTAATTCTCTCTCCACTCAAGAATGGCCTGGAGACGACGATTGGCGTCTTTCTCCAATTCTTGTTCTTGCTGTTCCGCTGCGACATCTTCGGTGAACACTTCTGCTTGACCATGGGATAATTCCATGGTTATTTCTGTCAATCCACCACGCAGTTCCTGAACCTTGTTGGACGGCCAAGATGTTTTACGACAGACCCACTCTCCGCGCGTCTTGTCGAAATCAATCGAGGCGCGATACTCATCTGTTTCATACTTGAATACCGGCAACGGCTTGAGCGGTGGCCACCTACCGGCCAGGAGTAATTTCATCTCGGCCTGTTGCACTGGAGACGTGAGTCCAGCAATGTTGGGCCTAGCTCGTTCGTGTTCATTCAATTTCATGATTCGGCCCGAAAAGTTCTACCCGCCACACGATTTTGCTGGCGTGCGGCCAGCAAACTTTTGGAAGCGGCCGTCGCGACGGGGATTTGAACGACGAATGTTTCGAGGGACAACAAGTGCGCTGAAGTATTCCTGCAGATTCGACATGTCCCCACCCCACCGCTTTGTGCGGTGAGCGTCGTCTGCCTTGTTCCCTTCGTTGTCGAGGCCCCTACAAGAACTCCCGGACCACCGCTCTCGACCAAAACGCCGTGGAGCTGTGCACGTTTGTCACACTGGTAGAGCACTTCTTCGCAGGCCAGAGAGACTTTCTGGAGATCGGTGCTGTTGCACTTAGGGTAGGGCACGTCCATCTCGTCACCCCTTGCAGCCCCAATTCAGTGTGGGAAGAGTCCTTTCTGATCAACTTCCCTCGTCCGCTGTCGTAACTTTCCTGAGTGTAGTCAATCCTAAACCCCGTCGGGCGGGATTAGTTGCTTGCCTCCGTTCGACGAGACTTCGTTCCGGCCATTTTCCGAGCCATGTACAGGAGCAGCTTACGATCCCCTTCTTTCTTGCCCCTGTCTCCTTTAAACTCTTCATTTTGAGCTACATGCAAGAGAGTCGTAATTGGGCTACCCGCTACACGCCTGATAAACGCTAGTGCTTTATCGAAGGCGCGCATTCAGAGTCGCGTTTGCATGCGCGATGCTCCGGCGCGCCTTCGATAAAGCACTAGCGTTTGTGGACCGCCACGGTTACATGTCCGGGATGCCGACTAGAGCCGCAAGGGTGGGAGGGTCGAACGCGAGTGTCAGCCAGCTCCCCACAACTTTGCTAGAAGTCCACGCGCAGGCCGAGCTGGATCTGGCGCGGGTCGTTCCCCTGCGTGGTGATCACCCCGAAGGTCTGCTTACTTTGCAGGTTCACCGCGGGATCCAAAAAGACCACGTGGTTGAAGGTGTTGAAGAATTCCGCGGAAAACGTCAGCCGAGTGCGCTCGGCATGAAGGTAGATTTTCTTGGCAATGCTCAAGTCCAGGTTCCAACTCCCGAACCCCCTGAGACTGCCGCCCCGGGAAGTCGTGTCCACGCTCAACTGAACCGGGCGAAACTGGCTACACACAGCCTGGGGGTCGGCGAATATGTTCAGACCACTTCCCGTTCCGCTGGCGCTGACACCGCAACCACTGGTCGGGGCGACTCGGTTAACGCCGGCGCTGGCATCTCCCGAACCGCTTCGAATCGCCTCGGATGCAAAGCCAAACGAGGACTGCCCGAATTCCTGCCCCGAGCCGTTCAGCACGCGCAGCGGCAATCCGCTGGCCACGGAGACGATCGGTGAAAGTTGCCATCCGCCCACGACTTTCTTGATCCAGGCGTTTTGAGAACGGAAAGGCACATTCCACACGCCCAGCACCGTGAGCACGTACTTGCGGTCGAATAGCGAAGTCCCGTAGTCGTAATGAGGGTCGTAACTGTTCGAGAATGCTTGATCGCTATCCTGATTCACCGTGACACTATCCAGGCTATGGCCATACGTGAAATTTGCATCCAGGACGAGGCCGTGGTACGTCCGAATGCGGTAGGACATGAAGGTGGCGTGGTAGTTGGACTCAGCAAGACTCGACCAGTAGAAAAAATTTGTAAATTGAGTCGCGGCGTTTGTTGCTGGACCCAATGTGAACGCGGATTGAATCCCGTTAAACACGTTCCTCGGTCGTTGGTTCGCTATGTCCCCTCCAAACTTGCTAGCCACCCCAGGCGTACAAGAGTTCGGCGTGTTCGGCGTGCAGAAGCTGCTTCCCGCCAGCGCGGTTTCGAAGAAGGGCTGCGGCGCAACCGGGAACTTGGTCTGATCCTTACCCAGATTCGGATCTGCTGCAAGGACGTCAAAAGCTTTGGCAAAGCTCTGGCCGCCAGCCACCATAAAAAACGGAACCTGATTTAAATCGATGCCTTGGTAGATGTTCCTGGCGGTGTGGCCAACATAGCCGATCTCCAGGCGGCTATTCGCGGGCAGCTCGCGCTGAATCGTGAAATCCCACTGATTGTGAGAGCCGGGCTTCCACGCGGGATCCTGCACCTGCGAGTTAGGAACGAACGATATGTTGTGGCCGGGCACGAGAGCGTTGCCTGGAACGACCGGCGCCGTGACAGTGACCGGAACTGCCGGCAAAGTAATCGTACTGCCGTCCGCCCCGATGCGGAATGCGGTAGCAGGAGTCGTACCGCTGTTCCCCTTGCAAAGCGTGTTAGGGTCGGGGTTAGGAACATTAGGCGAAAAGGGTGCGAGGCACAGTACGCTTTGTCCAAACCCAACCGCTTGCAGGGTATTGACGGCTGCCTGAACGCCATTCAAGCGGTCGTAGAAGCGCCAGTACCCGCCCCGGAATACCGTCCTTCGGTTTCCGAAGAACCTCTTGAGCAGCCCCCCGCCGAAATTCGGGCTCCAAGCAGCAGCAACACGGGGCTCGAAGTTGTGGCGCACGAAATCGAAGGGATATTTGCGCCCGGAATTGTTGATGGGTGTGAAACCGACCGGGGGGTTGTAGACTTGCCCCGCGAGTGCGGCCTGCTGCCGGTTTTGGAGGTAGCTTCGAGGGTCAACGACGCCACCAGATGCACCGGGGAAAACCGTCACCATCAATTTGCCCTGGTCTTCGACGGGCGGAACCGACGCCACCCAGGCCAAGCCGTAGTTCAATGTCAAGCTTGGGCGCAAATGCCAAGCATCCTGCGCGTAGAAAGTGGCTTGGTCATACCTGATAGTGTTTCTCAGATCAGTTCCTTCCGGAAGCAGCTGAAGCTGGGCATCTCGCGCGCGCAAGATGGTGCCCGCATCCACCATGCCCATAACCTGCGCATAGAGGTTGTTCCAGTTGCCAACCTGGCTTGAGGGCAGGCAGTTACTTGTTGTCGTCGTCGTGCAAGGGCGTGGTTGGTACGCACTCGGGAAGCTGATGCCTCCGATCGTGTTTCCCATGAAATATTGAAGAGTTTTCTGCGAGTTCTGCTGCCCATCATCGCGCCGGAAGAACACCCAGGTATGGTTGAAAGAACCGCCGAATTGAAGCAAGTGGTTTCCGCGCACCCAGCTCACATCGTCTCGCAAACCCAGGCCGTGCGAGTTCCACAGGCGCGTGCGAGCATTTTGCGTATCGATATTCAAAGGAACTACGGCATTGACCGTGTCGCCGCCAGGGACCAAAGCGGCAGGCGTTATTGCCGGGAGCTGCGGAAATGGGGGCATGGAGGACCACTCCCACCAGTCCCGCAACCAGCTGAGATGGAGGTCATTGGTCAAATAGGGTGTGACATTGGCGGTCAGCCCGGTCACAAAATACCGAGGCTGGCGTGGAATCGACGAAAGAACCTTTGGAACGCCGATGACGTCACCAGGCAGGAGCCCGCCAATATCAACTTGTCGCAGGAAACCGGCATCCTCTCGATAATGGCGATAGTTGGCCGTCAAGTGGAGACGCGAACCGAAGGCATGGTCCATTCGCAGCACTCCCAAGTAATCATTAACGGGAAACTTGCCAAACGCGGAGAAGCCAATCGTATTCAGTCCGTCGCCCTGGGTAGGGTCATTCCCTGTCGGCTCGAACTGCCACAACTGTCGCATGACAGGGTTGAAGCCGAAGGTCCGGGGGTCACACGCCCCGGTTGGGTTAGAAACCGTGACCGGGCATGCTGTCGTCAAAGGTCCATTGGTCTGATTAAAGTTGTACTGAACGACGCTGCCCGAGCCGTCTCGGAATTGCAGAATGCCCTTCTTCAGCGCATCCGTAGGCACAAGCCGGGTGATGAAATTTGCGTCGCTCCGCCTGCGTTCCTCGAAATTGGCGTAAAAGTAAGTCTTCCATACATCGGGCAAGAAATGCCCGCCCAGGCTGCCGCCGAACCGATTGTCCACAATATTCGGCTTTTTCTGGTTCAGGCGGTTGGCATCCCAGCGATTGGCCTTCAAGGCTGACCCGCGGTAGTACTCGTACACAGACCCATGGTATTGGTCACCGCCGCGCTTCGTTACCATGACCACTTGAGCTCCGCCCCCCACGCTTATGCTCCCGCTCGGATTGTTCGTTTCCACCTTGAATTCCTGGATACTCTCCACGGGCGTAGGGATGGCGCCTTCCGGCCCTCCGCTGAAAGCGTGGAGATAGTCGGAGTTGCCCGCGATAGGAACGGTTATTTCACCGCCGTCCAGCAAATATGAGTTTTGGTCGCTCCGCGCTCCAGCTACCTGGCCGCCGAAGCGGCTCGACTGCAAAGTGGACGTGGACTGTTGCGGCATAGCGAGGGGCTGCAAAAGCAGCAAGCTGCTTGCGCTCCGTCCCAGTGTCGGCAAGGCCAGGATTTCCTCGCCGCCGATCGAATTGCCCACCGTGGAGTCGAGAGTTTGCAGCTCGGCGCCGGGCGTGGACTGTACTTCGACGACTTGGCTGGTGCTTCCAAGCTTCAAAGGGACGTTGATCGTGGAGGTTTTTTCTACTTCGACGCTAATGGATGGCACAACTGCTTGCTGGAAGCTGGCGGCAGTGACCGTGATGGAATAAAGGCCAGGAGCAACCTGGGGAAAAACATACTGCCCTTGCATATTGGTCGTGGTGGTGCGCAAGGCGCCGGTGGCCTTGTCTCGGAGATCCACCTTGGCATCTGGCACAGCGGCGCCGGAAGGATCCGTCACTTGGCCGGAAATGTGACCGGTCGTCAGCGTTTGGCTGCTGGCTGGATATAGAGGGACAAGCAAACACAGTGAGAGAAGAAAAAGTGAGAGCCGGGAATTTTGGGAGCTCCTGTCGGCGAGGTGTGACATATATACCTCCAGGACCGGTCGTAGGCTGCCTTGCTCCTTTCGGGCTGAATCATGGAATCAAGGCCAGCACCTCGAATCTGCAACATTCTTTTCCGGAACATAGTACGCAGGCCAGCAGCCGTCAAGAAGAATTGCAGCGGGAGACCCCGCGCTTGAGCCTTTTGAACCTGGCTCCCAACCGACCGATGTCGGCCCGTCTCATTGCCGGGGAAACGAGTATTCGCCGGACGGGTCCCGCTCTTTCAAAGCCTTCACCTGTCCGTTCTCCATAACGAACTCGTAGATGCTGTCCGCGAACTGCGGGGTTCTGAACTTGAGACCTTTGATTGGAATCAGCTTGATTGGAGGTCCACCGGGAAACGCGAGTGAAAGACCGGTCCCCGGCTGATAGACCACTTGGAATTTAACTTTGGTTGGCGTCAAGTACACTCCCGCAAGCTTTTCCAGGAGTGCGGCGTCCAGAGTCTCTGGCTTGCGCGTGAAAACGACTTCGGCCTCATCCAGCGATATCGCGGCGTTGTCAACGTCACCCTGTGGGTTCGTCCGGAAGTTGACTGAGAACTTGCCGTACTGCTCGTCGTCGGGCGTGTCGAACCGGTCATAGTGGAAGTGGCTCATCGGAAACTGGAATTCGTGAAACCCGAATTGAAGCGCGTCACTCTTCAGTCCGATTTTGAGAGTGCCGTAGGCCGGATTCTCATAATCGCCAACGTAATCGGCCAACGCGTGGGATGGCTTGGTGTTCGGAACGCGGTCCCCGCCGGCTTTTGCCCGCGCTTCTGTGCCCGCTTTCTTGCTTGCCAACCGCTGTTGGAGCCGACGCTGGCTCCAGGGCGTCTGGTCCATGCCCAGCAGCCGCTCGTACACGTTGTAGCTGACGACGTTATAGAGCGGGGCACTGTGATCGCCGATGACAAAAACGATCACGCCAATCTTGTCGTTCGGCATGAAAGAGACTTGTGAGTGGAACCCGGGAAGGTCGCCGCCATGATAGGTTATCAGGTGCCCGCGATATGCGGCGGTCTGTCGGCCCATACCATAGGCGGGATTGAGCAATTCCCAAAATCCTTGTGATTCGCCGAGAGTGTTCGGCAAACCGATGGCCGGTTGCAGTGAGGCTTTCAGCACACTTCCAGGCAAGACCTGCTTCCCATGGTATTTCCCATCATTCATCAAGGCGATCAGCCAGTGCGACAGCTCATCAATATTTGAGATGATGGCGCCCGCCGGGGCGACGCCCTCGGTGTCTTCGTAGTAGGGAATCTTGTAAAGCTCGAACGAATCACGTTTTTCACGGAAGGGCACGCCGTGGTCGGTGTGCTGCGTCATATCGGAAATCGTATAGGTGGTCGCGCTCATGTCGAGTGGCGTGAATATTCTTTCCCGAACGAATTGCTCCCAGGCCCTCCCGGACTTCAATTCAATGATGTATCCGGCGGCAGAGAACATCAGGTTGTTATAGAGGAAGGTTTCCCGCATCGGCTGCTGCGGCTCCAGGTACTTCAGCTTTTCGAACAACTCCTTTCGCGTGAACGGTGACTTGAACCAGATCAGATCGTGCCTCGTCACTCCCGTTCGGTGCGAGAGCATGTCGCGTAGAGTGACGTTGTTGTTGAGCTGGTCGTTGTAAAACTGGATCGCCGGGACGGATTCGCGCACGGGCTTGTCCCAGGTCAATTTTCCTTCCTCGACCAGCATGCCCGCCGCAACAGTGGTGAAGAGTTTCGAGTTCGAGGCGATCTGGCACAGCGTAGTCGGCGTGAAGGGCAGCTTCTTCTCGTAGTCTCGATAGCCGTACCCCTTGGCAAAGGCCAGCTTGTCATTGACAACAATGCCCACGCCGATCCCCGGCGTATTCCAATCCTTCAGCACTTGCTCCATGTAGGAGTCGAAGCCTGGTAGCTTGTTGGTGATCTCTGGCTCTTGGGCACGAGCAGCAATCGCGAAGATCATCAGCACAAGGGTCAGAGTGAATGTGGAAACCGAGCAAGCGACTCGGATAGGCCGAAGTTTGCTATTAGAAACCATGAAACTAGGATCTCCTTTTTGGATTCTTGAAGGGGTACGCCCAGGCATTGTATAGCCTTGTTGGCGATTCGCAAGGATTTCCAGTAACAGCAGCATTCGCGAGGATGCCCCGTTTTTGAGCACGCAGGTGCATCAGGTGCGCGTGCCTTCTATTCGGGCGCATAAGATGCTGGTCGTTGATATGAATCCCGCGAAACGGGCCAGAAGACCCGTTGTGGGAATGTTCGAGCAGGATAGGCGAGCTCTTGTAGGTGGGATGTATGCGGTGCAAATCCCTGGACCGCAATGCACCGAAGCGGTCCCCGTCCTTCCCTTTCGAATATGTAGACATCGCAAATCGCGGCATGAGCCCATCCAGCCATCATTGTCTGTGCTACGGAAGCAAAGAGCTGTTTCACAAGGGGAAGAGCATGACGGTGGGTTCTGCTAGAATCGCGGCGAAATGGCGGCGGGCGAACAGTTACGATTCGGGGTGGAGGGCGGAGGGGAGGTATCGGCGTTGCTCTCGCGGCCGGTGAAAGCGCGACGGCTCCTGGTGTTGGCGCACGGAGCCGGGGCGGGGATGAATCACCCATTTATGGAGAAGCTGGCGGGTGAATTGGCTGGCGTGGGCGTGGCGACGCTGCGATACCAGTTTCCGTACATGGAGGAACAGCGGCGGGTTCCTGACGCGCCCACAGTGCTGATGGCGACCGTCGTCGCTGCAGTCCGAGCGGCTGCGGAGGCGGCTCCCGGCTTGCCGTTGTTGGCGGGAGGCAAGTCAATGGGAGGACGAATGACTTCGCAGGCTGCGGCACAGCATCCACTGGATGGCGTGCGAGGATTGGTGCTCTTTGGCTTTCCGCTGCACCCGCCCAACCGGCCGGGAACGAAACGAGCGGACCACCTTGCGAAGGTCCGGCTGCCGATGCTGTTCCTGCAGGGAACGCGGGATACGCTTGCCGATCTCAAGTTGCTGCGTCCAGTCTGCGCGAAGCTAGGGTCGCGGGCGACGTTGCACGTCATTGAAACGGCAGATCATTCTTTTCATGTGCTGAAGAGCTCGGGAAGGAACGACGTGGAGGTGATGCGAGAATTGGCAGAAACGGCAGTGTCCTGGGTGGAAGGAATTGAAGAGATACGGCGAAAACTTGCCCAAAATCCTATCGGTGCGGAGCCTGCCCAAAAACGCTGTCGAGATTGAGGTCCGCTAATGCCGTTTTTCTCTTGCCCACAATTCGTGGGGGAGCTTTCCCACAAACAGTTGATTCTTGACGGGAGCTGATTCCAAACTCCTTTTCCCGAACACAAGCGATTCTGTTCAGGCACTATGAGAAATCAATTGTCTGGGGCCGATGGACATGAGTGATTTCTCTGCTCCCTTGAGCGGCGGCGAAGACCGTCCCGACTGAAACACCCATTTCTCGGGCAATCTTTCGCCAAGAATGACCAGCAGCCCGTAAAGACGCAATCTGAAGCGGGTCAATAGATTTCTTGGGTCGTCCAAGGCGTTTCCCTTTTGCTCGGGCATGGCGCAATCCCGCACGAACTCGCTCGACTATCAAGTTGCGCTCAAGTTCGGCGACCGCACCGAGCACCGTAAACACCATCTTTCCTGTGGGCGTGCTCGTGTCGACCTGTTCGGAGAGTGAGACGAACTGAACGCCGAGAGAATTGAACGTCTCGAGGGCACGGAGCAGGTGCGAAACAGAACGGGCAAACCGATCAAAACGCATCACCACGACGACATCGAAGCGCCTCTAGTGAGCGTCCTGCATCATACGGTTTAGATGGGGTCGGGAATCTTTCTTGCCGGAAACGCCGTTGTCCGCGTAGCAGTCAAATTCCTGCCAGCCTCGACGCTGGCAATACTCTTTCAACTCTCGTGTCTGCATGGTGGGATCCTGACCGGCATCGTCGGCCACGCTGATGGCCAGGATGCGAATGCGGTCGTTGTGTGGCAGCGTTAACGTGGTTACTCCCGCAGGCACATCGATCGGATAGGCGAAGAGGTACGCGTAGGCATGCGGCTCGTTGGACCCATCGGGCGCATGGCGATGCGAGATGTACCAAACCACATCCGCACGCTTGATGAATCCGGGAATCAGCAGACCTGAAAACTCCGACACCGCACGCGCACGCGGTGCGCCTGGCGGCAGGGTTTGCCCCGGACGCGGCTGCACGGCTTCCTGCCGCTCGTTCCAAGTGCGGTCGTCCCACTGGCCGATAAAGCCCGTCCAGTTCTCAATGTTGAGCTGCACCGGTTGGTCTCCGGCGCGGGTGACACGCGCCGAGCTCATGCTGTGCAGCTACAATTTGACCGTCAAGGAAGTCGCTGCCAATTGCGGCGACACTTATACAGCGTACTTCTGCCGCACGTTCAAGAAGATCTGTAAGGTCACGCCACGCAGTTCCGCGGCCATTAGGCTTCACTTTTGCAGGCTGCCCAGCACGGGTTGACTGTCTATTCGGACGCGAAGCTGTTCCCTCGCGGAGAGGTTAACTCATTGCCAATGGAAAAAATGTGGCGGAAGCGTGTGGGAGTCGAACCCACCATTCGACCCGCGAAGGACCGAATCGCCGGCTTTGAAGACCGGGAAGGTCACCGGACCCCTTTCGCCTCCGCAGGAAGTATAGGGGTTAGACGCGCGCCGATTCAATCGC
>WNFG01004853.1_pt1 | contig 11299 bp, 8 predicted proteins | sample 5400431 | NCBI WGS metagenome assembly WNFG01 (sample SAMN13153346, study PRJNA577476) | soil metagenome | isolation source: 120 cm saprolite under Douglas fir tree site 2 hole 3 replicate 2 | place: USA:California | collected 2015-04-18
TTGATCGGGCTCTCGATGATTTCGCCGATGCCGCCCGTGAGCTTCTTCTGCGGCTTCGCCATCAGCCCGCGCATACCGGCGAGCTGCCGGATCTGGTCGCGCGAGCCGCGGCTGCCGGAGTCGAACATCATGAACACCGGGTTGAAGCCGCCCTTGGACTTCTTCATGGTCGCGACCATCGCCTCGGCGATGTCGTTATTCGCGTGCGTCCAGGCGTCGATCACCTTGTTGTAGCGCTCACCGAACGTGATCTGGCCGGTCGAGTAGGCGCGCTGGAACCGCTCGACGCGCGCTTCGGCGTCGTGCAAGAGCGGCGACTTCTCGGTCGGAATCTCGAGGTCGGCCACGCCGATCGAGACGCCGCCGATGGTGGCGTAGCGAAAGCCGAACTCTTTCAGCTGATCGAGGAACTGCACCGTCGGGGACAGCCCCGCGCGGCGATAGCTCTCGAAGACCAGCTCGGACAGATCCTTCTTCCGCATCACCTTATTCTGGAAGCCCTGCTCGCGCAGCAGCCCCTCGGGGAGAATGCTGTTGAAGATGAAGCGTCCCGCGGTCGTGGCGATCCAGCGCCCCGGACGGCCGGGCCCTTCGTGCCAGGCGTGGATCGGGGAGTGGAACTCGAGCCGCTTCACGGCGATCCCCATCTCCAGCTCCGCCATCGAGCCGATGCGCGGCGCCGTCTTGAGCCCCTCCTCGAAATCCGCCGGCTCCTTGGTGAGGAAGTGACAGCCGAGCACCATGTCCTGGCTCGGCTCCGCCACCGGCCGGCCGTCGGACGGCTTCAGAATGTTGTTGGACGAAATCATCAGCAAGCGCGATTCGAGCTGCGCCTCGAACGAGAGCGGCACGTGCACGGCCATCTGGTCACCGTCGAAGTCGGCGTTGAACGCCGCGCAGACGAGCGGGTGAATCCGGATCGCCTTCCCCTCGACGAGCACCGGCTCGAACGCCTGAATGCCCAGGCGGTGCAGCGTTGGCGCGCGGTTCAAGAGCACGGGATGGTCCTCGATGATCTCCTCGAGGATCTCGTACACTTCCGGCGACTCCTTCTCCACGATCTTCTTCGCGCGCTTCACCGTCTCCGCGATGCCCTTTTCCACCAGCTTGTGGATGATGAAGGGCTTGAACAGCTCGACCGCCATCGCCTTGGGCAGCCCGCACTGGTGCAGCTTCAGCTCCGGACCGACCACGATGACCGAGCGGCCCGAGTAGTCCACGCGCTTGCCGAGCAGGTTCTGACGGAACCGGCCCTGCTTGCCCTTCAGCATGTCGGACAGCGACTTGAGGGGCCGCTTGCCGCGTCCCCGGATCGCCTTGGAGCGGCGGCCGTTGTCGAACAGCGCGTCTACCGCTTCCTGCAGCATCCGCTTCTCGTTGCGGAGAATGACCTCCGGCGCCCGGTGCAGGATCAGCTTCTGCAGCCGGTTGTTCCGGTTGATCACGCGCCGGTACAGATCGTTCAAGTCGGACGTGGCAAAGCGACCGCCGTCGAGCGGCACCAGTGGCCGCAGGTCAGGCGGAATCACCGGCACGACGTCGAGAATCATCCAGCGCGGATCGTTGCGCTGCTCACCGGCGTTGCCGGAATTGCGCATCGCATCCACGATCTTGAGGCGCTTCAGCATCTGCTTTTTGCGGTGCTGGCTCGTCTCGCCCGCCACGGTCTCACGCAGCTCGTCCGCGAGCTTATCGACGTTGATCCGCTCGAGCAGCGAACGAATCGCGGGTGATCCGATGTCGGCCCGGAAGGCGGTGTCGCCTTCGGTCTTCGCCTTCGTCCGGAGCTCGAGGAACCGGTCCTCGTCCAACAACTCCCGTTCCTGCACTTCCTGCTCGCCCGGCTCAATCACCACGTAATTCGTGTAGTAGATCACGCGCTCCAGGTCGCGCAGCGTCATGTCGAGCAGATTGCCCATCGGCGACGGCAGCGTCTTGAAGAACCAGATGTGCGCCACCGGAACCGCGAGCTCGATGTGACCCATGCGCTCGCGCCGCACCTTGGACAGCGTCACCTCGACGCCGCAGCGGTCGCAGATCACGCCGCGATAGCGGATCCGCTTGTACTTGCCGCAGTGGCACTCCCAGTCCTTCACCGGACCGAAAATGCGCTCGCAGAAGAGCCCATCCCGTTCCGGCTTGAAGGATCGGTAGTTGATCGTCTCGGGCTTCGTGACTTCGCCCCACGACCACCACGTGCGCTGGCCCTGGAGCTCCAGGCGCTCGCGTTCCTTGGCGTCCTTGGGGCCGCGGATCTCCTCGGGGGAGGCGATCCGGATCTGGATATAGTCGAAGCTCGCGCTCTTGGGCTCGTGGCCGCTACGGAAATCGATCACTTATTCCTCCACGTCTTCAGTAGTGCCGAGCGTCACCTTCAACCCGAGGGCCTGCAGCTCCTTCACCAGCACGTTGAAGGACTCCGGAATCCCGGGCTTCGGCAGGTTCTGCCCCTTCACGATCGCCTCGTACACACGGCTGCGGCCGTTCACGTCGTCCGACTTGACCGTCAGGATCTCCTGCAGCGTGTGCGCGGCGCCGTAGGCTTCGAGCGCCCACACTTCCATTTCGCCGAACCGCTGGCCGCCGAACTGCGCTTTGCCGGCGAGCGGCTGCTGCGTGACCAGCGAGTACGGCCCGATGGAGCGGGCGTGAATCTTGTCGTCCACGAGGTGCGACAGCTTCATCATATAAATCGAGCCGACCGTCACCTCGGACTCGAACAGCTCGCCGGTGCGGCCGTCGCGCAGCCGGCACTTCCCGACCGGCGACAACCCGGCGGCGGCGAGCAGCTCGTCCGCCGCGGCGTCCACATCGGCCTCGGACTTGGCGCCGAACAGCGCCGCGAGCGCGGGCCGTCCCGTCGCCTCGAGCACCTCGGCCGGCTTGTCCTTGCTCAGGAACTTCTCGATCTCCTTGAGACCGGACTTGAGCGATCCCTTTTCGTCGGTCGTTTCGAGCTTCGCGTTGTGCGTTTCCTGCTCGATGCGGCGTTGCGCCAGCTCGCGCTCCGCCAGCGCCTTGCCGGCGAACTTGAGGAAGTCGACGATCTGGTGGTGCACCTCCCGCGTCTCGGCCGACACGCTGCGACCGCCGAGCAGCTCGACGCCGGCTGTCCCGATATCAGGACGGTCGCCGTTGGTGGCTGGCAGCCGCCGCAGATCGGACACGATCTGTAGCACGCGCTCGGAGTCGAGCGCCGGCGGGCGAACGTCCAGCCGCAGGCTGTCCGCGGCCCACGTCAGGCCCGCCAGCCGCAGCAGCACGCCGATCTCCGTTTCATTCGCGCCCTGGAAGACCGGCGTCTTGGCGCCGAAGCCGAGCAGCCGCGCCGCCCAGCCGAGGTGCGTCTCCAGGATCTGTCCGACGTTCATGCGGCTCGGCACGCCGAGCGGGTTCAGCACGATGTCCACCGGCGTTCCGTCCGGCAGGAACGGCATATCCTCTTCCGGCACGATCCGCGCGATGATGCCCTTGTTGCCGTGGCGGCCGGCCATCTTGTCGCCGACCGAGATCTTCCGTTTCTCGGCGACGTACACCTTCACCAGCTGGATGACGCCCGGCGGCAGCTCGTCCGGCTGGAGAATCTTGTCGATCTGATCTTCCGACTTCTCCTCGATCTTGGCGCGCTCCGCGCCGGCCGCGTCGAGCACGGCCCGCAGCTTTTCGTTCACCGACTTGTTGGCGACGCGCAGCGTCTTGAGATCGACGTCGGGGAAGTTGATCTCACTGAGCTGCTGCCGGCTGAGCTTGGTGCCGGCCGGCAGAAACTCCTCGACCGTCCCCGCCTTCAGCATCAGCCCGACTTCCTGATTCGCGAGCAGCTCGGCCATCTCGGCGAACATCGCCTCGGAGATCCGCGCCTTCTCTTCCGTTTCGAGCCGGCGCACTTCGCCGATGCGCTCGCCGCGGTCCTTCTCGACGACCTGGTCCTCGATGCGCGAGAAGATCTTCACGTCGATGACGACGCCCTCCATCCCCGGCGGCACCTTCAGCGACGAGTCCTTCACGTCCTTCGCCTTCTCGCCGAAGATCGCGGTGAGGAGCTTCTCTTCGGGCGACAGCTCCGTCTCGCCCTTGGGAGTGATCTTGCCGACGAGGATGTCGCCCGCTTTCACGTGCGCACCGATGCGGACGATCCCCCGCTCGTCGAGGTCCACGAGGGACTCTTCGGCGACGTTGGGAATCTCCCGGGTGATCTCTTCACGCCCGCGCTTGGTATCGCGGACGTGCAGCTCGAGCTCCTGGATGTGGATCGACGAGTAGACGTCGTCCTTCACGAGGCGCTCGGAGAGCACGATCGCATCCTCGAAGTTGTGTCCGTACCACGGCATGAAGGCGACGGTGACGTTGGCGCCGAGCGCGAGATCACCGCGCTCCGTGCCGGCGCCGTCCGCGATGATCTGACCCGCTTTCACCTTCTGGCCCATGTGCACGAGCGGCCGCTGGTTGGTGGCCGTGTCCTGGTTCGTCCGCCAGAACTTCTTGAGGCGGAAGCGGTCGTGCTGCTTGAGCCGGGCCAGCGGATGATCCCCGTTGCTGCCGGGCTTCGTGTCCTCGTCGCCGGCGTCGATGATGATCTCATCGGCCGTGACCCGCGTGACGACGCCACCCCGGCGGGCGATGACGACCGCCCCGGAGTCGCGGGCCACTTTATCCTCGAGTCCCGTGCCCACCAGCGGCGCCTGCGGGAAGAGGAGCGGCACGGACTGCCGCTGCATGTTCGAACCCATGAGCGCGCGGTTCGCGTCGTCGTGCTCGAGGAACGGAATCAGCGCGGCGGCGATCGACACGAGCTGCTCCGGGGCCACATCCATGAAGTCGATGCGGTTCGGCGGGAGCAGCGGGTAGTCGTCTCGTTTCCGGCACAGCACCAGCTCGTCCGCGAAGCGGCCATCGGGCGTGAGCTTCGCATTGGCCTGCGCCACTGCGTAATCCTCTTCCTCCGACGCCGACAGCCAGCGGGTCTCGTCGGTCACCTTGCCGTCCTTCACGACCCGATACGGCGTCTCGATGAAGCCGAGCTCGTTGACGCGCGCGTAGCACGAGAGGCTCGTGATGAGTCCGATGTTCGGACCTTCCGGCGTCTCGATCGGGCACATGCGGCCATACTGGCTGTAGTGCACGTCCCGGACTTCGAAACCGGCGCGCTCCCGCGTCAGGCCGCCCGGCCCGAGCGCCGACAACCGGCGCTTGTGCGTCAGCTCGGCGAGCGGATTCGTCTGGTCCATGAACTGCGACAGCTGCGAGCTGCCGAAGAACGCCTGAATGACGGCGCTCACGGTGCGCGCGTTGACCAGATCATCGAGCGTGATCCGCTCGGGATCGTTGTTGATGCTCATCCGCTCTTTAATGAGCCGCGCCATGCGCGACAGACCCACCGAGAACTGGTTGGCAATCAGCTCACCGACCGACCGGACCCGGCGGTTGCCGAGGTGATCGATATCGTCGGTGTAGCCGCGGCCTTCCGACAGCTCGATCAGGTACCGGATGATCGCGACGAAGTCGTTCTCGGTCAGGACGGTGTTGTCCTTCGGCTCGTTGACCTTGAGCCGCTGGTTGATCTTGTAGCGGCCCACCCTGCCGAGATCGTAGCGCTTCGGATGGAAGAACAGCCGCTTCAGCGCCTCGCGCGCGGTCTCGATGTTCGGCGCCTCGCCGGGACGGAGCAGTGTGTAGATCTGCGCCAGTGCTTCCGCCTCGGTATGCGTCGGATCTTTGGCGAGCGTGTTCTTGATAAGCGGCGACTCGCTGCGGCCCGCGGGCAGCAGCACATCCACCTTCGTCACGCCGGCCTTGAGCAGTTTCTTGCGCAGCGTATCCGAGAGCTCGCGCCCCGCCTCCCCGACGACTTCACCGTCGGCATCGGCCACGTCGAAGGCGAGCACATACTTGCTGGGCGCCTGCTGGGTGGTCGTCGGCGGCGCGTCCTCGCGCAGGTCGAGCGAGGTGTAGCCCGCGAACACCTTGACCGCCGTAATGCCGGCGCGGCGGAACGCGTTGAAGCGCTCCAGCACGAGCTCATCGCCCACGCGCGCGAGCGGCTCGCCCTTCTTGTTCTCCGGATCGGGCACGTCGGCGGCCAGCAGCGTGCCGAGCACCTCGCGCTTCTGCGCACGGCCCTCGAGCTTGCCGGTGATGTCGATCTCCTTCACCGCGTAAAACAGCTTCAGGATGTCGGCGTTGCCGCCGTATCCGAAGGCGCGCAGCAGCGCGGTCGCCGGGAATTTCTTCTTCTTGTCGATGTGGACGTAGATCACGTCGTGGATGTCGACCGTGAACTCGACCCACGAGCCCCGGAACGGGATGATCCGCGCCGAGAAGAGGCGCTGCCCGTTGGGGTGGATGCTCTCCTCGAACACCACGCCCGGCGAGCGATGGAGCTGCGACACGATGACGCGCTCCGCGCCGTTGATGACGAACGTGCCGAGCGGCGTGAGGATCGGCAGCTCACCGAGATAGACTTCCTTCTCGATGATGTTCTTCGGTCGCTTGGTTTTCGTGACCTCGCCGACCTCTTCCATCACTACGAGCTGCAGGGTGGCCTTGAGCGGCACCGAGTACGTCATGTCGCGCTCGATGCACTCTTCGACCGTGTACTTCGCCTCGCCGAGCGCGTACTTCACGAACTCGAGCGAGTAATTGCCGTTGACGTCCTGGATCGGGAACAGGTCCTTGAAGACCCGTTCCAATCCGACGTCAGAGCGCGCGCCGTCTTTGCCATCCGGCTGCAGCAGGGACTGGAACGCCCGCGTCTGAATGTCGAGGAGATGGGGCATGGGCATCCCCGTCGCCAGTTTTGCGAACGAAAGCTGTGGTAACGTCGTCTTGGTCATTGCACATCCTCAAGTGATGCAAAAGGCCCCGCCTCCCCCGCACCATACGGCGGTTCGGGGGCGGGCGTTGGGGCCCGGGGGGCTCGCAGAGCTACAGGGTGGGTGAATCCGCGCATGTCGTAGAACCGAAGCGAGTCTCAGGAAAACCGCCGAACCACCATGGTTCGGTCGGCCCTCACGGAGGCTACTTCAGTTCGACGACCGCGCCCTGCGCTTCGAGCTTCTTTTTGATTTCTTCCGCTTCCTGCTTGGACACGCCTTCCTTTACGGTGCCGGGCGCGCCTTCGACCAGATCCTTCGCCTCTTTCAGACCAAGGCTCGTGATCGCGCGAATCTCCTTGATCACCTGAATCTTCTTCTCGCCGCCCGCCTTCAGGACGACGGTGAACTCCGTCTTTTCCTCGGCTGCCGGCGGTGCGGCACCGGCCGCTGCGCCACCGGCCGCGCCACCAGCCGGTGCCGCTGCCGGAGCCGCGATCGTGACGCCGAACTTCTCCTTGAACGCCTCGATCAGCTCCGCCAATTCAAACACCGACATGTTCCCGATGGCTTCGAGGATGTCGTCCTTACTCAGCGTTTGAGTCGCCATTACTGTTCTCCTGCCCGTTTAGTTTTTAGAGCCTCGAGGGCGCCCACCATCGAATACAGCAGCCCGTTCAACACTCCCAGGAATCCGGCCATCGGCGCCTGCAGCGCGCCGCCCAGCTGCGCGAGGAGCTGCGTCTTCGACGGCAGCGCGGCGAGGTGCTTGACCTGCGCCTGCGTGACCGGCTTCCCCTCGACCAGTCCGACCCTGATCGACGGTTTCTCGAATTCCCTGGCGAAGTCCGTCAGCACCTTCGCGGCACCCACCGGATCAGCGCCCGCGAGCACCAGGGCCGTCGGCCCGGCGAGGAACGATTCGAGCCCGCCGTCCTTCAGCTGCTGCTCGGTCAGCGCGCGACGCGCCAGCGTGTTCTTGACCACCACATACTCGACGCCCACCGCGCGGAGACGCCGGCGCAGGTCCGTAATGTGCGCCACGTCGAGACCCGTGAAGTCGGTGACGTAAATCGTCGGCGCGCCGGCGAGCTGCTGTGTAAGCGCCGCGACCTGTTCCTGTTTCTGCGCTTTGGTGCGGTTCATTGATGGTATCCCGCCGGATCGACCCGCACTCCCGGTCCCATCGTGCTGGACACCGTCACCGAGCGGATGTAGTGGCCCTTCGCCGCCGACGGTTTCGCTTTCACGATCGCGTCCATGAACGCCTGCAAATTGTCGGCGAGCTGCCCCGCCGCGAACGACTTCTTGCCGATCGGCGCGTGCACGATGCCGCTCTTGTCCACGCGAAACTCGATCTTGCCCGCCTTCAGCTCTTTCACCGCCTTCGTGACATCCATCGTCACCGTGCCCGCTTTTGGATTGGGCATCAAGCCGCGCGGCCCGAGAATCTTGCCGAGCGCGCCGAGCTGTCCCATGACGTCCGGCGTCGCGACGATGACGTCCGTGTCGAGCCAGCCCTCCTTGATTTTTGCGACGTATTCGACGCCGACGAAATCCGCGCCCGCCGCTTCGGCTTCCTTGATCTTCTCACCCTGCGCGATCACGAGGACGCGGATCTTCTTCCCCGTCCCATGCGGCAGCGAGACCGTGCCGCGTACGATCTGGTCGGCATGCTTGGGATCGACGCCCAGCCGCACCGCCACGTCCACCGACTCGTCGAACTTTGCATAGGCGGTGCTCTTCACGCTTTCGACCGCCGCCGCCGGCGCATACAGTTTGCGCGGCTCGAGCGCGCCCACCGCGGCCCGATACTTCTTGCCGTGGGTGCGCATCAGCCTTCCACCGTCAGGCCCATCGAACGCGCCGTCCCCGCGATCATGTTGATCGCGCCCTCCAGATCGATGGCGTTCAAGTCCTGCATCTTCAACTCGGCGATCTTCTTCAGCTGCGCGCGCGTGACCTTCCCGACCTTCTCACGGTTCGATGTCGCGGAGCCCTTCTCGATGCCCGCTTCCTTCTTGAGCAAGACAGCGGCGGGTGGCGTCTTGGTCACGAAGGTGAAGGTGCGGTCTTTGTAGATTGTGACGACGACCGGCGTGATCATACCGGCGGCGCTCTGGGTCTTCGCGTTGAACTGCTTCACGAATTCCATGATGTTGACGCCGTGGGGACCGAGCGCGGTTCCCACCGGCGGCGCCGGGGTCGCCTGCCCGGCCGGCACCTGCAGCTTGACGATTGCGGTGACTGCTTTGGCCATCGTTTCCTCTATTGTCGTCCGCTACAAGCGGACTCCCACGCATTCCGTGGTCAGTGAGCCTTGAGCTGCAAGTAATCCAACTCCACCGATGTCGGCCGTCCAAACAACGCGACCGACACACGCACCTTGCCCTTGTCCGGCAGCACCTCTTGGACCGTCCCACTGAAGTCCGAGAACGGACCTTCGGTGATCTCCACCACCTGCCCCACGAGGAACGGAATCCTCTCCGTGGGCTCTTCTTCCTTTACTGCTTCTTCCACGCCCAACAACCTGTTGACCTCATCGGGCCGCAGGGGCATCGGGAGCCGTCCGGTGCCGACGAATTTGATCACACCCTGAATGCCATTGATCGTGTGGATGGTCTCCTGATTCAGGTCCATCTCCACGAGCACGTAGCCCGGGTAGATCTTGCGCTCGACGTTCACCTTCTTGCCGTTCTTGATCTCGACGACTTCCTGCGTCGGGACAAGCGCCTGGCGAATCGGCTTCTCCGCATCCGGCCGCGCGTCCTCCCCGATCCGGCGCGCGATCAGCGACCGCACTTTGTTCTCGTGGCCCGCCGTTGTCTGAATCGCGTACCAGCGCAGATCAGGCACTAAAACATCCTCGCCACCAGCCTCACGAACACGAGCTGGAAGAACGAGTCCATGAGCCCGATCATAATCCCCAGGATCGTGACGAAGATGACGATCACGGTCGTGGCTTTTTTCAACTCATCGAACGTCGGCCACGTGACTTTGCGCAGCTCGTTGCGGACCTCGCGCAGGAACCCGATGAAGCGCGCGATGCGTCCGGGCTGCGTCGCGCGGTCGCCGCCCGTCAGGACTTCCGTTGCCATTACTTCGATTCCTTATGCGCCTGCTGCTTGTTGCATCGCGGGCAGTACTTCTTCCACTCGGCCCGCTCGGGATGCTTCCGCCGGTTCTTCGTGGTGAAGTAGTTCCGGCTTTTGCACACCGTGCATTCCATGATGATGTTTTCGCGCGGCATCTAAACCCCGTTGGAAAGTTGGAATGATGGAATGTTGGAAGGTGGTTGTTCATTCAACCTTCCAACGTTCCAACTTTCCGCCCTATTTCAAAATCTTCGTCACGACACCCGCACCCACCGTGCGTCCACCCTCGCGAATCGCGAACCGCAGCTGCTCTTCCATCGCGATCGGCGTGATCAGCTCGATCGTCATCTTCGTGTTGTCGCCCGGCATCACCATCTCGACCCCCGCCGGCAGCTCCACACTTCCCGTCACGTCCGTCGTGCGGAAGTAGAACTGCGGCCGGTAGCCCTTGAAGAACGGCGTATGCCGGCCGCCCTCTTCCTTCGTGAGGACGTAGACTTCCGCTTCAAACTGCGTGTGCGGTTTGATCGAGCCCGGCTTCGCCAGCACCATGCCGCGCTCGATCTGATCCTTCTCGATCCCCCGCAGCAGCAAGCCGACGTTGTCCCCCGCCTGGCCATCCTCCAACAGCTTGCGGAACATCTCGACGCCTGTGACGACGGTCTTCTTGTCGGTGCCGAAGCCCACCATCTCGACTTCCTCACCGACCTTGATCTTGCCGCGATCGATCCGGCCCGTGGCGACCGTGCCCCGGCCCGTAATCGAGAAGACGTCTTCGACCGGCATCAGGAACGGCTTGTCGACTTCGCGCTTCGGGACGGGGATCGATTTATCGAGGGCCGCCTGCAGCTCCTCCACCTTGGTGATCCACTGCTTGTCGCCCTCGATCGCCTTCAAGGCCGATCCCCGGATCACCGGCACGTCATCCCCGGGGAACTGATACTTGCTGAGCAGCTCGCGGACCTCGAGCTCCACGAGATCGAGGAGCTCGGGATCATCGACCAGGTCGCACTTATTAAGGAAGACGACCACGGCCGGCACGTTCACCTGGCGCGCGAGCAAGATGTGCTCGCGCGTCTGCGGCATCGGTCCATCGACCGCCGAAACCACGAGAATCGCGCCGTCCATCTGCGCGGCGCCCGTGATCATGTTCTTCACATAGTCGGCGTGACCCGGGCAATCGACGTGCGCATAGTGGCGCGCGGCGGTTGAGTACTCGACGTGGCTGGTCGCGATCGTGAGAATCTTGGTCGCGTCGCGACGGCCCTGCGACTCGCTCGCCTTCGCCACCTGATCGTAGCTCACGTACGTGCCGAGGCCCTTGTCGGCCGAGACTTTGGTCAGCGCGGCCGTCAGCGTCGTCTTGCCGTGGTCGACGTGGCCAATCGTGCC
>WNFG01004856.1_pt1 | contig 11297 bp, 13 predicted proteins | sample 5400431 | NCBI WGS metagenome assembly WNFG01 (sample SAMN13153346, study PRJNA577476) | soil metagenome | isolation source: 120 cm saprolite under Douglas fir tree site 2 hole 3 replicate 2 | place: USA:California | collected 2015-04-18
CAGCAGAGGATCGGGATAGAGCGCGATCGGCGCCAGCAGGTTATCCAGTTGTTCCGCTGAAAAATACCCGCCGGAATCACCCTCGTATTGCACGGCGGGGACGGCCGCGGGCGGGGCAGGGAATTCCCCCGCGCCTGCCGCGACGGAATCAAGCTGCCCGGCGCACTCCGCCAGCGGCGCGTACGCCGCAAAACTAAAGACCAGTAAAACCGCCAGGAACTTTCGCATGGCTGCACCTCCCGGTGCGACTCTTCTCCCGTGGACCCCTTCACTAAGATAGAACACTGCCGAACGGCCAGGGTTTCGAACGCAGTTCTTGTTCTGTAACGGTCAATGGGGGACCCCGGCTGGGTGTTCTTATCTTAATTCAATTCGCCGCCGCGTGGCAGTGCAAACCCCTCGCCTTCGCTTATTTTCATTCTGAGGCAGATAGCGTTCAAACGAATCGCAAATCACGAGTCCCCCGTCACCCATGCTCAACATCGCGCAACTCGCCCCCATCAAAGACCGCGACCCGTACCTCTACGAATCGCTCACGAAGATTGTCTCCGCCGTGAACGCCCTCGGCGTAAAGGCAGGTGTGGACGCGCAGGCGCCGGCCGCAGCGCCCGCGCGCATCGCCTCGCTTGCCGTGCAGGCTTCCAACGGCTGGTTCGACCTGGCCATCACCGACAACGCCGACGCGCGCCCCGGTCTTTTTTACTTCGCCGAATCGGACACCACGCCGGCGTTTGCCGCGCCGCGCGTCTATTTTCTGGGCGCCTCGCGCAACATCTACATTCAGCTCGGCAACCAGACCCTTTACTGGCGCGCCTATTCGCAATACATCGGCTCGAACCCGTCGCCGCCGGTGGCCTTCGGCACTCCGCCCGCCGCAGTCGTCGGAGGAGGCTCATCGGGGCCCGCGCCGCTTCCGTCCACCGGCAGTGGCGCGTTCTCCGGCATCGGCGGACTCGGGGGCAACGGATTCGGCCGCATCGGCGGCTCGCGCATCTCGCCGGCCCTGCTGCTGTAGCGCCGCCGTCGTCATGCTCATCCGCGAATACACTCCAGCCGATCTCGATGCCTTGCGCGCGTTGCACGCCGCACAGGGCTTCGACTACGCCTTTCCCGATCTCGCCGACCCGCTGTTTGTTTCCAAGCTGGTCCTTGAAGAGGAACCGAGGGCAGTCTCTGCCCCTTCGCAAACCACACAGGCTGAACCCTGTGGTACTGCGCCGCGCATCCGCGCCGCCGCGCTGCTTCGCCTGACCTGCGAAGCGTACCTGCTGCTCGACCCACGCGATGCCACGCCGCGCGAACGCTGGGCGCGCATTGTCGCCCTGCAGGAGGCCGCCTCGCATGATGCCTGGGCCAAAGGCCTCGCCGACGTTCACTGTTGGGTTCCGCCGCGCGTTGCACGACGCTTTGGACGCCGTCTCGAATCCCTCGGCTGGATGCGCGACGATTCCTGGACGCCGTTCTGCAAGAAACTGACACCGTAGGCTAAAGGAGAACCCCCATGGGACGTGGAGCACAAGCATCAACCATCAGAGCTTCCGATCAGGAGCGCGCGGCCGCGGACGCTTTCAATCAGCAACTTCAGGCGCAGCTTGGACAAACGCGCAACATCTTGCTGCCGCAATATCAGAATATTCTCAACAATCCCGGCCTGTCCGCGGCCGACAAAGCTGCGGTCACCAGCGGCTCGCTCGGCTCGCTGGCCAGCGCCTTCGACGCGCTGCAGCAATCCGCGGCCAACCGCCTGGCGCGCACGCGCAACTCCGCCGGCTTCGGCGAACTCGCCGACGAGCTGGCGCGCTCGCAGGGCAGGGAAGCGGCCGGCGCCGCGCAGCAAAACGAGCTGGCCTTCTCCAACACGGCGTTCAACCGGCAGATGGCCGCGCTGCAAGGCATCGCCGGACTGTATGGCGTGGACACCGGCTTGCTCGGCCGCGCCCTGGGAATCCCCGCGGAGTTGCTCAATGTCCGCGCCAACGCCGCGCGCCCTTCGGGATTTTTCTCCTCGCTGGGCAGTTCCCTCGGCTCGACGCTCGGCGCGCTCCCCGGCGCACTGTTCTGAGGTTCGAAATGTGGTACCTGCTGCGGAGTAGTACGAATGGACTATGACCCCGCCCCTAACTCATAAGGGGTCTGGTACCCGGGTCATGTTGACGCCGTGGCCGCCTGGGTCCACAATGGTCGCCTGCAATTTCGGCGCACTCCGGCCGCAAGGACACCATGGCCTCCAAGAAGCGTCTCGGGGATGTTCTCCGCGAACGCGGAAAAATTTCCGCTGAAGAACTGACCCAAGCCGTTTCCGACCAGCAGGGCAAGCTCCAGAAGCTTGGCGAGCTGCTGCTGGCCCGCGGAACGCTCGACAGAGCCGACTTGATCAGCGCGCTCGAAGAAGTCACTCGCGTCCCCTACCATAATCTCCGCGAGTTTCCTCCTTCGGTGGAAGCGCTCGAGTACGTTCCGCGCGAGACGGCGCTGCGCTACTGCGCGGTGCCATACGATTATGACGACCGCTCCCTGACCGTGGTGATGGCCGAGCCGCAGAATCTCCGAACGCTCGATGAACTGCGCTTCCTGACCGGCAAGCTCATCTCCCCGCGTCTGGGCTTCCGCGACGAAATCCTCGCCGCCATTGAAAAACATTACGCCTCGGCCGCCGAAGAGGAGGCCGAAGCCGCGGCCATGGTGGAATCCAAAGACCCCTCGGACGACACCGGCAAAGACGACGTCGGCGAGATCGAATTCATCTCCGTCAGCTCGCGCGAATCGGCGCGCGAAGCGATGGCCGAGTTTCAGGCCGAGCTGACGCACCGCCGAACCCCCGCCGTGCGCCTGGTCTCCCGCATCATCGCCCGCGCGGCTGCCCGCCGCTGCAGCGACATCCACATCGAGCCAATGTCTTCGGCCACCATGGTGCGCATCCGCGTGGACGGCGTGCTGCGCGAGCTGATGCAGGTCAAGGGCAAGCTTCAGAATTCTCTGGTGTCGCGCATTAAGGTCCTCTCGGACATGGACATCGCCGAGCGCCGCGCCCCGCAGGACGGCCGCTTCATGGTCAACCTCGCCGGGCGAAAAATCGATTTTCGCATCTCCACGCTTCCCACCAATCACGGCGAAAAAGTTGTGATGCGCCTGCTCGAAGCCACTTCGGCGCTGAGCGTCTTTTCGGATATGGGCATGGACGAAGAGGTCATCGGCGCTCTCAAGAAAATTCTCGCGCAACCTCAGGGAATGTTGCTGGTCACCGGACCCACCGGCTCGGGAAAGTCCACAACGCTGTACGCCTCGCTCAATCATCTCCGCCGCCCGTCCGTGAACATCATCACCGTCGAAGACCCGGTGGAATACATGCTCGACGGCGTCAATCAGGTGCAGGTGCACACCAAAGCCGGGCTGACGTTTGCCAGCGCGCTTCGCTCCATTCTTCGCCAGGACCCGAACATCATCATGGTCGGCGAAATCCGCGACGCGGAGACCGCGGAAATCGCGCTGAAGGCCTCGCAGACCGGCCACCTGGTGCTCTCCACGCTGCACACCAACGACAGCGTGAGCGCCATCGTCCGCTTGGTGGACCTGGGCATCCCCGAATACCTCATTGCCAGTTCGCTGAGCGGCATCGTCGCGCAGCGCCTGGTGCGCCGCTTGTGCCGCTGCAAAGCGGCCATGCCGGTTTCGCCCGAACTGCGCGCGCGCCTGGTGGCCCACGGGCTGGACGATGCGGGCGCCACGGTGTTCGCGCCCATCGGCTGCCCCGAGTGCGGCCGCACCGGCTATCGCGGCCGCGTCGGCGTGTACGAAGTGCTGTCGCTCGATGAGCCCCTCCGCCGCGCCGTTCGCGCCAAAGCCCCGGTCGAAGTCATCCGCCAGCTCGCGCGCTCAGCCGGAATCAAATGGATGCAGGAAGCCGCACTCGAAAAAGTCCGCGCCGGGCTCACCACGCTCGAGGAAATCCAGCGGGTTATCGCCTTTGACGACCACCGTCCCGACCACTGCGGGAATTGCGGCAAGGAAATCGCTCCCACATTTTTGTTCTGCCCGTTCTGCGCCACGCGCCGCATCGCCACGGCGCCGGCGGGCGAGTCGCCCGCGCGCGTCGCTGCAACTGGCGGCCTCCCGCAGGTCGCCCTGCGTACTCCTCCGGGCGTTACGCCCGATGTGGCGCAGTCGCTGGCACCGTCCCCGACAAGTCGGGGCCCGTCCGGGGTTCCCGACAAGCCTCGGCAGGGCTCCGGAGGCGCAGGCAACGGCGATCCGGCGCATGCCGCGAAGTCTGACTTCGCCGAGGTTTCCGCCGAAGTGCAGGACGATGAGGTGGAAGTGGTTCCCGACCGCGACGCCGATCCCGCGGAGTCGGTGGTCCGCGAATTTCGCCGCACCTTCTTTCCGCGCCGGAGGAAACCATGAGCTCGAAGTTCGAGACGCGAAACTCGCTCTCGCAAAAAGCCGTGGTTTTCGTGTTTCGAGTTTCGAATCTCCAGCGAGGCTTTCCGCATGAGCCGTCGTAAGACCGCAACCCGCAAACGCGCCGCCCGTGCCAAACGTCAGCGGCCTGCCGCAAAACCAACCTCCGGTGGTAATCACCAACCGCACAGCGGGCCATTTTCGTCGCCGCGCGCCACATTGCGTTTTCCCGCGATCCGCGATCTCACCGTACTCTACGAAGGCTCCTCGCGCCCCATCATTCTGCGCACGCCCGACATCTCCACGCGCGGCATGTTCATCAATACGGGCGAGCAGTTTCCCCAGGGCGCTGTCCTGCGGCTCAGTTTCCGGCTGCCGCGCTCGCAGCGCCTCATCGAAACGCGCTGTGAAGTGCGCTATTGCCTCCCCGGCGTCGGCATCGGCGTCGAATACGTGGATCTCGCCGATTCTTCCCGCCTCGCCATCGAAGACGAACTCCGACATATCTAGTAGCACAGGCCTCCCCAGGCCTGTCCCGTTCACGATTGGGAATCGGTTGTCGCGTGAGCGTTTGGACTCTGACCTCTAACTTCCAAGACCCATGTCTCCTCTTACTTTCACGCTGCTTCCAGTCGTTCCGGTTTTGCTGGTGCAGCTCGCGCTGTTTCTCCGCTGGCTGCATCGCCGCATCCGCGACGACGAAATCCACCGCGCTTTCCTCCGCGACCTCGCCACCAACCACCTCCCGCACATTTACTCCGCGTTGCGGGCCATCGCCGCCGTCCACGGCATCTCGCTCGACGACCCGCCGCAAATTCAGTATCTCGAGCTCAACGGCACGCGCCGCCGCGATCCGTAGTCCGAATCTTTCATCCCGAACCTCCTCGCACCTCCAGAGCCCATGCCTCCCACCACACTCATCGCTCTCGCGCGGCGCATCGCCGCCGCTCACGCACTCGATCCGGCGCTGGTGTGCGCCGTCATCGAGCAGGAATCCTCCTGGAATCCTTACGCCATGCGCTACGAGCCCACGTTCTTTTCGCGCTACGTCGCGCCGCTTTACACCAACAACAAAATCACTGCATCCGAAGCCTGGGCGCGCGGATTTTCCTGGGGACTCATGCAGGTGATGGGGCACGTCGCGCGCGAACACGGCTTCGCCGCCGCCGAGCATCCGTTTCTTTCCGAACTTTGCGATCCGGAGCAGGGAATTGCGGTCGGTTGCCGCGTCCTCTCCGCCAAGCTCGCGCTCGCCTCCAACGACTTCCCCCGCAACGCCTCCGCTCCTCGCTCTGTCATCCCCAGCGGAGGGCCGATTCTGGTCGGATCGCAGCGAGGGATCGCGGCGCCCCCTGCAAACGCAACCTCGCCATCCGCCGAGACTTCCCCTACCTCCTCCGCCTCTTCTCTCGACCCCACGCTCCTCACCCGCGCGCTTCTTCTCTGGAACGGTGGCGGCAATCCCAACTATCCCGCGCAAGTCCTCGCGCGCCTCCCCCGCTACGCGTAATGCCTGGCCTGCTGTCAGCGAAAAACGAAAGACACCTCGGAACCACATCTGAATAATCGGTACTGCCACCGGATGTGCGTCGAGCGACTCATGCAATGATGTGGGCTCCGGCGGACAATTTGCGAATCCCAGCAAGAACCCTCCCGCCGAAACCACGCTGAGCCTGCGCAGATCACAATGGTCAGGCCAGCCCCCGCCCGCCACATCCACCAACCGGCCCGGTCCTCTCTCCACGTGTCATTTCGTTCTCATTCCGCTCTATGTCGAAAGACAACGAAATATCGAGAATCCTCTTGACACGCCATCCCGGTTAGCCCACACTGTATACGTCCTATAAGTTATATTATGTCAACTACGACGAAAACGGAGCGTACGGAGCTTGGCTACGGAAGCGCGTAAAGCATAGCCGCGTGCCATTTGGCTCTCCGTTGCTAGAAGGGCCAGGGATCTCAGTTTCCTTGAGCGGCACAAATTGCGGATGGAGTTCCGGTCCGCATTCACACAGATGTCCGAAGATGAGATTCAAATGCGTGGCTCCAACCCCGGCGCCTTGTGGGGCTTCGGAGCTCGGCGAAGAGACGGAAGGTTGCCATCAGAGGGCCGGGGGCAGGCTGCCGTCCGGTTGCCACCTCAGCAGGAATTAGCATTCCCGCAACAAGAAAGCACATTTCTCGAGCAATCTCATTGTTTATCTACCGGTCCGGACCCAGTCCTCTTCTAGGTGTCAACGCGACACGGACGTCATGGCACGAAGCGCTGAGCAATCGGAAACGGGCGCCCGAAGCCGAAGGCTCGTGATGTAATCTTCAAACCGGGCGGAGCCTGCTTGCGTTTGTACTCGTTTCGGTCCACACGGAGAGCCACTTCCCTTACCAGCACCAGATCAAAGCCATAGTGGTCGGCAATTTCCTGCGGACTGTGCAAATCTTCGATGTACGCTTTGAGGATCCGGTCGAGCACATCGTATGGCGGAAGCGAGTCCTGATCGGCCTGATTCGGGCGAAGCTCTGCCGATGGGGGTTTTTCAATCGTGGCGCGGGGAATGAGTTCCCTTTCCTGATTGATGAATTCGGCGAGCTCGTAGACCATTGTCTTCGGGACGTCCGAGATGGCAGCCAGTCCGCCGCACATATCGCCGTAGAGCGTGCAGTATCCAACTGCGAGTTCAGACTTGTTTCCCGTGCTTAACACCATTGCGCCAAACTTATTGGACAAAGCCATCAAGTAATTACCGCGGATCCGTGCCTGCAGATTTTCCTCGGTGACGTCTTCCGGGCGGCCCGCGAAAGCAGGTTGAAGAGCGTGCCGATAGGAACGAAAGACATCATCAATGGGGATCTTGAGGAACTCGATGCCGAGGTTCTTGGCAAGAAGACAGGCGTCGCGGGCGCTTCCCTCCGAAGAGTAAGGACCGGGCATACTCACGCCAGTGACATTCTCTGAGCCTAGGGCGGCAACGGCAATACAGCCGACTACTGCGGAGTCGATCCCGCCGCTCAAGCCGACCAGGACTTTGCAGAATCCGCATTTCCGAACGTAGTCGCGCGTGCCGCAAACCAAAGCGAGGTAGGCGTATTCCAATTCGCCAGAGGGTTGCGGATGGATGTCTCCGGCGCCGGTAAGCGTATCGAACAGGACGATGTCTTCTTCAAAAGCGCGAGCCTGCGCCGCCACCTGGCCGCTTGCCGCGATGGCGATACTGCCGCCGTCAAAAACGAGACTATCATCTCCCCCGACCTGGTTTACGTACACAACCGGGCAATGATGTGTCGAAGCAATGGACTGGAGCATTTCCCGCCGCAAGCTGCGCTTATCAATCGTATAGGGCGAGGCGGAAATATTCAGAAGCACCGTAGTTCCCTGTCCGATCAATTCGACGACGGGGTCTCGGTCGTAGAGACGCTTGGCCCAGAAATTCTTGTCATTCCAGATATCCTCGCAAATGGTGATGCCGAGATTCTCGCCGTCGAACGAAAATGCGCGCTGCGTTTTTGCAGGCTGGAAATAACGCGACTCGTCAAAGACATCGTACGTGGGCAAAAGCATCTTGTTCTGTTCGAAGACCACCCGCCCGCCGGCGACGAGCGCGGCGGAATTGGCTACCGGCTTGCCCGTGTTGTCAGGAGCGCGACCGACATAACCGATGATGGCAGGAATCGGGAGTTGTTTGGCCAGAGAGGCAAGCTCGGTACGGTTGCGATCCAGAAAAGCAGGCCGTTCGATGAGGTCTTGCGGCAGATAGCCGCACAGGCACAGCTCGGAGAAAACTGCAAGCTGTGCACCCCGTCGCTGGGCCTCCTGAGTGAAATCGCGAATGCGGGCAGCATTGCCGGAGAAATCACCGACTGTGGGATTCAGTTGCGCCAGAGCGATTTTCATGCTCGAAGGAATAGAATACGGTCTCACCGAAAGGATTGCAAATTCAAACGAATCCGTCAGCTCGCTTTGCGAACCAGAACCGAGGCAATTCCCTTCCCGGCAGACAGCTCGCGGTAGAAGAGAGTGGCGAGGTCCGGGAATGATTCGCGGAGTTCTCCCGGGTTGAAAAGGAATTCCAGGTTGCGGGGACCGGCAGCGAACTGTAGCTGATCGCGCGTAAATGTTTCATAGAGGAGAGCACCACCCGAACGAAGAGCGGCTTCGATCTGCCGGAAGAGCGAGCGTTGCAGGTAGTTCGTGCAGACAATGAGATCGAAAGCTTGCCTCGGGAGCGACAACTTTTCAAGATCCCCCTCAATAAGATGGAGGCCAGGGAGCTGTCGCGGCGGCTCCGCAAAGGTCCTTTCCCAGGTGACAGGGATGCCCGCAGCTTGGGCGGCGGAGCAGGCAAGAGCCAGCGCCGCAGACGAGAAGTCTACGGCTGTGACATCCCAGCCGCGGATGGCGAGAAAGATGGCATTGCGGCCAGCTCCGCAGGCAATGTCGAGAGCACGGCCACGGGGCAGAAGAGGGAGTACCTCGGCAAGGATGGCGGCAGGCCGGTCAGCTAGCTGGCGAGCCGATTCCCGGTAACGCGCGTCCCAGTCTTCGATTAGCAAAGGCATGATTTAAAGAAAAAGGGCCTTCGGCAGAGCCGAAAGCCCAAGTTGCTCTTTCCCAGGAATCCCGGGGGCGAACACCGGCACCAAACGAATACGTTACACGCTAAAGGAACTGCCGCAACCGCAGGTGCTCTTCACATTGGGGTTGTTGAACTTGAAGCCCGCGCCTTCCAGTGTCTCGATGTAGTCTACCTGCACGCCTTCCAGGTACATCTCGCTCATTTGGTCCACGAGAACCTTCAAGCCGTCAAACTCATAGACGTTGTCGGTTTCGTTGACCTGGTTCTCGAAAGCCATGTGATAGCTGAAGCCAGAGCAGCCGCCGCCTACGACAGCAACACGAAGAGCCGTGGGCACCGGGTTTTGACTGGTCATGATTTCCTTGACCTTGCTCGTGGCAGTAGGGGTAACCGTAATCATTGAATTTGTCCGCTCCTTGGGCCCCCAGGGGCCCTGCGAGGCTACTTCTACACCCTTTAGTATACCAGAGGTGTCAATTCCGGCGCGATTAAAGAGGGCAGGATTGCCCAATTCCCTACCGCAGCCCTCCTAAGCTATTGGATGCGAGTTGAACCAAAGGGGTGCACACCCGCAGTCCGAATGTCTTGTTATTGATGCAGAGGTCTGTAGGGGGCGAACTTAGACAATGCCGCATAGGTTCGCATACAATGAGCGATTCGATTGGGACCGCGCCGGACATCGCCGGCAGGGGCGTGGCCAATCCGACGGCGATCCTTATGAGCGGGATCATGATGCTCGAGCACATGGGAGAAAGCGCAGCGGCGCGGCGAATCGAGGCCGCGCTCCACCGGGTGTATCGCGAAGGAGAGCACTTAACTCGGGACGTTGGCGGGACTTCCGCAACAGCCGAATTCACAGAAGCTGTCATCGAGGCGCTCAGGGATGCCTAGATTCTACTCTTGCCTGACAAACGGTGAGCTCGGTTCGTCAAAGAAGGCTTTCTCTTGGCCGTGCGCCAGCAGATAAGCGCCGAGATCGGCAGTTGGCGAGGTCAAGAGCAAATCATTGTTACTCTGCCAAGCGAATCGGAGATCCTTTAGCTGATTGTGCTTTGCCGCGTCCTCTAAGCGCCCCGAATTCACGAGGCGGATCGTAAATGAATCCCCAGAAAGGTCAATCCGGGCAATGCCGTGGGTCAGCAGGATCCCGGTTGAATCGGCGCACGCGGAAGGGAGCCCCGGGATGTAATCAAGGTACAGCTTGCCTCCGACGCGCCCTAACGTGACATCATACGATGATCTTTCAATCTCCTTCGTCTCCAGCTTTTCATCTATCCAGTCAACGCGATAACCCGAGTTCTGTTTCTTGAACACGAATGTCCTCTTTTCATCGGGGTCGTGGGCAACCCAGGATCCAAGCAGCTTCTCATTCAAAAACCTGATCCTTTTCCGAGATCCAGCCATTGAGCGAATGATCCATGCAAGATACACACGTGAGGGCTGCTGCGATCGCGACCGAGGTAAGAAATGGTCTTCTTTTCACAAACCTCCTCCAGGAACGCTGCTGCGCCGCTCCGATTATATCCTTGCAAGGACCGTGAGACACCCATTGACATCCCACTCCACGTCGGCAAAAATGATGGCAGCGTAGATTTCGGATTATTCATCAAGGGTGAATCGTGGCGACAACTACAGACTTGCCTTCGATCGAGGATTTTGCGGCAGGAAAGGTCGTCAAGCAGGAGCCGAAGTCCGACGGCCAAACGAGCAAGCGCAAGCGGAAGCCCCACATTATCGCGTTCATCGAGGAGAACTGCACGGGGTGCGCCGGCTCTCCGGCGTGCGTCGAGTATTGTCCGGTCGAGGATTGCATGTACTGGGTCCCCGACGCGGACCACCCGCCGTTTGGCCGCATCGAAGTGGATCCGCTGCTGTGTATTGGCTGCAAGCTGTGCACCAGCAAAGGCCCTGACGGGATGTTTCTCGAGGGATGCCCGTGGGACGCCATTGAATTGGTCCCGCTGGCGGAGTTTGAAGCTACCTACGGCACGCTTCCCTACTAAATTGAAACCAGCGAGGTGCTTATGAAACGATTGAAGTGGATTGGGGTTGTGGTGGCAGTGGTGTTGGTCTCTTTTCTGGCGTTGTCTCACGCTGGGGGCGTGCCTGCGCAGCAGACGGGCGCAAAGCGCACGGTTTTGACGCAGATGGACCTGAGCGGGATTCCCGGCCACGAAGGCGTGATGGTCGTGACGGAACTTGCGCCGGGGGCGAAAGAACCGCGGCACACGCATCCGGGCGACCTCTTCGCCTACGTGTTGGAAGGCACAATTACCGTTAGCATGGAGGGCAAGCCGTCGGCGACGGTGAAGCAGGGCGAAGTGTTTG
>WNFG01004857.1_pt1 | contig 11297 bp, 8 predicted proteins | sample 5400431 | NCBI WGS metagenome assembly WNFG01 (sample SAMN13153346, study PRJNA577476) | soil metagenome | isolation source: 120 cm saprolite under Douglas fir tree site 2 hole 3 replicate 2 | place: USA:California | collected 2015-04-18
CCGACGTGCTGCTCGACGGCAGCGCGGCGGCCGCTGCCCTCCTGGCGGCCACGCTCGGGGCGCGACGCGCCGCCGACGGGCTCGCGTGGATCCTGCTCTGGGCCGCCGCGGCCGGCGGCACCGTGCTGCTCGCGATCGATCTGGCCGCCGCCGCGCCGTCGGGCTGGCTCTGGCTGAGCGTCCCCGCGGCGTGGCTCACCCTTTGGGTCTGGCGACGGAGGCGCACCCGCGCGTGAGCGATCTGCCCGCGTGGCGGCAGGGCGACCTGCCGCACGCGCCCGCCTACAATCCCATCAACCTGGTCCGGGTCATCGGGCCGGGGGCGATCCTGCTCGGGCTCTCGCTGGGCGCGGGCGACTGGCTGCTCGGCCCGGCCGTCGCCGCCGCCTACGGCCCGACCCTGCTCTGGATCTGCACCCTGTCGATCCTCTTCCAGGGAGTGCTCAACGCGGAGATGGCACGCTACACCTTGGCCACCGGCGAGCCCATCTTCACGGGCTTCATGCGCCAGCGGCCGGGCGCGCGCTTCTGGGCCGCCGGCTACTCGCTCCTCCACCTCGCTCAGGTGGGCTGGCCCGGCTGGGCGCTCGCGGGCGGCTCCGCCCTGGCCGCGCTGCTGCTCGGCCGCGTGCCGCGCGCGGACGACCGCGCGACGGTGGTCGGCCTCGGCTACCTGCTTTTCCTGGGCGCGGTCGGGCTCGTGCTCCTCGGCCGGCGCGCCCAGCGCGCGCTCGAGATCACCGAGTGGATCATGATGGCGTGGATGCTGCTGTTCCTCGTCGCGCTGGCCCTGTATTTCGTGCCTGGGCCGGCCTGGGCCGCGCTCGCGTGGAATTTCGCGGGCCGCCCGCTGTGGGAGCCGGGCTGGGTCCCGTCGCCGCTCCCCGCCCGCGCGATCGACTGGGCGCTCGTCGCGGCCTTCGCGGCCTATTCCGGCGCGGGCGGCACGATCAACGCCATGCTCACCTACTGGCTGCGCGACAAGGGCTTCGGGATGGCGGGCACCGTGGGGGCGCAGCCGACGCCGGTGGGCGATCAGACCATCCTGCTGCCGCGCGACGGGGCCATCTTCCCACCCAGTGACGCGAACCTCGCCAAGTGGCGCGAGTGGTGGCGCTACCTCCGGGCGGACCTCTCCTATCTCTGGACGGCCGGCTGCCTGATCGGCATGGGGCTGCCGGTGCTGCTCGCCCTCGACGCGGTGCCGCCGGGCACGGACATGGGCGGCTTCGGGGCGGGCGCGGTCTTCGCGCGCGAGATGACGCGACGCTACTGGGCCCTGCTCTGGCTGCCCGCGCTCCTGACCACGCTCTGGATCTTCTTCTCGACCCAGGTCGGCATCATCGAGGGCTTCGCGCGCAACGTGACCGAGATGCTCTGGACGGCGGGCGTGCGACCAGCCACCGCGGGCGCGGGCTGGGTCTACTACCCGGTGCTCGTGCTCTTCGTGCTGGCGGGCGGCCTCGCCATGACGGTGGCCGACCCGCTCACCCTGATCGTGATCGGCGCCGACATCGCGGCGGTGAACTTCGCGGTGCTGTCCTTCCACACGCTGCGCCTGAATCGCGCGCTGCTGCCGGAAGTGCTGCGGCCCCCGCTCTGGCGCGAGGTCGTGGTGGCGGCGGGGGGCACGGGCTTCGCGGTCCTGGCGCTCCTCGCGGCGGCGGCCCGGCTCGGGCTACTCGCCACCCCCGGCCGCTGAGCTACGCCCCGCCCCGCGGAGCTACGCCCCTATCAAGACGCGGCCGCTCACCAGCACGAGCTTCAGATCGGCGAGCGCCTCGATGCGCTCGGCCGGGTCGCCCGCCACCGCGATCAGATCCGCTGCGTAGCCGGGGGCCACCCGGCCGGTCACCTCGCCCAGACCCAGGCAGTCGGCCGCGGTGACGGTGGCGGCCCGGATCGCCTCGAGGGGTGTCATGCCGTACTTCACCATCAGCGTGAGCTCGGGCAGCAACGAGCCGTGGAAGTTGAGCGGGGTGCCCGAGTCGGCGCCCGCCGCGATCCGCACGCCCGCGCGATGCGCGAGCTGGAAGCTCGCCACGTGCGCCGGCACGACCACCTCCGACTTGCGCACCATGAAATCGGGGATGCCCGCAGCGAGCCCGCCGGAGGCGATGGCCGCGGGCGCGTTGAGGGTGGGGACCAGAAAGGTTCCGTCGCGCCGCATGTGGGCCACGATCTCCTCGGTGAGATAGATCCCGTGCTCGATCGAGGTGATCCCCGCCGCGATGGCGTCGCTGATGCCGCTGGACGCCATCGCGTGGGCCGCGGTGCGGCGCCCCGCCCGGCTAGCCTCCTCGATGGCCGCGCGCATCTCCTCGAGCGTGAGCTGGGGCGAGCCGGGCTCCACGCCCGGGGTCATCACGCCACCGGTGGCGATGATCTTGATCACGTCCGCCCCCGCCTTCAGCTGCTCGCGCACCGCCTTCCGCGCGTCGTCGGGCCCGTCGGCCTCGCGGGCGAGCCAGTGCCCGTGCCCGCCCGTCATGCACACCGGTCGTCCGGCCGCCAGGATGCGCGGCCCGTCGATGAGACCCTCCTGGATGGCGCGGCGCACCGCGATCTCCACGTACTCGCGCCCGCCCAGGTCCCGCACCGTGGTCACCCCGGCCCGGGCCGTCTCACGCGCCCGCAGCAGCGCCTTGATGGCGGTGAGCCCCAGGGGCTCCTCGCGCAGTGGCCGCACCGGATCGGCCTCCGCCCCGAGGCAGAGGTGCACGTGGCAGTTGATGAGCCCGGGCAAGAGCGTGTGGCCCGCCAGGTCCACCCCATTCCCCCGCGGCGCCCGCGCATCCTCCACCACCGCCGCGATCACACCCTTCTCCACCACAACCGACCGCCCGCGCACGGGCTCCGCCCCCGTCCCATCAATGATCCGCGCCCCACTCAGCACCAGAGTCTCAGAACTGTTCATAAGCGTCGAGGGTGATCGAGTAGTAGGTGCTCATCAGGCTGTCTCAGAGCTGGCCATGAGCTTCGAGGGTGATCGGGTGGGTGGCGTCGGGACGCGCCCCCCGGCGACAGGACCCACCCGCCTCGCGCCGGGCCGATGACCGAAGACGCGTGACACGGCTAGACCTTGAGCCGCGGGTCGAGCGTGTCGCGGAGCCCGTCGCCGAAGAGGTTGATGCCGAGCACGGTGATGAGGATCGCGAGGCCCGGGAACGTCGCCAGCCACCACGCGGTGGAGAGGTAGACGCGGCCGTCGGCGAGCATGCCGCCCCAGGTGGGCGTGGGCGGCTGCACGCCCAGCCCCAGGAACGAGAGCGCGGACTCGATCACGATCACGCGCGCCATGTCGAGGGTGGCCACCACCAGCCAGGGCGTGAAGGTGTTCGGCAGCACGTGGGTCATCAGCACCCGCCAGTGCCGGCTACCGAGCGCCACCGCCGCGTGCACGTACTCGCGCTCACGGATCGAGAGCACCTCGCCCCGCACCACCCGCGCGTAGACGACCCAGGACGACACGCCGATGACGATGATGATGTTGCGCAGGCTCGGCCCCAGCACTCCGATGACCGCGATCGCGAGCAGGATGAACGGGAAGGCGAGCTGGATGTCGGCCAGGCGCATCAGGAAGTCGTCCATGCGGCCGCCGAAGTAACCGGCCACGAGCCCGATGATCATGCCGAGCACGCCCGAGATCACCACCGCGGCCAGCCCGACCAGCAGCGCGATGCGCGAGCCGAAGATGATGCGCGAGAGGATGTCGCGCCCGAGGTGGTCGGTGCCGAGCGGGTGCACGCGGCCCTGCGCGTCCTGCCAGCCCGGCTCGCGGAGCCGCTGGCCGATGTCCTGCTCCAGCGGATCGAACGGCGCGACGAGCGGAGCGGCCAGCGCGGCCAGCATCACCACCAGCACCACGAGCATGCCGAACAGCGCGGTGCGGCGGCGCACCAGCCGCCGCAGCAGCGCCACCCACTCGCGCTCCGCCCAGGGGCGCGAACGCACTCGCGGCCCGACCACTTCGGGGGGGGCGGGGGCGGCGGCGGGATGGAGCTGCGCGCCATCGGCGGGCGTGGAGGGCGGCAACGCGGCCATCAGCGGTACCGGATGCGCGGATCGAGGTAGGTATAGATGATGTCGACCAGGAAGTTGACGATCACGAAGGTGCTGGCGAGCAGGAACACCGCCGACTGGACGACGGGATAATCGCGGTTGAAGATGGCCTGCACCGAGAGCCGCCCCACGCCCGGCCACGCGAAGATGGTCTCGGTGATCACGGAGCCGCCGAGCAGGGTGCCGAGCTCGATCCCCACGATGGTGACGATCGGGATCGACGCGTTCTTGAGCGCGTGCTTCCACGCCACCGGCGGCTCGCCGACCCCCTTGGCGCGCGCGGTGCGGATGTAGTCCTGGCCGAGCACCTCCAGCATCCCGGAGCGCGTGAGGCGGGTGATGCGCGCGGTGGTGAAGAGCCCGAGGGTGATCGCGGGCAGGATCAGGTGCTCGAGCCCGCCGCGTCCCGAGGAGGGAAGCCAGTTGAGCCGCACCGAGAAGACCAGGATCAGCATGATCCCGAGCCAGAAGGTCGGCATGGCCTGGCCGAGCAGCGCCACCACCGTCGCGACGTAGTCCACCGCGGTATTCCGCCTGACCGCGGACACGATACCCGCCGGGATCGCCAGGCACAGCGCGATGAGCAGCCCCGCGCCCGCGAGCTGGAAGGTGGCGGGCAGCCGCTCGACCACGAGGGCCATCGCGGGCTCGCCGTGGCGCAAGGACTCGCCGAAGTCCCCGCGCACCGCGCCCTTCAGGAAGCGGAGGTACTGGACCGCCACCGGATCGTCGAAGCCCATCGCGGTGCGGAACTTCGCGATGTCATCGGCGGTCGCGTCGGGCGGCAGCAGGAGCGCGGCCGGGTCGCCGGTCAGGTGCAGGATCAGGAACACCACCACCGAGACGCCGAAGAGGACCAGCAGCGACTGCCAGAGCCGCCGCAGCAGGTACGACTTCACGAACCGACGCGCTCCAACCGGGCCACCGCCTCGATGTGCGGGGTGTGCGGGAACATGTCGACCGGCTGCACCCACTCGAGCCGGTAGCCGCCGCGCACCAGCTCGCCCAGGTCCCGGGCCAGCGTGGTCGGGTTGCACGACACGTAGACGATGCGGCGCGCGCCGAGCGTGATCAGGGCGTGCAGCGCCTTGGGATGGAAGCCCGCGCGCGGCGGATCGGCCACCACCACCTCCGCGGTCACCCCCTTCGCGATCAGGGAGGGCAGCACGAAGCGGACCTCCCCGCACACGAAGGTGCAGTTGGTGATGGCGTTGGCCGCCGCGTTCACCCCCGCGTCGTCCACCGCGGCCTGGGCCACCTCGATGCCGTACACCCACCGGGCGCGCCGGGCCAGGAGCAGGCTGATGGCGCCGGTGCCCGAATAGAGATCGTAGACCGTCTCGGTCCCGGTCAGGCCCGCGGAGTCGATGACGAGCTCGAAGAGGCGCTCGGCCTGCCGGGTATTGGTCTGGAAGAACGAGCCGGCCGAGACCTGGAAGATGAGCCCGCCCACGCTCTCGCGGATGTGGTCGCGGCCGCCCAGCAGGTGCTCCTCGACCCCGACCGCCACGCTGGCCTTCCTGGGGTTCACGTTCATGACCACGCTGGTCGTGCCCGCGTCGCGCGCCTGCAGGCGCTGGGCGAGCGGGGCCAGCTCGGAGACCGCGGGCGCGGACGTCACCACGTTGGCCATGAGCTCACCGGTGTGCGTGCCCTCGCGCAGCATGAGGAAGCGCAGGAGCCCTTCGCCGCTGTCCTGCTCGTAGACGGTGAGCCCGCGCTCGGCGAAGAAGCCGCGCGCCTCGCCGAGAAGCGCGTTCATGCGGTCGGACTGCAGCAGGCAGCGCTCGATGTCGAGCACCGAGTCGTAGCGATCGGCCTCGTGCAGCCCCACCACCATCGGCTCCTTCGGGCCCCGCGCCACCGTGAACTCCATCTTGTTCCGGTACCCGAACGTCTCCTCGGCGCCGATGATGGGCCGGACCTCGATGCCCTTGAGCCCGCCGAGCCGCTCCAGCGCGTCCACCACCTGCTTGGCCTTGAAGGCGAGCTGGGCGGGGTAGGCCATGTGCTGGAGGCGGCAGCCGCCGCAGCGCCCAAAGTATGGGCAGGGCGCCTCCACGCGCTGCGGCGAAGGCTGCTCGACGGCGTCGATGACCCCGCGCCCGAAGCGGGAGCGCACCTGCACGAGCCGGACGCGGAGCCGATCGCCGGGCAGGCCGCCCGGGACGAACACCACGTAGCCATCGGCCCGCCCGACGCCCTCGCCGCCGAAGGCCAGGTCGTCGATCGTCAGGGACAGAATCTCCCCGCGCTTGGGTCGGGCCATGGTAGCGACACTATAAATGTCGGTACGATCTGAGTCAATTTGCCCCCGGACCGTCGGGCCAAGCTTCAAGCTAGCGACCGTCCACGCCTTCAAGCTAGCGACCGTCCACGCCTTCAAGCTAGCGACCGTCCACGCCTTCAAGCTAGCGACCGTCCACGCCTTCAAGCTAGCAACCGTCCACCCGTTCAAGCTAGCGAGGACATACCCGGTCAAGTATCATGGACTCACGATGGGCTCGGCCCGCTCTTCCTTTCCGGTCCGTGTGGGCACGATGCTGACCGCCGCCCTGCCCGCCCTCGAAGAGCGACTGCTGGCCGAGCGCATCCGCCAGGGCTGGCGCACGGCCGTCGGTTCCGAGCTGGCCCATCGCACCCGACCCGGCGAGCTGCGGGCGGGGACGCTCACGGTGATGGCCGACAATTCCCCCTGGCTCCAGGAGCTCTCCATGCGATCCGCGGAAGTCCTCGACGCGGTCCGCGCCCGCTTCGGCCCGACCGTCACCGCGCTACGTCCGAGCCTCGCCGGCCCCGCGCCGGCCCCAGAGCGTGGGGCCCCGCGCCGCGCCGCGCCCGCCGCCCCTCTGCGGCTCGACGCCGACGAGCTGGCCATCGTGGAAGGCGCGGCCGCGCCGGTGCGCGACGAGGCGCTGGCCTCCACCGTTCGCCGCGTCGTGGCCAAGGGCCTGATCGCGCGCCGGGGCGGGGCCCTCGCGGGCATCCTGCTCGCCCTCGGCGCGATCGCCGGTTGCGCCACCACGCAGACGAGCGAGGCCGAGCCCACGCCCGTCCCGAAGACCATCACGATCGTCCCGCCCGGCCGCCGGGCGGTCGGCGCCCAGGGCGAGGCCTACGACCACTATGTGATCGCGCAGATGGAGGCCCGCGCCGGCCGGATGCCGCAGGCCATCGTCCAGCTCCGCGAGGCCATCAAGTTCGATCCCAACACCGCGCTCCTCTGGATCCAGCTCTCCCAGTGGCTGATCCGGGTCAACGACACCGCGGGCGCCTTCACCGCCGCGCAAAAGGCCATCGCGCTCGAGCCCAACAACGCGGGCGCCCACATGACGCTGGCCGACCTCTACAAGCGCCAGCGCAAGACGGCGGAAGCGGAAGCCGCGCTGGAGCGGGCGGTGGCGCTCGACCCGCAGACGCCCGACGGCTATCTGGCCCTGGCCCAGCTCCACTTCGAGCAGAAGAGCTACGAGAAGGCGCGCGCGGTGCTGGGCCGGCTGGTAACCGCGCGCCCCAATCTCTCGCAGGGCTACTACCTGCTGGGGCGCATCGGCATCGAGAACGAGCAGTGGGACGAGGCCCTGACCAATCTCAAGCGCGCGGTGGACCTCGACCCGGACCACGACGGGGCGTGGTCCGCGCTCGGCTTCGTCTACGAGTCCCAGAACAAGCTCGACGAGGCGGTGGGCGTCTACAAGGAAGCGCTCAAGGCCAACCCGGACAACGCGGCCTTCGTGGAGCGGCTGGGCGACCTGCTCGTGAAGCTGGGGCGCTACGGCGAGGCCCAGAGCGAGATCGAGTCGCTGGTCGATTCGCTCCCGCGGGACCCGCGGGTGTGGCTGAAGCTGGGCGCCATCCACTACGAGCAGAAGCAGTACGACAAGGCGATCGCCGCCTTCCGCCAGGCCGTCGCGCTCGAGCCCGGCAACATGCGGACCCGCTACTATCTGGCCACCGCGCTGATGGACGCGGGGAAGGACGACGAGGCCCGGAGCGAGCTGGAGAAGATCCTCAAGGCCGATCCCCGCTCGGTGGACGCGCGGGTGCAGCTCGGCTTCCTCTACGGGCGCGCCAAGCGCTACGACGAGGCGGTGGCCACGCTGCAGGAGGCGGTGAACCTCGAGCCCAAGCGCCCCGAGCTCTTCCTCTACCTGGGCACCGCGCTCCAGCGCGCCAACCAGTACGATCGCGCGGCGACCGTGTTGCGCGAGGGGCTGTCGGTGGACGACAAGAACAAGGATCTCCACTTCCAGCTCGGGGTGGTGCTGGAGAAGCACCAGCAGTTCGACGACGCCATCCGCTCGTTCCGCCGCGTGCTCGTCCTCGATCCCAAGCACGCCGAGTCGTACAACTACATCGGCTACATGTACGCCGAGAAGGGCACGAACCTCCCCGAGGCCGTCCAGCTCATCCAGCAGGCCCTCGCGATCGAGCCCGAGAACGGCTACTTCATCGACAGCCTGGGCTGGGCCTACTACCAGCAGGGCCACTATCCCGAGGCCCTGCGCGAGCTGAAGCGCGCGGTGAGCCTGGCCAAGGAAGACCCCGTGCTCTACGAGCACCTGGGCGACGCCTACCTCAAGAACAACCTGGCGAACGAGGCCGTCGAGGCGTGGGAGAAGTCCCTCCAGGTGGACCCGAACGCCCCGACCGCCCCCCAGGTGAGGAACAAGATCCGGGACGTGCGGGAGAACCAGCTCCGGGTCAAGGGTGCGCCGCCCAAGGCCGAGCAGAAGTAGCCGGCTCCGCCTGGCCGGCGGCGTCCTGCTGACCGCCAGCCTGTCCGCCTGCGCCACCGCGCCCCCGGCGCCCGCGCCGCCCATCGCGGACGAGGCCCGCGCGGCGCTCGCCCGCATCGAGCAGCATCGCCGCTCCCTGGTCGACCTGCGATCCCTGGCCGACATCACCGTGCGCCGCAGCGGGCGGGCGCAGCGCCTTTCCGGTGTCATGCTGCTCCTGGGCGAGCCCGCCTCGCTCCGCTTCGAGGCCCTCTCGCCCTTCGGCACGCCGGTGCTGATCGTGGCCGGCGATCCCCAGAACCTCACGTTGTGGGAGGTCCTCGACAACCGGGCGTATCTCGCCCCCGCTTCCCCGGATGCCAACCTCCGCTGGCTCGGCCTGGCGCTCGGCGGCGAGGATCTCGTCGCGCTGCTCGCGGCCCGCGCCCGGGCGCTACCGGAGCCGACCCGGGTGGAGCTGGTGGCGCCCGACGAGACCGGCCCGTCGGTCCGGCTGACCGGGAGGGACATCGAGCAGCGCATCTGGTTCGACCCAGACAGCGGACAGGCGCGACAGGTCGAGTGGACGGGCAAGAATCCCGCGCGGGTGACGTTCAGCCCCACGCCGCCGGAGGCCCCGCCGGCCGGGCTCAGGCTCGAGACGCCGGACGGATCGCTGCGCGTCTCGGTCACCTACCGCGACCCCAAGATGAACACGGGGCTCGACCCCGCCCTGCTGAAGCTGACTGTCCCAGAACACGTTAGAATTCAGGACTTCCGTTGACACTCCGTCGCCGCACATGGTAGCCTACGCTGCCTTGTCGAAGCGGTCACGGGGCAGCACGGAGGTGGTGCTCCGCACCCCCGCCAAAGTGAACCTGGCCCTCGAGGTGCTGGGAAAGCGGGGCGACGGGTATCACGAGATCGCGACGGTGCTGCAGGCGGTGGACCTGTTCGATCGCCTGAAGCTGGAGGCGGCCGACACCCTTTCGCTGCACACGGATGATCGCGACTTGCCCACCGACGATGGCAACCTGGTGATACGCGCTGCCCGTCTGCTCCAGAAGGCGGCGGGGGTCGAGGCCGGAGCCCGGATCCGGCTGATCAAGCGCATCCCGGTGGCGGCCGGGCTGGGGGGCGGTTCGAGCGACGCGGCAGCGACCCTCTGGGGCCTCCACCGGCTGTGGCGGCTCCGCTGGCCCAAGGCGCGGCTGCAGGAGCTGGCGGTGGAGCTGGGCATGGACGTACCGTTCTTCCTGGGGTCGGGGCGGGCGGTGGCGAGGGGGCGTGGCGAGCGGCTGACCGCGCTGCCGGGCGGGGGCGGCTATGCCCTGGTGCTGGTGAATCCTCGCGTGCCGTTGTCGACGCGGGAGGTGTACGGTCGAGTTCCGGAGGGCTGGCGGGCGGAGCCCACCGGCACGGAGCGGGTGATCGAGGCGCTGCGGACGCGGAACGTGACCAAGATAGCGGCGGCGCTGACGAACAATCTGGAGAGTGTGGTCGAGCCGGTGCTACCGGTGATCGGCCGCATGAAGGCAGCCCTCTTGGCGGCGGGGGCGCTCGGAGCGATCATGTCGGGCAGTGGACCCACCGTGTTCGGGATGGCGCGCTCCCTGGACCACGCGCGGCAGATCCGGACCCGGGTGAGCCGGGCGGGCTGGGCCTGCTGGGCAGTACGCACGAACTCCGGCCCCGCGATCCGCGCGAACCGATGACGGCACGCAATCGGATGAAAAGCCAGGCGCCGGGCGGGATGTCCGCCGATCGGGGGAGTGCGGGCGCCATCCGGATGTCCGCGGACTGGGGGAGTGCGGGGGCCATTTCGGGGCCCCCGCTGCTGAAGACGGTCTCGACGATCTCATTGGGGCGTCGTTCAGTGGTAGGACTCGGGGCTTTGGCCCCCGCAATGGAGGTTCGATTCCTCCCGCCCCAGCCACGCTTACAGGAGACGGCATGTACGAGCTGAAGCTCTTCTCCGGCAACGCGAACCGCCCGCTGGCGGAGGAGATCGCCAAGACGCTCCACCTCCCGCTGGGCGACGCGGACGTCTCGCGCTTCTCCGACGGCGAAGTGTACGTGCAGATCAACGAGAACGTCCGGGGCCAGGACATCTTCGTGATCCAGCCCACGTGCCCGCCGGTGAACGATCATCTGATGGAGCTGCTCGTGATGATCGACGCGTTCAAGCGCGCCTCCGCGCGGCGCATCACCGCGGTGCTGCCCTACTACGGCTACGGCCGCCAGGATCGCAAGGTACAGGGGCGGATGCCGATCACCGCCAAGCTCGTGGCCGACCTGCTCACCGCCGCCGGCACCCAGCGCCTGCTCGCGGTGGATCTCCACGCCGGGCAAATCCAGGGGTTCTTCGATATCCCGGTCGACCACCTCTTCGCCGCGCCCCCGGTGATCATCGATTACCTGGCGAAGAAGGACCTGAAGGACCCCGTCCTCGTCTCGCCCGACGCGGGCGGCGTGGAGCGCGCGCGGGCCCTCGCCAAGCGGCTCAAGGCGGGCCTG
>WNFG01004861.1_pt1 | contig 11291 bp, 9 predicted proteins | sample 5400431 | NCBI WGS metagenome assembly WNFG01 (sample SAMN13153346, study PRJNA577476) | soil metagenome | isolation source: 120 cm saprolite under Douglas fir tree site 2 hole 3 replicate 2 | place: USA:California | collected 2015-04-18
GCGAGTGTGCCTCGCATGGTGCGATAGCTCAGCGTTTGCACCGCAAAACCTTCCCGCCGCAGCGTCAAAGCGAGATAGCTCATGACCCAGCGGTTCATCCACGCCCCGTGTAGCAAAAGCACGGCCTCCTCGGGAAATGCGCTCACGGCCGCTCGCTCACCCTCGACCCGCCGAGCCGCGTCCCGAGGCAAGCAGGCCGGCGCCCGCGAGGAGCGGCAAAGCCGCGATTGCCAGGAACCCGCTACCGTAGCTTCCCGTCGCCGATGCGATCGCTCCAAAAAGCGGAGGCCCGATCAGCACGCCTGCGAAAGTGAAGAATTGCGTCCCGCCGGTGACGATGGCGACCCGGCCTTCAGGCGCGAGCCGTGCAACCTCCGCCAGGAACACGCCATTCCAGCCTACCGCGGTCGCGCCGTACAGCACGCAGACGGCGAAGACCGCGACGGGCGGCCAGCCGGCCGTAAACTGGGCCACGGCGAACGCGCAAAGCGCCATGACCAGGCCGAGCGCGGCCAAGACCATTCGCGGCTCGAAAACATGGTCGGCGACGGCGCCCCAGAGAACCCGGCTCAGCGCGCCGGCGACCTGAGACGCGGAAAATACGAGGCCGGCGGCGACGAGAGAATACGCGAGCTCGATCTTGAGGTAGGACACGAGATAGGTAGTGAAGCTTATCTGGGCGGCCGAATACACACCCGAAACAAGAGCCAACTCGAGAATCGGCCGTCGTGCCCAGACCTCCGCGACGGGCGCTGCGAAGCCGCGGACGCGAAGGCGCTGGTCCAAGCTGCGATCCCCGTCGTAGAGGCGGCGGAACGGGACGAGCACCGCGAGGAAGGCCGCGGATCCGAGCGCGAGGGCGAGCACGGCGGCTTGCCAGTTCGTCCACAGCAACAGCACGGGCACGAGCATTCCCGCAACGGCCCCTCCGACGGGGACTCCCGTCTGCTTGATCGAGAAAACCATCGAGCGCACGCGCTTCGGTGCCGCGACGGCGAGGATGGCCGAGCTTGCCGGGTTGACCAGACCGTGCGCGGTTCCGAGGAGCGCGCCGCAGAGGAGGAGCAGCGCGACATGGGATCCCGCGCCCACGGCCAGACCCAGCGCCACGCCGAGAACGGCGACCTGGAGCACGCGCACCGGGCCGTGCCGGCCGACCAGCGTTCCGCTCGCGAGCCCCGCGAACATCGCCACCGTGTAGGAGAACCCGACCCACTGACCCACCGCCGTCGGCGCCGCGCCAAAATCGGCGGCCGCGACCGGGGCGAGCACCGGGGGCACCGCCAGGGCCATCGCAGTGAGCGACTGCACCGCGAGGGTCATCGCTACCGCGGCGACGGTCCGTGCCGCGCCGGGTCCTTCGCCGCCGTTCAAAATCGGCGACGCGGCCCGCGCGCCCTTCGTTGAGGATTCACTGCGAACCGCGCTGGAACTCGTAGCGAAGAGTCACCGAGTGTTTGCCGGTGTTTGACCAGACCAGGCAATGATCGCCCGCCTTGCGCGGGACGAAACTGCCCGACGCGCTGTCGGTCCCGTCGCGCTTGAAGTCGATGATTTCCTTTTCCTCCTGGTGCGAGACCTTGAAGTTCAGCGGCCCGTCGGCGCGAAACTTGTAGTGGAGCCGCTGCCTGTTGTTGAGGGAAAGGCATTCCTTCTGCGCTTCCGAAACCACCAGCGTTTTGGTCACGACCCTGGCGGGTGAGGTCTTGGCGGCGTCCTGGGCCCACACGGGCGCGACAAGCAAGACTGCGGCTCCTACCAACACGAACCGAATACGCGTCGTCATGATTTCGACCTCCATGCCATCCGAAACCTTACACCAAATCGACGGCAGCGACAGTCATCGTAGAATACCCTCCGAGAATCTCTCGGAGGAGGAGTCATGTTCGCCCGCATCGCCTTCGCGTTTTGCGTTGCGTCTCTTGCCGCGGGGGCGGCCCAGGCCCAAACCTGGCCGTCCAAGCCCGTCCGCTACATCGTTCCGTTCCCGCCTGCCGGGGCGACCGACATCCTTGCGCGCATCATGGCGGAAAAACTCAGCGGGCCGCTCGGCCAGTCGGTGGTCGTCGAGAACCGCCCCGGCGCAGCCGGCAACGTCGGCACGGAGTTCGTTGCGAAATCCGCTCCGGACGGGTACACGATTTTGCAACTGACCGTGGCGCAATCGATCAGCGCGACTTTGTACGAGAAGCTGAATTACGGTCTGGAGAAGGACCTGATTCCGGTCGCAATGATCGCCCTGGTACCGAACGTGATGATCGTCAATCCGTCGGTGCCCGCGAATTCGGTGGCCGAGTTCATCGCGCTCGCGAGGAGCAGGCCTGGAAAGATCAATTTCGCATCCTCCGGCAGCGGTACCTCGATCCACATGTCCGCCGAGATGTTCAAGATGCTCACCGGAGTCAACATCGTGCACATCCCCTACAAGGGCAGCGGCCCCGCGCTGGCCGATCTCATGGGCGGGCAGGTCGACGTGATGTTCGACAACCTGACGTCCTCGATCGGCCTTATCCGGAGCGGCAAGCTGCGTGCCTTGGCGGTGACCACGAGCGTGCGTTATCCGGAGCTGCCCGACGTGCCTACCGTGCAGGAAACCGTGCCCGGCTACGAGGCAACTGCATGGTTCGGGATCGTCGCGCCTGGAGGCACGCCGCGGGAGGTCGTCATGCGCATCAACGGCGAGGTGAACAAGGCGCTCGCACAAGCCGACGTGAAGGAGAAGCTCGCCCAGCAAGGCGCCCTGGCAAGGTCGTGGACGCCCGAGGAATTCGGCGCCTTCATCCACAACGAAGTCGTGAAGTGGGGCAAGGTAGTGAAAGCTTCCGGCGCAAAGGTGGAATAGCCAATGGCGCTGCGGGAGCGTCCGGCCTAGTTGAAACTCTTCGCTTCGCTCGCCAACTTCGCCAGCAGAGGCGCGGGTTTCCAGAAACCCGGATCCCCGTGGGGATTGGCGGCGAAGCGCTTCATGCTGTCGACGACCTTGTACAGTCCCACCTCGTCGGCGTAGAGCATCGGCCCGCCCCGGTGAAGGGGGAAACCGTAGCCGGTCAGGTAGACCATGTCGATGTCGGAAGCACGCAGTGAAATACCCTCCTGCAGGATCGCCGCCCCTTCGTTGACGAGCGCAAAGATCAATCGCTGTACGATTTCTTCATCGCCGATCTTGCGGCGCTGCGCTCCGATCTCCTTGCGGTGCTCGACAATCATTTGGTCGACGGCCGGATCCGGGATCGCATCGCGGCGGCCGGCCTCGTAGCGATACCAGCCCAGCCCCGTCTTCTGGCCGAAGCGACCCTTTTCGCATAACCGATCGGCGATCTTCGAGTACTTCAAATCGGGCTGCTCGCGGTAGCGCCGCTTGCGAATGGCCCAGCCGATGTCGTTGCCCGCCAGATCCGACATGCGGAAAGGGCCCATCGCCATGCCCCAGCTTTCCAGCGCGCTGTCCACCTGGCTGGGCGTGGCCCCTTCCTCCAGCAGGAACAACGCCTGGCGGAGGTACTGCTCGACCATGCGGTTGCCGATGAAGCCATCGCATACGCCAGAGACCACCGCGGTCTTCTTGATCCTTTTCGCCACGCTCATCACCGTGGCGAGGACGTCCTTGGCGGTCTTTCCGCCGCGCACGACTTCGAGGAGCTTCATCACGTGGGCAGGACTGAAGAAGTGAGTGCCGACCACGTCCATGGGCCGCCTGGTGAAGTCTGCGATCTTGTTCAAATCCAGCGTGGAGGTGTTGGACGCGAGAATGGCGCCCGACTTCATCACCTCGTCCAATCGCCTGAACACCCCTTCCTTGACCGCAATGTCTTCGAACACCGCCTCGATGGCCATATCGGCGTCCTTCAGATCATCGTAAGAAAGCGTCGGCTTGAGCAGCGCCATGCGCTCCTCGACCTGTCGCGCGGTGAGCCTTCCTTTCTTGGCGCTCGCTTCGTAGTTCTTGCGGATCGTCGCAATTCCCTTCTCGAGCGCCTCCCGCTTCACTTCCAACAAGGTGACGGGAATGCCGGCGCTGAGGAAATTCATCGTGATGCCCCCGCCCATGGTACCCGCGCCGATGACCGCCATCTTCTCGATCTTGCGCAGCGGCGTGTCCTCCGGCACATCGGGAATCTTCGCTGCCGCCCGTTCGCCGAAGAAAGCATGGCGCAGCGCGCGGGATTCCGGGGTCTGCATCAGCTGCAGGAACGACTCACGCTCGAAGCGTGCTCCCTCCTCAAATGGCATGGTGACGGCGGCCTCGACAGCGTCGACGCATTTGAGCGGCGCGGGGAAATTTTTCGCCGCCGCGCGGACCGTATCGCGAGCCACCTGGAAGAACCCTTCCGCGTTGGCGAGACTTATTTTCATATCGCGCACGCGCTTCAAAGGGCGCCCTTCCGCGACGACCCTCTTTGCGAACGCGATGGCACCCTGCAACAGATCATGCTCGACCAGCTCATCGAAGAGCGCGCTGTCCTTGAGCTGCTCCGAGGGCACCGGGTTGCCCGAAACGATCATGTCGAGCGCCCCTTCGGCGCCGATGAGCCGGGGCAGGCGCTGCGTACCGCCCGCGCCTGGCATCAGCCCCAGTTTCACCTCGGGCAGGGCGATCTGCGCGCCCTTGGCGGCCACGCGGAAGTGGCAGCCCATGGCCAGCTCCAGCCCGCCGCCCATGCAGGCGCCGCCGATCGCCGCAACGACGGGTTTCCTCGCGTTTTCCAGGTGGCGGATCACGGTATTGAGGTTGGGTTCGGCAGTCGCCCTGGGCGAGCCGAACTCCCGGATATCCGCCCCGCCGGAGAACGCGCGGGAACTTCCGATCAGCACCACGGCCCTTACTTTCGCATCGGCTTCGGCGCGCGCGAGCCCTTCCACGATGTCGCGCCGAAGATCGAAACCCAGCCCGTTGACGGGCGGATTGTTCATCGTGATCACCGCTACTTGGCCGTGCAGTTCGTAGATTGTGCTGCTCATGCAATCTCCTTCCTCTACGGAATGGACAAGGCACGCGCGAAAAAGCGGCCGCTATTGCGGAGGGACGAGGATGGGTAGGATGCTCACTATCTGCCACCCTTCGGGTTTCTTGACCATCACCAGGTTGATGTAAAGACGAGCCTTGGCGGGGTCGACGCCTGGATCTCCGACGGTGAGTTGCGTCGGCGCGTAGACCTGCGCCACGCGCCTGCTGACCGAAATGATTCGCAGCTCTTTCCTGTCGACGTCGATGCGCCAAGTGCCCCTGTAACGCTCCTCGAGGCTCTTGAGCGCGGCCTCCCGGCCCCAGATAGGTTTGCCTCGGCTGATCCAGAGAAGGTCCGGGGAGTCCGCCAAAAGGCTTCGCATCGACTTCAAATCATGCGCGTTCTGGATTGCTACGTACTTGTCGAAGACGGCGCGCACTTCGTCTTCCATTGTCGCGGCATGAGCCGGCGTCGCGATCGCCGCGAGCGCGGCGAAAAAAAGGAATCGCTTTACCATTCCCTCCTCCAAAAACTGCTTACCCATTCTGACTGGGCCCGCCTGGATTCGAACCAGGGACCAAAGGATTATGAGTCCTCTGCTCTAACCAGCTGAGCTACAGGCCCGCTGAACCATCTCGCCGTCTTCTACCAGCGCTATTATTATCTGACCGAGCGTTCAGCGTCCGCTGCAACGCGGGCGAATATCGCGGCAGCTTGCCGTCCGCAATATCAATTGTTGTCCAGGAAACTTTTCAGCCGCTCCGAGCGCGACGGGTGGCGAAGCTTGCGCAACGCCTTCGCCTCGATCTGCCGGATGCGCTCGCGAGTGACGTCGAACTGCTTGCCGACCTCCTCCAGCGTGTGGTCGGTATTCATTTCGATGCCGAAGCGCATGCGCAGCACTTTGGCTTCGCGCGGCGTGAGGGAATCCAGAACGTCCTTGGTGACCTCCCGCAAGGATGCGTACATCGCTGCATCGTTCGGTGCGAGCGTTGCCTGGTCCTCGATGAAGTCCCCCAGATGCGAGTCGTCGTCGTCGCCGATCGGCGTCTCCATCGAAATCGGCTCCTTGGAAATCTTGAGAATCTTGCGGATCTTGTCCTCGGGCATCTCCATCTTCTGCGCGAGCGTCGCGGGATCCGGTTCCTGCCCGGTCTCCTGAAGGATCTGACGTGAGATCCTGTTCATTTTGTTGATGGTCTCGATCATGTGCACCGGAATGCGGATGGTGCGGGCCTGGTCGGCGATCGAGCGCGTGATCGCCTGCCGGATCCACCACGTGGCGTAAGTCGAGAACTTGTAGCCCCGGCGGTATTCGAATTTGTCCACCGCCTTCATCAGGCCGATGTTTCCCTCCTGGATGAGGTCGAGGAACTGCAGGCCGCGGTTGGTATACTTCTTCGCGATCGAGATCACCAGGCGCAGGTTTGCTTCCGTCATTTCGCGCTTCGCGCGGCGGGCCTTCGCCTCGCCCGTTGACATCTGCTTGTTGATGTCCTTGAGGTCTTTCAGGGGAATGCCGATCCGCTTCTGGATCGTGAGCAGCTTCTGCTGTTGCTCGAGGATGTTCGGCTCGAAGCGCGAGAGCAGGTTGCTCCAGGGCCTTCCAGCTGCGATCTCGTTCTTTACCCAGCGCATGTTCGTCTCGCTGCCGGGAAACTCCTTGATGAAATGTGGCCGCAGCATGCCGCCCTTGTTCACGCACAGATTCATGATCTCGCGCTCGTGGCTGCGTACCTCGTCCACCATGTGGCGCAAGCTGTCGCACAATTTCTCGATGATGCGCGCAGTGAAGCGGATGTTCATCAACTCGTTGCCGATCTGGTCGCGCACCCTGATGTATTCCTTGCTGCGGTGGCCATGCTCGGCCAGAGCCCGCTTCATTTTCTCGTAGAGGCGGTGGATCTTGGCAAAACGCGCGAGCGCGTCCTCCTTGAGCTGCAGCAGGGTAGCCGAAAGCGCGGCGCTCGCGTCCTCGCCGTCCGTCTCTTCCTCGTCCTCGGGCTCGACGTCGTCGGCGAGCTCGTGGATCGGCTCGTCTTTCGCGTTCGGGTCGATCAGCCCGTCGACCAGCTCGTCGATGCGCATCTCGTCGCGGGAAACTTTGCCGGACAGGTCGAGGATTTCTGCGATGGTTGTCGGGCAGGCTGAGATCGCCTGGATCATGTGCTTCAGGCCGTCTTCGATCCTCTTCGCGATCTCGATCTCGCCCTCGCGCGTGAGAAGCTCGACCGATCCCATTTCCCGCATGTACATGCGCACCGGGTCGGTAGTGCGGCCAAACTCGGGGTCGACCGTGGAGAGCGCCGCTTCCGCCTCTTCCTCCGCGTCTTCGTCCGGCACCCCTGCCGGCGCGGTCTCGGAAATGAGCAACGTGTCCGCGTCCGGAGCCTCGTCGTAGACCTGGATGCCCATGTCGTTGAACGTCGAGATGATGGACTCGATCTGCTCGGCATCCACCATGTCGTCGGGCAGGTGGTCGTTGATCTCGGCGTAAGTGAGGAAGCCGCGCTCTTTTCCGAGCTTGATGAGGTTCTTCAGGCGCGTGCGGCGCGCTTCGGCGTCCTCGGGCCGGGCCTCCGCGCGCAGCAGCAGCGCGCGTTCGGCGTCGGCGTTGCGGCGCGGCCGGCCGGCCTTGCGCAGTTTCATGAGCTCCTGCGCCTGAAGCTTGAGCTGGGCCTTGAGCTCTTTTTCCTTCTGCTTGACAAGAAGCGCGGCTTCTTTCGCCTTCGCCTTCTCCAGCGCAGCGAGCTCCTTGGCTTTCACCTTCTCGCGCGCGGCGAGCTCCTTCGCCTTGGCTTTTTCGCGCGCGATGCGCTCCCGCTCCCGCTGTTTTTCTCTGGCAGCCTTAAGGCGCAATCTTTCCTTTGCAGCCCGCTCGCGCCTCCTTTGCAGCTCTAGGGCCTTGCGCGCCCGTTGCCTCTCCTTTGCAGTCTTGAGCCGGGCACGCTCCTTCTCTTTTGCGGCCTTCGCCCGCGCCGCATTCAGGGCCTTACGGGCCTTATCCTTTTCCTGCTCCGCCTTCGCTCGGGCCGCTTCCTTTACTTTCTTCTTGCGAAGCCTCTCCTTTTCCTTGGCAGCCTTGGCACGCGCGAGCTCCAGCGCCTTGCGTGCCCGCAGGCGCTCTTTCTGCGCCCGCAGCCGCTGGGCGGCCTTGGCTTTCTGTGCCTTGACCCTTGCCATCGCTTTAGCGCGGGCCTTTACGTTAAGCTTTTGATTCGCCACGATTTCCTAATCCTCACGGTGTCGAACGGGAACCTGAAATTATAGCATTATTTGATTGACCTACCGGGACTTGGTTGCGTTCCCGGAGCAGGCGAAGCATTTCGGATTCTTCCTCCGGCGAGCGGTCTGGCTTCACCCTCAGGGCCTCGAACCGCTGATGCCGTCGCTTGTCCTGTAAGAGTACAAGCGCGTTCCGAAAATCCACTTCTATCTGTTCCGGTTCGAGCTTCGTATCCAACAAGGCGGCTTGGCCTGACTCAAGGAGTCTCTGGAATTCGGTTCCCTGGAAATGGTCGACGACGATATTCGCTTCCACCCCCGGATTTTCGCGGCAGAATTCGGCAACGGCAACGAGACCGCGAGCCTCGGGCGAGCTTTGGTCCACCAGCTCCAAAGAAAGTTCCTTCGCGAGCGCTGGCCTGGAAATCAACCATTGCAGCAGGTTGCGGACTAGGCCCAGCGCCGGGGCCTGGGCCGCGCGGTCGATTCCGCGAGCCGGAGCGGGCCTTGCGTCGTAGCCGCTTGCCGTTCGGATCTCAGTGAGCCGTGCGGTCTCCTCTTGGGTCATGCCAGCGGCGTCGGCAAGCGCTTTAAGGAGCTGCAGCTGCAACGCCCGGGCCGAAATCTGCTTCAGGAGGGGTTTCGCCTCGTGCACGAGCCGCGAGCGACCCTCGAGTGTTTTCATATCACCACGCGCCTTGAGCTCGTCCAGAAAGAACTCCGACAGCGGCCGGGCCGTCTCCAGCTTTTTCTCGAACGCTTCTTTGCCCTTTTCCCGCACGAAACTATCGGGATCGTGCTCTGTCGGCAGGAACAGGAACCGCATCGCCTTGTTGTCGGCAAGATTGGGCAGGCTCACCTCGAGCGCGTGCCAGGCGGCCTTGCGCCCGGCCGCGTCGCCGTCGAAGCAGAACACGACTTCGTCGGTCTGCCGCAGAAGCTTCTGCACGTGGCTGGCCGAAGTGGCCGTTCCGAGCGTCGCGACGGCGGATTCGATCCCGTGCTGCGCGAGCGCCATCACGTCCATGTAGCCTTCGACCACGATGGCGCGGCCTGCCGCGCGGATCGCCGACCTCGCCTGGGCAAGGCCGTAGAGCTCGCGCCGCTTCTCGAAAAGCGGAGTCTCCGGCGAGTTGAGGTACTTCGGTTCCCCATCGCCCAGCACGCGGCCACCGAAGGCGATCACCGACCCGCGTTGATCGAGAATGGGGAACATGATCCGGTCGCGAAACCGGTCGTAGCGCCGTCCGCCCTCGCCGTCGACCACCAGCCCCGCTTCCTTCAGCGCCTTGTCGCCGTAGTCGGGGAAGACGCTCTCCAGGTTCTGCCAGCCATCGGGGGCATAACCGATGCCGAAGTGCGCCGCAATTTTTCCGGTGAGCCCTCGGCCCTTCAGATATTCGATCGCACGCGGTGCGTTCTTGAGTTGCTCGCGGTAATAGTCGCAGGCTCGTTCCATGATGGCGTAAAGATCGGGACCGGATTCGGTTTTCTTCACTCGCGGCTCGAATTCCGGCATCTTCATGCCGACCGATTCGGCGAGATCCTTCACCGCTTCGACATAGCCAAGGCCCTGGTACTCGATGAGGAAGGAGATGGCGTTTCCGTGCACGCCGCAGCCGAAGCAGTGATAGAACTGCTTGGTCGGACTGACGGTAAACGAAGGCGTCTTCTCGGTGTGGAACGGGCAGCAGGCAGAATAGTTCGCGCCGCCTTTCTTGAGAGGCACGTAGCGTTCGATCACGTCGACGATGTCGACGCGATGGAGCAGTTCTTGCTTGAAGGAATCCGGTATCACGGCCGGAATGCGCTCTGATGGAGTGCCGCGCCAGCAAGCGCGCCTTGATGAATGGGCCGCCGGGGCCCGTGCCTACTCACCATCTTTCCTTTATAGGCGAAATTTTCCGAAGCGCAAGCCGCAAGCGTAACCCGGAAACCCTGATCGCAGCCACTCGCGGCACACTCCGCCTTGCCGATCCCTCTCAGCCCGCAAGCTTCGATTTCACCAGCGACGATATTTTTCCCATGTCGGCGCGCCCCGCGAGCTTGCCTTTCAATGCCCCCATGACTTTGCCCATGTCGGCCACGCCCTTTGCGCCCGTCTGCGCGATTGCTGCGGAGACCTCCTCCGCAATCTCGGCGTCCGTCAGTTGCTTAGGCAGGTAGCCCGAGAGAAGATTCAACTCGAAGGTCTCGCCGTCGACGAGGTCCTTGCGGTTGGCCGCCTGGAACTGCGTGATGGAGTCGCGGCGTTGCTTGATCATCTTCTCGATCACCGCTACGACCTCGACGTCGGAGAGCTCTTTTCTCTCGTCCACTTCGCGCTGTTTGATCGCGGCGAGCAACAAGCGTATGGCCGACAGCCGCTGCGCCTCTCTCGCTTTCATAGCTGCCTTCATGTCTTCGCTGATGCTTGCCTTTAGCGACATGCGCTCGGTTTCCTCAAAGGTGGGGATCCTCAAAATGAAACGGCGCGACGAGCGGCTTTGTCCGCTCCATCGCGCCGGGTCGGTCCGGCGGCAGGGCCGTCCAGATCAATAGAGTTTCGGCGGCAGCGTCTGGCTACGCAGGCGCTTATAGTGGCGCTTGACCGCAGCGGCGAGCTTTCTCTTGCGGTAGGCCGTAGGCTTTTCGTAGAACTCGCGGGCGCGTAGTTCGGTGAGAAGCCCGGTTTTTTCCACGGTCCGCTTGAAACGGCGCAACGCCACCTCGAAGGGCTCGTTTTCCTTGACGCGTACGGTCGGCATGCAGGCTTGTTTCCGGAAGCAAAGGCGCGGCATTCTATCAGAGAATTACCTCTGTAGCCACCCGCCTCACGCGAGGCGGCGCCACCGGGCGCCGCCCAGGCGCTGGAATACAAGGTAAAGCGATGGCAGCACAATAAGAGTCAGCAGCGTGGCAGTCACCAGGCCGCCGATCACGACCACCGCGAGAGGTTTCTGCGTTTCCGAGCCGATCCCGGTGGAAACCGCCATCGGCAACAGCCCCAAGGCGGCGAGAAGCCCCGTCATCAGCACCGTCCGCATGCGCGTCAACGAGCCCCGCATCACCGCCTCTTCCGGCGAGGCGCCGGCGTCACGCAACTGGTTGAAATACGCGACCATGACCACGCCGTTCAGC
>WNFG01011762.1_pt1 | contig 11290 bp, 10 predicted proteins | sample 5400431 | NCBI WGS metagenome assembly WNFG01 (sample SAMN13153346, study PRJNA577476) | soil metagenome | isolation source: 120 cm saprolite under Douglas fir tree site 2 hole 3 replicate 2 | place: USA:California | collected 2015-04-18
CTCCTGGGCTATGGCTACGCCTAGAGACAAAACAAAGAACGCTGCAAGAAGATAGCTAAACTTATGTCTGGGCATGGTTCACCTCGGTTTGGAGACTTACAGGAGCCTCCTGGGGCTCCACGTATGCAGGCACACCTACATGTTGAACGTCGAGAAGTAGCTCCTGAGAGCTTCCTTGGGACTAGGAGGCGAGAGTAATTTACACGGAAACCTGGCGGCGTCAAGAAGTTTCTTTTACCGGAATATTAAAAATGTGACAAACACTGACGTCTGAGCCGCAAGCCCCGCGACATTCAAGTTTGCCGGGACGCGGGCAAGAACACTTGAGGTACAATCGCGGGTCCGAACAGGAAGAATGCCACCAGGCAAATCACACTCCCGCGGTCTACTGGTCATTGCGGCCTTCAAACTCTTGAAGGGCCTGGCCTTGCTGGCGCTGGGCATCGGCGCCCTTAAACTCCTGCACAAAGACTTGGCGGGTGTGGTCGAACATTGGATCGACGTATTCCGCGTCGACCCGCACAACCGCTTCATTCTCGGCCTGCTGGAAAAACTTCCCATGGTTGACGAGCGAAAGCTGAAAGAATTCAGCGTGGGCACGTTCATTTATTCAGCGATTTTTCTCACGGAAGGCGTGGGGCTCGCATTTCGCAAGCGCTGGGCGGAATATTTCACGATCATTGTTACGGCGTCTTTGCTTCCGCTGGAGATTTACGAACTGGCCCGGCGCGTGACCTGGCCGCGTTCCCTCGCTCTGCTGATCAATCTTGCCGTCGTGGCGTATCTGGTCAGGGAGCTTCGCCGATATCGCAAAAGTTCGTGAATTCCGCGTGCTCCTAAGCAGCGTCGACTTCCGCTAGTCTGCCTTGCACGACCAGCTCTTTATTTCTCGCCCGGGGTTAAAATGAGCCAATGCAACGAAAGATCTTTTGGATTACGTTCGGTGTTCTTGGCCTGACAGCAGATCTTGTTTTGCCATTTTGGTGGGCCCTGGCCGCGACCATTCCCATCGGCTGTGTGAGCTGGTGGGTGGCCTATCGCAGCGATTGGTTCTAGCCCGGGATTTTCTCCCAGAGCGTCCCTTCGCCATTCGAATGGCTTTCATTCCTCCGATTTGCAAATCCAAGCCGCATCGCGCATCATTACTGGTTTGTTTGGCGCTGCGGCGCACCATCTGCTGCCGCCATTCTGCACGAACAATCTTTGCACTGAGGAGTTGCATGGAAAAGCCCGCCAAAATCGCGGCGCCCAAAGGAAAACTGGGGGTTCTCACACCCGGGATGGGCGCCGTCAGCACGACCTTCATTGCCGGAGTCGAGCTTGTCCGCAGAGGAAAGGCGAAGCCCATCGGCTCGCTCACACAGCTCGGGACGATTCGCCTCGGCAAGCGCACCGAGGGCTGCTCACCGCTGATCAAGAAATTCGTTCCGCTGGAAGATCTGAACGATCTGGTTTTTGGCGGCTGGGACATTTTCCGCGATAACGCTTACCAGTCTGCGGAAAACGCCGGCGTCCTCAATCCGCAGGACTTGGAAAAAGTGAAGACTTTCCTTTCCGGCATCAAGCCGATGAAGGCAGCCTTCGACCACAACTACGTGAAGAAGCTCAACGGTCCCAACATCAAGAAAGGGAAGAACAAGTACGAGCTGGCGCTACAAATCAAGGAGGACATGGAGAATTTCCGGAAGACCAGGAGAGTATCGCGGATGATCACCTGCTGGTGCGGGTCTACGGAAGTCTTCGTTCAGCCGGAGGACGTGCACTCGACGCCGGAAAAGTTTGTCGAGGGCATGAAGTCCAACCACCCGGCGATTGCGCCGTCCATGCTGTACGCCTGGGCGTCGGTTACGAGCGGAGTGCCGTTTGCCAACGGCGCGCCGAACCTGACGGTGGATATTCCGGCGATCCAGCAGCTGGCCCACGATCACGGTGTCCCCATTTGCGGTAAGGACTTCAAAACCGGCCAGACGCTGATGAAAACCATCCTCGCGCCGGGATTCAAGGCGCGAATGCTCGGGCTGGACGGCTGGTTCTCAACGAACATTCTTGGAAATCGCGACGGTGAAGTGTTGGAAGATCCGGGATCGTTCAAGACCAAAGAGGAATCGAAACTAAGCGTGCTCGAGTACATCCTCCAGCCGAAGCTCTACCCGATGCTTTACGGCAAAATGCATCACAAGGTGCGCATCAACTATTACCCCCCGCGCGGCGACAACAAGGAGGGCTGGGACAACATCGACATTTTCGGCTGGCTGGGCTACCCCATGCAGATCAAGGTGGATTTTCTGTGCCGCGACTCGATTCTCGCCGCCCCGATCGTTCTGGACCTCGTGCTCTTCCTTGATCTCGCGCAGCGGGCCGGGATGCGCGGCATTCAGGAGTGGCTCAGCTTCTATTTCAAATCGCCAATGACCGCGCCGGGCCTCTATCCCGAGCACGACCTCTTCATCCAGTCGATGAAGCTCAAGAATACGTTGCGCTGGATGATGGGGGAAGAATTGATTACTCATCTGGGGCAGGAGTATTACGATTAGCGGGTGGCGCTGTCCCCATACAGGACAATTTGTCCTGCTCGCAATTCATTTTTTCGATGGGACAGAATGATTTTTCGATTTGACGGTTGCAAGACTGCCGCGATAACCTACGGGCCGATGGACAATAACGGTTCACGCCAAATCGCACCCCTGATTCGCGATTCATCCAAAATCGAGGAGTTTCATGTCGAACGAACTGCGTAATTTCCTGGCTCTGCCGTATGACGAGCTTGAAGAGTTAAATCTGAAGGCGAAAGAGCAGCGCAGGAACCGCGTCTCCGCCCACAAGGTTCAGGAAGAACGGATCAAATACCTGACGGACGAAAAGCGCATCAAGGCCGTGACCGTGCTATTCAGCGACCTTGAAGGCCGCTTGCACATGCTGGACTACGACAAAAAATTCCTGATCAAGAGCTGGGACAACCTGACGTTTGACGGCTCTTCGATCCGGGGATTCACGGCGCAGCGGGAGAGCGATCTGCGGCTGGAGATGGATTGGCCGTCGTTCTACTGGGCGCCGGCGGACGTGTTCGGCGCGGGCAAAGTGCTGATCTTCGGCCAGGTCATCGACAAGGACGGCACGCCGTACAGCGCCGACATTCGCGGCGTGTTGAAAGGGTTTGCCGACGGTTTGCACAAGAAAAAGGGCTATACGCTGAACGCAGCGAACGAGATTGAGGGGTTTCTTTTCAAGGGTGAAAATGCGGAGCGCCGCTACCACGAGACCGGCAAGTTTGAGTACGTGAATACGGGCGGCTATTACCATTCCCTGCCCGGCGACCCGCTGCGGACCTTTATCGATACTACCGCCGAAGTACAACGTGCCATGGGCTTTCAGAACGAGAAGGATCACCCGGAAGTCGCGCCCTCGCAATTCGAGATCAACTATGGGTACGGCGAGGTCGTGCAGGCGGCCGATCAGATCCAACTTTATAAGCTGATTTGCCGGCAAGTGGCGACGAACATGGGCCTGACGGCGTGCTTCTTGCCGAAGCCGGTTGTGGGCGTGAACGGCAGCGGCATGCACACCAACGTGTCGATAAGCGAGAACGGCAAGAACCTATTCTGGGATCCGAAAGGCGAAGAAAAACTCAGCAGCTTTGGCTGGGAGTTTGTCGACCGCATCCTCACACACGGCAACGATATCTGTCTGCTATTCAACTCCAGCGTGAATGCCTATCGCCGCCTGGACCCGCACTTCGAAGCTCCCAATCAGCTCAATGCTTCACCCGTCAATCGCGGCGCTATGGTGCGCATTCCCATCGGCAACGAGCGCAGCATGCGCACGGAGGTGCGCGCCGTCGCTCCCGACGCCAATCCCTACATGGTGATGCACTCCATCTTCAAGAGCGGGCTCGACGGCGACACAGCCAAGATCAAGAATCTGCGCTCCGCCCAGCGCTATCTTCCCGACAACATCTATACGGCTCTGGAAAACTTCGAAAAGGCCGAGTGGACCACCAAGCTGCTAGGGGCTGACGTGAAGGGCCGTTATGCGGACCTGAAGCGCGCGGCTGCCGACCGCTGCCCCCGGCTGCTTGGCACTTTCGTCAACGCCCCTGATTTTTTACAGCGGCTATACGCCTCGAGCGGAAATGCCTTAGCCGTGCTGAACCTGGGCCGTCTTCGCGCCGACGGCGTCGAGGACACGGGTTGAGTAGATGAGCGCAGCGCCGGCGTTCATGGCGACCGCCACGCCAAGTGATTCGGCGATCTCCTCTTTTGTTGCGCCTGCTTTGAGCGCCGCCTCGGTGTGGACCACGATGCAGCCATCGCAACGCGTCGTTACCGCCACCGCCAGCGAGATCAGCTGCCGCGTCTTCTCATCAAGCTTTCCGGTTTTGGAATTGGCCGCACTAAGCGTCTGATAGCCGCGGACGGTGTCTGGGCTGAGCTTCATCAACTCCCCTAATTTGGCGCCGATCTCTTTGTGGTATGCATTCCAATCAAGCATCATCAGAATTTCTCCTCTTGACGCGCTCCAGAAGTTGGAGGGCGTAGCTGGAGTGAGTATACAACGGGACAGCGATTCGAATGTTTCAGTCTGGCACAGTAAGCCGTGCCAGCCGGACTGCTGCTTCCTAACGAACACCTGCGCATTTCGGAGTTTCGCGGACGATGTGATATGTTCTGATGTTCACGCAGGTCTGCAGAAATCGGCAACCTCTGCGAACCGCAGCAAAGAACTCCTACAGGAAGCGGGCCAGAATCCGCGGAGGATTTACCCTCATGAAAAGTTCCTACAATGGCCAGGTGGTTCCCGCCGCCGGGAAAGGCATCGAGTACAGCGGCGGCGAATTGCAGGTTCCGGATACGCCAATCATTCCGTTCATCGAGGGCGATGGCACGGGGCGAGACATCTGGAAGGCGTCGCGGCGGGTGTTCGATGCGGCTGTGGAGCGCGCCTACGGAGGCAAGAGGCGCGTTGCTTGGTTCGAGGTATTCGCGGGGGAGAAGGCCTTCAATACATTCAAAGAATGGCTGCCAAATGACACGGTGGAGGCCATTCGCGATTTTCGCGTGGCCATCAAGGGGCCGTTGACGACGCCGGTGGGCGGCGGGATTCGCTCGCTGAACGTCGCGCTGCGGCAGCTCCTGGATTTGTATTCGTGTGAGCGGCCGGTGCGGTACTACGCCGGAGTTCCCTCCCCCGTCAAGAATCCAGAAAAAATGGACATGGTCATCTTCCGCGAAAACACGGAGGACGTGTATATCGGCATCGAGTGGAAATCTGGAACACCGGAGGTAAAGAAGCTCTTGGAGTTTCTCAACCACGAAATGCTGAAGGACGGAAAGAAGCAGATTCGCTGGGATTCCGGAGTGGGGATCAAGCCGATGTCGCCGACTGGGACAAAGAGATTGGTCCGCAGGGCGATCAAGTATGCGCTGGCGCACGGGCGCAAGAGCGTGACGCTGGTGCACAAAGGGAACATTCAAAAGTTTACTGAAGGAGCGTTTCGCGACTGGGGATACGACCTGGCGCGCGAGGAATTCCGCGCGCAGACAATTACCGAGCGCGAGAGCTGGATCATCGACAACCTCGACAAAAACCCGAATCTAAGCGTGGAGCAGAATGGGGCAATGATCGAGCCGGGGCTGGAGCGGGCGCCAGACGCGTTCAAGAAAACCATATACGACGAAGTGAAGCAGACGCTGGATGCCATCTATGCCACCCACGGAAATGGGCAGTGGAAGAAGAAGTTGATGATCAACGACCGCATCGCCGACTCCGTGTTCCAGCAGGTGCTGATGCGCGCGGACGAGTACAGCGTGCTGGCCACCTCAAATCTAAACGGCGACTATCTTTCCGATGCGTGCGCGGCCCAGGTTGGCGGGCTGGGGATGGCGCCGGGATCGAACATCGGAGATGGCTACGGCGTATTTGAGGCTACGCATGGGACGGCTCCGAAATACGCGGACAAGGATGTGATCAATCCAAGCTCGCTGATGCTGTCTGGGGCCATGATGTTTGAGTTTTTGGGATGGAAAGAAGCGGCTCAGCTGATCGAGGACGGGATAGCGAGGGCCATTCAGCAGAAGCGCGTGACGTATGATCTCGAGAGGCAGATGCCCGGAGCGACGAAGGTCGGCACGTCGGCGTTTGCGAGCGCGATTATCGAGAACATGCAGGGCGTCGCTGTCGCGCGCTAAATGGAACGAAAAATTTAACGCAGAGGCGCTGAGATCGCAGAAGGCTCGCGGCAAGGAATCCACCGTCGAAACGAGGAGCAGGATGAGTAGAAAAAAAGTGACGGTTGTCGGAGGCGGGTTCGTGGGGTCGACGACGGCGCAGCGGATCGTCGATATGGAGCTCGCGGATGTAGTCCTGACCGACATTCTGGACGGCCCGCCGGCCGGAAAAGCGTTGGACATCCTGGAGTCGGGGCCGATCACGCGGACGGATTCGCGTGCTTTGGGGATTTCCACGGCTGGAGGCGACTACAGCCCGACAGCGGGGAGCGATATCGTAATCATTACGGCGGGATTTCCGCGGAAGCCAGGCATGAGCCGCGACGACCTGTTGAAGGCCAACTATGACGTGGTGAAGGCAGTCGTCGAGCAAATCGTGAAGCATTCGCCTAATTGCATCATCATCGTGGTAACGAATCCGCTGGACGCCATGGCGCAGGCGGCGTTCAAAGTGAGCGGGTTTCCAAAACATCGGGTGCTGGGAATGGCCGGCGTGTTGGATTCCGCTCGCATGAGCGCGTTTGTAGCGACGGAATGCAAGGTGAGCGTGGAGAACGTGCACTCGTTTGTGCTCGGCGGACATGGAGACGACATGGTGCCGCTGCCGCGGTATTCGACGGTGGCGGGGATTCCTTTGCCAGACCTCTTGCCGAAAGAGCGGATCGAGGCAATTGTGGAGCGGACGCGCAAGGGCGGCGCGGAAATCGTGAATCTCTTGAAGACCGGCTCGGCGTACTACGCTCCTTCGGCCGCCGCAGTGGAGATGGCCGAAGCGATCCTGAAGGATAAGAAGAAGATTCTGCCGTGCGCGGTTTATCTGGATGGTGAATACGGGATCAAGGGACTGTTCGTCGGCGTTCCCGTGAAGCTCGGTGCGAAGGGCGCAGAAGAGATTATCCAAATCAAATTGACGGCTGAAGAAAATGCTGCGCTACAAAAATCTGCGGCCTCAGTGCGGGAATTGGTGACCGTCCTGGGGCTATAGATTAGGGATCTACGATGTAGGGGCGCAGCGTGCCACGCGCCTGCTGGCTTCGCGACTTGGTCCGCTAAAATCCAATCAGCTTTTCCGCGCCAATCACCAGAGCTAACGTGAAGCCGGCGATGACTACTTCGCCGATGGCGCCGACAAGAAAAGGCCGCAGGCCTTGCTTGCGCATTTCGCGGAAATTTGTGCGCAGGCCGACGCCGGCGAAGGTCAGGAGAAAAGCCCAGCGAGAAAGATTCGCGAGCGCGCCCACTTGCTCTTTGTTGAAGAAATGATAGGTCGCCAGGACCGATATCAGCAGGAAGCCCAGGACAAACTTCGGGAATTTTTGCCAAAGAAACGCCGCCTTGTTCCCCACCGCTTGCGCCTGGCCCTTGCCCGCCCAATAAATCGCATACCCGAGCACCACAAATCCGATCATCGCGTTGCGCGTAGACTTGACCAGTACGGCGAGCTTGCTGGCAGCGTCGGAGTAGAGCGCGCCTGCGGCCGTAGCTTCGGCGGTGTTGTCCACCGCAAGGCCGGCCCACAAGCCGTAAGCGCGGTCACCAAGATGGAGAGCATGGCCGATCAGCGGAAATGTGAAGAGCGCAAGCGCGCCGAGGGCGAGAATAGCGGCAATGGAGAAAGAGGAATCTTCGTCGTCGGCTTCGATGGCGCCCTTCGTGGCGATAATCGCGCTGACGCCGCAGACGGCCGAGCCAACGGCGAGCAGCGAAGTGAGCTTAGGTTTCAAGTGGAAGACGCGGCCGAGAAAAGTCATGAAGGCGATGGCCCCGCTAATTTCGATGGCCACAAGCGCGAGGCTGATGCCGCCAAGTTTCAGAATGTCCCCAAGAAGAAAGCGCGAACCCAGAAGGACAATGCCCGCCTTGAGCCAAAACTCGTACGTGGCCACTCCGGAACGGAATATGGCCGGGACGCCGACCGTGTTGGAAATGAGCAGGCCGAGGAGAATGGCCCAGAGAACGTATTCAATGTTGGGGAAGACCCAGTGATGGGCTTTGGCGTAAGCACCCACGTTCTGCTCGAGGAGTTTGCCGGCGTAGCCGATCGCCGCGAGCAAAAGCACGCCAGGGATTACGCGAAGAAATTTCAGTGCCGGCTGTACCGGCTGAACTTGGGCAACCGCAATCGTTTCTGCCATGTTTTGTCCTTCACCTCTTCAAGTCTGTATTCACAACCGCTCACCAGGGGATATGTCTGAAGACGCCCGCGCGGACGAGCAGCGCCGCGAGCAAAGCTGCCACCACGGCCCAGCTGTCAAGCGACAACAACCACGATTTCCCGCCGGCGACTGAATTTTCTTGCGTACTCATACGGGTTCCTCCGGACTAGCTGATCGATAGTGATTCTGCGGCGCGGCCATTCCCTTCCTCGCGCCAGAAAGCCGCTGCAATTTCGTGAACCCGCCGCGTGGCCACGCGCCCGACGATCATCAGCGCCGGAGCAGGAAGTTTCTCTTCCGTGACGAGAGCGGAGACGCTCGTCCAGCAAATTTGCTGCTGCGAACCTGAAGCGGCGGACACGATCACACAAGGCAAATCCCCTGGAAGACCAGCTTCGGCAAGGCGACGCGCGACTTCGGCGTAGTCCGGGCCGGGCATATAAAGAACCAACGTGGTTGCCGGGGTGATGTTTCCCCAATCGAGGGCGCTGGCTTCCATTCCGCGGGAAAAAGTCGTCAGCAGCACTTGCGAAGCGACGCGACGATCAGTGAGAGAAATGCCAGCCGCAGCGGCAGCTCCGAGGGCAGCCGTGACACCGGGCACGATTTCAAATTCGATTTTGGCGTTGCGGAGCGCTTCGAGTTCTTCTCCAGCACGGCCAAAAATGCAAGGATCTCCGCCCTTCAGCCGCACCACGATTTCGCACGACGCGGCATAGCTGACCAGGAGCGCGTTGATTTCGTCTTGCGTAAGCAGTTTCTTGCCGCAGCGTTTGCCGACATCGACGAGTTCGGCCGTGGGCGGCGCCATAGCGAGGACTTCACCGCTCACGAGCGAATCATAAAGAACAATATTCGCCTGCGCGAGGATGCGCGCGGCCTTGAGCGTAAGCAGTTCGGCGTCGCCCGGGCCCGCGCCGACGAGGTAGACCTTGCCCATCAAGCGACTCCGCGATCTGACGGCTGCCGAGTGGCCTGCCGCACAAAAAGATCGAACATCGGTTTGCTGGCGAGCTGGTGCAGGAGCGTCTTCGCCGACTCAGGATTCGGGTCCGCGGAACGGAGCGTCTCCCGCGCAGCCCCGAGCCACTGGAGCCAGGTTTCGTATTCGGGGCCGAATTGCGCTTCGAGTTCCTGGCGAAGACGCTGCGCGAGAGCGGGGCTTTTGCCATTTGTGGATATGGCGATTTGCAGATCACCGCGCTGCACGACGGCGCCGTAATAAAAATGGCAGTGCTCGATGTCGTCCACGGCGTTGCACAGGATCCCGCGCGACTCGGCCTCAAGGAACACGGCTTCGTTAACACCCGGAGCGGAAGTCGCGGAGATCACAAGGAATGCGTTTTGCAGATCGGCAGGGTCGAAGGATTTGGGGAGCCAGTCGATTTTCGCGAAGCGCACCCACTCCGCGATTTTGGGTGTAACGGCTGGAGCGATCACGCGAACGCGTGCTTCCCCGGATAAGAGGCCTGGAATCTTTCCTTCGGCGACCGCCCCGCCGCCAACCACTACAACCAGGCGTCCTTCTAATTTAACGAAGATCGGGAATAGGCTCATGGCTTAGCTCTCGACTCCATGCGGCACCGGCCCCACGGCAAGATCGCGCTCGACCGGTGGCGCAAAAGTGCCCGCTAAGAACGCTCGAAGTTCTTCGTTCGAATGACGCGCGAAGAACTCACGGAGATTTTCACTTGACTCGCGCTGGCTGTTGAAAGCTCGCAGGAGACGCTCGATCGCCTCGGGAACCTCTGTCGCAGCGCAACGGTAGCCGACGGGTCGGGCTATGGAAGCGAACTGCCCAACGCTTCCGCCGACGCAGAAGTAGTACGCATCCACCATGCGCCCGTTGACCTTGAGTTTCTTGCCCTCGATGCCGATATCCGCAATCAAGTGCTGCCCGCAACTGTTGGGGCACCCCGTGATGTGGAGTTTGAGCTGCTCCTCGAAGCCAGGGAGGCGGTCTTCAAGCTCCTGGGTAAGCCAGCGCGCGAAGCCCTTCGTCTCCGTGAGCGCAAGTTTGCAGAATTCCGAGCCGGTGCAGGCCACCGTGCCGCGAGCGAAGACGGAGGCCTCGACGGGGAGGCCGGCGGCTTCGAGTTCACGAGCGAGTGCGGTCGCATCGCGCTGCGGCACGTTGACGATCAGGAGATTCTGCATTGTGGTATTGCGGATGTGGCCGTCGGCGAAGCGATCGGCGAGTTCTGCGGCCACGCGCAATTGCTGAGGCGTGATGCGCCCGCGAAGAACCGAAGCGCCGACATAAACCAAACCGTCCTGCTTTTGTGGATGAATCCCCACATGGTCGCGGTGAATGTCCGCAGGGGCATCTTCCGGCTCAGCGGGATCGAGTGAGAACCCGATCTGGCGCTGCAATTCATCAAGGAAAGATTCTGCTGTCCACCCGTTCTGCAGGAAGAGAAACTTCAGACGGGCTTTTTCCCTGCTCTGGCGAAGAATTTCGCTGGCTCGGAAAAGTTCCGCCACGCCGCGGGCGACAGGGACCACCTGATTCCACTTGATGAAAGCATTGAGGCGCACGGCAAGATGAGGATCGGTGGAGAGCCCGCCGCCGACGCGAAGAGAAAAACCAGTTTCAATCCCACTGCGGCGCTTGCGTGTGGTGGCTGTGAATGCGACATCGTTAATCTCTGGATAGGAGCACCAGCTACGGCAGCCGGTAACGGAGATCTTGAACTTCCGTGGGAGGTTATAAAAATCGGCGGCGCCGCCCAATTCGCGATCGATGGCGAGGGCGAGGGGGGAAGCATCGATGATTTCCTCTGCATCGAGCCCCGCGACGGGGCAACCGGTGATATTGCGGGTGACGTCGCCGCAGGCGCCCGTGGTCGTCAGCCCGGCGCGCCAGAGCGATTCGAGCACGTCTGGCAGCGATTCGATCGTGACCCAATG
>WNFG01013862.1_pt1 | contig 11290 bp, 17 predicted proteins | sample 5400431 | NCBI WGS metagenome assembly WNFG01 (sample SAMN13153346, study PRJNA577476) | soil metagenome | isolation source: 120 cm saprolite under Douglas fir tree site 2 hole 3 replicate 2 | place: USA:California | collected 2015-04-18
CGGGCGTTTGTAGCGGCCGCGCTTGGTATTTCATTCGCCAAGGTAACTCAGGCGAAGCTGGATGAGGTGTTTGCTAGCGGCGGACTTGCAGCGGGGCAGGTTACGGCGACCGTGGCTCCGAACGAGGCCGGGTATAATCGGGTCAGCTACAGCAAGGCGTAGTCATGTTGGCCTGGGACACGGAGACATGCTTAATTGAAGAGTATGTCCCTGCCCCAGAGCTAGTCTGTGTTAGCTTCGATGATGGGTCGCTGCTTGATGCGAGGGAGGGGGCAGCGAGGATGGAGGAATTGCTGAATGGAAACGAAGTGCTCATTGCCCACAACGCCCCGTTTGACCTTGCAGTGCTTGGAATGCGCTCTAGGAGACTTTTGCCTGGTATCACAAGGGCGTATATGGACTCTAGGATTCATTGCACTAAGTCCAGGGCTCAAGTTAGAGACTGTTTGGATGGAGCGCTCGGGGACCACAAGTATTCCCTCAAGGACTTGGCCAAACGACATCTGCATCGAATGCTCAAGAAGGACCAATGGAGGCTCGGATACGCTGCCTTAAAGGATATTCCGATTACTGACTGGCCGGAGGGCGCTAGAATATATGCTGTCACTGATGCAGTCATCGCTAAGGAGCTTCATACAGCGCAGGGACCTGAACTACCGGAAGATAAGTATCATGCGTACGCCTCTTGGCTGATGTATATAATGCACACACCTGAACTTAGAGGCGCGTTTCTCATCAACAACGATACAAGAGGATTCCCAATAACCCAGATTGACAAGATTAGGGAGGAGATGATGGGGCGGGATTTAACTACTGACCTGACCCCTATGATGGGGAAGAAGTTCATGCGCTTTGCTTACCGCGTTCGCGAGAACCTTGGTCGAGAGGCGTTCACTTGGGGGAAATGGCCTTGAAACGCTGCCCAAGATGTAAAACAAGTAAGCCATTGCCTGAGTTTTATCCGGATACTTCTAAGAAGGGTGGAAGACGAAGTGCGTGCATACCTTGCGAGCTTCTATACTCCAAGGGAAGGTTGGAGAAAAGACGAGATGTTTGTAGAAGAATAAGGCTAAACTACGAGTACGGTATTACGGTAGAGACGTATGAAGAGATGTTGTCGGCTCAAGAAGGAGTATGCGCTCTATGCTCTAGGCCGCCAAAGACCAAGCGCCTAGCGGTTGACCACCTACATATACCTGGCTATAAGAAAATGCTTCCGGATGAGAAGAAAAAGTACGTTAGGGGTCTTCTGTGTTCCCAATGCAACCAGTTCCTGATAGGTAAAAACACCCTTGACAGCGCCCGGAAGGTTGTTTATTATTTAGAGAAGTTCGAGGAGAGAAAATGTTCTGGTTCATAATCGGAATTGTCGTCGGGTTTTGGCTGATGCTCAAACTTCTAGGAAAGGAATAGGCAATGCGTTTCTATATCGTCAAGCAGTACAGGAATAATAGTCTATACCCAATTCGCATCGAGATGGTCCCTTCTGTGTCTAGGTTAGGGGCATGCAAGAAGGCGCGAAAGCTCTGGGACGTTCCTTGCTACGATGTATTGACTGCTCGGGAGGCAAGTAAGGAGCCAGTAACGCCGCTCCTCACTAGCGACCCCGCCCCAGGATATGAGCGCGACCCCGAGCCAAAGGAGCCTGCGCTGCCATGACATTTCAATCGCATCTCGGGCTGTACGTGGATATTGTTCTCGGAACGTACTTTACAATTGCAATCGGGGAGTACATAGTTGCGTGGTATCGTTGGTACAAGAGAGGGAAAAGAAATGGCCTTCACTAACTTTTGTTGGCTTGTCGGCTTGGCTATTGGAAGAAAGAAATATGAGAACTAAATTGCCGCTTTTCGAAATGCATTGCTCTAAATGCGGAAAGCTGTGTGTAACAAATAACCTGGAAACTTACACATGTTTCCTATGCACACAGCAGTCAAGCCCCCTAGACTCAGTTCTAATCTCTTACTTTGCTGTCAGGTGCTCTGGATGTAACGCCGTAATCTTGAGGCAAGACTCTCTCCCATTTACGTGCGGCCAATGCATGACACAGCCTATAAGTTACAGCATCATGAAACCCGTGTGCTTGAAGTGCGGTGCGGATTGGTGTGAAGCGCTTGACTTCAGCCCGATAAAAGAGAACAGTGGTCTGTGCAAGAGGTGCCAGAAATGAGAAACGTGAGTAACGAGGAGATAAATCACTTGACTGCTGAAGTGAGCCGGCTTAAGGCGGAATTAGAGGAGCACAATGCCGACAATTGTCCCTGGCGAGCGGAGGTCAAGCGGCTGCGGGCGGAGATGGAAAAGTTGAGAGGGCCTTTGCTGGATGAACTCACCTGGGAGTGGGTGGACGGCAGGGTCGACTGCGCCCGCGCCGAGGAGCGAGAAGCTTGCGCTCAGCTGGTTCATCAAAGGTACGAAGAGGTTGATTCAGAGACTGGGGTTGAGGGGGAGTTGTTAAGGCTTGAAGAGGCTATCCGGACCAGGCGCTAAAGTTCCTTAACTCTTGCCTGCCGAATCTTCCCCTGGGCCTTCTTTAGGTCGTAATCATGGACTACGACAAACTTGTTTTTGTTGAAAGCGTAGTCCGAAAGGGCAATAGGCGACTCTGAAGTAGCCACGAGGACCGTCTGTGCGAATAGCCCGTACTCGCCGTTGTGCTCCCGGATATGGACAGTCCGCTCTGGGAGCGACACGTTCTGACTCGCTTTAGGAGCCATTTAGGACCGCCTTTGCTGTATTCCAGTACTTCTGCCTGACCTGGACTCCTGACGTCCCCCCGTTTATCTTCTTGACGATACCGATGAAGTCTCCTCGGTCCGCGAGCTCGTTCAGGCCATTGGTCCTCCAGAACCAGCAAGCAGACAGGAACCCAGGACCGGAGTTGAGGAGCAGGTCGGGATTGGTCACCAGGTCCAGGCCTAGAGCGTCGCCGCACGCCTTGTAGTTCCGCTCCCAGGTCAGCTGCATCGGCCCGCGGCCAAAGTAAGGCGCGTATCGCTGGTGTTCTCCGCCGAGCTCACGCCAGAAATGAAGCTCCCCGGATTCCTCGGCGATGTTGGCTAGGAAGGCCGCTAGTCGGTGAGGAGCAGTCACCTGGAACTTCTCACACGCCTGAATGAGCGGGGCTAAGTACAGTACTGCCTTATCCCGAGGCAGGTGAGGCATAACTTGGCAGAGCTGGTTAAGGGTCAGCAAGGGCGGCAAGGAGGAAGGCTCCTTTGTGGAGAGACACCGGAATATGAGGTCTAGAAGCCATTTCATAAGCGCCTAGAACAGGTGCAGAATCCACTTTCCAGCAGCGCCGAACAACCCAGACCCGGCAGCGATGACCACCAAGACTTTGCCTATGATGTCGTGCAGCTTGACCGTGGTCCTTATTCTCTCCACGATTCCTTCTAGGACCAGTGTGCGGCGCTGATGCTCTTCTAGGACAGCTGTGTTCCTGGCGCTGTTCTCTAGCAGACGGTCAACCTTGTCTTCTATCCTGGTGAGGCGGTCATTCACGGTCGTAGCTCCAGAGGAGTACCACCAAGGAAAACGCGACTATACAGAGTACGTAGACCATACCGAAGCTCACAAAGCCGGAGGGTACTCTTCCTTAGGGGCCACGATACCGTACTTCATAGCCTCTGCGCGGGTCATGACGCGGTCGATGGCCCCAATCTTCAAGGCCTCTCGGTAGTCAAACCAGTAATCTGTGTCATGCGTTCGGCGCTCAAGCTCCTCGACCGGAATCAGCATCCTGGCAGCCATCTGGACCATCATCGTGTGGGTCAAATCCCTCATCATCTTGGCGGTCTTCTCCAGGTCTGCAGGCTTCCCGCCGGCTTCGGCTACACTGACCTCGTGGGCTAGATAGATACTGCCCTCGACGCCAATCCGTTCGTCGCACATCTCCAGGAGGTACAGGCCTGCGCTTGCGGCCATTCCGTGGACGACGCAGACGACCTTAGTCCCGCCTAGCTCTACGTGACGCATCAAAGCTGCAAACGCGAACATGGCCTTGATGTCCCCGCCCGGGGAGTCAAAGTTCAGGACAATCTCCTTGTCGCCCCGTTCCCGTGCCTCAAGCAGACGGACAGCTGCAGGCGTCAGGGACATGAAGGACACGTCTACGATATCGAGCCCCCGCTGAGGGGCGTCTCCATAGCAGGTCACGGAGACTAACAGGGATAGCAGGACAGCCAACATTTTACGCACGGCCTAACTCCTCGTAGATAGACTGAAGCTCCGAAGCAAGGGAACCATACGCGGTGCCTAGGTAACCATGCCTCTGGACCGCAGCAAACTTATCCGACAGTCCTTTTATTCTGACGTACCATCGAGCACGTTCTTCCATCCGAGCTCGCTCTATGTACTCATGGCCCCAAAGAAGGGTCTCATCGCCGAGTACCGTCCTCATCAGCCCTCCGTGAAGATTAGGGAGATGTTCAGGTTTGCTGCACCGGCAGCTCCGGAATCTTGAATCAAGATACTATTCAACGTGCCTACAGGGATGACCAAGCCTTTCAACGTACCCCGGACGGTAAAGTCGTATACAATCGGGGGGGCTGCTGTCAGGGCCGTTGGCACTAAGAAGAGCACCTTAAACCCGGCAGACAGGCCGATAGTCCCAACAGCCGATGGGCCGACACGGGCGATGCCTGAGAACGTATCGGTCGAGTCGTTTGAAGTTGGTACAGTGGCTGTCCCCGTGTTCGCTGTACTCACCCTCTTGAATGCGAGGTTTCGGATTCCGGTCGTAGTCTGTGTGCCAATCGTATGAATGACTAGTCCTTTAAGAACAGTCTGTTTGCTGGCGCCGGACTCGATGACTGCCAGGTTCGTGGGAGAAGCGGTAGGGCTGGCGGATATGTCCAGTGTGAATGATGGGACGGTACTGAGGATACCTACGCGAGTTGGAGCAAGAGACATTAGGTCATCTCAGTGATACGAGCGTTGCCGACAGCGAGTGACCATATTCCGGATATCACCCCGGTGTAGAGAAACGACAGCTCTAACAGGGATTGGCTAGGAACTTGTGCGGTGTACGAGGTCGTCGAAGCTGTTGCCGACAGAGCTAAGAACAAGGTAGACGTAGAATCGTTGTAGATGAATGCGCCTTTCCTAGAGGCATTGCTGGCAAGTAGCGTGACGCTGACTGCAGAACCCGCAACTGATGACAACGTTCCTGTTGCCGACGTCTGGGGGATGTTATTAACCGTGCCAGACACCGGTTGGGTGACGCCCGAGCCATCTACCCGAAGAAGCCCGGCCGTGGTAAGGCTTAGCGGCTGTATGTTTCCGGTAGTGTAGGACGGGGCAGCAGTTGTGACCGACCCTCCAATGAGAGCTTGGGTGTTAGAGCCTAGTGCCGCGTTTTGAGCGACGGTCAGCTTGGCAAGTGTAGCGTCGGCAGCCCTTGTACTCAGCGGCGTATCAAGGTTAGACGGGTTCTGGATTGACAGCGCGTTGCTGCTATTCGCCGACGTGGATGTAAACAGTGGCATTAGGTGTACTCCGTGACTCGAACCTGGCCAACAGACGCTGTCCAAATTCCGTTGATTTGCCCAGTGTAGTTAAACGGGACTTCGTATATTCCTGTTGGCCCGACTTGCACCGTGTACTTGCTTTGAGAAGCCCCGGTGCCCATAGTCAGGAACAGTGTGGCCGTAGATTCATTGTAAATGGACGCGCCCTGTCGGCTTGTGTTGGCGTTGAGTAAGGTTGTGTCTACGGTTGCGGCCGGTACTGTAGTTATAGTAGCTGTAGTGGCCATCCTAGCTCCGAAAATAGGGGCCAGCTGAACCATAGTTCCGCCGACTACCCCATGGTCTCCTTGAGAGGAGATGGGTTGTCCCATCAGGTTTATATCGTTATTTCCGTAGTCTACAAAGTTTGCCTTGCCAGACGCGTTGAAGTAGAAATTACCTTGTGAGACAATTGCCCCTGGGGCAGGCACGCCGGGTGTAGAAACAGCCGATTGTATCGCGGGAACCGCCGGCCCCATGTTGAATTCATTACCCTGTAAAGTGATGGCTCCAAAATGGTCAACTACTACCGCTGTCCCGAGTGCTGATGTACTGGTGATGTAGTTCCCGGTTAGTATCGCCGTAGCTGGATTGTTGCTAAACCCACCGGAGCCTGTAAGCAGCTTTGACTCATTGAAGGATGTTTCTACAGCGCAGCTTGTCATTGACAGAAAACCGCCCCCCATCCGCACAGCTGCTTTCTTGGTGTTTAGAAATGTTACTCCGTCAACGTTGATGTGGCCTAGGTTTATCAAAGCATCGACGCCGTAATCGACCCCCCTCATAACACCGCCCCAAAAGCTGACATTCTTTTGGTTGCCTGGATTTCCGAGTACTAGGTACCCGGCCCCGGATTCAGAAAGCGTTTCGTCGTTATTGAAATCGCAGCTATAGAAATCCAGGGTATCGACTTGAAATGACGTTCCAACCACGCCAATGGTAACTCCGGCAGACCCAACACCAGACCAATTGGCGAATGTACTTCTTTTAAAGGTAAGGTCTGAAGAGCCCGCGCCCCCCAAAGTTTGATTTGACTCAACGCTAAATATACGATTGGCTATGAATCTACCATTAAACCTTAGGTTCTCAACCGACGATTGGTTCAACCCCCGTGTTCTAATCATGGTCTCCCCGCTCAGACCAAACCAAGCAATTTCACTCCCCCCGTCAGAACTAGAATCGCCGATGAACCTAACTCCCTGGCTTACTCCCGAGACAAAGTTCAGAGGGGATGTTATTTTGTAACAGCCGGTAGGAAAGTAGATTTCTCCACTTCGAGCGTTACTTCCGCTCCCAGTCCCGCTTAGGGTATTCAACGCCTTTTGAATAGCGGCTGTATCGTCATTAATACAATCGCCTATCGCGCCAAAAGACTTAACGTTTATGTAATTTGAGCCCAGTCCATCTGTATGAACACAAGACTGTTCGCGGTGCACTGGTTGCAGGTAAGGGTCATGGTGTTAGTGCCGCTGACCATCGCAGCCCGACCGGCGTAGAAGTTTTGAGTCGCGTCCCCAGGAGTCCCTGACGAATCGAGACGGCCGGGGGACATAAGACGCCCTGTTGCAACTATGTTTGCACAGCCGATGTCATATGCCATTAGTTCACTATCCACCAGTTGACTGTTGAGGTATCCGTACCAGAGCTGCTGTTGATTACAAAGGACGTCCCCGCTGTGATGGTACCGATACTCAAGATTCCGACAGTGCCACCGACAAGCCCGTTGGTCAGGAAGATGAGGGAAGAGGCGGTGACTGCCGTGGTAGACACCGTCTTGGTCCCCGTCACTAGGACCGCGCTGCCAATGACTGCGCCTGCCCCGCCGACCGGGAACTTGAACTTTCCGGTCCTCTCGACTGATTGTACCGTGGTCCCAGCGTTCTGCCAGTTCCAGAGATTCGTGGTCCCTGTTTTCGTATTCAGGGTAGTAAAGAACATCCCGTCGGTGCTGGCCGCGGCTTGGTCGGTCCACTGCCCTGTACCGAAATTGGTACCAAGAGACAGCGCGCCGGTCATCAGCCAGGTCGCGCTAGCGGGCGCTGTGATGTTTCCGGTGCCGGTTACGAAGGTCAGGCTTCCGTTACCGTCTAGAGAGAGCTTGATGCTTGAAGGGCCATTGTTCTGAATTTGGAAGAGTGGGTTACCAGTTGTCTGCTGGTTTGTCGGGTTAAACAGGTAGAATGGCGAAGTGCCTGAGGTAGCAGTACAGCCGATAGTCGTGCCCGCCAAGCCGCCGAGTTTAAGATAGTTTGTGCCGGCTGCATCTCCTAGTTGTATTAAGCCGCCGGTGTTAGTGTTGATGTTTAGCGTAGAGCCACTAGTAGAAAGCCCTTGGCTTGCCCCTCCCTGGCCGCGGAGACCGAGAGACGACCCAGAAAACACTGAAGTGCCGGTTGTATCTACTGTCAGAACGTCCGCACCACCAGACCGGTAAGTCAGCGTCCCAACGACCATTCGGAGGCCGTCGCCGAGTGTCCCGGTTGCGGTCCCACGCATGTTGATGCTGGAACCTTGTGGGATGGAGATTGCTGCTGTCGTATCAGAGAACGTGCCTGATGTGACCGACAACGGGCCAGAGCTTTTTAAGAGTTCAAACATTGGTTAGCTCGCGTGCCAGGATGCTTCGCCCTGGATACGAACTAGGACCGTGGTTCCACCGGAGACCGTCACACCGTTTGCTAGGAAATTAACCCGTCCGCCGGCCCGAGTCGGAATACGAAGACTCGGAAAGACACGCGCCCGCCGGGGAGTAACTCCGAGCCACGCCATAGACAGGTCGATATCCGGCGCCCTGGTCCAGAGGAACTCATCAGGGCTCCATACCCACGCTTCTAGAGCCCCTCCGCCAGACAGTGTTTGCCCGGTCTCAGCGATACAAGTTACGAAGATAGCGGCGACTCCTCCTGTCTTTAGACCATCCCCGGAGACTGCCGTACCCTCCACAACCTTAGGAAAATCATTCCCTGCCATCGGCGATGATACGGTTGCGTTCATCGGCACCGCCGGAGGAGTAGGAACCCGAGTCAACAGCTGCTGCTCTCTGTATAGCATCAAGCCCATGACTACCTCGACTGGGGACGGCGTGAAGGGTAAACGAGACGGTCGCCCCGGCGCTGCTTACGGACAGCGTCGGAGAACTCTCTCATATGCTCATCGTCGTGAGGATAGGCACGCTGGCGGCCATCCTCGTCAACCACGGGCTCATCGCCGTACCCTCCGGACTCTACATTGCCGCCGAAGGCCATCTTGCGGGGCATCCTGGACTTGCTGACCGCCTCATCCTGCCGGCGTGCCACCTTGTCTTCAAAGCTCTCAGAAGGGCCAGTATAAGCGCGCGCCTCTTCGTAAGGGTCGTAGTCTGACCTGGTCATTCCGGTCTCGGTAGCGCTCGAGGCATTCTTCCTGCCGACAGGACCACCGTCAGCCATCATCTCGCGTTCCTCGACCTCATCGTCGGTGCCTTCCTCGACAGCGCCGCCATGGGCGTAGTGCTGGTTACCGCAATGGGGGCAGGTGACTTCCATCATATACCCAGGACCATAAGACTCTTCCTCGGCGCCATGGGCCTCATCCTGCTCCATCGAGGACTCATGCTCATCGCCTTCGCCGTCCTTCATCAGAGAGCCGTATACCGACATGCTGCCGTCAGACTGGACTTTGCTCTCTGGGAATCCTTCCTCGACAGCACCACCTGCCGCGTACATCCTTCCGCCACGGGCAACGTACTTAGGAAGCTTGGAGATGTCAGGCGTCTTGTCTGCCATCTCTTTCCCAGTGCCCTTAGGCACCTCGCCTCTCTTCTCCTTGGCGAACATCAGACGGAGTTGGGCTAACGACTTAGCAGGCATGTATTCCTCGGGAATTGACTTTCGTCGTAAGACTACGTGGTTGGACGTTGTGGGACATTGTTACTTCATGGACGGTAAGGATTCGCGGTTAAGAGATGCTTGGCCAGCGGACATCATACGAGAGGCGCCATGGAGCTTAGAAGCTCCTGACTTACCTCCTCGAGTGCTCTTAGGACCAAGGGGCGGCGCGTTCTGCAGAGCAATGTCTGCTATGCTTTGATTGGCTCTGAGTCCTCTTAAGGACCCATCCATGTCTTGGCCCATCAGGAGACTCATTTGCTGACGCATTTCGTACGAGATGTCCTTGCCGGCGGAGTGCTCGATGACCTGGTTTACAATCTGCTGATATAGGGCAGGGTAAGCAGTCTTCAGAGTCTCGACCTGCTCTGGCCGGAGAGACCCGTTCTTCATGGCTCCGAGTATGGTTCCTACAGGGTCATTCAAGGTGCTGGCGTATGTGTCCAACTTAGCCTTATCTGAAGCAGAAACCGGACGCACCTTATCTAAGGGGCCAGCGGGTTGAGGCTTAGGCATCTTGCTCATGAGCAGCCCAAGCGCTGAGGACGTGCTGACCTGCATGGCACTGGCGGTGTTCGGCGCGTGCGTCTGTATGCCCTTGACCTGGCCCTCAAGAACTTCCTGGACCTTACCGGGGCTGGATGACAAGTCTTCTAACCGGGCCAGCTGTGCCGCCGTCAGGCCCACACGCCGCTCAGCCAAACCCGTACCCATACCGAAGAGCGCCTTAGCGCCTTGTGCAACCCTTGCCCCGACAGCCTGGTTTATCTTTTCTAGGGTTCCTAGGACCTCGGCGACACGGGCTGGATTAGTCACGCTGGAGATACCCTTCCAAAGGCCCATAACGGCCGCCGCAGGGGGTCCGACAACCGGGACATGGGAAACTAAGGCAGCCGCGCCCAAAGTGCCTAGGGCGCCTTCCTGGCCCCCTTGCATGCCCTTTATGACGGATGCTAGAGACTGCTGTTGGCGGGTTTGCTGGAGGAGGTCCCCGGATGCGCTCATAACAGCGCCCATGCCCTTGGGGTAGGCGCTTGTCTGTGGAGCATGGTCTGCCAGTTCCTGGACAGCGTTGGCGACCTTTACGGAGGCTTGGTGCCAGGCGTCAAGACGGTCTGCCGCTAGGAGACCCTTGGGGCTGTCCAGCTGCTTGACTAAGCCTTCAATCTTAGGCGCTGATATCTCCTGGACGCTTCTGCCCCGGATTGACCGCTTCTCTGATATCTTTGAAAGGAAGGTTTTCTCGATATCCCGGAGCTCAGTCAACGCGCCGTTTACCTTAGCCTGTGCTGCCCCTGCCTTGCCCCAGGCGGATTCATCCTCGAGTGCTTCACGAAACATAGAACCGAGACGAGTTGCTTCCTTCCCTGACTCCGCGGTAACAAAGTTGCCAGACTTAGCAGCCGTCTTGCCAATGCCCTGAAGCACCTTTTTGTAGTCATCCAGAGTCTCGAATATCTCATGCGACGGCTTTCCACCTTTCAGCTTCTCAACCAGCTCTTTCTGGAAAACCTCAAACTGCTTTGCCATCGTCTTGGAGCGAAGGGAGCCTTGCGCCCTGAAATCCTGTGCTGTAGACCCAAGCTCGTTGATAAGCTCCTGTGCCTTGGCCTCGACTTTGGGGCGGGGGGCATCAGCTAGGAGGTTCTCAAACGCCTCGCCTTTTAGTTGCTTGACCGATTTGAAAGCCCCCTGATTAGCCTCGTGGACGGTTTGTAGGCTGTCAGCCAGCTCTCCAGACCACTTGCCGAGAAACTTCTTATTGCCAAGTTGCTCTGTCCCGCGGGTAGCTAAGATGTCTGCTGTCAGTGAGCGGTCGGCTCCTGTTACGGCTTCAAGTGCCGCCGGATACGAGCCCTCGATGGCCCCCTTAGCCTTATTGGCCAGGTTGCCGAGAGCATTGGCGCTCATCTG
>WNFG01014523.1_pt1 | contig 11288 bp, 13 predicted proteins | sample 5400431 | NCBI WGS metagenome assembly WNFG01 (sample SAMN13153346, study PRJNA577476) | soil metagenome | isolation source: 120 cm saprolite under Douglas fir tree site 2 hole 3 replicate 2 | place: USA:California | collected 2015-04-18
CCCTTTCCGGCTGGTATGAAGCCGGTGAGCGACGATCTGACCGAGCTGGTGCTCAATCGCACCTGGCGTCCGCAACTCGCGGTAACCGGCATCGAGGGCCTGCCGAGCCTGCCGAATGCCGGCAACGTCCTGTTGCCCTATATGACGGCGAAATTGAGCCTGCGCCTGCCCCCGACGCTCGACGGCGCGACGGCGCTCGGTGTCGTGCAGCGGCTGCTCGAGGCCGACCCGCCCTATGGCGCCACGGTCAGCTTCGAGTCGGACAAGGCCTCGTCCGGCTGGAATGCGCCGGCTCTCTCGCCGTGGCTCGAGCGTTCGCTCAATCGCGCCTCGGAAAGCGCCTTCGGCGCGCCGGCCGCCTTCATGGGCGAGGGCGGCAGCATCCCCTTCATGGCGATGCTCGGCGAGAAATTCCCTGCGGCGCAGTTCGTCGTCACCGGCGTGCTGGGTCCGCATTCCAACGCGCACGGGCCGAACGAGTTCCTCCACATCCCGACCGGCAAGAAGGTCTCGCAGGTGATCGCCCATGTGCTGGCCGATCACCACGCCGCCATAGGCTGAGGCGCGACAACGGCCCGCCCCGCCATCGCAATCAGTCGGCCGCCCTCTCCTTGTGCGGCTTGTCGCCGGCGGCCTTGAGCATCTCCTCGCCGACGACGCTGAGCGCGGCCTTCTCGAAATCGGCGGTCGCCTTTTGCGTCATCGACGCGATGCCGTTGTTGAGGGCGGCGATTTCCTCGCTCGTCCGGCGCAGCGCGCCGGACAGCCATTCCTGTTGAATGCCGAGCATTTCCGCGGCGTCCTGGCACTCGGTCATCTGCTGAATCGCCTCGCGCATCGCTTCGACGCCTTCGCGCCGGCGGGTCAGCCAGGCATGCGTCAGCTGATCGACACTGGCAAGCAACTCGGTATGTGTCTGGAACCACAAATTTGCGTTATGGGCGAAGATCTCGCCAAGCGGACTGCTGAGCGGGAATTGTGACGTCGGCTTTCCATGCTTGGCCTGCGACATAGCATCCTCCCGACACACCAAAAACGGGAGCGTTGGCGGCTGGCGACGACCATGCCGTGCCAGTCGCGTCGCTCCAATTTCGGAAATCTTGATGGCCAATGCCATACCTCTCGTCGATCCATGTCAATGACGGAATAGGTCAATGACGGAACGGGTCAATGACGGAATGGGTCAATGACGGAATGGGATCATGGCCACCCCATACCAAGGTTGGAGCCCCGTGAACCTCCGCACGGGGGCATCCATCTGTGCCGGCCTCCCGAGATCGGTCATCCTCGCCATGCTGTTGCGATGTTTCCGATGGGCTGGCGGAGGTCGTGATGAGGGATATTAAGGCGGATTGGCGAAAATGGAATGCGATCGAGCGGGTCTCCGCCGTGCTCGTCGCCTTCGTCCTGAGCGGCCTCGTTCCGGCGCTGCTCGTCCTCGGCCAAAGCCACGGCTAGGTCCGGCCGATGCGTTCTGGAGGAATGCTGACATGGATATGGTTGTGATGGACATCGTCATCGGGCCGATCCTTAAGCGTGCCGACGGCTTCGTCTTCGACACCTGGACCGCCGGCGAGGGCATACGCTGCGGCTACCCTTATCGCCGCATCGAGCACGCGCACTATGCGCGAAATGCCATGATCAAGGCCTCGGCGCGGGGCCGCGGTCGCGGCGCCACGATTTGCCAGACGCTCGACGAGTTCATCGCGGTATCCGCCGCGGGCACGATGCTGAAAGCCGCCTGAGCGGGCACGTCCCGCGAGCGTCAGTGCGCCAATTCGGCTTTGCGCCGGGTCATCTTCGTCAAATAGCGGGACGGCACTTCCATCAACGGCGTGCGCTGGCGCAACCAGAGGGAATGGTCCGTCCCGCTGTGCATGCCCTGATTCGCCGGCAGGTCAGGCCATGACGGCGCCTGCAACCAGAGACGCATCAAATGGCGCCGGCGCGCAATCTCGGGCCAGTCCTCATAGCCGGTGCGACCATGCAGCACGATGCGGTTGTTGAGAAACTGGATGTCGCCTTCGCCGATGCTCATGTCGAGGTAGAATTCGGGCGAGGAGGCGAGGCGCCGCAGCTCGTCGAGCGCCGCGATCTGCGCTTCCGTCATCACCGCATCGCCGGCGGCGACGGCGCGGTGCGGGTAGCTGCCCGAGACGTTGCAGGTGAGCGAGCCGCTCTGCTGCGAGAAGATCGCCACCTTCTTGACCACAATGCCGGAACCGAACTCTGCGTCGAGCTCCATGCGGCGGAAGACGTAGTCCCGATAGAGCACCTCCAGCAGGTCGGGGCGTTCCTCGAGCAGTCGGTTGTGCACGGCCGCCGCGCTGGCGATCCGGCTTGCTCCGCCAGACTTCGCCGCGCGCAGGCACGTCAGCGCGATGATATCGCAATTGTCGGTGTGCATGCCCTGCGCGCCGCCGGCGTGGTAACCGCGGGCTTGCCGCTCGATGTCGCTGACATCGATCACATGACCGAGCAACTCACCCTGATAGGATTGTGGCAGCGGCCGACCGACATGCGCGCCGATGCCGAAATAGATCGCCGCAATGTCGTCGACCGAATAGCGCTCGCGCAGCAGACCGCGCAGCAGCAGAAAGCCTCGCCCATGCGCCAGCTCGTCGCCAAGATCGGCGAAGAAGCGACCGAGCGTCGGCAGCGGGAAGCTCTCCGGCGTGATGTGCGGAAAGTCGAACTCGCCGAGCGACCGCAGGTGGTGCAGGGCGGCATCGATCTCCGCGATCTCGTCCGGCGAGAGAACGTGCATGCCCTCCTGCCGGTAGTCGATCCGTGATCCCTGCCAGACGGCGCGGCCTCTGGCGGGGGTGATAGCGCTGGTCATGCGGGCGGGTTCTCCTGCAGAGGTCCGGGCATCTGCCGCGACAAATCGCTAGTGTCCTGCACCAGAAGTTCGTTTGATCAAGTTACCTGCTCGACGGGCTGATTGTAGACGCAGAACCGCTCGATGGCGGCGAGGATATCGTCAGCCGACTTGGTCCATCGGAATGGTTTTGGATCTGCGTTGTGCTTCTCGATGAAGCCGGTGATTGCATCGTGCAAGGCGGCGAGGCTTTGGTGAACGCCACGCCGGATCTGCTTGTCGGTGAGCAGAGCGAAGAACCGTTCGACCTGATTGAGCCAGGACGAACTCGTCGGCGTCAGATGGACGTGCCATCGCGGCCGGCGTGCGAGCCAGGTGCGGATGAGCGGGGTCTTATGAGTGGCGTAATTGTCCATGACTAGGTGGACGTCGAGGTCGCTCGGGACATTGGCCTCGATCTCGTCCAGGAACTTCCTGAACTCGGTGGCTCGATGCCGGGGATAGCATTTGCCGATTACGCGGCCGGTCGCGATATCGAGAGCGGCAAAGAGCGAGGTGGTACCATGACGCTTATAGTCATGGCTGCGCCGAGCCGGTTGTCCCGGGCGCATCGGCAGCATGGGCTGGCTTCGGTCGAGGGCCTGGATCTGGGATTTCTCGTCGACGCACAAGACGATAGCGTGCGCTGGCGGGGTCACGTAGAGCCCTACGACATCGCGGACCTTGGCGACGAAATCGGGGTCGGTCGAGAGCTTGAAGCTTTCCATCCGGTGCGGCTGGAGACCGAAGGCCCGCCAGATCCGCTGTACGGTCGACACCGAAAGGCCGCTCGCACGCGCCATGCCGCGCGAACTCCAGTGGGTGGCGTCCGGCGGAGTGCTCTCCAGCGTACGCACGATCACCGCCTCGATACGGGCATCCTCGATTGTGCGCGGCGTGCCCGAGCGGGGCTCGTCGTGCAACCCATCCAAGCGATGCTCGACGAACCGGCGGCGCCATTTGCCGACGGTCGCCTTGTCCACATGCAGATGCTCGGCGACGTCCTTGTTTAGCCTACCCTCCGCGCACGCCAACACGATCCGGGCGCGCAACGCCAAGGCCTGTGCCGTACTCCGCCGACCAGCGAGCGAGGTCAATTCGCCTCGCTCGGCAGCACTCAAGTCCAAGCTCGGTAAAATACGGCTCGCCATGGCTCCCCCGCTTCGCTACGGGGAAGAGTCTGGCAGATCCTCACGAATCAGCGATACTCCGAACTTCAGATTCGGGACACTAGCTGTAGGTCCAATCGGTGCCGAGCTGACCGTCCGTCGGCAATCTCGTCCACCTATTCGCCGAGAGCCCTGGTACATGCACCGTGCAACTCGGCTTGCGCCGTTTTCTCGATGAGGATTTCGGCGATTACGGCGCCTTGATGGCCGGCGTCTCGCTGGCGAGCCTACCCGCCCTATTGGTGTTTTTCGTGCTGCAACGCCGGGTCATCGACAGCTTCGTTGGATCGGGGCTACGCGACTGATCGGCCGGAGACGACCTCGCCTCTTTCGCAACCAAGCAAAATGATGCTAGATGGCGCCGCCTACTTGCAGAAGCGGGAGGGGGGATGCTTCAGTCAGGAGGCAGGTGGGTCATTGGCCCGGACCTGATTGGGAGGCAGGAGCTATCATGGCGTCAGTCGAAATTCGCGGCGTAAAGAAGTCGTTCGGCGCCGTCAATGTCATTCATGGCATCGATGTCACCATTGCCGTCGACTCTCCTGCGCATGGTTGCCGGCTTGGAACAGATCACGGGTGGGCAGATCTCGATCGGCGGGCGGGTGGTCAACAACCTGCCGCCCAAGGATCGGGACATCGCCATGGTGTTCCAGAACTACGCGCTCTACCCGCACATGACGGTGCGCGATAACATGGCATTCAGCCTCAAGCTGCGCAAAGCGGACAGCGCGACGATCGACAGCCGCGTGAACCGTTCGGCGGAGATACTTGGCCTCAAGCCGTATCTCGACCGCTATCCGCGCCAGCTCTCCGGTGGGCAGCGTCAGCGCGTCGCAATGGGACGCGCCATCGTGCGCGATCCGCAAGTCTTTCTGTTCGACGAGCCGCTCTCCAACCTGGACGCCAAACTGCGCGTTCAGATGCGCGTCGAGATCAAGGCCCTACATCAGCGTCTGCGAACCACCTCGGTTTACGTCACCCATGACCAAGTCGAAGCGATGACGATGGCCGACCGCATCGTGGTCATGCATGACGGGCGGGTCGAGCAGATCGGCACGCCGCTCGACCTCTATGACAATCCGGCCAATCTATTCGTTGCCGGCTTCATTGGCTCGCCGGCGATGAACTTCATCAAGGGTCGGCTGCGCCGCGACGCGGTTTCGGTTTGGGTTGAGGCCGCGGGCAGCATTCGACTTCCGGCCGAGAAGAGCGTCGCCGGTAGCGAAGGGCAGGAAGTTATCTATGGCGTGCGCCCCGAGCATATGAGCGTCGTCGACAGCGGCAACGGGGGGGTGCCAGCCAAGGTGACGGTGGTCGAGCCGACTGGCGCCGATACCTACGTCTATGCCGAGATCGCCGGCGAGCAGGTCTGCGCCGTGTTCGACGAGCGCTACGATTTCGCTCCCGAGCAAATCATCCACCTGCAACCGAAGCTTGCCGTCACTCACCTGTTTGACGCTGCGACAGGCGACAAACTAAACTGATAGTTCGACGCGACGGCAATGCGGTTTTGCATTCCGCACCGCGCGCGTTGCGCACTATCATAAATTCGAGCCAAGTAAACTCTACCTGGGAGGGAGACAATGTCTGATCTAACGAGAAGAGACGTTCTCAAAGCCGGCGTTGCGGCGACCGCGGTCGCTGCCGGCAGCGGATTGGCGGCCGCCGGCCCGGCGAGCGCGCAGACCGCCTTCAAACTCGATCCCGAGAAGGGTGCCAAGTTGCGCGTACTGCGCTGGAGCCAGTTCGTTCAGGGCGACTGGGACAAATGGACGGAACAGACCAAGAAATTCACCGAGATGACGGGTATCGAAGTGCGCGTCGATAAGGAGAGCTGGGAGGACGTGCGGCCGAAGGCGGCAGTGGCCGCCAATGTCGGCGCTGGCCCCGACATTATCATCGGCACCAATGACGACCCGCATAAATTCCCCGACAAGCTGGTCGACCTGACGGACCTCGCCACCTATCTCGGTAACAAATACGGCGGCTGGTACGATTCCTGCGTGCAGTACGGCACGCGCAACAAGAAATGGATCGCACTTCCGCAGGGGACACCTGGCGCCTGCATCAACTATCGGATCAGCCACCTCAAAGCGGCCGGCTACGAGAAGCCACCCAACGATTTTCCCAGTTTCCTGAAGATGTGTCAGGCCCTCAAGGAGAAGGGCACGCCGGTCGGGTTTGCTCTCGGTCACGCGACGGGCGACGCCAATGCCTGGACTCATTGGATGCTATGGGCCCATGGCGGGAAGATGGTCGACGCCAAGGATAATGTCGTCATCAACTCGCCGGAGACGGTTGCCGCGCTCGAATACGCCAAGCAGCTCTATCAGACCTTCGTCCCGGGCACGCTGTCATGGCTCGATCCGAGCAACAACAAGGCATTCCTCGACGGCCAGATCAGCGTCACCAATAACGGCATCTCAATCTATACCGTCGCCAAGACCTCGACGGACCCGGCGCTGCAGGCGATCGCCAAGGACATGGACCACTCGAACTTCCCAATCGGCCCGATCGGCGTGCCGACGGAATACTCGCTGATGCTGCAAGCCTTCGTCTTCAAGTACTCGAAGTATCCCAAGGCGGCGAAGGAGTACCTTCGCTATATGTGGGAAGGCGAGCAGTACATGCCGTGGCAGCAAGCATCGAACGGCTACGTCTCGCAGCCGCTCGCGGCCTTCGAGAAGAATCCGATCTGGACGGCGGATCCGAAGAACACGCCGTTCCGCGACGCCACCAAAAAGATGCGCTACAACGGCTATGCCGGAAGCCTCGGCTACGCCTCGGCGGCGGTGATCGGCGACTTCATCAACGTCGACATGTTCGGCCAGGCCTGCACCGGCTCGAAATCGCCGAAGGACGCTGCGGCGGAAGCCTACGATCGCGCCTCGCGTTATTATAAGGTCTGAGGCAGAGCGGGCGGCGCCCCGGCGCCGCCCTACCGCCCGATCGGTATTGGATACATGGCAGTCCAGACGCAAACTACGCAGGCCGCGCCACCCGCCATTCGATTGGCCCAGGCGAGCTGGCTCGAAAGCCGCAATCTCCTAGGGCTCGTCTTCATGCTGCCGGCAGCAGCGCTGCTGCTGCTCTTTCTCACGTACCCGCTGGGGCTCGGCCTGTGGCTTGGCCTCACGGATCAGAAGATCGACGGTACCGGCGGCTTCATCGGCCTCGGCAATTTCACCTCGCTGGCCCATGACGGCGTGTTCCTGCTGTCGATCTTCAACACGCTGCTCTACACCGTCGTCGCCAGCGTCATCAAATTCGGCCTTGGCCTCTACCTCGCGTTGCTGCTCAACAATCGCATGCCGTTCAAGGCGATGATCCGGGCCTTCGTGCTGCTGCCTTTTGTCGTGCCGACGGTGCTCTCGGCAATAGCCTTCTGGTGGATCTACGACGCGCAGTTTTCGATCATCTCGTGGGTCCTGGTGAAATGGGGGTGGATCGACCGCTACATCGATTTCCTCGGACAGCCGTGGAATGCGCGCTGGGCGGTGATCGCCGCCAATATCTGGCGCGGCATCCCATTCGTCGCGATCACGCTGCTCGCCGGACTGCAGACGATTCCGCCCTCGCTCTATGAGGCGGCGACGCTCGACGGCGCCACGCCCTGGCAGCGCTTTTGGTACATCACCTTGCCGGTGCTGAGCCCGATCATCGCAGTGGTCATGACCTTCTCGGTGCTCTTCACCTTTACCGATTTCCAGCTCATCTACGTCATCACGCGGGGCGGACCGCTCAACGCGACCCATCTGATGGCGACGCTGTCGTTCCAGCGGGCGATCACCGGCGGCCAACTCGGCGAGGGCGCCGCCATTGCCAACGCAATGATCCCGTTCCTTCTCGCAGCCATCCTGTTCAGCTATTTCGGCCTGCAACGCCGCAAATGGCAGCACGGCGGGAGAGATTAGCCGATGGCCGCCAAGATCAGCCAGCTCGAGGGGATGGACTATCTTGCCTCGACGCCGCGTCGGATCGTCACCCTGTGGTTGCCGCTGAGCATCTTCATCTTCGTCCTCCTGTTCCCGTTCTACTGGATGACGGTGACCAGCTTCAAACCCGATATCGAGCTCTACGATTTCTCGCATTACAATCCGCTGTGGGTCGTCCATCCGACCCTCCAGCATATCCAAAAGCTGCTGTTCGAGACCGACTACCCGTCGTGGCTGATGAACACGCTGCTGATCTCGGTCTCGTCGACCTTCCTGTCGCTGTTCTGCAGCGTCTGTGCCGCCTATGCCATCGAGCGGTTGCGCTTCACCGGCTCGTCCTATGTCGGGATGTGCATCTTCCTCGCCTATCTCGTGCCGCCGAGTATCCTCTTTATCCCGCTCGCCACGATGGTCTTCCAATTCGGCATGTTCGACAGTGACTGGGCGCTGATCCTGACCTATCCGACCTTCCTCATCCCGTTCTGCACCTGGCTGCTGATGGGCTATTTCCGCTCGATCCCCTACGAGCTTGAGGAATGCGCGCTGATCGACGGTGCATCGCGGCTGCAGATCCTTATCAAGATCACCCTACCGCTTGCCATTCCCGGCCTGATCTCCGCCGGGATCTTTGCCTTCACCCTGTCGTGGAACGAGTTCATTTACGCGCTGACCTTCATCTCCTCCTCGGAGAACAAGACGGTGCCGGTCGGCGTCATCACCGAACTCGTCGAAGGTGATGTCTACCATTGGGGATCGCTGATGGCCGGCGCGCTGCTCGGCTCGGTTCCGGTCGTCATCCTCTATTCGTTCTTCGTCGAGCATTACGTTTCGAGCTTGACCGGCGCGGTGAAGGAGTAGTCCGGCGCCGCTGTCTAGGGCTCGTGGTGCAATCGCGGCGTCGGCCGGAAATCCGCGTCAACGAAACCGCTTTCGCGCAGGCCGAAGAGAATCGTTTCGAAGTGACTCGCCGCGCCCGGTCCCTCGAGCCAGTTTTGGTCGAGAAAGGAGGCGAGGGCGGGCTGTCCAAGCTCCAGCTCCCAGAGAATACCAAGTAGCGAAGCCATGGCCTCCTCGCGCTCGCGAGCGATCCCGAAGAGACAGGCAGCGGCGTCTGCCGCTTCCCGGTCACCCGTCTCTGGACCGGCGCCGAGACCGAAATCGATCATCCGGCGCCTCGCTGGCTCCGCGATCTGGTAGTGCGCGACTTCGTGGAGGAGCACGTAGGCCTCAGTGCCGTTACGCAAGACCTCGCCATTCCAGCTGAAGTCGAGAGCCGGGCTTCCGGGACGCGTATCCATGTCGTATTCGCCGATGATATCAATCGCTCGCCACCAATGCTCGACGGCGCGGCAACCGATGGCCCGTTCCGCCTCGATGGGGCGCGCGATGCGGGATAGTACCCAGCGCGGCTCCTCGGCGCCCAGGCCCGCCGCCAAGCGATCGAGCGCGGCGGGCAGCGCTGCCATGGAGATCGGTGTCAGCATCATGTCCGGAGCGCTCGGAAACCTGCTTTCATTGCCCGGCGAGGACCGGCTCGACCTCGACCCGCGCCACGCCGCGATGGCGCATGCCGAGCTGTTCGGCGGCCGATTGAGACAAATCGATGATGCGGCCTTTCCGCATCGGACCGCGATCGGTAATGCTTACCGTTACGGCGCGTCCATTCGCCATGTTGGTTACCCGCGCCTTCGAGTGCAGCGGTAGCGTACGATGCGCGGCGGTCAGCTCGTTCCTGTCAAAGTGCCCGCCGCTTGCCGTCCGTCTGCCATGCCGCTCGCCGCCATACCATGATGCATAGCCGATCTGACCGGTCTTTCTCTTCTCCGCATGCGCCGGCCCGGCCGGGCCAGGCTTGGCCTTGCCGATGGCAACCTTGCCCTTGACCCGATCCTGGGTCCCGAGGGCGTTGGTCTTTCCCGCCGGCTCTTTCTCGACGGCACCCGGCGCGCCCTCTGCTAGCAGCGCTCCCTTGGCCTCCAGGATCGAGGCAAGCGCCAACGCGTAAACGGCGACGCAAAAGAGCCGCTGCCAGGCCATCGCGCCGCCCTCTCCCCCCTGCCGGTGCCGGATGAGCCCGGACGCGGCAACGAGCCATTATACCCGAGGAGCGGCAGTTGGCGTGCTCTTTGCGCTCGATTTTCGGCGCGGTCGGTGCCGGCCGTCAGGCAGGGTTGGACGATAACTCCGTCGCGTCGAGATGGCCACCTATCGTTCGGTTCGCCAGCACTTTCATCCAGCCCACCGCATCGAGCCATGACGCTTCATTGGTCGGCGGTTCAATCGCCATGATCTGGGCGTCGGTGATCTCGGAGATCGAAGCAATCAGCCGCGGCGGATCGGGATCGGTCGCCCACAACAGATAGACCCGCGCATGCGCCTCATGCTTGCTGATCAGACAATTCGGCGTCGTTCCGTCGCGTCCGAACAGGCCAACGGCCGACACCTTCTCTTTGTGAGAGACGGTCATAACCCCTTGGATCTGGGGAAACGCGTATTTCATTGCCGAGTACCAACGGCAGAGCTTGGCGAGCTCCGCGGTGGTAAATTCATAGGCTGCGATGGTACCCGATCGGGGCATCGGCCGATGCTCGGTGCATCTAGGAAAGGGGATAACGTTCGTCATCCTGGCGCCCTATTTACCTCGTGGTGGATTGCATGAACTCGCGAGCTTAACGAGAGTTACACAACCATCACGCTAGTATCTTCTTGCTATATACAAGATATAGCCCCCCTCTGCCGAGATTTGTAAGGTTCATCTAAGTCGATTACTACAGAGCCGACAAAACGAGTCAACGAATAGTGAAAACGTCCGAAAAAGTCATCGCCGCTCGTTGCCTTTTTGCAACAGTGACTGAGAAACTCTAGTCCTTTCGAAGGTATCCTGTATATCACAGGGTGAGGCTGACAGCCTGGCTTGGGCCTTCGCCATCGTGCGCTATCTCCGTGATGGAACGGTCGCCAGCGCGTTCAGCCATGCCGGCAGAGCTGTGACCATGCGCGGATAGAGCTGGACCAGCGCAAGCGCAACCAACTGGATCGCGATGAAGGAGAGAACGGCGCAATAGATATCGAGCGTCTTCAACTCGGTCGGCGCAACGCTGAGCAAGAAGAACGACTTAAAGCGGTCAGCAGGGCAAAGCCAGAGCGGATCGATGCCGAGGAGGAGCAGCGGTGGCATGGCGAGCGGCACGACGAGGAAGACGGTCTCGAGTCAGTCGAGGAAAAAGCCGAGAATGACATCACCGCCATCACGGCGATGACCGCACCGGTTGAGCGTCAGCCAGGCAGTCCGACGACCTATCGCATCGATCACCACGTCGATGA
>WNFG01015652.1_pt1 | contig 11287 bp, 11 predicted proteins | sample 5400431 | NCBI WGS metagenome assembly WNFG01 (sample SAMN13153346, study PRJNA577476) | soil metagenome | isolation source: 120 cm saprolite under Douglas fir tree site 2 hole 3 replicate 2 | place: USA:California | collected 2015-04-18
AGTGAACGTTCTCAGGATCGTCACGCTTCGGAGCGGCCGGCGTCACCGGGAGCTCATGCGCGGGATCGGTGACGTCAAGAACGCTGACCGCCTTCCGGAAGCTCAGGAACGGCGCGCCGCTGCGCGTGCGCAGGCTGATCGGGTCGTAGTAGTCGGGATTGCACTCCGTCAGGCACTCGATCTTCTCGACGAAGAAGGTCGGATTCAGCTCGATGGTGAATGTCTGTGTGCGGCCAGTGGCGACGTTGGTGGTGCGCTTGGCCAGCGAATCGTCGATGAATATCTGCAGATGCGTATCGGGCGGCACGCCCGGCTTGGTCTCTACGACGACCATCTCCGGCGCGGGCTTGTAGATCTTCTTGTCCCAATCCGTCGGAAAGAATGACAGCACCGGCTGCCCGTCGCTCGCCGCCGCCTGCTGCGCCTTGGCCACCTTCGCGTCGAACGCCGCCACCTGCTGCGGCTCGAGCTTCCGCAAACGCTCCCGCCCCGGCAGCTCCGGCGCCTTGAATTCATGCGCGGCCGTGCGCAGCTTGAGGTGCGACGCCAGCGTCTCGGCATCGACCGGCTGGTTGAACCAGAGCGCGATGACGATGCTGCCATCCCAGTTGCCACCTTTGCGATACCAGTCCGTCCGCAGGAGCTGGATGGTCGGGGTGACGAACGAGAAGCGATAGACCTTTCCGAGCGTCTTCCCGCTGACCGCCTTGGCCTCGGCATCGACCGTGACGTCGTACTTCGTGGCGAACGGCAACGGCGTCTTCGGATCCGGCGTGAAGATCAGCGTGGTCGTCCCCGACCAGCGGAACGTGCCGTTGATGGCCGGTGCGACGTGAAACCACGGCACCTCCAACACCTTCGGAATCTTGCCGACGACGATCATCGGCTCGCTGAAGACGACCCGGATCTCGTTCGCCTCCGCCAGGCTGGCCACTTCACCCACCGGCCCCGCCTTGATGATCGTAAGTTTGTCAGCCGCCTGCGCGGAAACCGCGCAGATAAAGAGGAGTATCGAAAGTCCAGCTCGCTTCATGCGGCGGAGGGTAGCATGGGGGCCGTAGCCGTTTTGTGACGTGGAACGCACCGGTCCATTCGCTTCGTACGTTTCGTTGCTCCCCATCGCAATCTCCTTCGATCCTTCGGGACCAATATGACCTCCGCGATGTGACGTGCGAGTGATCAGATGAGGAGAACCAACACCAGGAATGTGGCGGGATTGTGGCGAAGTCAGGCTTAGAATTACTTCTCCCCACAATGACAATCCGCTGGCTGCACCTCTCCGACACTCACTTCCGAGAAGAGGAGCTCTGGGATCGGAGGGCGACGCTGAGGGCGTTGATCGCCAAGGTCGGCGAGCTGAAGGCTAAGGGACTAGCTCCCGACATGGTCTTCGTTACCGGCGATATCGCCTGGTCGGGTAAGGCGAAGGAGTACGAGCAGGCCACGCGGTTCTTTCACGAACTGAATAAGGTGCTGGAGCTCGATCCGAAGGATCGGTGGTTCCTGGTGCCGGGGAACCATGACGTGGATCGGAGCCGGATTACCCGATCGCATCGGGCGATTCAGGCCGGACTTACCGACGAAAAGATCGTTGAGGAGACGCTACGCGATCCCGAAGCAATGAGGCTTCTTTCGACACGCCTCGAGGCCTACTACGCCTTCACCGCCGATTTCCTCGGCGCTGCGCGCGCGTTGCAGCCAGACGGACCGTGGCGTACCGACGTGAGCGAATTCAGCGGCGTCTCTGTTGGCATCCTGCAGCTCAACTCCGCCTGGATCGCCGAGGGAGGAAAGTCGGATGAAGCGAACCTTCTCGTAGGAGAGGCTCAGGTGCGCGAGGCGCTCGACGCGACTCCGGATGCGTTCCTCCGCATCGCGCTTGTGCACCATCCGATGCGAAATCTGCGCGATTTCGACGCAAATCGCGTTGAGTCGATTCTCGCGACGAAAGGTGGAGCGGCCTTTCTCCTTCGCGGCCATCTGCACCTCAATCGCACGAAACTGCAGTCGTCACCGATCGGAAACTTTTTCGAGATTGCCGCAGGAACCCTCTACTCCGACGAGGCGAATTGGCCGCGCGGCTTTCATCTCGCCGAAATTGATCTCGACAAAGGCGAGGCACGCATCCATCTCTTCCGCTATAGCGGCGAAGGGAACGGCTTCTTCGCAGCCGACAACCTCACGTACGAGAACGCCCCAAAGGGTATTTCCAAAATTAAGCTCCCGAGCGCCTACCGGATCGCCGGTAAACCCAGAAAGAGGGTCGGGGCAACTTCGGCGGCAATTCGTCTCAGGCAGCGAAAGCCGCACAGTGGTAAGGTATCAGAAGTTGCTCGAGAATACGACATCTCCCTGTCTTTCGCTGGTGAGGAACGAGACTACGTAGAGCGAGTCGCACAAGCACTCACACAGCGAGGCATATCGGTCTTCTACGACCGCTATGAAGAAGCAAATCTATGGGGGAAAGACCTCTACCAATACCTAGCGGAGATTTACAGCAAACGCGCTCGGTTCTGCCTAATCTTTGCATCTGCAAATTACGCACGCAAGACGTGGACGAGTCACGAACTTAGAAGTGCTCAATCGCATGCAATCAATGAGAACCGCGAATACATTCTGCCAGCGAGATTCGACGATACCCAGATCCCGGGTATTCTGTCGACAACCGGCTATATCGACCTACGACAGAAAACGCCTGAGAAACTGGCCGACCTTGTCCAAGCCAAGCTGCACGCTTCGGCAGCAGACAACGAAGAACCAGAGATACGAAACCAGGCTGAACACGATGCTCTTGCTACGATTCGCCTGGAGCTTGACACGCTGCGAAGGGCGATAGCACCCCGTCAACTAAGCGCTTTGGCGGCCGCTGACGTTCTGGCTAGTCTTCGTAAATTGCCGTCAGAACGCATCGCTGTGGTTGCCTCCGAAACTGATGAGGAAGCGCAAGATTACGCTGAGTCAATAGCGGCTGTGTTCAGGAACGCGGGTTGGGACGTGGAGACTCGAACAGCAACTCATCCATCTACCATTATTGGCGTCGAGGTTGTGGCATTCACCGGACCTGGATATCCAGAGTCGCCCATCCCAGGGCTAGCTAACGAAATTGCGGCAATGCTTAATGCGGCCGGCATAGCGGCCCGAGTTGCCAGACTACGCGAGCTTCCGACCTTCAGAGCTCGTGTCTTTATTTCTGTCGGGAAGAAACCCAGAAGGTATCCCTAGCGCCCCTCATCAAGGGCAAAGGAACAGTAAACAACTAGTTCGATTCAAAGACACTTAATACTAGATAAAATATCCTAGCGCTGCGCCGATCGTGCCCGCAAGGATTAGCAGATAGGCAGCGGCCATCAATTTAAGCAGCAGCGGCAGAAGACCCAATTCATAGGGCGCATCAAGGCCGGCGCGCGTGCAGATCTTGAGATGTTCGTCGCGAAGTGTATTCGCAAATGGAATGCTAATGATACAGATCGCAGCCATTCCCGCATTAATAAGAACCGGCAGCCATAGCGCGAGCCTGAGATGAGGCTTGGCCGTGTTAGCAAAATAGTACGAGAGAATCGCACCAGTCATCAGAAATACGACTCCAGCTGACTTCAATATCAGCTCCAAATAGAACTGATACAGCTCGAAGTCTTTCTCCAATTCCTTCCATGCCTGCTGGTGAGGGGTCATTCGTTCCGCTCCTGCTCGTCGTGTCCTGAAGACAATTACCGAGATAGCCTTGGGTCTACGGTCGCAAGTTGGCAAGTGATTTCTAGCGAGGTAACCAGAACTATGATATCGCGAATGGTCTGTAGTTATGATCGGGCCGTGGTCTGTCCGTGCTGCTTCATTATTGTGATCACGGCCTGCATGACTCGGAGGAGAGCGAGGCGGAAAGCGTACGGAACCAGGACGTAGCCTGTGGAGTCGCTGGGGCGTTTCCAGACACCGATCGGTGGCGGACGTTGTTCGCGGCTGGGCCGGGGGAGCATTGGCTCGTCCGGAGTCAGTGGCATCTCTGCAAGCTCACCGACGATCCGGCCAGCAAGGACGACGACGCCGGCCTCCGCGCCGCGCTCCGTGACGGCCACGGCGACGAGTCGCTGCCCGGCTACGCGGCACGGCTCAGCGAGGTTCTCGGGATCGAGGCGTAAACACCTTCCTACTTCGCGTCTTCGCGTCTTCGCGTGACATCGATCTCACGCGAAGACGCGAAGGCGCGAAGGAAAGGACGCGCTCCAAAGCCGTATACGAATGACGCGTCATCCTGTCCACAAACGGGTCATTTCGACCCGCGCTGACGACCGCACCACCCTTGCGCATCCTGGCATTGGGATTGATTGACATCTTCCCCATGCCCCTCTCCCGACGCCAGCTTCTCCTGCACACCCTCCCCGCGGCGGCCGGGATCGCGGCGCTGGCGCGACGCGTCGATGCGCAGGATGTTGGGGTGCTGGCGCTTTCGCCGAAGGACGTCTGCGTGCTCACCTGCGCCTCGACGCTCGGGCCGTGCTACTACAGCGCTACGCAGATCCGGCGCGACATTACGGAAGGAGTGGCCGGGCTGCCGGCCATGCTCAGCTTTCTGGTCGTCGATGCCGACACCTGCCAGCCGGTGGCCAATGCCTCCATCGACATCTGGCACACCAACGCCCTGGGCATCTACTCGGCGCCGATCAATCCGTTCTGCAATCCCAACGACGCCGTGGCGCGCACACAAACGTTCGCGCGAGGGGTGCAACTGACCGACGCTGACGGCTGGGCGCATTTCAACACCGTCTATCCCGGCTGGTACTCCGGGCGCACGCCGCACATCCACGCAACAATCCGCCGGGGGAGCACGGAGATCGTGACCACACAGTTCTTCTTCGACGATGCGCTCAGCGACTGGATCTACCACAACCATCCCAACTACACCTCCCGGCCGAACCGCGACACCACGAACATCACCGACAACGTCATCGGCGGCAGCGCGGCGCGGGCCACGCCTTTTCTCTTTCAATCGAAGCTGATCAATCAGAAGTCGCTGGTGGCACTCAAGGTGATCGCCATCCGCAGCTCGAAAACGGGGTGCAGCGCATGAGGCGGACGCTCCTGCTCCTCGTTTTCCTGATCGTGCCCTGCGCACAGGCCCAGACCGCGTGCACGCAGTTATCGACACTCGCCTGCGGCGCCAATTCCGGATCACTGTCCACCTCCAGTTGCGCCGCGTTCGACTCCAGCTACTACCAGCTCTGGACATTCACCGGCACCGCCGGGGATGTCGTCACGACCGACATGACGTCGTCGTCGTTCGATGCCTTCCTGGCATTGCTCGATCCGAGCGGCACGCCGCTGGCTGACAACGACGATGTCTCATCGACGAATACCAACGCACGGATCACCTTCACGCTCACTGCCACCGGCACGTGGACCGTCGTCGCCAACAGCCTCAAAGCGACACAGACCGGCGACTACACGGTCACGTTGTCGTCGTCGAGTTGCACCGTGCCGGCGAGCGTTCCACGTCGCCGGGCGGTCGGGCGGGGATAGCGCGAAACCGGCACAGACAAGAGTGTCTGTGCCATGCCACATTGGCCGCGCGTGAGTGATCACAGCGCGGCGTAGCCGCAACCAAACATGGATGCACGCAAGGACACGGCAAGCACGGCCCCCTCATCCGCCTTCGGCACCTTCTCCCCCAGCTGAAAAGCGCTGGGGGAGAAGGGCTCTCGATGTTAAGGAAGCGCAGGCTCTTGTTTTCCCGGGGCGGCCGGTTTTGAAGAAATCTTCGCGTCACGCGCGAGACCAGAGGTTAGTAGTACATAACAACCGCGCAGTGTGGAAAAGCGCATGTCGCCGATAACATTAGCACCTTGGCAACCCAACCGCGCGACCTCGCAACCCCGATCTACAGCAGCCCCGCCTCCAGCGCTTTGAGCACGGCCCTCGTCCGGTCGCGGACACCAAACTTGGACAGGATGCTGGAGACTTGGTTCTTGATCGTCCCTTCGGCGGTGCCGAGGGCGTGGGCGATTTCTTTGTTGCTGTAGCCGCCGGACATGAGGCGGACCACTTCCAGCTCACGTGCGGTCAGAGCTTCGTCCGGCAGCGCATCGGAGGGGAGCGTTCCGGCGGCGCGCAGCAAGCGCTGCGTGATGGCCGGCTGGAACACCGTCCCGCCTGCGGCGATGGCGCGGATGGCGGTCATGAGCTGCTGGTAGGAGATGTCCTTGAGCAGGAAGCCGCGCGCGCCGGCGCGGATGGCGTCGAGGACGACGGTCGTATCGTCGAACGTGGTCAGCACCAAAGTAGGTGGCAGGGAAGATCCAAGCGCGTGGAGCACCTCGAGCCCGCTCTTCTTCGGCATCCGCACATCCAGCAGCAGCACATCGACCTCGGCCGCCTGCACGCGCGCGATGGCTTCGACACCGTCCTCCGCCTCGCCGGCGATGACGATCTCCGCGTCCATCTCCAGCAGGGTGCGGATTCCCTGACGAATGAGGAGTTGGTCGTCGGCGATGAAGACGCGGATCACGGCGCGCTCACCGCTGATCATGGCGCGCCGGCGCCGCTCTCGATGGTCAGCTCGCCGCCGGCCTGCTCGATCCGCTCGCGCATGCCGCGCAGTCCGAAGCCGTCGCGCGCCGCGCCGCGGCCCCGGCCGTCATCGCGGGCGTGCACCTCGAAGGCGTCGCCGCTCCGGCGCACGCTGATCCAGAGGTTCTCCGCTCCCGAATGCCGCGCCGCGTTCGTCACCACCTCCTGGACGCAGCGGAGGATGACCAGCCCATGCTCGGGATCTTCGACGCGAAGGGCATCATCGACGTCGAGCTGGACGCGCGGACGCGGGAGATCGGCCACGAGCGTACGCAAGGCGCGGCCGAGGTCGAGACAGTCGTCGGCGTTCTTCTCGGCGACGATAACGCGCACGTCTCCCAACAGCTTCCGCGCCAGCGACTGGGCGCTCTCGACAGAACCATGCGCCGCCCCCTCTGTGCGCATGAGCGCGGCCTCGAGGTTGAGCGTCAACGCGGTGAGGTGATGGCCGAGGGCGTCGTGAAGCTCGCGGGCGATGCGAAGGCGCTCGGCGAGACGGCCGCCGTCGGCGACGAGATCCTGCATGGCCCGGAGCTGTGCGCTCGTCCGCATCTCGCGATCCAGCAGCTCGAACGAGAAGAACGCCAGGATCTGAAACCCGAAATACGCCGGCGTCAGAAGAAAGGCCGAGCGCCCGTTCCAATGAAACGCCACCGCGCCGGCCAGGAGGAGCGTCTGGACGGCGATCCATGCAAGGCCGCGTTTGCGGCCCACCAGCGACGGCAGGCGCATGGCGATCAGCACCATGAGCGTTCCCTCGAATCCGTCGCAGAGGAGCAGCACCATGACCACGATGCAGAGCGCCTCCATCGCCAGGAAAGAGAGCCGGGGTTGACGAAGATCGACGACGAAGAGCGCGCCGAAGAGGAGGTACGCAAACGCCCATCGCAGCATCACGCCCGGCACGGTGGCACCCTGGATGACCACCGGAAGGCCGACCATCAGCCACGCCGTCAGGCCGGCTACGCCGAGGATGCGCGTCTGCGGCATGCGGGGAGAATGACACAGCGGCAGCGGCGCGTGAATAGGCCGGAAGTCACATGCCGCGCGCTGCCCCGAGCGGCACATGCGCGACGCGAGGGGCATGACTACCTTGTGCAGCGGAGGATTTCATCATGCGAATTGCCGCACTCATTGCCAGTCTCATCATCGTTGCATTGCCGTTGTCCGCCGACGACGCCGCCGATTTCCTGAAAGCCGTCGCCGGCGACGACCGACCGACCGTCCACTCGATGCTCGCTCGCGATCCCGCGCTGGCGAATGCGCATCGCCCGAACGGCATCGGCGCGGTCACCATCGCCCTCTTCATCAATAAAGGAGGAGCATTCTTCGATCCGGCGAAAAACGAAGTACTCCAGGCCATCCTCGCCCACAAGCCCGCGCTCAACCCGTTCGAAACCGCCGCCCTCGGCACGCCGGCAGAGCTCGAAGCGATGCTGACCGATGCCGACGCCGTCACGAAACGCACCCCCTTCGGCTGGACGATGCTGCACATGGCTGCCTTCGGCGGAAGCGCGTCCAACACCGAGCTGCTCTTGAAGAAAGGCTCCGCAATCGAGTCTCGCGCCGCATCGAAGTTCCGCAACACGCCGCTCCAGACGGCGCTCCTGTCCGGCCAATACGCAACCGCAAAGATCCTGCTCGACCACGGCGCCGATGCGCTCGTCCGTCAATCCAAAGGCTCCACGCCGATGCACGAGGCCGCCCTCCTCGGCCGGATGGACCTCGTCCAACTCCTCCTCGACCGCGGCGCCGAGATCAACTCCGTTTCCGACAACGGCCAGACCCCGCTAGCCGAGGCGTTGCGTGGAAAGCACGAGGAACTGGCGTCGTGGATGAAGACGAAGGGGGCGGTGTTGGGGGTGCAACCGGACGACGAGGTGTTAAAGAAGTAAGAGGGGGGGCGGAACGTCGCGAGGAACCGCGTAACAAACAAAACAATTACCCTGTCATCCTGAGGCGGCGGCAGCCCCGGAGGGGCAGAGCGCGCCGAAGGACCCCCAACCTGAAACCCGGGAAGGGCGGGTGGTTGTCGACGTTCCGCCGCCCTCTCCGGGTTTCAGGCTGGGGGTCCTTCGACCGTCCTTCGCTGCTTCATCGCTTCGCGACTCGCAGCTCCGGCACCTATAAGGATGACAGTGTGGGGGATGTCACCACTAGGAGTCTGCGCGCCAGAAACTGGCACGAGAATTCAGCTTTCGAGGTTGCCCTACAATCGAAAATCCACAGGGTGCGAGGGGTCAGAGTACTCCCGAAAATGAACGATTTTCGTTCTGCCGCGCAGACTCCTAGCGCGTATGATGCGCACACACACATGTCCCGCCGCTTCAACTGGTCTCTCTGGTCCGGGTTCGCGCTCAGCATCGCCGCGTTCTTCAGCTACTTCTTTTTCTTCATCCGCTTTCCCATCACCCGCGACGTTCCCTGGGCGACGCTGATTCTCTTCGCCATCGCCATCGTCCTGCTGGTGATCGGCTTGCGGAAGGCGATGGGACGACGAATCGTCGCCTGGATCGTCACCATCCTCGGGATCGGCATCTGCGCGTTTTTCTGCCTTGCTGTCTTCATCGGCACGAAGCAGCTTCCCCCCTCGGAACACGCGCCCGGCATCGGCGCGAAGGCGCCCGGCTTCGTTCTCCTCGACACCAACCGCCGTCCGGTGGCGCTTTCGCAGCTTCTGGCGGAGCCGGGAAGCAAGGGCGTCATCCTCATCTTCTATCGCGGCTACTGGTGACCGTTCTGCAACTCCGAGTTACGGGGTATGGAAGAGCATCTCGCCGAGTTCCGCGCCGCGGGCATCCAGCCGGTGGCAATCAGCGTCGACACGCCCGAAGAGTCGCGCGATCTCAGCAGGAAAGCCGGCTACACCTTCCCGCTGCTCTCCGATCGCGACACGGAGACGATCCGGCGCTATGACCTCGTGCACAAAGGAGCGGGCGAGCATGGACGCGACATCGCCCGCCCCGCCGAGTTCCTCGTCGACCGCAACGGCATCGTGCGCTGGCGCAACCTCACCGGCGACTTCCGCATCCGCGCGCGGCCGGAGCAGATGCTCGACGCGGCGCGGACGATGCGATAAGCCGGCGACTCATCGCCGCACTCGGTAAACGCGCCCGCCACCCGTGTCGATGTAGAACTTGTCGATTCCGGCCTTGATTGGCGCGTCCTGCGGCAGGTGCCATGTAAAGAGGTACTCGGCGCGCGCGGCGAGCGGCCCGAAGTCGATGGCCGTCGATTGCGACTGCAGCGCCGAGGCCTCGGGGAGCAGGACGCCGGGGCGGAACTTCACGGGGAAGTAGCCGAGGCCTGCTTCGTAGTTGGCGATATCGACGTCGCCCTTTTCGAGGATGGCGTAGTCGATGGCGTGCGCGAGCGCCGGCACGATTGAGCCGGGAGGGCGGACATCCCGCACGATCGGCAGCATGGTGGCGTTACGGCCAAGAGGGGCCGCGGCCTGAATGAGCTCGCGCGTGCGGCGGGAAAGGCCGCGGTAGCGCCGCACCAGATAGCCGCTGTAGCCGATCGAGACCAGCGCGAAGAGAATGACCAGTGCCGTCGTCACCCGGTGCGGCAGACGCGGCGCAAGCCAAACGAGCGGCGAAAGAACGACGAAGAGCGCCATCCGCTCGAGCACCATCGATCCGCCCGACGTTGCATTGGGCGCGCGGAGGTAGATGACGATGATGGCGATCGTAAGCACGATGAATGCGTCGCTCTCGCTCCACCGCCAGCGGCGTCGCACCAGCGTGACCGCGATCAGCGCGGCCAGCATCACGAAGAGCGCGAAGCCGAGCCTGGTCTGGTATCCGTCGAACGTCAGGATGACCCACATCTGCTCGATGTAGCTGAAGTGCCCGCGGATGCTCCACGTCCCCGGCGCGAGCACAATCCCCCGCGTGCACGCGAACCAGACCACGAGCGGAACGAGCGGCAGCAGCGCGATGAGATGGCGCGCATGTACGGCCATGCGCCGGCCCGGCAACGTGGCCAGTGTCAGCAGCCCGATCGAGCCGGCGGCGAGGATGGCCGGCATGACGTGCGAGAAATAGCAGAGCAACAACAGAGCGGCGATCGTTGCGATCGTCCGCGCATCCGGACGGTCGCGACGCTCCCACCAGAGGGCCAGGATCAGGAAGTAGAGCGCCACGCCGATCGAGAAGTTGTAGAAGCCCATCTGCAGCGGCAGGTGATACGCGAAAGGAAACGCCAGAAATGCAAACGCCCTTGCGTCGTCGCCGAGCGTGCCGCAGTACCGCCAGATCGCGTAGAGAAAGAGCAGCACGATGCCGCTCATCAACATCTTTTCGGCGACGAGCGGCGGCACCAGCGTCATCAGCAGCGCCAGAACGACATGCCCGCTCCAGTTCGGATGCGGACGCCAGTCGATCGCATACGCCTGCGCCAGGATCGCGTTCCTGCCGCCGATCAACTCGCGCAGCACCCACGAGTTGTACAGATGCGAAGGACCATCCGCTGTCGGCAGGTACTGCGCGCTCCAGACCGGAGCGATCGCGACGACCGCGAGCACCAGATAGAGATTGCGAATTGCACGAGGCGACACGTCGTCACGGCTCGTTGAGGAACGACTCCACGATCGCATTCACCCATTCGGGCCTCTGAATGAACGTGCCGTGGCCTGTTCCGGGCAGGATGCAGAGCCGTGCCTCGGGCAGCGCGCGGTAGAGCGCGATCGTGTGATCGAGTTGGATGGCGTCGTGGTCGCCCA
>WNFG01028532.1_pt1 | contig 11285 bp, 8 predicted proteins | sample 5400431 | NCBI WGS metagenome assembly WNFG01 (sample SAMN13153346, study PRJNA577476) | soil metagenome | isolation source: 120 cm saprolite under Douglas fir tree site 2 hole 3 replicate 2 | place: USA:California | collected 2015-04-18
ATTCAAGTATCCGCTGGATGGATTCGCCGGAGTAAATCCCCAAATGTCGCGGTTGCTGATTGAAGAGTCTTTTGGATTGCCTGTGTCGTACTGCGAAACCGACTGCATCGACCACTCCACTGGGTGGCCGCTCACATTTTTCATGGACGCGCGAAAAGCGATATGAGGCGAGTCCGAATCCAAGCGAATCATGCGCGTAAATTGGATTCCAGTGTGGGGATCGAGCGGTCCCGTAAGTTCTACACCGCAATCCTTTTCATCCGAAAGTTTTCGAAAGGTGAATTCCCCGTCATCGAGCAAGTCCGAATTGCCTCGCCACTGCCGTTCATTGTCGTCTCCCTCTGGCAACAGCCAAAGTTTGTCTCCGCCATAGTTGAACCAGTGATCTTGGGATGGCGGCATGTACTTTCCGGCGAGCTTAGGATTGACAAAAAGATAATCATGCCCGTTGAAACGTACCTGCATCAGTCGTCCACCATTTTGTGGCACGATGATGAGCTGCACCCAGCGATTGGAAATCTGCTGTGCTTTCCAGCCTTCATAGTCAACACTTTCCACCCGGCACACCACGGGTCTAGCTTGGGGCGCTGTTTGCCCCGCAGCCTGGGGCGTTCTACCTACACCAAGCAGGATCGCCATCGTGAAGACGCCTCTTGTTATTTGCCGAGTCAAGCCCGTATGCGACTTCGCTGAACATCTCGACATCTTGGATTTATTCGTCATACACCTCCGGAGACTGCGGAAGCTACCCGCCAAGCTTACAGAAAAAGAAAGACTTCAATATAAAACGAAAGAAAATGATTGGCGACAGTAAAATTCTGTGTTAAACCCTAGGTGCCTGAACTGTGGGGACAAACAGGGCGAGACGTTCAAGGAGAGTCATCATGCCTGGAAATGGTTCTACTCGGCGTACTTTCTTCAAATTCTTGGCAGCGGCTCCGCTGCTGAGTCAAATTGCAGCCCGCGATCTCTACGCGCACGCCAGTACGGCGATGGGAATCGCTGCAAAACAGAATGTCTATTCCCGCCTTGGCGTGAAGACAGTCATCAATTGCCGCGGCACTTGGACCTATCTCAGCGGCTCCCTGGAGTTTCCCGAGGTCCGCCAGGCGCAGCTGGAAGCCAGCGAATATTTCGTGAACATGCTCGAGCTCCAGCGTGCTGTCGGACACCGCTTGTCGGAACTGACTGGCGCGGAGTCGGGCATTGTAACCTCCGGTTCCGCCGGCGCCATGGCCGCAGCAACGGCTGCCTGCATGGCCGGTACGGACGACAAACTGATCTGGCAGCTTCCCGATACGACCGGAATGAAGAATGAGGTTGTCATGGCAGGAGGCCGCAGCGCTTTCGACAGCGCCATTCGACTTACCGGCGCCAAACTTGTTCTTGCACATTCGCCGGAAGAAGTCGCCGACGCCATCACCGAAAAGACGGCCATGATCTACACCAACGACCTGGGGGAAAAGCTGGAACAGGAAGTTAAGATCGCCAAAGACCGCAAAGTACCCCTGTTGCTCGATGATGCCGCTGGCATTCCTCCTGTAGACAACGCAAAACTCTACGCCAAGATGGGAATTGACATGTATTGCTTTTCCGGAGGCAAGGGACTTCGCGGGCCGCAGTGCAGCGGTCTGCTCCTGGGCCGGAAAGACCTGATCGAAGCTGCTCTCCTGAATAGCAGCCCGCGCGAAGGCGCCATTTGCCGCCCGATGAAGGTCGGCAAGGAAGAAGTCATCGGCTCTCTGACGGCGCTTGAAACTTGGTTGAAGATCGACGAAAAGAAACTTTACGAAGAATGGAATGCGCGCATTGACCGCATCCGCAAGCTGGTGGAAACCGTGCCTGGGGTTACAACCAGCACTTTTGTTCCCGAGGATGGAAATCGGTATCCAACCTTAAGAGTGAAATGGGACCAGCAAGCCTGGGGCTTTTCGATTTCAGATTGTGCGCGCGAACTTCGCGCCAGCGATCCCGTCATTGAAGTATTAGGCGCGGACAACCCCAGTCTGGTGACTGCGGTGCGCGAGGGCAATCCCAACCGCAAGGAAAGCAAAGTGCCTGATCACATCGAATTGGTTTCCATGACGATCAAGCCGGGAGAAGAGGTGATTGTCGGCCGAAGGTTGCGCGCCGTCCTGAGCGCCGCACAGAAAAAAGCTGCCTCGGCATAAGCGAGAGGAACCCCGTGCAAGTGTCAACGATCACTCAACGTTTAGCGTCTTCCCTGCTGCTTACAATGTGCTTGCTAACTCCGCTTCTCACAGCGCAGATGCCAGTACGCGCCGTGGCTCCGGCCCATTCTCCCTCTAGTGGCAACCGTTTTCTATCGCCCGGCGTGGATGCGGGTGACTATCTCTATATCTCAGGCCAAAGTTCCCGTCGCGCAGATGGCACCATGCCATCCACATTTGATGCGCAGTTACGGCAAGCCCTCGACAATGTCAAGGCCGTCGTGGAATCTGCGGGGCTGACTCTCGAAAATGTCGTCTATGTCCAGGTGTATCTGACCGACATCAGCTCGTATTCAGAAATGAATCGAGTGTTCGGTGAGTACTTCCCGAAGGCTGCCCCGGCCCGAGCCGTCCTCGGAGTTTATGCCCTTCCCGATCCGCCGGTTGAAATCAATACAGTTGCGGTCCGCAATTTGGAAGGACGAAGAGTTATTCATCCTCCAAACTTCTCTACAACCGAGTCCGCGTCGCCGGGCGTTCTTACTCATGACCGCCTTTTCATTTCCAGCATGGCCGGGGTTGATCCCGCAACTGGCAAGGTTCCCGATGATCCTGGAGCTCAGGTTGATCTGGCGCTCGACCGGATGCAGGCTGTTGTAAGAGCCGCTGGCTTGGAAATGGGCCACGTAGTCTTCGTCAATCCCTATCTGACTTCGGAAATCCCAACGCGGATCATGAATGAACGCTATGCCCGGCGATTCGAATTCGGCAACACACCGGGCCGAGCCACAATTCAGGTGTCGAGCCTTCCTGGAGGCGCTCATATCGAGTACACCGGTGTGGCCGTTCGCGACCTTCGGCAGCGCAAAGCAGTGCGGCCGAAGAACATGCCTCCCAGCCCCACTGCCAGCCCCTGCGTCTTTGCCGGCGACACCTTATATTGCTCAGCCAAGAGCGGCTTTATCCCCGGGCCACATGGCGGCGTTTACGCCACCACTACCCAACATCAACTTCGGCAGACTATGCGCAATCTCCTCGACAACCTCGAAGAAGCAGGGATGGATTTTAGTCAGGTGGTCGCAACAAACGTATATTTGGACAACCTGGCCGATGGGCCAACATTTAATGAAGTCTACGGTCAATATTTCGGACCCCTCATGCCGGCGAGTACCACCGTTCAACAGATTGCTCCCGCAGAACGTAAAGCGGATCAGGATGACCACTATCCCGATCTCGAGCAGGTTTCGCTGATCGCGGTCCGCAGACCCGCGCATTGAGGAACATGTTTTCAGCGAATGGACAACTCATCAAGCGGCGCGCTGCATGGATTGCTGTTGTGCTTATTTGCCCTCATGCTGCGAACCACGCTCAGACGACTGTCAGTCGAGCGCGGAAACCGAAGCAGTCCAACCGGGAGTTGGCTGCCGGACGGCAAACGTTTGAATCCAGTTGTGCACCGTGCCACGGCTTGAATGGAAAGGGGGGCGAGCGCGCCCCCGACATTGCGACCAGGCCGGAAATCGTGAGGCTATCGGACAGCGAAACTGTGAGGGTGTTGCGCGAGGGAATTCTCCAGAAAGGAATGCCTCCATTTGCAGCGCTGGGTCCGGCGAAACTCTCCGACGTACTGAATTATTTGCGATCACTGCAAGGCACAAGTAAAGCACTTACGTTGATGGCAAGCAGCGAAGAAGGCAAAGAAATTTTCAGAGGCAAGGGTGGCTGTTCGCAGTGCCACATGATCCACGGTGCAGGTGGATTTCTCGGCCCCGATCTCTCGGACTACGGAGCAAGCCATTCCGCTGACGACCTCCGCAGCGCCATTGTGAGCGCAGACAAGCGGCCCGAATTTCGCAAAGGATTGGTCAAAGCAACTACTAACGATGGCCGCCAAATCTCCGGGTTGGTAAGAAATGAAGACAATTTTTCCGTGCAATTGCAGGCGCTGGATGGAACAGATAACTATGGCTCGAGTCTCAGCAAATCAGAGCTAGACCAACTGGTCGGCTATCTATTGAGCGTCGCGGATACAAAGCGAGATGGACAAGCTGTGACCAGCAAATGAATGCCGACCTAACAACGTTCGGAGCTATATGAAAAGGCCGTTCAGGTTGGGCGAATCGTTGAAGCGGTGAAGCAAGCCGGCTGGCTCTAAGCAGTTTTCTGATTCTAAGCAGCAACTATCTTCGTTGTTAAGGAGAATCTCGCAATGTTATCCACAACGCGTAGAAGTTTTGCATCCCGTATCGCGTGTCTATTCACGGGCGTAGGTGCTGCCAGCATGTTCGGTGGACCGGCAAATGCTGCAACTGCGAAAGAAGGCGGTGTCCGCAAGCTGGGTTATGACGGAAAGCCGACCGATGGCACCGGATTTATCACGCCGCTGATCGTTCACAACGGAGTCATTTATATCGCCGGACAGGGCGCGCACTCTCGCAATCCGCAGGAACAATTTCCCACCGATGTCGAGACCCACACAACGAAAGTGTTGGATAACGTGAAGACCTTAGTCGAAGCCGGTGGTGGAACCATGGACAGCATCCTGCAACTCACGGTTTTCCTGACGAAGATTGAAGACTACGACGCCATGAACAAAGTCTTCAAAACTTATTTTCCCCATGGCGGGCCGGCCAGAACGACAGTTGCGGTGGCAGCTCTCCCCGGCCAGTCGCTGGTCGAAATCAACTGCACGGCTGCTGTTGTTCGCAAATAATCGGTTCACGCTGTTCGGGAAACAGCGTGCCAATTGCTCAGACTTCGGCTCCTCACTCACAGGCCTTCGCGTATTGGCACAGGATTACCTGAATGTGATGTCGTACCAAGTCTCGTGGGCGAGTCGAAAGCGAACCGGCACGGTGCGCCTCATATTCCAGAGGGAGGTATTGACTTACGAGGGTGGCTGGCAGCAGCTTGTCTTCGAGGTTCACGAATAGTCGTGCAATCTCATTTTGTACTTCCGCCTCGTGCCAGTAATAGCGGCAGCGGTCGCTGTAGCTGTACGCGCGAGAAAAGTGCAGCTTCGCTTCGTCTCCCTGATAGTAGGAGCGCCAATATTGCGGGTTGCGCAGCATGGCATTCTCTAGCGCCTGGCGTACTTGGGATAGTCCGGTGAGCTTACTGTCGCCCAGAAGTTCGCGTTCCATTGCGCTTAGGGCGAAGATGGCCTCGCGGAAAGCGAACGTGAGCCAGGGACCTACTTTGAGGATGGCAAAGTGATCTTCCACCATCTCCCGCAGCGACTGCGTAGATTGATAGTCCGTGGAGTGGGCCTCGTAAACGATGGGGAGATCTCTTGGAAGCGCGGAACAAAGGTCACGCGCCTTTTCGCGATCGTAGGGGAACACCACATCGTCGCTGAACTCGACCCCCGGCTGGACAACTAAAGCAATGACTCTCTCCCAAGCGGCATCGAAGCCGCGCTGGACAAATGCGGATCGAAAACTTTCCAGAGTGTGCTCGACATGATCGGTCGGGGTGACTGCGGGAGGAGCACCTGCAGTGGTCTCACCTCCCGGCGCGGGAACCTCGGTCCCGATCACGTACATGGGTGGCACAGAACCTATCGGCAATTCTTCAAACGCCGATTCAGCAGCTTCAGCCAGTACCGCGGCACGTTTGGCGATGACGTGCGCGTCCAGCGGAGCATCCTGCGGGTCGTCTGCGCAGGCCATGCTTGCATCCAGATGGACCTTCTGGTAGCCGGCCAGCACACACGCACGCACTAGCTCATGGGCTTTTTCCATTGCAACCGAGGCATGCTGATTTCGCCAGGGAAAAGGGCCCAGATGGTCTCCCCCCAGCACGATCTGGTCGAGCGGAAATCCAGCAATCCTCGCCGCAGAATGAATAAACCCGGAGAACTCCCTGGGTGTTTGCCCGGTATACCCACCCTCCTGGTTGACCTGGCTGGATGTTGATTCCACACAGAAGAGCGCCTGGTCTGCAATCGCATTGTGAAAGGCTGCTTCAACAACCGAGGGGTGAGCGGAGCAGACCGAGTACCCGCCGCTCCCGCGGGAACGACGGTTACGCTCGACGATTTCCTTTAATCTGGCGCTGGAGCTTGATTTTCTGGTAGCCACAGATTTCACGCTGCAACTTCCATTTGATTTTCCTGTGATTACGTTTACTTACATATTAATTCGTATTGTATTCTTCCCAAAGTTCTAGACAGACGAAATGAAACGTTATAAAGTGAAATGGCAATCACAACCCCAGGGAACAGGCCCAGACTCCAAGATGAGTGAGACTTTGTGCTGAACGAAGAACGCAGGCGTTCTATCGTTGATCTAGTTAACCGGGAGGGGCGAGTCCTGGTGGCCGACCTTTCCACGGGAGGGCGCGCTCGAAGACCCGACCCTGCGCGAGAAAGAGCAGCTTCACCACAAGGAGAAGCTCCACATTGCGGCGGCAGCGGCGCGCTTCGTCAAAGAGGGGCAAGTCCTCATTCTTGACTCTGGCACTACCACGACTGCGATCGCCCGGGCTGTGCGGGGCTTTCGCAATCTGACAATCATTACGAACGCAGTGAACATCGCTGCCGAGCTTTCGAATACGACGGTAGATGTGATTCTTACCGGAGGAACGTTGCGTAAGAACTCCTTCTCATTGGTCGGTCCGATCGCGGAAGAGACGTTGCGCCATCTGAACGCTGATCTATTGTTCCTGGGCGTGGACGGTTTTGATGTGCAGTACGGCTTGAGCACTCCGAATTTGCTGGAATCGAAAGTGAACCGGGTGATGCTCGAAGTTTCGCGACAGAGGATTGCCGTGTGCGACTCCAGCAAGTTCGGGCGGCGCAGCCTTTCCCTGATTAGTCCCACCTCGTCGCTGCATGGCGTCATCACCGATCACGCGATTCCAAAGCATGACCTGCACGCGCTTAAGAAATCCAGCATTGAGGTCACTCTTGTCTAATTCAGGAAACAATTCGCATTCTCCGGGCGCGTATAGCCTGGATGAGATTCTTTCCCAGCCGCAATGCTGGAGTGCAAGTCTCGAAGATCTGCAACAAGACAGAAAATTGCATTCGATCGCAAAGCGGTTTGCCCGGGCTACGGAGTGGCTGTTTATTGGCTGTGGGTCCAGCTACTACGTGGCGCTCTCCGCCGCCGCAGCCATGGGACGACTGACCGGCCTGCGTTCGCACGCGCTTCCTGCGTCGGAGATATTGCTCTACCCGGATGCGATTTCCGCCGGTGCAGGAAATTGCGTGCCGGTGCTTATTTCCCGCTCGGGACAAACTTCGGAAGTAGTTGCCGCCGCTGAAGCACTGAAGATCCGCGGAATTCCCACGCTCGCCATCACTTGCGCCAGTGGCCAGCCACTGGAAGAATGCGCCAGCGAAACTATCCTGCTTTCTCGCGCCGACGAAAAGAGCACGGTGATGACGCGCTCGTTCAGCTCCATGCTGTTGACCCTGCAAGCCCTGGCTGCGGTGATCGTGGGCGATGCCGGATTCCTGGACTCTCTTTCCCTCATGTCGCAAGCGGTGGATCCTCTATTGCGAAGTCTGCCGGAAACGCTTCGGGCTTTTGTTTCGGGTCATGACTTTGATGATTACGTCTATCTCGGCCAGGGGCCGTTTTATGGGTTAGCTTGTGAAGGCGCGCTGAAAGTGACGGAGATGTCGGCTTCCTATGCGCAATCATTCCACACGCTGGAGTTTCGGCATGGCCCCAAGTCGATCGTCGGACCGGAAACTCTGCTGGTCTTCTTACTTTCTGAAAGCGGTTACCCCGCGGAGTGCGAAGCGCTGCGCGAGATGAAATCTTTGGGCGCGATGACCCTGGTTGTTACCAATCGCGCGGACGGCGCTGTGCGCACGGCTTCCGATCTGGTGGTCGATCTGCAACTCGATGTTCCCGAATACGCTCGCCTCGCTCCCTACCTTTTTGTCGGCCAGCTTTTGGGACTGCATACTGGACTGAAGAAAGGCCTCGACCCGGACTCGCCCCGCAATCTCAGCCGCGTGGTCTTGCTTGATGACAACAAGCCCCAAGTCAAACCTGAGCATGCCTACGAGAAATTCTTCGGCTGATGGCCACATAAGGCACGTGGCCGAAAGCGGCTACGCGCTGGTCACTCGTAGTTACTGTGGTGTTACCTCCAGCAACAAGTGCCGATTGAACTCAGTCTTAAGTTTCGGAGCTTGCCCGGCACTCGCCTGGATCGTACCTAAGTCCATCCCTTCTGCGTAGTCCATAACGTGGTGTGCTCCAGGTTTCAGACCACGTAACTCCACCTCGCGCGGCCCACGGTTGTCTCCATCGGCGAAGAACGCATAATACATCGTTCCGTCTTTTTGGATCGCGTACGCTTCCGGAAAGTCGTAGCCATACGTGTACAAATCAAGGAAAGTGCCTTTGGAGAGCATCTTCTGGTTGTAGATGCCAATCCATTTTTTCCAGCGAGCATCTTTCTCGGGAGTCAAATTCACCGCTTTGAATTTTGGTCCCGGATCAGGCCAGACGAACTTCGTTCCTACCACGCCGCCTGTGCCGATCGTCGAAGCAAAATCGTCCCCATGTTCAAGCCAGTCGTTGCCGTGTCGGGTCATCGCAGAGAGTTCGACATGGTCACCGTACACCGCCGCTTCCGGCCCAAGCAGAGCTTTATACACCTTGATGCGCGAGCGCACTTGTGTAGCACCCACGGGGTCAGCCGTGACCGCCTGGTCCATGTAAGGCAGCCAGGCCAATGACGGAGGCGTACCGCAGGGGCAAGATTGCGTGACGCTTTCCGGCTTCAACGCGCGCGTAGTCTGGAAAATCGTCTTGTACACATCCGCAACCGCGTTCACTGAATCCTGCGGAGACTTGTGATGATGTGCGGGGTTGTAGCACATGGGCACGGTGTAGATGTTGTCCAGCTTCGACCCGTCAAAGCCCCAGTCACGAATGAATTTTTCCGTGAGCTTCTTGTAGTACTCCTGCACTTGGGGCACTGCCGGGCAAAGCGCTGCCAAGTTGCGCGCCATGCGGCCGTGTTTGCCATTCTTATCGAGAATGAGCCATTCCGGATGCTGTTTTACAACATCCGCAACCCGGTATTTGTGCGACGGCCATTTACCTTGTCCGTCTTCGACTCCAATGGGCAGCCACCACAGTTGCACCAGCATGTTCTGTTTGTGGAAGTCATCCGCCATTTTCTTTATAGATTCGCCGGGAAAGGTATCTGAACGGGGACGCCAGTCGCCGTAGTCGTCAAACCAGCGGTCATCCAAAGTCGCCCACTTGATACCCAGTTCCTTCAACTTCGGGGCTGTGCCCAGCATCTGCGCCGGGGTTACATTGAATTCGTATCCCCAACCGCACCAGCTGATGTTGTAGGCTTCGTTGGAGGGCTTGGGAATCTCCCAGCCTTCCTTCTGCAGTACGCGCGACCAGAGATGCAGCGGCTCGTAGAAGTCTCCCGAGTACACGGCGACAAAGCTGCGTGGAGTCCCGAAGGTTTCACCTGGCTTCAGGGTCGCGTTGGCGGGAATATCCACCGAGGCATTCACCGATCCATCGCTTTCAACTTTCACGGGAAGCGACAACGTGAGCGGAACGGTTTCGACGTGGCCAATCGCTTCCCCTACCGAGGCATTCCAGAAGGCGACAACCGGAATCCCGCCGCCGTATCCGCCTTTGACTACTTCTCCCATGGCATTGACTTGAGAGAAGCCTTTCTTTAGCTTGAAGATGTCATCTTTGCCCCAGTCAATGCTCGCGCCTTGATAAGTCCACATGTCGTAGGGCTTGCCAGAAACACCACTGTCGAAGCGATGTTGCTGCGCAATAGCGTGGTCGATTTTGAGAGCAGATGATCCGCCGTTCTTATAATCCGCGCTGGTCAGCACGAGGTTCGGTAACTCATCGTAGGCCTCCACATGCAGCGTCGCCTGAAGATCCGCGGATTCTGATGCACGGGCTGGAATATCTACCCGCTTGCCGCGTCCTAATTTACCGGAGGCTTCGTTGACAATTGCGTGATCGAGGTCGAATGTAAAACGGATATTCTTGCCCTCTTGCGAAAGGTAGTTGGCATCAGGAGACGGTAAGTCGAGAGTGAGCTTGGCGCCATTTTTGAGCAAGAAAGCTTGCACGGATCCTGAAGGCGAAACTTGGAACTCTGCGGCGCTTGTGGTCAGCACGATGGGCCTGCCAGCTTCGGATTCGACTTTGATCGATGACGCTGACTGCGCTGGCGCCGAAGCGGTCTTCTGACAGGCCACCCCCATCGAGAGCACCAGGAGCAGACAGCAGAATTTCATTTTTTCGCGAGGGGCGGGCGGGGACACCCATCTCTCCAATTTCATTTTCGTTTTCATTACTGTACGCCCTTCCTGGCCACCGCTGCGCCTTTGAATTGTGCGAACACGCGTTCCGCGTTCTTGTGATAGACCTTCTCGAGTACTGAATCAGGAAGTCCCATACCGTAGATTTTCCAGCGCCCCTGCCCAGGGTATCCCCAATAGTCGAAGTACTCATCATTAGTTTCCAGCCAGCGGAAATAGTTGCGATACATCGCTTCGGTCACTTCCGAGTCGGTACCAAAACAAATTCTGTCCTGGTATTTCAAAAAGAATTCCCGTGCACGCCTTGGCTGTCGGCCAAGTTCGGCCTGTCGAGCGCCAAATTCCACCAGTACGTTGGGATTCTTGTCGAGAAGACCGGAGACGTAGTCCAGGTTCTCCGGCCAGTTCGCCACATGCAGCGCAATGAACGTTGTTCTTGGATGCTTGGCAAATACGCGATCGCGCGCGGCAAGGAGCGCTTCTTTGCTGGGAAAGTCCGAACCATAAAAGCTCCAGTCCGGATGGCCGGTCAGTTCCTCGTAACGCTCGTTGGTATTGTCGGTCGGATGAAAAAACGCTTCAGGATCGCTGGTGTGAATGGAAACGGGAATGCCGAGACGGCCGCATTCCTCCCAGACTGGATCCAGCCGGGGATCGTCCACCGTGATGAGCTTGCCGCTCTTGTCCCGCACGCCTAGGCCGAGGTCTTTCAGCACTTTCAGCCCGCGTGCACCGCGGGTTACCGCATCATCGAGCTGCGCGACCATCTTCTGACTGAAGTTCGGGTCATCGACCTTGCTCCAGTCATATTGTGCAAACACCATGAAGCGGCC
>WNFG01004881.1_pt1 | contig 11270 bp, 8 predicted proteins | sample 5400431 | NCBI WGS metagenome assembly WNFG01 (sample SAMN13153346, study PRJNA577476) | soil metagenome | isolation source: 120 cm saprolite under Douglas fir tree site 2 hole 3 replicate 2 | place: USA:California | collected 2015-04-18
TTCGGTCTGCAGCCGTCGATTGCTCTCGGCGGTCGCCGCCAGACTCGAAGAATTCAAACCGCCCTCCGCCATCCAAGCGAACACGGCATAGTCTTGGGCGCGCATCAGTCGCCTGCCCAGCTCCTGAAGGACCGCGTACTTGTTCGGGAAATAGCGGTACAGCGCCGGCGGCGTCATCCCGGCACGTTTGCAGATGAGGTTGGTGGACAGCCCCTCGAAACCCACCTCACCCAGGAGCTGTCCGGCCGTGCTCAGTAAGTACTCGAAGGTCGATACCCCGGTTGGACGCGACGGGGTGATCTTGGTACCCAGTTTGACCGAGCCGGACGCGCGCTTGGCGGCCACCCTGTTCCTCCTCATGCCTCATGCCTCGCGCGGCCGCGTGACCACGCGGAGCCCAGTGGCGATCGCGAAGCAGACGGCAAGACAACCTGCGCCCAACCAGAGCGCTCCGCGGGTATCGTTCGGACTGATGAGCATCGCCGCCACCGTGGGTCCGATGCTGCTGCCCAGCAGGCCCACCCCGCTGGTCAGCACCGCTGCGCGCCGCGACGGATCCGCTTCGATGAGCATGGGAACCATGAACGGCAAGATGAACAGCCAAATGAATCCAAAGATCGCGGCGTCGATGAAAAACAGCGCTGCCGTCGGCCGCGTGCCCAAAATCCACACCATGGCAAAATCCACCGCCGTGCACGCCAGCAGCGTGGGATACCAGCGCAATCGTCCCGCAAACAGCGTGGCGGCCGTGCCGCCCAACACCTGAAACCCCAACGACACCTGCACCGCCGAGTCCGACACCTTGCTCGACAATCCCGCCTCGCGGGCAATGGGATCGTAGTAAACCCAGATGCTGACGATGAACATCATCAACAGGAAATTGACGACGAGACCCGCCACGCCCAACGGCGGCGGAAGTCCGCCGGCAGGCGAGTGGCCCGTTTTTGGCAGAGGCACGAAGGCGCGCGGCAGCAACAGGGCGGCCGCGCCGCTCGCGAGACCGGCAATTGCCAGGAGCGCGAAGTCGCCCTGCGCGCCCCACTTGGGCTCGGCCCAGACACTCATGGCGGCCACGAACAACAGCTGGGTGAGCGTCTGCACGGTGAGATAAATGCCGGCCCAGCGATCCGGTGCGGCCGAGCGCGCAATCATGCAGGCAGCCACCCAGATGAGAATGCCGCCGGTGAAGCCGGTGAGCGCGCGCACCGCCGTCACCATCTCGCCCATGGCGAAGGGCGTGAGCCAGTTGCCGGCCGCCAGCACCAGGCTGGTGATGAGCGCAATCGCCGGCAACCGCCGCGGCGGTAAGAACGCGGCCGCGAATGCCGCGGCCAACCCCATGCTCAATAGCTCAGCCGAAGCCGCGTGCCCAAGCTGAGTAAGGGTGATGTGCTGTTCCGCCAGGAGCGCCGCCAGCACCACGGGCTGCACGCCGGGAATGAGTATCCCAATGGTGCCGACAAAAAGAATCATGCCGATCTGCAGTCCGGCAGGACGCGGTCCGATCCATTGAGCGTGCGGCACCGTTCAATAGCGCCAGTTGAACTCAACCCCGGCGATGCGCGGCGTCCCCACGATACCCTGGATGAATCCGAAGGTGCTGGTGAGATCGAACTTGTCGGAATAATACTGCCTGTTGGCCACGTTGTTGACGTACGCGCCGATCTCCAGGTGCTTCGTGAACTCATACGAGGCGCGCAAATTGCCGATCCAGTAGGCGTCTTGCTGAATATAGGGATCGTTGTAGACGTCAAAGAACACGTGGCTCTTGTAGTTGGCGTTACCCTCCAAGTTGAGCGCGCCCTCGCCCAAGGGAATCCGGTACTGCACCAGCGTGGACGCCGACACGTGCGGCGCCAGCGGCAGCTGATTGCCGGTAAAGCTGGAGAGTGCTGCGGCCAGGTCGGCATTCGACCTATCCACCTTGGTTTGCAGCAAGCCGAGCTGCAGTGTCGCCGTCAGCTGCGATGTCGGCTTGACCGTGATCTGCAAGTCGAGGCCTTTGGTGTGAGCGTCGGCGTTGACGAGGTCGTTGACCGGCAGGCTACCAGGCACGTTGATGAGCTGGAACACCTGCATATCGTGGTATTTGTTGTAGAACAGCGAGGCGTCGACGATGAGACGGCGGTCGAGCAAGGTTGACTTCATACCCAGCTCGAAAGTCTCAACGTGCTCCGGTTTCACCGGCCGCAATTGAAACTCGATCTCCGCTGGCACCAAACTCAGGAAGCTACCGTTGAAGTCGCCGCTTTTGAAACCGGTGGCGACGCTGGCATAGGCGAGAATGTCCTTGGTGAAACTGAAGTTGAGCCCCGTGCGCCAGGAAAAGGCGCCGTTCTGCAGGAACTCGTGCGCACTGCCGACGGGCAGGGTCGGACCGAAATTGCCTTCGCCGCCCTGCTGGTATCGGATCGTTCCGACATAGTCGAACGTTCGATGCTCATCGGTGAATCGCCCGCCGAGAATCAACTTCAACTGATCCGTCAACAGATACTCGCCTTGTCCGAACAGCGCACGTGCGTCGGTGAATTGCTGGCTCACGTCGAACGCCTGGAAAGCGATGCCGTCGAAAGCGCCCGGAAACCCGACGACCGTATCGCCGCCCAGGCCGAAAAACAGCGGCTGGTTCTGATGAAGTTTTTCGTGCAGGTAGTAGGCGCCTGCGACCCAATTGTACGAATCGCGGTTCTGCGAAACCCGAACCTCCTGTGAATAATTGGTCGAGCGCACGCCGTAGTTGATCTCGAGCAGCTGATTCGGCGACGTATCCGTGTCCTCGGGATGAAGTTTGTCGTTGTAGTCGATCGCCGAGATCGAAGTGACATTCACGACCCCGGTGTCGTAGTCGACGCGCAGGTAGGACCCTACAGTCGTGACCCGCAAATGCTGCTGCCGATTGTAGGCGCCGTCGTAGAACTTGCCCGGCGTGCCGTAACCGAACAAGTCGGTGCACTGGCCGGCGTAGGCGGCCGCCGGGGAGCACACGGTGGGCGAAGGGTTACCCAGCGTGGTTGGATCGAACGTGCCGATATGCCGGTACTCCACCGGCCGGTTGTTGACCTGCCCGGCGTGCACATTGAAAAGAATCTTCAAGCCGCCGAGGGGTTTGAACAACAGCATGCCGCGTGCCGCGTAATTGTTGGCGCCGTTTTCGTTGTCGCCCGTGAGCAGATTGTGCATGTAGCCGTCGGAGCGGTTCGCGTTGAACGCGTATCGCCCATCGACCGTCGAGGTGATGGGGCCGCCGATGGCTCCCTCGAGATTGGCGGTGTTGTAGCTTCCGTAGTCCGCGTGCATATTGGCGGAAAAGTCATCGGAGGGTTTCACCGTCGTCATGTTGATGGCGCCGCCATTGGTGTTGCGCCCGTAGAGCGTACCTTGTGGGCCCTTCAACACTTCGATGCCCTGCAAATCGTAGGTCGCGAAGGTCTGCGAGGACGGCGAGCTTAGATACACTTCGTCCACGTACACGCCGTTGGGACCGGCGTTGTTGGTGTCGTAATCGTTGAGCCCGATGCCGCGAATGCTGATCAGCGGCTGATTGCCCGCCCCCGCAGGCAGCGCAATCTCCACGTTCGATGCAAATTGGCCGATATCCGAGGACGAACGGATTCCGAGCTGCTCGATGTCCCGGGCGGTAAAGGCTTGGATGCTGATGGGGACGCTTTGAATATCTTCGGCGCGCCGTTGGGCGGTGACCACGATCGTTTGCAGCTCGTTGTCGCTCTCGCTCGCTGCCCCGCCCGCGCTCTGCGCCATCGCGAGACCGCCGCCGGTCAAGGGAGTAAGGGCCGCAAGCACGAACCCCGGAGTAATCCGCCACGCCGTCAATCTCGTCACATCCCGCATCGTTGGCTCCCAGTTTTATTTCGAGTGCTAGTTGGCGCTACTGTGGACGACTGCAACTCACTGTAGTAAATGCCACACACTCACCGGTGTCAACGCCGAAATGACGACATTTTTTCGCAACGCGGGGCGTCAAACGTGTTGGTGGGGACCGCTTCCGGATTGTGCTTGACTGCCTGCAGTACTATTCACTATCGTTGACAATCCCATGACCCACCCCCCCTCGCTGCTCTGCATCGGCCTGACCACCGTGGACGTGGTGGCGCTTCCGGTGCGGCTGGAGCCCTTTGACGGCGTGCGGCTCATCGATGCCGTGCAGATGGCACCCGCCGGCACGGCCGCGGGCACCGCCCTGGTCGCCGCCAAGCTTCGAGTGGCGACGCAACTGGCGGGTGCCGTGGGCCCGGACGCGGCGGGACGATTCATTCGCGGTGAGCTCATTCACGCCGGGGTGGATGTCGCCTTGCTCGAGGTGTTGCCGGGTCTGCCCACCTCCGCCACGCTGATACCCATCGATGCGGCGGGTAACCGCATGATTTACCATTCCCCGGGTGCCGCCGCGCTGATGAGTTTGAGCAATGCGCTCAAGACGGCGACGGCAAGCGCGAGTGCAGTGCACTATGCCGGCGTCGGCGCGCGCAATCTCGACGGCCATGCCGCGGAGTTCCTGGCACCCGCCAAGGCGCGCGGGGCTTTGATCACCTGCGACTTGATTGCCCCCGGGCCCAACAGCGCTGCGGAACTGCGCCGGCTGCTGCCGTACATCGATGTATTCATGCCGAGCGCGGTCGAGGCGCGCTTCGTCACCGGCGAAAGCGATCTGCCGCGGGCGGCGCAGGCCTTGCGCGACTGGGGCGCCGGCGCCATCGTGATCAAGAACGGCGCGGACGGCGCACTCGCCCTGGATAAGGCGGGCCGCTTGGGAGTCGTTCCGGCGGTCAAAATCGACCGCGTCGTCGACACCACCAGCTGCGGTGACAGCTTCTGCGCCGGATTCATCGCCGCCACCTTGCGCGGCCGACCCTGGGGTCAGGCCCTGAGGTTCGCAGCCGCGACCGCCTCGTTGGTGGCGCGCGGCCCGGCAACCTTGGGGGTACTAGAATCCTACGAGCAGGCGGACAGCATCGCCGCCCCGGCGTCGGGATGAACTTGCCGCGCGGCGGTGTACTGAGCGCACTGGTCATCGGCGGTCCGTGCGTATTGCCGTCGCTGCAGTTGGACGAGGTCCTGCAACGCTTCCGCGATTATGGTCAGAGGGGAATCAACGATGACTGCACCTATTAGCAAGGACCTACAGCTGCGCCGCCGGGCCGAGGCGGTGATTCCCGGCGGCATGTACGGACACCAATCGGTGGCGGCCTTGCCGGACGACTATCCGCAGTTCTTCGCGCGCGGCGCGGGTGCGTACCTATGGGACGTCAACGGATCGCGCTATCTGGACCTGATGTGCGCCTACGGGCCGCAGCTGTTCGGGTACGCGCATGACACCATCGACGCCGCCGCCATCGAACGCATTCGTCGAGGCGATCCGCTGACGGGCCCGACGGAATACATGGTGAGCTTCGCCGAGCGCATGACGGCATTGGTGACGCACGCCCAATGGGCGATGTTCTGCAAGAACGGTACGGACGCGACCACCATGGCCTTGGTGACGGCACGCGCCCACACCGGGCGCAAAACCGTGGTGCTTGCCAAGGGCGCCTATCACGGCGCGGCGCCCTGGTGCACCCCGCGCACCGCGGGCACGACGCCGGAGGATCGCGCCAATCAGCTCTTCTGTACTTACAACGACATCGAAAGCCTCGAAGCCGCCGTGGCCCGCGCCGGCGGCGATCTGGCCGCCATCTTGGCCTCGCCGTTCAAGCACGATGCGCTGGTGGATCAGGCGCTGCCGGATCCTGCCTATGCACGCCGGGCCCGAGAGCTCTGCGATGAACGCGGCGCCTTGTTGATCGTGGACGATGTGCGCGGCGGGCTGCGCGTGGCGCGCGATTGCTCATGGTCGGTGGTCGGCGTGCTGCCGGATCTGTCGAGCTGGGGTAAATGCATTGCCAACGGTCATCCCATCTCGGCGCTGATGGGCGCCGAGAAAGCGCGCGCAGCCGCGACTCAAATCTTCGTGACCGGCTCCTACTGGTATGCCGCTTCGCCCATGGCCGCCGGCCTCGAAACATTGCGCTTGGTCCAGGAAACCGACTACCTGGAGAGGTTGCAGTCCTTGGGAGAGCGATTGCGCACCGGGCTCGCGGAGCGCGCCGCGGCGCACGGATTCGGCTTGCGCCAAACCGGACCCGTGCAAATGCCGCTGTTCCTGTTCGATGAGGATGCGGATCTTCGCGTCGGCTTTGCCTGGAGCAGCGAGATGCTCGAGCGCGGGATTTACGTGCATCCCTGGCACAACATGTTCTTGAGCGCCGCGATGACGACAGCGGATATCGACGCCGCCTTGGATGCCGCGGAGGGGGCTTTTGCCGCCGTCAAAGCGCGCCGCGCAACCCTGCGTCCTGCCGAGAAGTTACAGGCCTTTCGCCGATAAGGAGTTCACGCGGGCTTGCGGCGCAGGGCCGAGTACAAATGGTTGTCAGGGTCCGGCCAGGCGAACTTTTCCCGCAATCCGGCGAGCGTGCGGCGATACACGCTGACTTCGACGTAGTTGGCATGGCGCGGCGAATCGATGTAGTTCACCGTGCCGCGCAAGTTGGGTCGATCGTTGGCTTTCAGCGCCGACCACTCCTCCGCACCGGCTCCCGACTGCCGAATGTAGGCATCCATGGCCGCCATCTGCGCCATTTCGTCGAAGCGCTGGTAGCCCGCCGAGGCGAACTCGACGAAGCCGACCACGGACAGTCCCTGCAGGCGCCGATGGAAGATATTCAAGTAAAGCTCCGGATGTCCTTGCTTCCAAGTGAACAGCGCCGGATCGATATAGGGAATTCGATACTCGTAGCCGGTGGCAAACAGAATCAGATCGATGTCTTCGACCGACCCGTCGACGAAGCGCACTCCGGCGGCGGTGAAATTCTGGATGTCACCCTTGGCCTGCAGGTCGCCGTGCGCCAAGTAGTGCAGGATTTGCGTGTTCATGATGGGATGCGATTCGAGCGCCTTATGGTCGGGAGCCGGCAGCCCATAGCGCGTCAGATCGCCGACCAGCGCCGACAGCATTTTACTGGGGTCATCCGGCACCGCCACGCCCTTGGGAAGCGTTACTTGTCCCGATAGAAACACATCGGTCGGAACGCCGAACATGTGCTTCGGTACGAAGTGATAGCCACGGCGCAGGCTGATAAAGGCGCGCGCCGCGTTGCGCGCGGCATCGCAGGCAATGTCCACGCCCGAGTTGCCCGCGCCGACGATCAAGACGCGCTTGCCTGCGAGACTCTCCGGGGATCGGTACTCGACCGTGTGGCGCACTTCGCCCTTGAACTCATCCAGTCCCGGATACGACGGCAAGTTGGGGTGCCAGGTGACGCCGTTCGCGCAGATCACGCCCTTGTACACCGCGGTTTCGCCGCTGCTCGTCGTCACGCGCCAGCCATCGATGGCGTTTTCGCCGAGAGGGTCGGCCTGCATGACCTGTGTGCCGAAGCGTATGCCGGCGCGCAACTCGAAGGCGTCGGCAAAATCCCGTATGTAGCGCAGCAACTGGCGGTGGTCCGGATAGTCCGGGTAGTCCTTGGGCATGGGCAGCCCGAAAAAGGACGAGGTGTATTTCGAGGAGATGAAGTGCGCCGACTCGTACATGGAGGAGCCGGGATTGTCGATATCCCAGATGCCCCCGACATCGGAGTGCCGTTCGAACTGGTCGTAAGGAATGCCGGCGAGCTTGAATGCTCGGGCTGCCAGGAGCCCACAGGGTCCCGCGCCCACGATGCAATACTTGCCGTCATAGTGAATCCTGGGAAGCGGCCGCGTACTGTCGGCGCGGAGGTCGGATTCCGCCAGTGCGGAAAAGGTGCGCGGTTTATGCCGCCGCAGCCAAAACGCGAAGCCGATGCCGAAGGCGACGGTCGCGACGTAGATGAGCGGCAGCCATTCCACTCCCGGCAAGGCGCTGGTGGACAGTAAACGGAACTTGGCGGCCACCAAACCGGTGGCCAGCGCCAGTCCGATCGCGCCCAATGCCGAGGCCGCCACCACCATGGGCTTTATTTCCCGGCGCCGCCGGCCCAAATAAAACACGATGGCGACCGCCGCAAAACCCTGCAGAAAAATAATGCCGAGGGTGCCGAATCCAATCAGCACCGGCACGCCGGATTGGTAGGGATCGACACCCGTCATGCCGAACGCCGCGACGCACACGACTGTCGCGAGCGTCACGGCAACGCTGGCATTCGAGGGCGCAAAGCGGTTCAGCCGGCCCAATGCCACCGGCAATAGTTTTTCGCGGCTCAGCGCGAACACATAACGCGAAGCGGCGTTATGGATGGCGAGATAAGTCGCCAGCAATGACGTGCAAACGAGAATGCCCATGAGGTCGGACACGGACTTGCCGCTGAATGTCGACACCAGATTGAACATCAGCAGCCCGCTCTGCTCAGCCGCCGCGCTCGCCGCCATCCCGGCGCCCAGCGCACCGACGGTGACCCAGGAGGTGAGTAGATAAAACGCCGCGATCAGAAACACCGAGGTGTACGTCGCGATGGGCACGCTGGTGGTCGGTGTCTTGCTCTCCTCGCCATACAGCGCGGCCGATTCGAATCCGATAAAGGATGTAAAGGCCACCATCAACCCGGCGCCCAGTCCCGGCGCCATCACCACGGAGGGTGCGAACGACTCGAGCGGAAACGCCGCAGCGCCTTTGGCCGCGATGACGCTGATGTCGAAAATGGCGAGGATGGCCACTTCCGCCGCCATGAGCACGCCCAAGATCTTGGAGGATAGATCGATGGACCGGTAACCGAGGATGGCGACCGCCGCCATCCCGCCGGCCGCGTACAGCAGCCATGAGAAATGAATGTTGAGCTCGCTGAGCACCAGGTCGAGAAAATAGCCGAAGAAGGCAGCCAGCCCGATGGTGAACGACACATAAGCGATTACGGCTGTATACGCGGCGCCGACTCCGGCGCGTTTGCCCAAGCCTTTGGCGACATAGGTGTAGAAGGCGCCGGTGTTCACCACGCGGCGGCTCATGGCGGCATAGCCCACGGCGAAGCAAATCAGCGTGACCCCCGCGAACAGAAATGCTCCGGGCGTTCCCGCGCCATTGCCGCGCGCGAGCGCGATCGGCAGGTTGCCGATCATTGCCGCCAGCGGCGCTGCGGCCGCGACGACCAAAAAGACGATTCGCTGCGTCGAGAGTACGCGGCGCTTTTTGCCCTGATCGAATTGGCGCGCCGCGGCGCGCAGGCTCTCATCCACCGGGTTTGAGCCCGCGTGAACTGAGGTAGCGCTGCATGCCGCTTTCGCCCTTCTTCTGCAATCGCGGCAGCACCAGCGGTATCAGCCCCGGCGCCACGCTGAAAATGCGCGCGGTGATGCCGTCGGCAAACGGCAGATAGGTTTCAAGCGATTTCCCGTCCATGGCGCGCATGCACGCTGCCGCGACCTGCGCCGGCGATAGCACCTCTTTATTGAGAAAATTGAGCGGCGAACCGCCGTGCGTGGCCTCATAACGCAGCATCGGCGTGTCGACGGCCCCCGGAAATACGCTGCGCACCTTGACGCCGTGGCGGACAACCTCTTGGCTTAAGGCGGTCAGGAATCCGCGCAAGCCGAACTTCGAGGCGCTGTACGCCGCGCTGCCCGGCAGGGACACGACGCCGGCGGCCGAGACGATGGACAAGATACAGCCGCTGCGACGGCTGATCATGCGCCCGATTGCTGCTTGGGTAAGCCGCATCGGCGCCAGCAAGTTGATGTCGACGTGCCGTTTCAAGGTCGCGTACGGCAAATCAGCGACATCGCCCGGTTCGATGATGCCGGCGTTGTTCACCAGCAGCGCGAGATCCGGCGTGTCGGCGATGAGGGTCGCGGCACGTTCCAAATCGTGCGGATCGGTGAGATCGGCGGTAACGCAGCGGACGGCGCCGCCCAAGGTTTGCGCGCGTTCGCTCAAACGGCGTTCATCTTTATCCAAAAGCAGCAGCTGAAAGCCGCGCTTCAGCAGCAGAGGGGCAAGTTCACCCGCGATCCCGCCGGCGCCGCCCGTGATGATGGCTGTTCCTGTCATGAGTGGCTCCCGGCTCGCAATTTGCGCGAATTGTAAATATGATAAACACTCACGTTTGAAGACGCAACTCAATGGAGCGGTGAAGTCCAAATGCCAACCCGTAAACCGTCCGGCAGGCGCCGTGCCAGTCAAGCGCGATCGAAAGCCACGGTGGAGCGCATCCTCGACTCGGCGGCATCGCTCATCGTCGAGAAAGGGGCTGACGGCGTAACCATGACCGAAATCGCGCGGCGCTCAAATGTCGTCATCGGATCGCTGTACCAATATTTCGCCGATAAATCCGCGATCAACCGCGCCCTGCTGGTGCGCCACCACGAAGAGGTGCGGCGGATGCTGCAGGGGTATTTGTCGAATGTCGGAACGTTCAACGATTTCATGGCCGCCATCGAAGCGGCCGCCGCAAAATATTATGCGCTGCATCAATCGGACCCGCTGTTCAACGGCATTTGGTCGGCCGTTCAGACCGACGCCGAATTGCAGCGCATCGATCTTGCGGACACGCTGCAAAATGCCCGTCAATTGCATGCCATCAGCAGGCCCCTGCTTCCTGCCGTCGATTCGGATGAACTAATGGCCACTTGCGCCTTGTTGATTCAGTTCGCACTGACCACGGGCCGTTTCGCGCTGGCAATGCCTGCCCCGCTGAAACGCCAAATGCTGCCGATTTACAGAAGGCTCATGCGCGCAGCGCTGGACGCGCTCTATGCTGAAAATGCCCACAGGCGGCCTCACAAGGATACCGCGCGCCGCGACTAAGTCGTTACGGCGCCGACCTTGCCAACTATCGCCGAGAAGCCACTGCGTGAACGAGTACCACCAAGAACCAGCACAGTCCGACGATGATCAGTAACGCCGCCATAAATGAAGCAAGGCGGTTGCCGGGTCGGTGATCGAGAAACCCAGCCCAGATCAGACCGAGCGCGAGTATCGAAAAAGACAACAGTGCGCGCCGCTTGATCTGCTCGCGAGTGGGCGGCGGCGCGTTCGAGCGCCGCGGAACGAGATCGATGGGCGACGATGTAGTCAGGGGGGCGCCGCAGCCGATGCACACCGCTGCTTTGTTACTCACTGCCCGCCCGCATTCGCTACACGCAATCAGCGCCATGGCCATCCTCCCAAGCTCTGCAGTCAGCGCCGCACACAAAGAAGTCCAGCGGATTTGGCCGGGCAGCGATCATGGCGCTGGCACCGTCGATTCTGCGCCTTAACTGCCACCATCGCACGGCCAGCGAGCCCCTGTCCCGTCGTGCGG
>WNFG01004882.1_pt1 | contig 11269 bp, 28 predicted proteins | sample 5400431 | NCBI WGS metagenome assembly WNFG01 (sample SAMN13153346, study PRJNA577476) | soil metagenome | isolation source: 120 cm saprolite under Douglas fir tree site 2 hole 3 replicate 2 | place: USA:California | collected 2015-04-18
CCATCACGAAGGCGTAGGGATCGTCTCTCACACTCACTAACCACTCAGCGAGTCCAGGTTGCAATGTCTTCACCCCCAACGTTCTGGATTACTACTCCCAGGCACAACCTTTCGGCGGGTGGGGTCGCACCACCATCGCTACACCGGGGGTGAAGATCTACGAAAGGAGGCAGGGACGGCGCCAAAAGGGAGCCATGCCGGGAACCCTTGTCACTCATCCCTGCCTCCATCATTCCCACTCGTCGCTCGGGTGGGAATCTCATCCGAGGCCAAGCTCGGAGCCTGAAGTACGCTGCGCGGCAACGCATCTATGACGTTCGAGCGTCCTGAGGCCCGAGCGATCTGTTCCATCATAGCCGCGAAGTCTAAGTTCTCGTTCCGATTGATTACCTTCTTCGAGTAGCCAAAGCGGTCGGCGCGGTCGGCGATCACAGCTAATAGCGTCTTGACCGGAAGCTTTTCCCCGCTCTCTTCACAATCATCGAAATGCTCAGCTAGTTGCTGAGCAGCACGCCGCATCGTTGAAGTCTCGACTTCATAAAACTCGTCTAAAGATCGAACGTAGGCCTCATCAACCTTCCCCCGATATTGTGCTATGAGTTCGCAGAAGGCCGGGTCCTTTGAGAGTTGATGAAACCGGGTGTAGCTGTAGCCGGTCAAGTGTAGGATATGCTCAGTGCTATAGATTCCTGAGGCGACCATCCGCGCCAAGCGATGATGGGTTTCCCGCATTGCCTTCGGCCGCCCTTGGGCGGGACGTGGGGCCTGGAGCCGCAGCATATCCTCACGCGTGAGCGGCCGGACCCCTACCACTTTAGGAGTCCTCGCCAGCTTGCCGCGATGAAGAGTTGGGTTCATAGCATCCTTCGTATGTAAACCTTAGGCCTGTCTTCTAAGGGAGGCAGGCCTGTTATCGTTACCATCTGTTTCAGGATGGCCCTGATGTCCTCGGGGATCGCCAGTGATGGTTTGCCTTTCACATTATACCTAGGCAGATACTTCCGTATGAAGTAATTCTCCAATGTATCCAACTGCCCCAACATACAAGGCAGAAACCAGATCCCATCAAACCCAACCCCCTTCCCATTCACACTCGGGCCCTTAGTCGAAGGGGCCCCATATGCAGGCCCCTTCGTTATCTTCCTCCCGCGGTTCCTTACATGTGAGTAAATCCTCACAAGTGGCTTTGTGGACTTCCCCACATAAACCACCTCCCCGCGACACAGCAACGCATACACTCCACAATGCAAAAGCTTCGAAACGTTCATAAACCCATGTTCTTCCACCGGACGGCACTCCTAGGATTTGGAACCATAGGACATAATAACATGTCCACTCTATAGAAGTCAAGAATTATTATTTTATACCGATAGCCTCGAAACTGAAATATTATATTTTGAGCGCCCGAGCATACTGCGGCCCCACGCAGAGACAGAATTTTGGCCCCCACCCCGAAGGATGAGAGGCCTTGGTGTAGGCGCAGCGTTGGCTGGATCAGTCCTTGGTCGCGAACAGGTGGGAGTTGGTCTCAATGAAGGCCTTGATCTGCGGCACGCTGGCGATCAGCCGCTCCATCTGGCCTCGGTACAGGGTCACAGGGAAGCGCCCAAGGCCGTAGATCGAGAGCGCACCCTTTTCGGAGACCTTTAGAGTGATGGCCTTGGGCTTAGAGGCTTGCGCCAGCATGGCTTGCATGTCGGCGAGCTTTTGCTTTAAGAGTTCATTCTCTTGCTGAAGGTTGGGAAGGACGGTCATTGGCTTTCTCCGAAGGTGCATCGAACGGCAGAAGCGCCGAACAACGCCCTTATCGCATGGGTCGCTCCGCAGGGCAAGTAACGATTTCGTGATCCAAGGCTCTATCGCTCTCACCCTGATTTACTCTGGAGCTATGCCTAATATCATCTCATAAGCTTACCATCTCCGTACCCCCCACCCCAGGTAGGGTACTCTATCTTCTCTCTCTCTTCTTTCTTGATACTACCCTAGGTGTGGTACCCCCCCCGTACTCCACAAGCAAATGAGAGGATATTAGACATTGATCTAGGGAATATCAGGGTGAGCCTGGGTAATGTCAGGGTTGACACAGACGCGGATCTGTGGTATACTAGTGAGTACAATCAAGGAGACCGTCCATGACAAGATGGAAGCCATTACCGGGCACACCCGGACCGAAGAGGGATGATCCGCTTCGCAGGGAAGCGTTACGATTGAATGGGCTTAAATACATCGCGGATAAAGCAAGGGCTGAGCATGAGGTGCGAAGCGCACAGGTTGTTATGGGGTGTAGAGTGAGGGTTAGGATTAAGGGCCTCGCGCCGGTACAGGGCAAGGTTGTAGGGGAGCATGTGCATATCGCAAGCAAAAAGAAGAAGACTGAGTGTTGGCTTGTGTATAACCTGAAGCATGGGATTAGGCCTTATGCCAAGGCACATTGTGAGAAGATTAGTTCTTCAGAGACTTCTAAGGCTGTACGAGAAATTGGTAAGGCACCTAAAGGGCCTGATACTATCTATGGGGATGGAGATATTTAAGAGCCTCACGAAATCGTGATTTCCCGGACACAATTGCGCCACATTTCGGGCGCAGAATGGAAGGGCCAAGCATAGGGCTTGGATACGAAGGGAGCTATGCTTATGAGGAACAGACCAGAGATCAGCAAGGACGGCACCCAACGAGTGATCTGTACGGCCAATGGCCTGTGGCATCTACAGAATGCTACGGGCTTTGAGCATGTTAAGGGCCGGGAGGATGGGTCCAACCGCGATTGCCTTGCGTGGGTTAACCAAGGCCCCCCAATGGAATACACCAAAGCCAAGAAAGCTGCGAAGCATGAGTTGCGGGAGGTTTGGTGATGGATGCATCGACAAGCGCATTTTGAAGATCAGGGAGGGATAAGATGAATGATAAGAGTCATGCTGCTGCGCCTGCTAACGCAACGATTAGTGAGCTTGAGTTTGAGCTTCGCGATGGGGTGCCAAGCACTTTAGCGAAGCATAAGCATACCAGTCATGCCAAGGCGTAACCGCTCCACTCCCTTCCAAAGGGGAGCGCTTCGGTGGCACAGATAACGGATAAGGATAAGGCCTTGAAGAAGGCACAAGCTAGAGGCTGGAAGGTTATTTGGTTTGACGGGAAGTTCTGGCATGTTGCTAAGAACCGCTTTAACACCCCACACTATGCGATTGAGGCTATAGACTTGGAATAGCCATTCCATCCAACTGTGCTTTACGGCCCGCAGCCCTTACGGCTTACGGGCCTTAAGGCGTTGAGAGAGCCATAGATCGCAGCACGGTGCCCTTAGGGGATGCGCCAGCGATAGTGCCCTTTCGCACAAAGACGTCAGATGAAAGGATCTAGACAATGACTGACGCAGTTGCAAGCGAAGCCTCCGTGACCCTCAAGGTAAAGCTGAAAGGTGGCGTGGGTGAGGTTGAAGTTGATTCCTCGAAGATCGTCGACATGGATATCTATCAATACATCTTCCAAGTCGGCCTTGAGACGATCATCAACAAAGTCGGGATGTCCAAGATCGCTACGGGCATCTCCAAAGCCCAAGGCGAGGATAAGGTCAAGCGTACCGCGGAGATTGTGGAACAAGCGCAGCGCACTGTGCAAGCGATGTATGACGGAAATCTCAAGGGTGCGAAGGCCACCTCGAAGAGAACTGGGGCTGCGCAAACCGAGGCCATGCGCCTTGCGAAAGCCTTGGTGAAGGATACCTTGCGGAGCAATGGGTATAAGATCTCGGCTTTCGACGCGAAGGAATTGACAGCCTTTGCGAAGGAGGTGCTGAATGGAAACCCGGATCTCTACAAGCGAGCGGAAGAGAACCTCAAGGCCCGCGCAGAGCTTCCCATTAAGGGCTTGAACGTCGCAGCTATGCTGGGCGATAAGGCCGGAGACGAGTCGCTAAAAGCGAAGCCAAAGGTTCCGCCGAAGCCCAGAGCGAAGGGTGAAGCCAAAGCTACGCTTTCTGCTGCGCAAGCAGGGAAGGTCGCGCCACGGCAGAAGCCCCTTTCGGCTGCCACTCACTAAAGGAGCCATTCCATGTATTTTGTAACCATCTACGTAGCCAAGGATACACGGAAACACTTCGGTCCCTTCACCAGTCTTGAGGAAGGGAATGAATGGGCGAAGAATTATGTTCATTCAAACGAAACAATCCGCCGATATGGTTGCGGCAGGTGGGAGAACTTGTACATGGAAAACCCCAGCCAAGGTCAGTAATGGGAACCCATTCGCAGATGGGATATGCAAGGCACCAAGTCCTTGTAGCAAAGCCTAGGATGGCCTTGACCGCTCCGCCTCCAGTAGAGGCAACGCTACGCAGCAATGACTACCGAAGGTGATCCCCCTTCCACAATGTCAGGATGCGTAGCGCCTTTCTTTTCGCAACCTTAAGCATAAGCAGTGCAATGCACTCATGGATGCTTATAAACGCACATAGGGCCATGCCCGGAAAGAACGTGAAATGACTAATGAAAGTATCTCGGGGTTCTTGAACTCCATCGCCGAGGCGAAGCGGGCGTTTGACGCGGAGCCAGAGTATCAGCGCCGCATCCACGAACTGGAAGAGCGTGTGACAAGCTTGGGTCAGACTGTCGCAGATCGCGAAATCCGCATTCACAATCTCAAGCAGTTTGAAATTGAACTCACTTCGAAGCTCCGCTCTGTGGAGGCAGAGCGGGACGATGCAGGGTTTGCTTAAGGTTGTGCACCAGTATGTCGGGGATGGTCTCAAGATCATTGGGGCTGTTACAGGCATTGAACAAACGATGATCGCTCAAAGTGTTCTCAATGCTACCAATGAAGAGATAACTTATGTGAGGGATCTTGCTGAAGAGCGTTATGATTGTATTGTTCAATTAGAGCGTGAAATGTCCTTGGCCCAAGAACAACTCACCCGCCCTTTCGCCCCTTCGGAAGATACATCATCCTCCAACGTCGAAGGCACGGACCCTTGGTCTCCTAGACCCGAGCCTTACGACTATGAGTTGCCGCGCAGCGTACCTGAGCTTCAACAGGGTTCGCGCGAAGCGGTCCCTACTGCGTCAGGCTCGGCCCCCATCCCTCAGGATTTGGCTGCTATACCAGTCGGGGACAACGTGGACGCGGCTGTTAAGGAACAGCTTGCGAAAGAGGGTCAGAGTGATGGCCCTTTTGCTTCTCGAATGGATACCCCTTTTGTGTTGAAGGAAACTCAGTCTCAGACTGTATCCTCGACATCTGCCGAGAGCGAAACGTTTGCTGCCTCCAACGCTTCGCCGCCTGAGCGTAATCGCGACCGTTCCACATTCTTCCGCGGCCGGAAGTACTACGACGTGACCTACTACGTCCCTCTTCACCAATGGCTTGCCGAAGGCGGGACGGAAGCTGACTATAACTGGCGCCCCTTGCCGGATGTAAGCAGGGCTTCGCATCAATCTTAACTTCGCCTTGAGGCCCCGTGTAAAATCGGGGCCTTTTCTCTGGCTTAAGCTTAGCTTCGCTATCAGCGATATCAGGGGGTCTGGTAGCAATCAGACCTCTTGACTTAAGGTCAGAAATAGTGTATAATGGTAAGTACAATGGAGGATTTCATGCCTATAATTCTAGCTGCGTTTATCGGTTCCCTCACCGGCTCCCTTTGCAGGATTGGGTTTTGCTTTTGGGTGTTCATATGACAGACAGATATTTCGTCTCTGATGATACCGAGCATAAGTGCTGTTACGATGTTTGCATCAAGGATAGGCAACAGCCTTATCCTTATAGAGAGGGCGATTTCTATACTATCTGTGAGTGCAAGGATCTGGCAACGGCTGTGCTGATTGTTGAGGTATTGAATAGGAGCGTTCAATGATCCGCCCTTACGTTGCCGCGTTGGCTCTGGCTATAGCCTTGACTACACGCGCTCCTGCTCATGAATGGTACCCACAGCATTGCTGTTCGGATCAAGACTGTCATCCTGTGGACTGTGATGAGATAAGCACTTCGCTAGACTACTACAAATGGCACGGAATGCTGTTCCCTAAGAATGCTTCCTTTCCTTCGAAAGATGGAGGATGCCATGTGTGTCACACCGTTAGCGGGACGCCACGATGTTTGTTCTTTGGAGGGGTGTCATGATCTGCACAGAGTGCGCTACACCTTGTGAAGTCATTGGGGATGAGCCCTACGTCATCTTCATCTGCCCTAATTGCGGGCAGATTATAGACCCGGAAAAGGCCACCTTCGTCCGCGAAGAAGAGGAAAGGTTTTGGATATGACCCTCTACAACTGCCGCCACGCCGGCGATCAATACCGAATTACGAAGTTCAACGATGATATGAATGTTGAGGGTTCATATCTCTGCACTCTCGAAGAGTGTGAATGTCCTCGTGGCCCGCATCACACCTGTCGTCACAGGCAGATGTTGCCTAACTTCATCGCGAAGGGGCATGTTGGGGATGAGTGGTTCTTCGACTTCGATCGTGGAGGGTGGGTGCAAGGCGAAGCTCAATGGGCTGAAGCTGTGCTTTCACCTAATGAAATCCTCGATGACATTCCTATGAAAGAGCCACCTTCGCCTTCCCGCATCAAGAGGAGGTTTTGATGCTAATCCCGCACACCCTAGCCGCAGCAAGCTTAGCGCAGTTTGGCTTTCTTATCTATTGGGTGCTCCGATGACCTCCTTCGTTTACGACTTCAAAGACATCGCGGCGCGGATGAAGGGGGAGTTGAAGGCCCGACCTGAGCCCGAGCCTTTTGTAGTGGCACCACGTTGGAGTTTAGTTCACATGCCCTGCATGAAATGTCATGGAGTCGGTGAAGAGGCTTACCGTGTAAAATGCACTCGCTGTAACGGAACAGGAAATGAGCCATGAGCGCCTCTCGTGCCAAATCTGCCGCGCCAGCTTACGCCGTCCTTTGCTGGGCCGATGAGATGAACATCTACATGCAATTGCCTTCGGTAAACGGGCCTTACGTTGCCCGCTTTGCCCGCTCCGAAGGAGGCTTAAGCGCCGGGTTGCATCATATGGGTGCGCTTCACATCGAGCACAGTGGCGTCCCGTTGCATCGTGCTGAGATCCCACCAAAAGCTCTCACTATGAAGGGGCTTACGCAGAATGATCGCGAAGCCGCACGGGACATCTTGAAGAAGATTGGAGTTATTTCATGAAGGAAGAACACGCAATTTCGGTTGAACGCGTCAGCGAGCTAAAGATGATGGCTCAGGGCCTTTATGGCACCATCATCGGCCTTACCGACACTCCCTTTGAAGCTGTCACTCTCATTGAGATGCTCCACCTAACGATTTGGCTCAATAACAGCCAACCCGGCTTTGACCCTAAGCTCATGCTCGCTGATTACAACAAAAGCTTTCTGGAGAATCTTGAAGCGAATGAGGCTCACGAGAAGGGAAAGTTGCAGTAAGATGGCTTACCTGATTGGTGGCTGCACCACATTTGTAACTGTGTTTGCGAAAGGGTTTCAATACAAAAACGTCATAGGCGGGCACATGAAATTAGTAGCTGTGACTGCTTACACTATGGCCTTTCTAGATGTATTTCTAATCGGCTTGGTATCACGCAATGATTGGCTAATAGCCTTCCCTTGTGGATTGGGAGCTATGGTGGGTATGTTAGCTTCGATCAGACTACATAATAGGATGTTTTCTTCAAATGTCTGAGCTTTATCTTATAGCCCACAAGGTGCGGAATGAAGCCGCATTTGATGTCGCGCTACAGATGGATTGCCCGCACTGCCACGGCAAGTCCAATGAAGGACGTGAGCCTTATGTATGCTTTGACTGTGAGGATCTAGGATTTTGGTGGATCATCCCTACCTCAGGGCACCGAGCGTTTCCCTATTGGTCCCTTCCCTTAGATGCTCTTATGCATGATACAGCTGAGTCCTTTCCATTAATCGACCCAGAAAGGACATTGGATATCGTGCCTGTGATGCCTCCTGATTGGCCCGATCATTACAAAGTAAACGGGGCCCCTAAGCTCGACATCACTACCCTTTTCAACGCTTCGCGCGAAGCGAAGCCACATATAGCGAGGCGCTTGTGACCACTCCAGATCCTTCTTCAAATGAAGTCCTGCGTCTTGTCGCCCTCATCCGGAACCAAGACCAGCTTATCTTCCGTATCAGTCAGTGCGCCAATTTCGCAGAGATGAGGCCGCTTATCGCCCAGCTATGCGAAGGCACCTTCTCACGAATGCAAGATGAAAACGACCGAGTCCTCACCCTTATGGTGGGCGAGATTAGAAGGGTTTATGCTTATGATTACGAAGCAACAAAGAAGGCATCTCCAATGGAACCCAAACGTCCTCGATTGGAGGGACCCAGAGATGCCGGTGGTGAGAAAGACAAGGACAGGGGAGGTGATTGAGTTGCCTTCAGAACGTGTAACTAAGGCCTGTGCGTATATGATAGGCGCAGCACAAGTGCCAGAATGGCACAACGACCCCTCTTACTTTTGGAACCGAAAGGTTAAATAATGACAAATTTCAGCACAAAGGGCGGAATCGTCACTCGCTCCGAAACCTACATCAAGCTCCTCCATCACCTCGACGAAGCGCGGGACTGTTGCGCCGTTATCGCACATCTGCACCAAACCGAAGACACAGATAAGGACAGAGTGATGGCAATGGGATGGCTTGCCGTGGCAGAGTTGCAGAAGAGGATGCGGGAGAAGGTTACGGAACTTGCGATGGGAAAGCTTATATCATGACAGACACAATGAGCCATGCCAACACCGAAGAACAAGACGCTATCCTTGTTGCCGCAAAGGCTTCTAAGGCCAACTTGATGATCTCGGCTCTTGCCGGTACAGGGAAGACCTCCACTCTCGAACTTCTTGAAAGAGCCGTGCCACGAGGTCCCATCCTCTACCTTGTGTTTAACAAAAAGAACGCCGATGAAGCCGCAAAGCGAATGCTCTCCACTACCATTGTTCGTACATTCAACTCAATTGGACATCGCATCTGGGCCACAGGTAGAAGTATTACCCTACAAGATGGGCAAGGGAAAGTACCTAAATGCCGTCTGATACTCCGTGAGATTATAGACAACGCTCCAAAAGACTACCGAGAGACTTTGTGGGGAGTGTACCACGAAGTCCTTGCTGGAGTGAACTTAGCGAAAGCTCTGGGTTATATCCCAAATGGTCTTTACCCCAACGCCAGGAGGCTCATAACCCGCCCTCAATTCCACCACCTTCTGGAAGAACTCCCTGATGACCTCACCGCCGACCTCATCGATACTGTCCTCTCACGTAGCATCAAGCAATCCTACGAAGGGCTCATTGACTACAACGATCAGATTTATATGCCCGCACTGTTCGGTGGTGCATACCCTCAGTTTCCACTTGTTCTCGTTGACGAATACCAAGACCTGTCACCAGTCAATCATGCCCTTCTTAAGAAGCTTGTTCGAGGAAGGCTTATCGGAGTTGGAGATCCTTGGCAGAACATCTACGGCTTCCGCGGAGCCAAGCAAGGGGGAATTGAAGAAGCGACGGAAACGTACAAGTGCACGGGATTGCCTTTAAGCATCTCTTTCAGATGTCCCTCACGGATCGTACAGAACGTGCATTGGCACGTTCCGCACTTCAGGTGGTTTTCAGAAGGAGGCCGAGTTGATAAGCCATCTCACATTCACGTTAGTGATATTGCCGATGATAGCACTATTATATGCCGCAATAACGCCCCGCTTTTATCCGTGGCATTCCGTCTTCTGGCTGCGGGTAGGTCTATTAGTATTGCTGGCTCTGATATTGGGCCTAGGCTTATTGGCATAATGAAGAAGCTGGGCCCAGAAACCCTTTGGCGTGAAGGGGTCCTTGCCTCTATTAAGGAATGGGAAGCCGACCGGCTTGAAAAGGAATCAAAGACAGCTTCAGACATGGCTGCGTGTATGAGGATCTTTGCGCTTCAAGGCCGTGACCTCCGCGCCGCTATTACTTATGCTGAACATATCTTCAAGCAAACGGGTAGCATCCTCCTCACCACAGGCCATAAGGCCAAGGGCTTGGAGTGGGAGAATGTGATCCATCTCGACCCTTGGCTGGTGCGGAAGGATCCCTCCCCTCAAAATAAGAACCTTGATTATGTCATTTCAACCCGAAGCTCAGATCGGCTGACTGAGATCGACTCTGAACAGATAGAATGGTGAATGAAATGTCTCTCCCTACCTCCCTACAGTCATATCAAGACTGCCTCGATTTCTTCGAAAGGGTTGTCGATGACCCTAAAGGGGGTCGGGTTTGTCTTGGGGCTTACGCGGATGCGCATTACTTTCGCCTCAGGTGTAACAAAGCTCGGGTTCTGCACCGTGAGGAAAACAAGAAGGTACATGAACCGAACATGCCTCTTTGGGGCGCCTCCGAATACGACCCTTTGCAGCTAAAGCTCAAGGAGGACACGGACGGGGCGTGGTGGGTTTATGCAGAACGCACGAGCCTTGATCCTAGTTCGGTTGAGCTTTTGAGTGAGTTGGACTGATGGACAGAATCATAGGTATTATAGTCGGTCTTTTAGGTTGGGCATTAACCTGCTATGGTGCATATTTATATGGAGGGTGGGGACTTTGTTTCATCTCAATTGGCCTGCCATTTGCAATTCATAACTATGAGCCAAAGTGATGACAACTAAAGCCAACCCCCTCTCCTATCTGAACTTCTGGGAAGAAGCCGCGGCGCTTGAGTTCGGGCTCTTCGTTGAATGCGCCGGCGAGGATGACAAGCGTCTTTTAGTAAACGCCCTCTATGAATGCCGGAAGCAAAGCGGAGGGTTTGACGATTTGATGATCTTCCAACCCCACCCGTCCAATGTCCTCTACATCGCGAAGAAAACAACGGAGTTGCCGGAATGAACGACCAGCTACGAAAGGCTTATGCCAAAGTCACCAACAAGCATTATTCAGCCATACAGACAGATGAGGCCCTTGGTCATACTGATGATTACAAACCGGAGCTAGAACGTAAGGCTCAACAGTTCTGGGCTGACTATGAAACCGCCAACGTTGAGTTCGTGGCCTTACTTGAAAGGTGCACACTCAATGACTGACCTTCCAGAACCCCCAACCGATCTCACAGCCCTCATGTCCCTCGATCCCCTAGATCTCACTAAGCAAGACCTCGATAAGATCATCGCCTATCAGCGAAAGCAACGGATGACCCGCGAAGCCGGAGGCAGGACGAAGAAGGCCACAGGCGAAGCACCGGCGGTGGATATTAAGGCCCTTTTGGGGAAGATCCAGAAGCCGGCCGCGGCTCCACTCTCGAAAACATCTCAGCAAATTA
>WNFG01004886.1_pt1 | contig 11267 bp, 17 predicted proteins | sample 5400431 | NCBI WGS metagenome assembly WNFG01 (sample SAMN13153346, study PRJNA577476) | soil metagenome | isolation source: 120 cm saprolite under Douglas fir tree site 2 hole 3 replicate 2 | place: USA:California | collected 2015-04-18
AAAAAGAGACGATACGTCAGACTACCTGAACAGGAAGCAGATGCGATCCAAACGCTGTTCCTCACGGACACACCACGGCGAGAAGGTTTCCCCCTCTAGCTTGCGAGGAGGCGATATAAAGATGTCAGGCAGTCTACCACCCCCTGAACGCGTCGAAGGAGACATGGCTTGGGATTTTGGTGCGGGTTCAGAAACATGCGTGCGGCCTGCGGATGCGGATCGTTACCGCGTGCGTGTGGGTGGTCTCACTAGCGTACGTATGATACCCCGTACTGCCGTCAGTGGTGGGATAGGCCCCGAGGATACTTCAATGACCTCCTAGACGCCAATTGGCTCATTGAGCCCGTATCGACGGTATTATTCTTAGGGTACCAGTGTCTTTCGTTTCTGGTATATACTCTCTTCGTGACGAATCGGAGAATGACGCGTGGTGAGCGGGATTGTGGGAGTCGCCCATAAAAGGAAGCTGAGGCCCTCGGCCACTGTTCTTGTCTCCCTGTCATGGGCAACACCCAGTCAGGTTATACACTTACACGAACTGCTGCCACATTAGACTCGTTCATAAGTGAGCTTGGCCCTGAGATTGTTTACGAGAAGAGGTATGTACTCTATGTACTGACACGGGATCGACATGACCATCCGTTGCAAAGTCTCGGTTCATCGCGCTTTCTGAAGACTGTCCGCTGCCGACATCGAAATGGCCCAGTAATTGTGAAAATTTACATCAAACCTGACCTGGGGCTTAGTTTAAGCAGGTATCAGAGGAGGTTGAAGGGTATGTCGCAGAACTTCTCCCTCTGCTAATGTTGAACCAACGTGCCGGGTGCTAGCGGAACGGGAGGCTTTGCTTGACATTCCTAACGTCTACAGCTACCAGACTTTTATTGATTCCGACAAGGCTGGGTATCTAATTCGCCAGTGGGTCGCGAGTAATCTATATGATCGCATAAGGTGAGTTGTACCATCTAATTGGATGCGTGCGCCTTAAATTCCAACTCCCGATCCTTAGTACGCGCCCTTTTCTGAGCCCTGTCGAGAAGAAGTGGATAGCCTTCCAATTGCTAAATGCTCTACGGGACTCCCGTTCTCACAAAGTTGCCCATGGTGACGTCAAGTCAGAGAATATACTCGTTACGTCTTGGAATTGGATTTACCTCACAGATTTCGCGTCGCACAAACCGACTTACCTTCCACTGGACGACCCGTCGGACTTTGCATTCTACTTTGACACCTCTGGTCGACGTTCGTGTTACGTTGCCCCTGAGCGTTTTTTCGCATCAGGTTCACGTCCAGATGGTGCATCGGCTCTAGGGAACACTGATTGGCAGAACAACAATGCCCGTGTGACGGAGGCTATGGATGTCTTCAGTGCTGGATGCGTAATCGCTGAACTCTTCAGAGAGGGTGCACCCCTGTTTACGCTCAGTCAGCTCTTTAAATATCGAGAAGGAGAATTGAATCCCGACGGACTTCTGACTTCAATCGAGGATGTCGGTGTTCGCGTGCGTATTCCACCAGACGACAAGGTAATCCGTGGCCTGATTTAATCCTATCCCCTTAGAACCTCATCAAAGAGATGATTTCCCTTAATCCCTCAGCAAGGCCCACCTTTGATGCACTCCTTCACAGTGTCCGTGGCGTGGTATTTCCGGAGGTTTTCTACTCATTTCTGCACGGCTATGTATGGCCTATCAATGAATTGCCGACAACACCCCCTTTCTCCACGTTGCCCACCATCAGTGCCTCACCAGAAATCTTGACACCAGCGACATCAGCTGCCTCAGCTCCTGCATTCACAACTAAAGCTGGCACTGTCACTCCACTGCATGTGGCAGATGCGAAGCCGTCGGAAGCCGCGGTGCCCCGGGACGCGGATCACAAGATGGAAAAGATTTGGGCCGACTATGAAAGCATAGAGCCTTACCTCCTCGAGGATACTGGCGGGAACACGGTGACTGATGTTCGGGTTGACTACGCGCCTGCAGAAACACAAGGGAAGCCGTTTCAGGTCAGTCTCTCCTAGATGATTAAGTACGTTTATGGAGATCAGACAATTTATATAGGACATCCTTCCCGTAGAACTATACATTCCAAACAGGGACTCGAAGCTTTTGCGCACCAAGAAACTAAGATCACGCGCAGCAACCGAAGGTAGCATTTTTAGTATCCCGTTTTGTTTGATATTTATGACCTATACTTAGACGGACCTGCCCTTATCATTCTCGCTCTGGTTTGCGCCAATGTCAGGAATTGCTCTCAGCCGTCGAGCAGGTTGCGAGCGTTAGACGTCTTTCTTGCATTATCTGTCCATCTTACAGACGAGGCGAAGCTTGACCGGTTGGTGCCATATATTGTCGATCTCCTACGTGACGATGCCGCCGTGGTTCGCGCTGCTGCCCTGAGGACCCTTTTGCAGGTGGTCAGTACTTTCGTATAGCTATGTGACCATGAGTTGAACATCACACAGCTGTCACTAGTGAACGTCATAACTCCCGCTAACGCATCAATTTTCCCCGAGTATATCATCCCCAACATCCATCCATTGGTTAATGATCCTGAAGTGTCTGTGCGTTCCTTATATGCGCAGTGCATCGTCCATCTTGCGGATGTGGCAGTACGATATTTGGAGATGGGCCAGGCACTTAAAGCCCATGGAACGTTCAAGGTCACCGCAGATACTGTAGAATATGATGAGGCCCAGTTTGAAGTTAGTCCAACTACCCCGGGATCCATCATATCTCTTGACTCCATCGTTATTAGGTGCCGTACGACGCGGCCTTGCAAGACTTGCAGAACGCGATCCAAGAGCATCTTATTACACTACTCGTTGACCCATCCAGTGTCGTGAAGCGCGCTGTTCTGCACGATGTCTCATCTATGTGCATCTTTCTGGGGCGACAGCGTACAAACGATATCCTACTAAGCCACATGATTACGTACCTGAACGACCGGGACTGGCATATCCGCTATGCTTTCTTCAACGCGATAGTGGACGTGGCAGCGTGTGCGGGTGGAAGGAGTCTGGAAGAATATATATTGCCTTTAATGATCCAGGCTTTGTCAGGTCGGGCATTATCCTCCTTTATACCTTCCATCTGTGACTAAGCCAACTTCAGATGTTGAAGAAAGTGTGGTTGCCCGTGTCTTGACAGCTCTTACCAGCCTTTGTGAATTGGGGCTTTTCCAGAAGATGCGAATCTGGGAGCTTATGAGTGCAAATCTAGGATTTCTCTACCACCCTAACTCTTGGATACGACAAGGTGCTTCTCAATCTTGGTCTCCAAACCATGATTTACATTGTCCCATATCAGGTGCCACAGCTTTTATCGCCTCTGCGGCGCAGCATCTTCCATCGAGTGATGTCTGGGGCATCCTCTATCCTTCCCTCAGACATTTTCTTCGATCTGATGTGCGGAGTATTGACGAATTTAGCCTTTTGACTGCGCTGAAGCCACCTGTTTGTCGTTTTGTGTTCGGTGTATCATATCCTTTCTTACATACCATTACAGCTAGAAAGGCAAGTGTTTGATGCTGCGTTGCAATGGGCAATGAAGGCGGATAAAACGCATTTTTGGAGAGGCAGCAAGAAACCCACAAAGATCGAATCACCCCATAACAGTGTCGCCGGAATTAAGAAAACAGCAACAACCCGCATGAAGACTGATGAGTACGTGTGACCTGCCTTCAAAAGTCGATAACTTAAAGCCTTGTTCAGAGACGAAAGTTATCTAGCTAAGCTACGACAACTCGGTATGACATCAACCGAAGAGGCAAAGCTTGTTTCTATGCGAGATTACATTATGAAACTCGCTAATGCCATCTCAAGGTCTGATTATATCTCGCGCTGCGTCTTGAATTGCCTAATGTCCCTTAGTTATTCCTTGCGCCAAAGGATTGACGAGGACACTAACGTTTTGAAGACGATGACTCACGTTGAACTACAAAAGCTCAAAGTTGTTCCGCAAACGGTCTTCTTGAGAACTCGTACAAACGACTTAGCCTCTCGCACGCCCCGTTCGCTCTTGACGCCTCGACATTACACGCTCGAACATCCTCGATCACCCCGCACAGACAACTCGCGTCTATCACGGCCATCCAGCATCGACTACGGCTTCAGTGGTGCGCCTTTTGAGGATCTACGCCGGAGGCTCACCGCCATCAACGGCTCCGGGGTTTCTCTTCCCTCCTCTCTTCCACATCGTCCATCCTCGGTGTCTGTTTCGAGTCCCTCGCAACCGACCGGCCCCACCTTGGATGATCTACCGGAGATTTCTGACAGACCTGGAAGTCCCACTGACTCTGTACTATCTGGCCCAAATCCGCCTCTCAATCGTGCGATGCATCGCCTCCATGTCGGAAGTGGTGATGGGCAGAAGGCAGCACCGGCTATTGGGTCGTCGAAAACCAATGCGATTGGTCACCTGGAAGCCACTTCCAAGATGCTGCATGAAGGATCCTCAGAGCATTCTGGACGGACCTCTCCGGTTTCTGCTGCGGGAACGGTCTTGGGACAAAACTGGCGCAGGCCCACATCATTGGCGCCCATTTCTACCTATGGTAGGCGCGCCACGCAAATACTTGCATTCTATGGCTGAATGTGAATTAGATGGTTACGAAGCTGGCGTCAACAACCTCCTGGAACACCTGTATCTGGACAGCAATCGAGAGTATCAGCACGACTTTGGACCCCGAGTCCATGAAGGTCCCGTGCGGCGGCGTAACACTGTTCGCCAGAGCTTCATTCCTCGGGATGGTACTGCTAGGCGGCCTGAAGCAACGCTCGTTGCCCAGTTAGCTTCTCACACCGACGCAGTTACCGCCTTTGCTGTGTCACCTGATCACCTTTTTTTTGTCTCGACCTCAGATGACAAGACTGTGAAGGTCTGGGATACCGCGCGATTGGAACGGAACGTCACAAGCAAGCCAAGATTTTCGTACACACAACACCAGGCAAAGGTCAAGGCAGTCTGTATGCTAGAAGGCGTACATTGTTTTGCTAGCGCGGCCGATGACGGGAGTCTCCACGTAGTTCGCGTTCACGTCAGTCAGGGTGGTGCTCTTCCGCGATATACCAAGATTAATACAATTCGCGAGCATCGAACATCCCGGTCTGGGGAATACATCACTTGCATGACTCATTATGACTCAGGTGCGCCACTCAGCCCTCCCTACCATGATACTGCTTATGTTTCCCAATTTCAGAATCGGCGTCCAATCTTGTATACGCGACAACACACTCGACAATATGTCTTCTGGATTTACGTACCATGCGGGTTCTACTCACTATGGAACACCCGAACCATAGTGGACCCATTACGACCATGTGCCTGGATAGAAGACATGCCTGGGTAGTTACCGGGACTGCCTCTGGTGTCTTAACTTTGTGGGATATCCGTTTTGGTCTGATGATAAAGACTTGGAAAACTGTCTCTACCGCGGCCAGTGGTCCTTCTCGAATTCACCAATGTGTCGTCCATCCTTGTCGCGGCAGAGGACGGTGGATTATCGTAGCCGTGGAGACAGCACGATCAGCTTCACAGAATGCCCCATCCATTTTACTGGAAGTCTGGGACATTGAAACGACGAAGTTGGTTGAAATGTACGGCACTAGGGTTATTTCCAAGGGCCCGGCTACTCTGGACGAACCCCAAGACCACTCTGGTGGCACGACAGAACCAACTGCAGCTGCAGCCATTGCTGCACTCGTTCGTACGAGACAACATGGTGTGGGCGTCCAAGGAACTCGTCGCTCATCCGCAGAGACACCCGTACGAGAACCGATACTCATCGGACCTTCTCCGGACATCCGTGCCCTAGTGGTGGGGCACGAATTTGGCGGCCATCCAGCCATCCATCGTTCTACAGGATCTTCTCTCAACTCTGAAGGATATTTTACTGGAGGGCGAGGATTCATGGTGAGCGGCTCGGAAGATCGCAAGCTCACACTTTGGGATCTAGGTAAAATAGAACGGACCACAGTCCTTAGCGGGGCAGAGTTGGAGAACGAGAAGCCGAGTTACAGGTACCTTTCTGCCGGTATTCATAGAATGATCTAATTGCAACCAAATAGTTCTATTTCATCCTCCAGCAGTTCTACAACAACCTACGTTGAGACGTGGACGAGCTCTGAGCAAGGCAGTGGCCAGCAGAATCGCCCTCCGCAACGGATGATGCTGCTGAGTAATACTCAACAAAATCTGCTCCGGCCACACCAGGATACGATCACCGCGCTTGCTTGCATTGACTCTCCGTTTCGCTGTGGGATCATTAGTGGTGATCATGTTGGCGGAGTCAAGGTGTGGCGTGTTGATGGCATGGTAGATTAGATGAGATTGTGTTATAGTTCGGATATCACCGAGAGACGAGTCAAGTGACTCGAGTCAGATTTGCGACTGCGTCGAATGCTCATTAGCCTCAGTCTGCTTTGGCGGAAGCAGGCCTTCTCGACTCTACCATTACGCTTGCATCCAAAGCATCTTTCCCCACATTCACCCATTCGCTCACTTTGGTCACGTCTATCTTCTATGGCCCATCCCATCGCATCCTCGGGCTCTCGTGAGATCCCAGCTCGTGAGAGCCAGCATACTGATGGTGTGTCAAGCAAAGTGCCAAAGTCGCAGAGGGAGAAGAAATCAAAGACGGCACCTGCGTCTCAATTTCCCTTGGAAGTCCGTTGCCACACCACCACTGTCATTGTTTGTTACTTGACTCACCACCTCTCTCTTCAGCTTCAGCCACCCCCAGGTTTCTTTGACCATCGAGTCAAGATCTTTGAAGATCTGAGAGCAGAATATGATGTTTTTGTACAAGGTTTGCTGTTGCCTTCCCACACAAGAATGAAGCTCACGATTGCCAGCACAACCACGCCAGCAAATTACTATTACGTTACCCAATGGCGCTGAGCGCAAGGGCACCGGCTGGGAGACTAGTCCGATGGATGTTGCGAAGGACATATCCAAGAGCCTGTCCGAAAAGCTTGTTATCGCCAAGGTGCTAGTCTCATCCAGGGATTAGCGAGTATGTTTTGAACCTTTACTACTCTTGCATAGGTAGATGGTGAACTTTGGGATCTTGAGCGGCCGCTCGAGAAGTCGATAAAGCTGGAGTTGCTTGACTTCGAACACCCAGAAGGTGATGCTACTCTCACCCTCCCCCCTACCTGTTTCACTTACCATCCTGTCTTAGGAAAAAAGGTTTTCTGGCACTCTTCTGCCCATGTACTTGGAGAGGCTACCGAAAGGCACTACGGATGTCATTTATGCCTCGGTCCGCCGACGGATGATGGTTTCTTCTACGAGATGGCAATTAATGATAGGTGGACATTACCGTTGTTCTTCTCACCAACTGGTTCTTATGTACTGCCCCTCAGAGTGATAACGCACGCAGATTATCCTTTGCTTGAGAAGATCGCTGAGAGTGCCATCAAAGATCGGCAAAAGTTCGAGCGCCTCGTCGTTTCAAAGGAAAAATTACAGGAAATGTTCTACGTGAGTGGAGAGGCAAGATAGTCTGACTCTCGATCCTTCTGATGATGCATCTGTAGTATAATAAATATAAGAGATATCTTATTGAGACTAAAGTCCCAGATGGGGCGTCTACAACTGTTTACCGTTGTGGGCCTATGGTCGATCTGTGCGTTGGACCTCACATCCCGCACACTGGAAAAATCAAGGCGTTCATGGTCACCAAGGTTAGCATGCGTCATGTTTCTGTTTCATTCTCGAATCATCGTCTTTTCAGAATTCTGCATCATATTTCCTCGGCGACCCTAGCAATGACTCTCTACAACGTGTTTACGGGATCTCTTTCCCTGACAAAAAACAACTGACAGACTACAAGGCGTTCTTGGCTGAGGCAGCGAAACGCGACCACCGAAAAATCGGCAAGGTGTGTTATTAGCACGCGGGGACGCAGCTTCACCTCATCGGTTCTTACAGGAACAGGAGCTTTTCTTCTTCAATGACCTGAGTCCTGGCAGCGCATTTTGGCTTCCTCACGGCACACGTATTTACAACACTCTCGTGGAGCTGCTACGAGTGCGCCGCAGCATGCTTCTGTTTGTGAGTATCGACTAAACGGATGTTTCAGGGAGAGTACTATAAACGTGGATATCAGGAAGGTAGGGAAGTACCTTTTTCAGATGAAAGATCGTCTGACCTATCTCACAGTGATCTCGCCCAACATGTTCAACTCAAAACTCTGGGAAACATCTGGTCACTGGCAGAATTACCAAGATGACATGTTCACCCTAGATGTTGAGAAGGAAAGATGGGCGCTCAAGCCCATGAATTGTCCTGGCCACTGTCTGATCTTTGATTCGCGTGATCGTAGCTACAAAGAATTGCCTATACGAATGGCCGAGTTTGGCATCATCCATCGGAACGAAGCAAGTGGTGCGCTGACTGGCCTGACAAGAGCACGCCGTTTCGTCCAAGATGACACACATGTGTTTTGCACGCCGCAACAGGTTTGCAGGTCTCGCGTCGCTTACTTCTCAGCTGAGACTGGTGGTGCAGATCGGAGACGAAATCAACGCGTTGTTTGACTTCATGCAACATACCTACGGCCTCTTTGGGTTTGAGTTCTCTTTGGAGCTCTCAACTCGGCCAGAGAAGTTCCTAGGCTCTATCGAGACCTGGAATAATGCAGAATCGGTTAGCCTGTTTTCTTGTCCCACAGTGACTGACCACACCAACGAATTACAGCAACTTAGCAAAGCGCTCGATGAACGGTACCCAGGCAAATGGGACCTGAATCCCGGGGACGGTGCATTCTACGGACCCAAAATTGATATTACCATCCGGGATGCACTGCGTCGATCATTCCAGTGCGCGACGATTCAACTCGACTTTCAATTGCCTGAACGCTTCAATTTGAAATATCGTTCTGCTGAGGAAGGGGCCAGTTCTGACAAACCACCGAGCCGCCCTGTCATCATCCATCGCGCTATTTTAGGAAGCTTGGAACGCTTTATTGCAATCATTACAGAGCACTTCGCTGGAAAATGGTAAGAGTGGATTGTATCAAGAGCCCATCACTATTGGCGAGTCGGTTGACTGTTTTTCTGCCAGGCCGTTCTGGCTTTCTCCCCGGCAGGTCCTAGTCATCCCGGTGGCCGCGCCTTACGTAGGTTTCTTGAACATCTTTCAAACGGCTCTTACAAATTGAACCACGATATCATATAGAAAGAGTATGCGTCTGAAGTCACCACAAAGTTGTCTGAGATCGGTCTCTTCGCTGATGTTGATAATGGGGCGGACACGCTTCCCAAGAAGATCAGGAATGGGGAAATTGCACAGTATAACTTCATTCTAGGTACGTCACACCAGACACCCGTTCATTCTTTCACCTTTTCTTTTTATGCCTCACATTCATGGAACGGGATTCCTATAGTGGTGGGTCAAGAAGAGTTGGATAACCGTTCGGTCAACGTCCGCAACCGGGATGACGTTGGAACCAAAGCCAAGACAGCAATGATACCCCTCGATACTATTATCGAAAAGCTCGTTAAACTGAAGGCGAACAAGAACCTGCAGAACACGTTGCCGGAGTAAATAATTTTATCAGCGAAGAGAAATTTGTAATTGCTAGAATATCGCGAACTGCGGATAGACGTCCCGTGCAACGAGTTTATTTAGGTTTGCTCATGGTGTCCACCGGTATGCAAGTATGACAGGATGAGGAGCTCTGCGTGATATGTAGAGTAACAAACGCCAACGATAACCCCATCTAATCAGGCAAGATTACCAAGTTGGGATCGCTGATGACGTGTGGGGTCGGTGTCAGCCGTGTCAAATATTTTTTGCAAGATGACGCACAAGAGCAAGAATGGCATCCCTCTCGGCAGGTGGGAGCTGACTAATTTGATCTTGTGTTAAACGAAGGACTTGGAGTAGCATTGCCTTCGGCGTTCCTGGTTAAGCTTCCGTCCCGGCGGTAAGCGCTAAATGGAGGGCTTACCTTCTGTGAAGGGTCAATGCTCTCAATGGCTCCCGCCGATGCAACTGGAGGCGGTTGTTGTTGGGGTGGTAGTTGAGGAACACTATAGTATGACATGGATTGTTGCTGTTGTTGTTGTGGCGGCGCTGCCGGTGAAGAATGCATAGAAACTTGTGATGAGTAGAAAGACTGAGGTATTTGTTGTTGAGGGGGCGGAGCTCCATGATATGGTGGATGTACGGCGGGCTGTGCGAGCTGTGGGACGCTCGGCGGAAGCGGGGGTAGATGCGATGCTGGTGCTGGTGCTGGTGCTGGTGCCGGTGTCGGAGTGGGAGCGGAGACAGGGTGGCTTGAGTTAGTTGCTGCAAGCATACGCTAAACGCAAGGAAGGACATGAGAAAGGATAAGGTGGCCAGTTCAGACGACTCGCCTGGAGAATAGCAGGGTCTACAATTTTATTGAGGAGTAGAGCCTGAAAGAGGGCGTATGCGAGCTGGGGATGTGCTACAAGGAGAGATCGAGCTTGGTCGGGGTGAGTAATCACGAATGCCTGATATAAGACCAATGCTTCGAGGTAAGCAATCCGTCGAATAAAAAGGACGGCAAACAAAAAAGGTTAGCAAGGTAACAGATGACACACTTTGAATTGCGCGAGGACTTCTACCAGCTGAGTGGGATTCATTGTAGCGAGTGTCTGGCTGATCATATCTAAAGCCGACACCCCGGGAGGAACAGGAACACCTTGAGGGAGGTTGCGGAGAAACGATCTGTCCTTTCCCCCGTCTGGTTCTTTCTCCCGATCTCTATCCCTTTTAGCATTCTCACGTTCGCGCCACTGCGCGCGCGTTTCACCACCATCGATGAGCTCTCCGCGCACTGTTGTCTTGCCCTCTAGAAAAGGGTCCGAATCGGCGAGGTCGATCCTGAGGGGTCTGCCGCCAACATCGACGTTATTGAGGTTTCGGACCGCGGAGAGAGCTGTTTCGTGATCTATGGAGCAAGGAATTTGGGATCTAGTGATCCGGTGGATGGTGGATAGAAGAAAGGGAAGATGCGCACCTGCGAATTCGCAGAAGCCGTAACCCCTAGGTTTTCCGGTCTCCCTATCAAACACAAGCCTCATGGGGAGTAAGACAAAGGAGAGGGAGAAGGATGGCAAGCGCACCTGAAGCCAACTACTTGACCGACTGACTTGAACACGTCGATGAGTTGTTCCTGTGAGGCGAGTGGAGTTAGACGTTGAAAGAAAAAGAAAGAGAAAGACGGACTTCTCCCATGTTGTAGGGCACATTTCCGACTGGAGAGAGGTTAGTCCGAGTGGGAGGGGT
>WNFG01004889.1_pt1 | contig 11264 bp, 11 predicted proteins | sample 5400431 | NCBI WGS metagenome assembly WNFG01 (sample SAMN13153346, study PRJNA577476) | soil metagenome | isolation source: 120 cm saprolite under Douglas fir tree site 2 hole 3 replicate 2 | place: USA:California | collected 2015-04-18
AAAATTGCAGGGCGGTGGCGTTTCACCAGTTCGACCACGCGCTCCACTTTCGTCCGTTCTGGATTTAGAACCGTGCGTGCGCCCACGGACAGCGGAAAATACATCCCGTTTCCCAGGCCGTAGGCAAAAAACAGCTTCGAAACGGAGAACGTCACGTCCTCTTCGCGAAGATTGAGCACGCCGCGCGCAAAGCCTTGGCTGGTCACCAGCATGTCGGCATGGCGGTGCACAGCCGCTTTCGGCGTACCTCCGCTTCCCGATGTGTAGAGCATGAATGCCGGATCGTGCGGCGAAGTCTCCGCCGGCGCGAGCCGCTCGCGCGAAGCGCCAGTCCACGCGTTCCACTTCGCGCAGGTCACGCCGCCTGTTTCGATCTCTTCGTCACCAACCAGGACGTTTGGTATTTGCGCCCGCTCGCGCGAGGCCGGCAAGAATTCCGCCAGTGCTTCGCAGTGGACGATTGCCGCTCGCGGTTCGCTGTTCTCAATGTAGTGGTGATAGTCCGCAGCCCGCGCGAATGGATTTACGGGCACGGCGATGGCGCCAATCTTTGCTGCACCAAAGAACGCCGCGATGAATTCTGGCGAATCCGGAAGCAGAATCAGAACGCGGTCGCCTCGCGTTACTCCTTGCGCGAGCAGTGCATTCCCCACGCGGTTCGAAAGCGCCGCGAGTTCCGCGTACGTGACCTCGCGGGGTTCGCCCGCGATTGCCACTCGTTCTGGATGCCGCCCAGCCGGCTCATCCAGAAAATACTCTGCCACATTCAATCGCGCAGAAATTGTTTCACCTCAGTCACCGAACTATTTCGCTGCGCCTGCAAGAGGAAACATCCAGCTCAAGAGAAGATGTGTTGGCCAATACAGCAGCCCGACCGCTCCAATGAAAATCACGACAAGATGCACGGGGGCGGGGGCCCACGCGCGATGGAAAAGCGGGTCGCGATACGCGTAGTTCAAATTCGTTTCCGGCGGCAAGTATCGCGCAATGGCGAAGAGCACCGCGGCAATGGCCGCCTGCAACGCGAGCGCGCGGCGGTCGTATCCCACCTTTCGGATCGCCCAGAGCATGGCCACGGGCAGGCCGATGTGAAAGCTGGAGAGCAGCCGCACCCAGAGCGGGTAGCGCGTGTCCCACATGTAGTCCGTTCCACCAATCAGAAATCGTCCGGTCAGCAGGTGCCAGCCCACGTCGACGGACCAGAAGACGCCCGCCGCGAGCGAAGCTACGGCCTGGCTGGAGATGAGCAACGAACTGCCCCACCACAGTCCGGCGCATCCCAAAAGGACCGCGATATCGCACAGATGCAGCAGATTCGCCCAGCCCCACACGCGCACATAGGCCGGCAACCAGACCGCAACCCACAACAAACTTACCCACCTCAAAACCGGAAATGCATTTGTGCCCGCGCTCATTCGAATGCTCCGCCCGGCGCTCTCGGGCACAGCCTACCACACGAGCCGGCTTCTCCAGCCGCAGGCACCAATATGGAGCTTGGCGTGGTGCCGCCGAATTTCTAACATGATGAAATGAGCCAAAAGCCAGGCCTCGGAGCCGCGCAAATCGCCGCAATGCTTGCGTGGCTGCGGCAGCGTGGAGACCAGATGGCAGCGCTGCTCGCAGAACTTGTTGGCATTCCCACAGAGAATCCGCCGGGGAAGAATTATCGCGCTTGTGCGGATCTGCTCGAGATTCGATTGCGCGAATCCGAGCTGGATTGTGAGCGCCTGGCGCCGGAGGATTCGAAAAAGGACCCTGACGGCGCGCCCGCCTGTCTTCAGGCGAGTTACGGACGCGGAGAGAGCGCCCTCTATTTTCACGGACATTACGATGTGGTTCCCGCGCAATCCCCCGAGCAATTTCAACCCGTCCGCAAGGAGCATTTCTTGTTTGGCCGCGGCTCCTGCGACATGAAGGGCGGCATCGTCGCGATGCTTTACGCGATTCTTGCGCTGAAGGAAACGGGCGCAGAATTAAACGGCAGAATTGGATTGACGCTGGTTCCCAACGAAGAAACTGGAGGCGCGGGCGGGTCGGCATGGCTGGCGCGCCAAGGTCAGCTCGGCCGGAACGGCGTGGGCATGCTCCTGGCGGAGCCGACGAGCGGCGTAATTTGGAATGCAAACCGCGGAGCGATTTCGCTGCGCGTGCAGGTGTTCGGGAAGTCCGCGCACGTCGGTTTGCAGCACCAGGGTGAGAATGCGTTCGAACGCATGCATCGCGTCGTGGCACGGTTGCAAACGCTGAAGCACGAAGTGGAGCGGCGTACCACTCGTTCGAGAATAGGAGCGGAGCAAGCGCGCAATTCGATCCTGATGCTCGGCGGACAGAGCGGCGGCGGCTCCAATTTCAACGTGGTGCCGGAGAATTGCTGGTTCACCATCGACCGGCGAATCAATCCCGAAGAAGACCTCGCCACTGAAAAAGCGAAGTTGCGGGACGTTTTGGAAGGCTGCAAGCGCGAGGGAATTCCTCTGGAGTGGGAGATCCTGCAGGAAGGCAATTCAGCCGCGTGCGACGAGGGTGCCCCACTCGGCAAGTCCTTGTCCCGCAGCATCCGCACGGTGACCGGAGAAGCCCCGCATTTCGAACTGTGCCCGGGGCTGCTGGAAATTCGTTTCTACGCCGCGCAGGGAATCCCGGCCTACGCCTACGGTCCGGGCCTGCTCTCCGTTGCGCACGGCCCGAACGAATATGTAGACCTCCGAAGGGTGAGCGAGACTGCAGCCATTTTTGCGTTGACGGCGATTGAGACGCTCAATACTTAGCATCCTCAAATGTAGCGCTAGCCCCAGGAGGCGCCGGACTCAGGTTTGTCGCAGGGACTTCCCTGTCCGCATTCAGCCATTGCCCACCCGTCCAGGTGGACACTTGCCCTGAAGTACTATTTAACTCTCCCGATTTATTGCCGATGATTCGTAAATATGCCGAATCTTTACTTTTGCCAGCCCCATGCAAAAAATCAGGGCATGCTCCGAGCGGTTCTTTCCATCAACGAGTGCGAGCGCGTTATCAGCGAGCATCCCGCCACGTATGTTGGCGACCAATTCCCTACGCTGGGCAACGGCAATGGCCCGGCGAGCGATTTCGCTGTCATCAGCTTCCGCGCGGAAGAAACCACGAAAGCGTTTCGCCCCGGGTACTATCGCCTCGATGCGGATTTGACCAAGATCAACGAAGCAATCCTTGCGCTTTCCCGCTGACCCCAGCCGAACCCATTTCTGAGACTTCAGGCTGCGGCCGCCGCTCGCGGGCTCGAAACGCTAGTTCCAGTTGCCCGTCGCGGCCAGAAGCTGCAGGCCAACGGCGAACGAGGTCACTCCCAGCGGCTCGCAATAGGCCACGCGCGCGCGGGCGCGGAAGCGTCCCTGCGCAGAATGCAGGTTGAGCCGCTCGTTTCTCTTCCACGGCTTGCTGGAAACGACGCGCGCGCCGTGCGTACTGACGTTTTCTGTAACGCATTCCTGGGCGCGCTGGCGGACATCGAGGCTCCAAAGATCCACTCTTACTGCAACGGGCATGCGATCTTCCAAACGCCGAGCCAGAGTTTGCATGAGGACACCTTGGCGCTTACCGGGCAGGGTGGGAGGCTGAATGTCGGGGTGGGAACGACCGCACCATGATACTCCCGCATAACTCGCTCGTGCCAGGAAATTTCCAATGATTTTTGCCTCCGCCGCTCTTTGCGAAGCTTTCGAATGTCGTGCCTGAAACGCTCCCGGCCATTCGCCTGCCCTTCGCCTCGCAAAGTTGTTCTACAAATTCAGTGACGAGCATGGAGAATTCCAAGTACCATTTGCCCGTCTTTCCTCTCGGAACGGGTGCGTAAGATGTCCTCCGAAAGAATGCGTCGAAGCAGCCGTATTCCAAAGGAAATCCCAATCCTGCTGGTCGGAAGCGACATGGAGGGCAAGGTGTTTTCGGAACAAGCGAAGACGGTCCTCCTCAGCCGGCACGGCGCGGGCATCGTTTCGGAATACAAGCTATCGCCAGAACAGGAGTTGATCCTTCGTTCCCGGGAGTCAAATAAAGAGGCCGAGGTGCGCGTGGTGGGCCAGCTCGGTTCCGCGGGCGGGAGCTACACCTACGGGGTGGCGTTTCTGAATCAAAACATCGACTTCTGGGGCATCGAGTTCCCACCCATATCGCAATCGGAGCAAGACGCAAACCGCGTCTTGCTGCAGTGCGCCAGTTGCAAAGCTCGCGAGATGATAGAGCAGAGCGACCTGGAATCCGACGTCTATATGGTCAACGAAGGCATCGTGCGGTTTTGCAAGAACTGCGGTTCTTCCACGTTTTGGAAGCGGGCGGAGGATGCCGGCAAAGGCGAAGCCGCCTCAGAGCAAATCGAAGAGGGGCCAGACCTCTCCGAGCCTGAAGAGCTAGAGTCCATTGATTCACCGGCTGACCTCCAACCCACCTTGCGCCCGGCAAACAGACGAAAGTACCTTCGGACGAAGGTGAACTTTAAAGCCTGTATACGAACGTTCGCCTTTGGTGACGACATCGTCACCTGCGAAGACATCTCGCGAGGCGGTCTTCGCTTCAAATCCCATAAGCAATACTCCGTAAAGACCGATATTGAAGTAGCCTCTCCTTATGCGCCAGGTTCCCTGAACATCTTTGTGCGAGGGAAGATCGTTCACGCCGAGGAAGTGCCCAGCGAGAAATCCTTCCGCTACGGGGTCGCTTACGCAAAATCCTGACGGCCCTGATTTGTTAGACTGTTCAGACCATGAGCGTCATTGACGAAGTGCTGCAAGCGAACGAAATCTACTCGCACACCCATGAACTGCGCAGACTCACGCCGCGCCCGGAGCGCAAGCTGGCCGTGCTTACCTGCATGGATACGCGGCTTTCGATTCGAACGCTGGGGTTGAAAACGGGAGATGCGCACATCATCCGCAATGCAGGCGGTATCGTGACGGAGGACAGCCTGCGCTCCCTGGTGGTGTCGCACTATCTGCTGGGCACCGAGGAATTCATGGTCATCAACCATACCGACTGCGGGTTGATGCATACGACCGAACAGGACTTGCGCATCCGAATCCAGAACCGCTCCGGAACTGCCGCCGTCGCTCCAGCCTTTTTTTATGCCTTCCAAAACATCGAAGAAAATGTGCGCCATCAATTGCAGAAGCTGCGCACGCATCCGTGGATCCCAAAGGAAGTTGCCGTGCGCGGATTTGTTTACGACGTGGCCAGCGGAAAGCTGCGCGAAGTTCGCGGAGACTGAATTGTTCGGAGAACCCCTCGAAAGTGCTGGGACAAGAGTACTGTCTGCCCGGACCTTAAATTGGTACCGTCAACCTATTCATTCCTAAGAACTTGTGCTCCAACATCACTCCAACGTGGAGATGAGCTGCGCAGGCCAGTGCACTCCTCTCCCGCGCAAGCGGTAGGAAAAGAAAGGCCCCGCGCACGATGCCAACCCTTCACTTTCGCCGCGTTGAACGGCGCCGTACCCCCCGAGTTGTAGTCTCTGCGAATTTGACCATCCAAGGTTACGACCAAGCCAGTGAAAAGTTCAGAATTCAGGCGCGCTCCCGTTCGGTCAGCGGCCATGGCGGAATGACAGTTCTAGATACACCCGTCGTTCTTGGACAGACCCTCCTGGTGACCAATGAAAGCAGTGGACAGAAAACTGAGTGCAGAGTGGTCTCCGTGCGGCCCGTAGCTGACGGCAAGCACATCGTGGCGTTCGAATTCATCGCACCCAACGCGAATTTCTGGAAGATGACCTTCCCCGTCAAAGGAACGAAGCCACTGCGGCGCGTGGTGCCCGCAACGGCCGCTCTGTAACGATTCTGTTCCCGCAAGCCAAGCGGGCGAGACTCTGTTGTTTTGGCCGCTCGTTGTCCGGCTACTTCAGCGAGGCTTCAATTCTGTTCTTGTACTCGCGGGCTTTCGCAATCACCGCCGCCTCATCCACGGTCAGCACTTTCTTGTCGCGCATTACCACGCGGCCGCCGATGACGACGGTTTCCACATCGCTCCCCTTCAGCGCGTAGGCCAACTGCGCATAGACGTCATACATCGGGACGGCGTTCGGTGCATCCTGACCGATCAAGATAAGGTCCGCCTTCTTCCCTGCCTCGAGCGAGCCGATCTCTTTTTCCATGTGCAGCGCGCGCGCACCGTCGATGGTTGCCATCTCCACGACGGCCTTGGCGCCGAGAGCCAAAGGGTCGGACTTCGTGATTTTTGCGAGTTTTGCAGCCAGGTCCATTTCTTCCATCAAGTTCAAATCGTTGTTGCTGCCCGCGGGCCCGTCGGTTCCCAGTCCGACCGCGACTCCGGCAGCGCGCATTTCCGGGACAGGCGAAACGCCGCTGGCCAGCATCATGTTGCTGGAGGGATTGTGGACACAGCCGACTTTGCGCTGTGCCAGAATTTTGCGGTCGGTCTCATCCACAAAAATACAGTGCGCCGCCACCACATCGGGTCCGAGAACGCCGATTTTTTCGAGGTACTGCACTGGAGTCGTTCCGTTTTGCGCCCGGCTGTCGTCCAGTTCCTTTTTCATCTCCGCCACGTGGATCAAGATTGGCGCGTTGTACTTTCTCGCCAGGGCCGCCGCATCCTGGAGCGTTTTTTGCGAGCACGTGTAGATCGAGTGCGGCGCGGGGGCGGCGTGAATCAGCGGATCGTTCTGCCATTTCTTTAGGAATTTTTCCGTGTATTCGAGCATCGCGGCGTTGCTCTTGTTGTCCGGAGCTGGAAAATCGATGAACGTTTCTCCCAGCACGCCGCGCATTCCCGCGGCCTTGGTTTCCTCGGCAACGGCGTCCTCGAAGTAATACATGTCGGCGAAGGTAGTCACGCCCCCGCGAATCTGTTCTGCCGCGGCCAGCCGCGTGCCCCAGCGCACGAATTCTTCGGTGACGTTCTTTGCTTCTGCAGGGAAAATATATTTTCGCAGCCATTCATCCAGCGTCACATCGTCGTGCAATCCGCGAAAGAGAGTCATCGGGACATGCGTGTGCCCATTGATAAATCCGGGCAGCACCAATTTCCCTTTGGCGTTGATGGTTTGTGGCGCAGCGAACTTGCTCTCGATCTCCGCGCGCGGCCCAAGTGCAAGGACCGCATCGCCCTTCACGGCGATAGCGCCGTCTTCCAGGATGCGGCGTTGCCCATCCATCGTGACGATGGTGCCGCCGCTCACGAGCAGGTCTGCTTTTTCCTTCTTTGCTGCTTGTGCATAGAGGCAAATGGAAAATAGAAAATGCAAAATAAAAATCAGAGCAGCGGCCCGCCACGAATGGGAATTGCGCATCCAATTTCTATTTTCCATTTCCACTTTTCCTTTTTTCTTACAGATTGGAGGAATCAAACGGTTTCGGGAACAGTTCACGCATGGAGATGACTTCGGTTTTGCCCTTTAAATTCGCGAGGATTACCGGCACGTCGCCGCAAAATTCCCAGATTAACTGGCGGCACGCGCCGCAAGGCGGTGTGAGTGTATCGGTATCTGTCACCACGGCAATGGTGTCGAAGCCGCGCTCTCCTTCGCTGATCGCTTTGAAAATGGCGATGCGCTCGGCGCAAACGGTGAGGCCATACGTGGCGTTTTCGACGTTGCAGCCTCCGAAAATCCTGCCCGAGGTCGCGCGAAGGGCGGCGCCCACTCGAAAATTCGAGTACGGCGCGTGCGCGTTCTCGCGCGCCTGCCTTGCCGCCGAAATCAAAATGTCATTGTCGCCCACGCTTCGCCTCCCGGCGCGCATCGAAAAGCTCAGTCAATGGCTTCGGCAATCCGTGGAACTACGGCCTTCAGCAATCCGATGAACTGCCCTTTCACGCGCTCCGCCGTCTCGAGCACTTCCTTGTGGTCCAGCGGCTGATCCAGGATTCCCGCGGCCGCATTCGTCACGCAGGAAATTCCCAGCACGCGAATCCCGCTGTGCCGCGCCGTAATGACTTCCGGCACCGTGGACATCCCCACAAGATCGGCGCCGATCGTTCGAAGATAGCGTATCTCTGCCGGCGTTTCGTAGCTTGGGCCGGACAGCGCAGCGTACACGCCTTCGTACATTCCGATGCCCATGCGATTCCCTTCCCCGACAGCCATCTCGCGAAACCGGCGGTCGTAAGCGCTGCTCATATCCGGAAATCGCGGGCCGAATCGCTCATCGTTCGGGCCGGAAAGAGGGTTGGCTCCCTGCAAATTAATGTGATCCTTGATGACGACCAGCTTGCCTTGGACGAATTCACGCCTGATGCCACCCGCCGCATTGGTAAGGATAACGGCTTTCACGCCCATGCGAGCAAAAACGCGAATGGGAAACGACACGTCCTTCACGGAATAGCCCTCGTAGAGATGGACGCGCCCTTGCATTCCGCAAACCGGAATTTTTCCAACCTTGCCGACGACGAGAGTACCGGCGTGCCCGATGGCCGTGGATTGGGGGAAGTAAGGAATTTCCGCGTAAGGAATTTTCGTTGCATCGGAAAATTCATCCGCGAAAGCGCCCAGACCCGAGCCGAGAACCAGGGCCATTTCAGGCCGCAGCGAAGTTTGCTCGGAAATGAATTCGGCTGCGAGCCCGGCGCGTTCGAATTCTCCTTGAGACGCGTCGGCTGGAGGTCGAGGAAGCGCAAACTCCGGAAGTTCATGCGCCCCTTTTTCTGTCTGCTTCTTTTTCTTCTTCGGACTCATGTAAGAATTCCGACGATGGCCGCGGACATCAAATTGGCCATGGTGCCGGCCAGCATGGCGCGAATGCCGAATTTTGCGAGCTGCCCGCGCTGCTCCGGCGCGAGCGCGCCGATGCCGCCGATCTGAATGCCGATGGAGCTGAAATTCGCGAAACCGCACAGCGCAAACGTTGCAATCGTGAACGAGCGAGGATCGAGCGTGCCCTTCATGGGGCCTAACTGCGAAAACGCGTAGAGTTCGTTCACGACCATACGCGATCCCAGCAGGTTCCCGACGGTGGAAGCGTCATGCCAGGAAACGCCGATGAGCCAGGCCACCGGCGCGAAAACCCAGCCGAAGACTTGCTGGAGGCTTGAGGGGAACCACCCGATGCCGTGCGCGGCAAGCACGTTGTGCGCTCCAGAGAAGAGATAGTTCACGAGAGCGACGATGGCAACAAAGGAGATGAGCATCGCGCCGACGTTGATGGCCAGGTGCAGGCCGTCCGACGTGCCTCGGGAAATCGCGCCAAGAAAATTCGCCTCCTTTTCCATCTCCGGCATCTGAACGCGCCCGGCGGTGAGCGGCTCTTCCGTTTCGGGTACCAGCATCTTCGCCATCAGCAAAGTTCCCGGGGCGGTCATGATGACGGCAGTGAGGAGATGTTTGGCTTCCACGCCGTACGCGATGTAGGCGGCCATGATGCCGCCGGAAACGTGCGCCATACCGCAGGTCATCACGCACATCAGCTCGGACTTCGTAAGCCGGTTGAGAAACGGACGAATGGTGAGCGGCGCTTCCGTCTGGCCCATGAAAATGCTGGCGGCGATGTTCAGCGATTCCGCTCCGCTTGCGCCCATCACCTTGGTCATGACCCAGGCGAAAGCACGAATAATCAGTTGCATCACACCAATGTGATACAGAAACGCGAAGACCGCGGCGATAAAGATGATCGTGGGAAGCACCTGGAATGCAAAAATAAAGCCCAGCGAAGATTTCTGCTTGCCCAGCTCGCCAAACACAAACTCCGAGCCAAAGAAAGCGAAGCTCAGAAGTTTGTTCGCTCCTTTTCCGGCGTACTCGAAGATCGTGCGGCCAATCGCAAAGCGCAGGACAAAGAATGCAAACGCAAGTTGCAGGCCCAGACCCCAGAGAACCGTCTTCAGGCGTATTGCCTTGCGATTTGCGGAAAACAGATACGCAAGACCAAGCATTGTGGCCAGGCCTAGCAATCCAGTAAACCGTCCCATGCGTTGACCTCTTCCTATGCGCTCTCCCTGCGTTCAAGGGCGGCCCAATGAGCTACGCGCCCAAAATGTGACGGACCAGCGGCCGCTTTTCCCGTGGTGGGTGCTCTCCGATATGATAGCTACCCGAAATCAGGCTCTTGGCTTCCGCCAGCTTGGCGTCGCTATTGTAATGAATTGTGGCGAGCGCTTCGCCTTTTTCCACGCGGTGACCGATGCGCTTGTGAAATTCGAGTCCTACGCCGTGATCGATCCTGTCTTCCTTCTTCTCGCGGCCGCCGCCGAGCATGGCGAGCGCAACGCCGAATCCCTCGCAGTCAGTGCTGGTGATGAAGCCGCTCGCCGAACTCGCGACATCGAGACGAGAACGCGCCTTCGGCAGCCGCTGCGGTTCGTCAATCACGCGCTCATCCCCACCTTGCAAACGAATTCCCTGCCTGAATTTCTCTTTGGCCTTGCCGCTGGCGATCATTCTCTCCGCAAGTTTCCGCCCCTCATCGACGCTCTTTGTTTTTTCGCCGAGATAGAACATCCACGCGGAAAGCTCGAGGCTTAGTTCGCGGAGATCCGCCGGGCCGCCGTTGTTGAGAACTTCAACGCACTCGATCACTTCATTCGAATGGCCGGCCATGCGCCCCAGCGGCTGGTCCATGTCCGTGATCAGCGCGACCACTTTCTTGCCCATGCGCTTCCCCGTCTCCACCATGACTTCCGCGAGTCGAACGGAGTTTTTTTCCTTTTTCATGAACGCGCCGGAACCCGTTTTTACATCCAGGACCAGCGCGTCAATGCCCTCGGCGAGTTTCTTGCTCATAATGGAAGCGCAGATCAGGCCGATGTTCTCAACCGTCGAAGTCACATCACGAAGCGCATAGATTTTCTTGTCCGCAGGCGCGATTTCCGCGGTCTGCCCGATTAAGCCCATGCCGCATTCGCGCAGCACGCGGCGGAATTCCTCGAGCGAGAGATTGACGTTGAATCCGGGAATGGCTTCCAGTTTGTCGAGCGTTCCACCGGTGTGGCCGAGCCCGCGCCCGCTGATCATCGGCACGGTGAGCCCGCCGGCGGCGACAATGGGAGCGAGGATGAGTGAAGTTTTGTCGCCGATGCCCCCGGTCGAGTGCTTGTCCACTTTCTTGCCGGGAATTTCCGAGTGATCGAGGACTTCGCCGGAGTGCAGCATCACCTCCGTGAGGGCCGCGATTTCTGCGCGGTTCAGGCCTCGAATCCAGACGGCCATGAGCCACGCCGCCATCTGATAGTCGGGAATATCGCCGCGCGTATAGCCGGAAACGAGAAAGCCAAGTTCCTCGCGGGAGAGTTCCCCGGAATCACGTTTCTTGCGGATCAGGTCAACGGCGCGCATTCGGATGGAA
>WNFG01004892.1_pt1 | contig 11261 bp, 10 predicted proteins | sample 5400431 | NCBI WGS metagenome assembly WNFG01 (sample SAMN13153346, study PRJNA577476) | soil metagenome | isolation source: 120 cm saprolite under Douglas fir tree site 2 hole 3 replicate 2 | place: USA:California | collected 2015-04-18
TAGCTCGATACCTCCAGGTGAGTCGCGCGACCGTCTACAATCTGGTCGATAGAGAGGCACTGCCGGTTGTCAGGATTGGCGCACTTCTTCGCTTTGACCCAGTGCAAGTTCGAAACTTCGCCCAGAGCGGCGGCGGCGCGGGTACGGTGGTCAAACTCAAGCGAGATAAGAGGTGACACACGAAGGCTCGTGATGTGTTACAATGTCCTAATGAGACGAGATGCCGTGCTGAACCTCAGAGTGCCAAAGGAACTCAAGAGGGCTCTCGAAAGAGTGGCGGAGGTGGACATGCGGACCGTGTCGGGCATGGCAGTCCTGTTGCTGACCGAAGGCCTTGCGCGGCGTGGATTCGCGAAAGAGTCACCCAGAAAGGGCAAGGCGTAGCGATGGCCTCAGCACAGAAGCGCGGCGCGACCTGGTATGCCAAGTACCGCAACTCCCGTGGCAAGCGGGTGCGCGTCAAGACGACGACGCGGACGAAGAAAGAGTGCCAAGTGCTCGCCCACGAGCTGGAGGCGGATGCAGAGCGGCAGCGGCATGGGCTTGCGCCGCTGCGAAAGCCTTGCACGACGATCCTGGGTGACGCGTCCGACCGGTGGCTCAAGAACCGCTGTCCGGCTGCGAGTGCCGGCAAGGAACGGTGCCGACTGGAGAAGCACATCATCAACCAGCCGATCGGAAAGATACTGCTGAGCGAGGTCACGCCCGCCGTCTTCGATACGCGTCTGCGTGAGATGGAAGCTGCAGGAGCGAGCGCGGGGTCCGTCAACAAGCTGCGCGCTATCATGCGGGCGGTCATAGCCGCCGCGATCGACGCCGAGTCTTGGGACGGCCCGAATCCCATCGACCGCGTCAAACCGCGCCGCGTACAGCAGCAGATCTATGAAACCCTGCGCACGCACGAGGTCCCGAAGGTGCTCGAAGCAGCTGGCCCCCGGCGCAACATGATGGCTGTCGCTCTCTATCTCGCCCTACGCAAGGGCGAACTTTTCGCGTTGCGGAAGACCGATGTGCGGCTCGAGGATCGCGTGCTCTACGTGCGGCGCTCCCACGCACGAAACACGGTGAAGGGTGGCAAGGCGGTCGCGCTGCCCATCGCGACGCCGCTCGTCCCGTACCTGCAGAGCGCGTTGGACGAGTCCGACAGCGAGTTCGTCTTCCCCGGGCCGGACGGCAAGCAACTGCCCGAGCACACGCCGATGGAGAAGATCTTTCGCCGCAACCTCACTCGCGCCGGCCTCATCACCGGCTGGAAGCACAGCTGCCGCCGTTGCGCTGCGCGCAAGGACCCCACGGTCGAGAAGCACCCTGACTATAAGCTCCGCCCCTGCCCGAAGTGCGGCGCGAAGATGTGGCCGAGCCCCATCCCACGGCAGATGCGCTTCCACGACTGCCGCCACACCACCATCACACTGCTTTTGCAGCTCGGTGTCGCGCCCCAGTTCGTCCAGCGGATCGCGCGCCACGCGAACATACGGACCACTCTGGAGACCTACGGTCACCTGAACATTGACGACCTGCGCGCCCCGCTCGAGACGCTGGGGAAGGCCACCGCGGCGCCCGACAAGCGTGTGCCAGCGCAGTTGCCGGCACAGGCGGTGGCGAATCTGGGTCCAGGCGGGGTCCAAGCTGAGCAGAAACCCAAAAACCGAAGGCCCGGCCCCAGGGTCGAAACCGTGGAAAACCGGGCCCTTGAGGTTGGAGCGGAACACCGGGTTCGAACCGGCGACCTTCGCCTTGGCAAGGCGACGCTCTACCAGCTGAGCTAGTTCCGCAAAGCGGGGTCGATTTAGCCTCGGTGTTCCCCAGTGTCAAGAGTGTAGAACTCTCGGACATACTGCACCGCCGAGGCGATTCCAGGAATGAGCGACAGGTACAAGAGCATGCTTCCGACCGCATGAAAGTCCGTCATCACCGTGCCGAACAGATAGTCGATCGGGTAGTGGTAATGGAGCATCAGGCAGATGATCCCGCACAGCTGCAGGGACGTCTTCCACTTCCCTCCCTGCGACGCCGAGATCACCAGCCCCTCGCTCACCGCGATGGTGCGCAAGCCGGAGATCAAGAATTCTCGCGCGAGGATGACGACGACCACCCAGGCCGGCACGCGCCCGAGCCGCAGCAGCTCCACCAACGCCGAGAGCACGATGATCTTGTCGGAGAGCGGGTCGAGGAACCTCCCCAGCGTCGTCACCTTCCCCGACACGCGCGCCAGCCACCCGTCGATCCAGTCGCTCAGCGCCGCGATGGCGAAGATGGCCGCCGCGATGAAGCTGTTGTGACGGCTCTCGTAGGCGAGCAGCCAGAGGAATACCGGGATGAGCGCGATGCGCCCCAGCGTCATCAGATTGGGCGCGTTGAGCAGCTCGTTGCGCAGCCGCTCGCGCCTCGTCATCCGGCGCGGCGCAATTTCCAAAGGTGCCGAAGGCGGCGGGACGATCTGCGGGGCGGCCACGGGCTATCTCCCCGCGGGGACGTCGAGCAACGCGCGTCCTTCGCCCGCCAGCTCGAGCGCCACGCCCAGCTCGGGCGCTTCCTCGACCATGGGCACCAGGCGCGGCTGGATGAGCGGCCCGTGCCAGCCCACCAGCTGATCCATGGGGATGCGCAGCGGCTCCCCGCGCTGCACCTCGACCGACTGGGGAGCGCTGTGCGTGACCAGGAGCAGCCGGCCATTTCCGCGCAGGTGCACGAGGTGCAGGTCGGCCCCGGACTTCGATGGCACCCGGCCGTTCTCGAACACGATCGACTCTGCGAAGGCGAAGAGAATCTCCTCTCGGAAGTATGCCGGCTCGTCGCCCAATTCGAGTGCGGTGAAATGCCGCCCCTCGCGCGAGATGACGAACCGCCCCTCGCCGCTGGCGCGCAGCATGCGGCGCGCGCCGTCCCCGAACGGCTTGTCGGTGGCCTTGCCGCGGAAGCGCTTCAACTCGGGCTTCATGCTCACCGCCCCCCACGACGCGACCAGGCCGTCGAGTCGCGTGAGCATCTCGCCGTGCACGTGGATGAGCACTTCGGTGGGCCCGATGGCAAACCCGCCTTCGCCCGCCGGCATGGCGAGGCGCTTCTCGGAGGTGTAGTGCGCCAGGCCTTCGGCGACCGCCTCGGAGGGAGTGGCGGCCGGAGGCTGCGACGGCTCGGGCACGTTGGGCACGATGCGCCCGATGGGCGTGTCTTCCAGGCGCGGCGCGACGGGCGGCGCGGCGGGAGTGGCTGGGTTGGTTGCCACCCAGCGCGTCCCCGGCGGCGGCGCGCTCTCCACAGCCGGAGCGGGAATCGCGGCGGGATCGACAAGCGCGGCCGCGCCGCTCCTCAACCCGACCGGCTTGAACATCTCCAGGGTGTCGTGCTTCTTCTTTCCCGGAGCAGGGGGCGTGTCGGCGGGTTTCTCCTCGACGGCCGGCTGGAACGGCTGCCGGTCCCCCTCCAGCGCCTCCGACGCTCCTTGCGCCACGTCGCGGATGGGCGACTGCTGCAGCGCCTGCGACATGCGGTCGGCCATCGCGTCGTTGCCCGCCTTGAGGAACCATTCGCGCGCGCGCGCCAGCTCGCCTTTCTGCGCCAGCGCCAGGCCGAGATAGTTCTGCGCCTTCTGGTGATCGGGCGCGAGGTCGAGCGCCGTCTCGAAACAGCGCACCGCATCGGACGACGCGTTCGACTTGAGGAACACCAGACCGAGGTTCACGCGCAGCGTCGGATCGGAGGGGTGGTCCTCGATGAGCGAGCGATAGATCTGCTCGGCCTTGTCGAGGTCGCCCAGCTTGAAGAGCGACAGCCCGAGCAGGTTGCGCGCGCGCTGGTTGCGCGGCTTGTAGCGCAGCGCCTTCTCCAGCGAGATGCGCGCCTCGGTGGGATTGCCGTCGCCGAGCAGTTCCGTGCCGACGGAGAGGGCCCGGTCGAACTCCTGGTTGTCGGCCAGATCGGAATCGTCCTCGTCGAAGATGCCGGTTTCCGCTGCCCCGGCGCGAGACTCGATCACTTCGCTTCTCCGCTGTTGGCGGCCAGCTTGTGGCTCTCCCGCCTGAGCTGGAGGTAATACGCCATCACCCTGCGGACGTACTGGCGCGTCTCCTCGAAGGGCGGGACGCCGCCATACTTCTTCACCGCGTCGGGGCCGGCGTTGTAGGCGGCCAGCGTGAGCAGCATGTCGCCGTTGAATTGGTTGGCCAGCCAGCGCAGGTAGCGCGTGCCGCCGAGGATGTTCTGCGCGGGATCGACCGGGTCCTCGACGTACATCTCCCCGGCCGTGCGCGGCATGAGCTGCATCAGGCCCACCGCCCCGACGCGCGAGATGGCGCCCGCGTCGCCCGCGCTCTCCGCCCAGATGACCGCGCGCACCAGCTCGGCGGGGATCTTGTAGATGGTGGCGGCGCGGTCGATCTCGTCGGGCGGCGCGTCGCTGCGGCGTTCCCACCATCGCTCCGGCCGCTTGGGCGGCGGGGCCGGCGGGGTGGTCTTGCGCGGGGTCCGCTGGGCGCGAGCCCGCACGGGCGGTGTGTCCTCCACGTGCAGCACGCCGTCGCGGTCGGTCCACGTGTGCAGCGGCGAGCGCGCGGCCGCAGGCAGCGCGGAGAGCAAGAGGAGGGAAAAAAGGACGGATCGCGCCATAATCAGAGAGGACGATAACCCTGCGTAGATGCGGCAGGCAAATGTCCTGTCTGCTATTTGTCCCACATGCGCCATCAGGTCGACTATCTCGTGCTGGGGTCGGGCATCGCCGGCCTCTCGTTCGCCCTGCAGGCGGCCGGGCACGGGTCCGTCGCGGTGCTCGCCAAGAGGGGGCGGAGCGAGACCAACACCGCCTACGCCCAGGGCGGCATCGCGGCGGTCTTTGCGCCGCAGGACAGCTTCGAGCAGCACGTCCAGGACACGCTCATCGCCGGCGCGGGTCTCTGCCGCGAGGAGGCGGTGCGCGCCGCCGTGACGGAAGGGCCGGCGCGGGTGCGCGAGCTGATGGAGCTGGGCGCGGAATTTACCCGCGAAGCGACGCCCTTCGGCTACCACCTGACGCGCGAGGGGGGCCACTCGCAGCGCCGCGTGGTGCACGCCGCCGACCTCACCGGCCGCGAGGTGGAACGGACGCTTCTGGAGGCGGTCGCCCGGGCCGACGTGCAGTTCTTCGAGGAGTGGCACGCCATCGATCTGATCACGGCCGGCAGGCTGGGGCTGCCCGAGCGCGCCCTTGGCGTCTACGCGCTCAACCTGCGCACCGGCGAGGTGGACGTCTTTTTGGCCCGCGTGGTGGTGCTCGCCACCGGAGGCGCGGGCAAGGTCTACCTCTATACGACCAACCCCGACGTGGCCACGGGCGACGGCATCGCCATGGCGCACCGGGCGGGCGCGGCCATCGCCAACCTCGAGTTCGTCCAGTTCCACCCCACCTGCCTCTATCACCCCCAGGCGAAGAGCTTCCTCATCTCCGAAGCGCTGCGCGGCGAGGGCGGCATCCTGCGCAACAGCTCCGGCGAGGCGTTCATGGAGCGCTACGACCCCCGCAAGGAGCTGGCGCCGCGCGACGTGGTGGCGCGCAGCATCGACAGCGAGCTCAAGCGGCGCGGCGACGACTGCGCCTTCCTCGACATGACGCACCTGGGGAAGGCGTTCCTGCTGGAGCATTTCCCGCACATCTACGCCACCTGCCTGGCCTTCGGGATCGACATGGCGGTGACGCCCATCCCCGTCGTGCCGGCGGCGCATTACGTCTGCGGGGGCGTGTGCACCGACCTGAAGGGGCGGACCTCGATCGCGGGGTTGCTCGCGGTGGGCGAGGTGGCCTGCACCGGCCTGCACGGCGCGAACCGGCTCGCCTCCAACTCGCTCCTCGAGGGGCTGGTCTTCGGGCACCGCGCGGCGGCGGCGGCGCGCGAGCTGCCCGCCGACCCTACGGCGCGGGTTCCCGACTGGGACCCGGGCCGCGCCGTCCCGCCCGACGAGGGCGTCATCGTCAAGCAGAACTGGGACGAGATCCGCCATCTGATGTGGAACTACGTCGGCATCGTCCGCACCGACAAGCGGCTGGCGCGCGCGCAGCGGCGGCTCGACAACCTGGTGGGGGAGATCCAGGAGTACTACTGGGGATATCTCGTGACGCGCGACTTGCTCGAGCTGCGCAACCTGGCCGACGTGGCGCGCCTCATCGTCGCCTGCGCGCAGGAGCGCAAGGAAAGCCGCGGCCTCCACTACACCCTGAGCTGGCCAGGCGAAGTGCCTCCGCGCGACACCGTGCTGGTCCGCAGCCTGCCAGCGCCCGAGGCTTGGCCGCGCTAACGCGAGGCCTCAGGCCTCGGACCTCGGGCCTCGGGCAACTGCAGGATCATTTTGTCTGAGGTCTGAGGTCTGAGGTCTGAGGTCTAAGCCCCCCCTTCCGCTCGCTCGGCGACTCCGGCCCCCCGTCAATCCGCCAGTCGAATCGCATCGCCCCCAGCGCGCCAGCCACCACCAGGTAGATCTCTTGGGACGTGACCTGCTGCGCCGACGCAGGCGGTGCCTCCTGCGCCGGAAAGCGCAGCTGGTACGCCGTCGAGTATTCGTCGAGGTACGGGTAGAGCGCGCGCTGCTCGGCGTTGAACGGCCGGTCGTACCGGACGATGCGGTCGGGCGCGCGCTCGCCCATGCCCACGTTGACCGCGATGCGCCAGACCGACTGCGGCTCGTTCCAGTCGTTGGCCGTCTTGTCGGGGAAGTACGCCACGGCGAAGAAGCTGGGCTGGCGATACTCCTGGCGCATGCGCGCCAGCGTCTGCTCGGCCTGGTCGGGCAGCTCGGCCCGCATGCGCGAGATCTCCTGCGCCTGGATGTTCACGAACTGCGGCGAGAGGTAGACCACGCGCACGAAGGCGCGGGCCTCGAGGCCGCTGTAGAGAGTGACGGTGCGGGTCCATTTCTTCAGCGAGTCGCCGTACTCCCCCTCGAAACTTGGATCGGGGAAGGGCAGCGACCGGCATCCCGTTGCGAGCACAACGATTGCGATTGCAACGATTCGCCTCACGGAAAGTCCTTCCGGGCGAAGAGCGCGCGCAGCGGAACGCCGGCGGCCTCGACCGCGGCCCGTCCGCCCTCCTCGCGATCGACCAGCGCCACCACGCCCAGCACCGAAAGGCCTTCACCGCGGCAGCGCTCCACCGCCTTGAGCGTGCTGGCGCCGGTGGTGACCACGTCCTCGACCACCGCCACGCGCGCCCCGGCGGGGAGCGCCTTCTTTCCCTCGATCCACTGCCCCGTTCCGTGACCCTTGGGCTCCTTGCGCACGTAGAACGCCGGCAGGCCGGGCGGCGCGGCCAGCCAGGAGGTGAGCGACACCGCGCTGGCGATGGGATCGGCCCCCATGGTCATCCCGCCCACGGCCTGCGCGCCGGGAAAGTGGGCGCGGATCTCCGCCAGCACCAACCTGCCGACGAGGAAGTGGCCCTCGGCGGTGAGAGAGGCCTGCTTGGTGTCGAGGTAGAAATCGCTCTCCTTGCCGGAGGAGAGCGTAATCCGGCGCCGCTCGTACGCGAGCTTCGTCAGGAGCGCGAGCAGCCGTTCGCGCTCGGTCACTTGCCCGCCGCCGCCCTGGCCGCGCCTCGCGCGCGTTCGTCCAGCCAGCCCACCAGATCCTTGAAGACCAGGTCGCGCTCCGGCTCATGGAACAGCTCGTGGAGCAGGCCGTCGTATTGCTTGAACTGTTTGTCCTTCGAGGTGGCCGCCTGGTAGAATTCGCGCCCCGCGCCGGGATCGGCAACCGGGTCCGCGCCCCCAAAGAGGAGCAAGAACGGCGTGACGAACTCGGTCGCGCGCCGCAGCACCGTCTCCTGCGCCGCGTTCGACTCGGTGAACCAGCGCGGCGTGGCGATCTGCTGGTAGAGCGGATCGGCCTTGGTGGCGTTCTGGATGGCGACGTCGCGCGTGAGCAACTCGGCATTGAGCTCGTTCTTCATCGGCAGGCTGGGCAGCACCTTCCCGAACAGCTTGCCGGCCATGAGCTTCACCGGCGATACGGGCAGCTTGAGGCGGAAGTAAGGCGACGACAGCACCACGCCGCGCACCGCCTCGGGCTTGTCGAGCAGGTAGCGGGCGGCGATGAGCGCGCCGTGGCTGTGCCCGAGGAGGAAGACCGGCTTGCCGACAGCCTGCTCCTTGACGCGGGCGAGGAACACTTCCAGGTCGGAGACGTACTCGTCGAACTTGTTGACGTGCGCGCGCTTGCCGCCGCTCTGGCCGTGGCCGCGGCAGTCGAGAGCGTGGACCGTGTAAGCCGCGTCGTTGAGGGCGCGCGTGACCTCGAGGTAGCGGCCGAGATGCTCGGCGTACCCGTGCACGAGCGCGACGTGCGCCGCGGCCGACTGCGACTTTGCCGTCTGCCAGAAGAGCCGCAGCCCGTCGCGCGCGCTGAAGAACCCTTCGTCGGTGTGCATCTCGGCCAAGGTGCCTCCCGGGGCCGCCTCAGAACATGGCGGCGGCACGCCGTCAAGCAACCAAAATGCCCTACCTTCCGCCCAGCTCCTTCCATTTCTTCAACAACTCCGCACGCACTTTGGCGTCCCCCGGTTCGGGCAACCTGTCGGGCGGATCCGCGAGCGAAGCCTGCGGCTCGGCCTTGCGGGGCGATTTTCCCACCGGCGCGCCCAGCCGCGCGAGGGCGCGCTGGAAGGCATCGAGCGCCTCCTCGCGTTTCCCCGCCGCCAACAGCGCGTCACCGAGATGGCTCAGGATGACAGGATCGCCCGGCGCCAGCTTGTCGGCCCGCCGCAATTCCACCAGCGCCTCCCCCGCCCGGCCCAGCCGCAAGAGGCAGAACCCGTACGAGTCGGCGATGGCCCCGTCGTCGGGCCGCAACTCGACGGCGCGCGCCAGCAGCCCGAGCGCCTCGCGCAGGTCGGCCCCCTGCTCGACCAGCGTGTACCCGATGTAGTTGAGCGCGCCGGTGTGCTGCGGCTGCAGCGCCAGCACCTTGCGCATGGTGGAGAGCGCCTTCTGCTTGAGGCCGACGCGGTCCTGCGCGTTGCCTAGCGCGTAGAGCAGCGTCTCGCTGGCCGGGTGCGCGCGCACGGCGGCGGCGAGGAGCGGCTCGGCCTCGGCGGCGCGGCCCGCGCGGTCGTAAGCCTCGAGGAGCGCCAGCGGCACCGACTCGTCGAGCGGGTGCTCGGCGAAGAGGGCGCGCAACCGCCGGCACGCTTCGGCGCCCTCGCCCGCCTTGCCGCGCGCCACCGCTGCCTGGACGCGCGCATCGAGCGCCAGCGCGTCGGGGTCCACTCCCAGCAGGGCCGGCGCGGGCGGCTGGCCGCCCTTCGCCGAGAGCCGCCTTTCGATCTGCTCGAAGGCCAGCGCGCCGTCGCGGGCGTGCCCGCGCTGCACCAACGCCATCGCCCGGTAGAACGCCAGTTCGGGCTGTTCGGGATAGAGCCGCAGCGCGCCCTCCACGGCAGCCTGCGCGTCGGCCGATCGGCGCGCGCCCAACAGCGGCACCGCCACGCGCAGCAGCGCTCCGGCCACGTCGCGGCGTTCCTCCTCATGATCGGTGCTTCGCCCGTCCCACGGATCGAGGTCCGCAGCGAGCAGCAGCAGCTTGCGCGCGTGCGCGTTGACCGTCTCCAGATCGCCCTCGTCCAGCGCCAGGCGCGCCAGCGCGGCCAGCACCTCGGGCGCCTCGGGCCGCTGGGCGAGGAGCCGCAGCTGCAGCTCGCGCGCCTCGCCGAAGCGCCGGCGCGCCTCGAAGAACGCCGACTGGGCCGAGAGCACTTCCGGGTCCGATGGCTCCGCGGCGCGCGCCTGGGCGAAGGCGCGCTCGGCCGCGGGGTCTTCGTGCCTCTGCGCGTGGGCGCGGGCCACGTCGACCCAGGCGGCGGCCGCCTGCTCGCGCAGGCGCTGCGCCTTGACCAGCGCGTCGCCCTCGTCGGCGTGGCGCTGCGCTTCGCGCATGGCTTCGCTGAGGCGCGTCGCGGCTTCCTCGCCGGCCGCCTGATCTCCCAGCGCCAGTTCGACCCGCACCAGCTCGCGATACGCGTCGGGCTCGTCGGGCGCCGCCTCGATGGCCGCGCGCAGGTGGTTGCGGGCCTCGGCGGGCCGCTCGCGCGCCTCGGCGATGCGCGCCAGCAAGAGCCGCGCGGGCGCGTGCGCCGCGTCGAGCGCGATGGCCACGCGCAATTCCTCCTCGGCGTCGCCCACCCGCCCCTGCTTGAGCAGCACCTCGGCCAGCACGGTATGCAGGTGCGGCGACTCGGGATCGTAGAGCAGCGCCTCACGCAACTCGGCGGTGGCGGCGGGGTAGTCCTCGGCGCCGCGGGCGAGGAGCGCGTCGAGATAGTGCCGATACGCGCGCGGGCTCACGTACCGCTGCGGCTCGAACGACTCGGCCGCTTCCTTCATCGCATCGGCATCGGAAGCGGGCGCCCAAGCCGCAGAAGAGGAAGTCCGCGCATGCGCGCACGCAGCGAGCAGTAGCGCGAGCGCGGCGCGCTTCACTGGCACGGCGACCCTGCGCTGCGGCTGTTGCACGAATCGCGGCCCGACCGCGGCCAAACCGAGCCGCTGGCGAGGGCCGGCGCGGCCGGCACGTGCACCGCCCAGATCCATCCTCCCGGCGCAGGCACGTAGGCGACTCCGCCGGGGTCGCGGCGATCGATAGCGGGCACAACCGGCGTGCTGGTGAACGTCCCCACGTTCACGAGGGTCAGCGCAGCTCCCGATGCGGAAATCATCTTGACGGATCCGTCCGCCTGCACGACGACCAGCAGGCTCCCGTCCTGCATGAGAACCGGGGAAGTGGCGGGGCCGAGCAGGTCTTTTGGGGGCGAGACCGCCGAGCCGTCGGCTTTCGACCAAGCGTACACCAGGCCTTGATCGTCCGCCGTCCAGATGGTCGTGCCATCGAAGATCGGCGTGAAGGAAAGTCCCGAGGTTGCCTGCACCGCGAGGTAGCCCGTATCGGTCTGCCAGCAAGCGGGAGCGAGGCAGGTGGTCTTGACCGCGCGCCGTACCTTCTTGTCGGGCGAGGCGGAGGCGAAGATCGCGCCTATCGTGCCTATGGACGCGCAGTTCGCGCCGCCCGGTGTGCACAACGACGGCGCAGCCGGCGTGGGCAGCGCGGGCGGAGACGCGCCGCCGTAGGGCACGGCCGAGCCGAAGGCGCCGCCACTGAAATCGATCGAGCTGAACCCATGCCCATGCGAGACGAAGATGGTTCCGTTATTGGCGCTGGCTCCCGTCAGCGTCTCTCCGGTGATCAGCGTGTTGGTCACTTGCGTGCACCCGCTGCTCTCCTGGAAGGCGTAGAGATTACTGTC
>WNFG01011901.1_pt1 | contig 11261 bp, 9 predicted proteins | sample 5400431 | NCBI WGS metagenome assembly WNFG01 (sample SAMN13153346, study PRJNA577476) | soil metagenome | isolation source: 120 cm saprolite under Douglas fir tree site 2 hole 3 replicate 2 | place: USA:California | collected 2015-04-18
TGAACGGAAAACTGGTTGGCTGGCGTCCGAGTGAAATGAACCAGGGTTCCACCCGGACGGAACAGTGGGCGTCTCCCTTCGGTTTATTTCTAAGACTTTCCCTTATTGAGCAGCGATAAACGACTGTATTACGTTTCAATAAACACTCAGCTAGGCGGCCGAATGCTGCAAGCGGCCGCGAAGCAAGTGCAAGGTTGCTTCCGCGATAGTGCGCTGCGCCTCTGGCTGGGAAGCGGACGCGACTACCGTGATCCCACCCACAATCTCACTCAAAGCCAGATATGACGCGCGGTTATGGTGCAGAAACTCCACGGGGTACTCAGGTTTTCGAGCGCGAGCTTGAACCGGATCCACATCCAGCAAGTAGGCGAGATCTGGTTGCGGGACCATCCACAACAGCAGGCGCATGTAGGTTCGAGTGAGGCGATGGTCCAGACTGAGGTTCGCGAGTTCATCGTAAAGGTAACGGTCAAAGATCACGACGTCGGCGCCGCTGCGACTAGCGTTCGCCATAGTCAACCGGAGTGACAAGGCATCCGTAAAATAGAGAAGGAATCGAAGTGCGGTCATGGGCCGGGACCTGACATTCTTGTCCCGGCGGCTTACCGGCTTGGCGGGACTTCCGACACCGGACTCACCGTGGAACAGCGCACGACTCAAGAATTCGCGAAAGCCCTTGAAAGCCGCGACATCATCCCAGAAAGCCAGAATGCGGACACTGAGGCCCGCCTGGTCAAGCCGTGCGCACAGATCAGCAATCTGTGTGCTTTTCCCGGCGCCGTCGATTCCGGAGAAACTCACAAAGGTCGGTCGCAGATTTCCTGATGGTTCGCGAGTCATCGCGCCAAAACCTCTCCCGGCTCAATGACTGCCAGGCGGCCGGCTCGGACTGGCGCTCGAGAGAGCGGCAACGGAGCCAATTGCAACTCCAGCTCCAACCAACGCGCCAATTTTGAGCAGGACCATGCGCGTCCGTTTCTGTTTAGCGGGCGCGATCGCGGCTCCTGCCGGCTTGAAAGCTGCATCACCCGTCGTACCTTCCGCCTCCGCCGCCGCAGTGCCCACAGGTTCCTGGGTTTTGCTTTGCGGCGGTGTCTGGGGTTTGGATTGTGCCGCCGCAGGCGCTTGCGCTTGGTCGTTGGTTTGGGACTGCACTGTTTCGGGACTATCCGGGAGCTGATCGCGGCTGCTCTGAACCGGCTGAGACTCCTGAGTTGCAGAGGTCGCGCCCGGCTCCGGGGGCGGAGAACTGGTTTGCGACGACTGTGCAGAAGACGACTGTGCAGAAGAAGAAACATCTTGTTTCCCGTCCTCAGCCATGGCAGCCGGCGGAGTAAGCAGGGCCAGGGCAAGTCCGCTACAGATCAGTCTCGTAAGCAGGGGGTTCGTGACTTCCATATTGTCTCCAGACACAAACCGAAACAGTTCCTAGTCAGCCCCGTAACCGGCGGTTTCCGCAGCAGTGCGAGCCTGACCCGCGCTCAACGGAACCTGCATCGGCTCCTCATGCGGCGGAAAATAATGAAAGCTCTTTACCGCGTCTCCTGTGCTATCAAAGATCTCGAAGAGGCGATCCACACCTGTCAGCTCGAGAATGGCCGTCGGGCCAGGCGGGACAGCCGCAAGCTTAACGTCACCATTGAGCTTCATAACCTCTTCGAGGCATTTCAATAGCAAATGGATACCCACAGCATCGAGTTCGCCGACCCGGGTAAAGTCAAACACAAAGCGTGGCTGAGTTGCGTTCAGCAATTCTTCCACTTGGCAAAAAAACGTGTGACCCTCGCCAGAATTCAGTCTCTCCGGCAGCTGTCGCACGATCACTTCGTCCCGATCATGCCCAAAAAGATTCCTGTCGGAAAAATCCTGCCAGTCGTCATGATGATGCGGTTCGGGTTCCTGTGCTGGTTTCCGCGCTTGCCCGGACCCAGACTCCGCGGTTGCATTCTCTTTCGGATCGTTCCCCATGGAAATACTCCCCTAAGCAATGCGTCCGGCGACACAAACTGCACAACTGTGCCGCCAACCATTAGTTGCAGGAATGCCCTCTCTAGTTGTCCACGGATCGGGCTCGGTGGGCTGGAATTTTTCTGGTGCTACAAGCCGCCAGGCGGGCTCGGATGTGCCGGGTCGATCACTGGCATGCCACTGAAACCGACGTCCCGGGGCATGATTTCAGCGGCAACAAACTGGTCCTGCGGCATGAATGCTCTCTTGAGGCAGACCATAAATTAGGGTACGCCTGTAAAGAGAGCAATGCAGTAAATCCTGTATTTTTGCGTATCCGAATCGGCGGTAGAGCAACGAAGCAGTCTGACCATCGCCTCCAAAGTCAGGCGACTACACTTCGAAAACGCGGTAGGCAGTTCCGGGCTGCTGGGACTGCAACAGGGTGATCGCGACGTTGTGGACCGGGATTCCAGCCGTGGTTTTCCCGTTTAAACTGCCGTGATGCGCATGTCCGTGTATTATGAGCTCCGCGCCGTGCCGGTCCACCACTTCCGCCAGACGTGAACTGCCCAAATAGGGATAGATCTCCGGCGCTTCCCCTGATACCGTCGCGGTAATGGGTGCGTAGTGGAGCACTACCACCCGTTTGGCAGCTCGAAGCTGGGACATGGCGCGTTCCAGTTTCATGGCCTCGTCAATCGACACCTTCACGAAGGCTTTGGTCTCTGGTTCGCCGAACGCCGTCAGCATGCCACGTCCAAAGCCACCGATAAATCCTTTGGTGCCGGCGAAACCGACTCCATCTCTCTCGTAGCCAGTGCCGTCAAGTACTTTAATTCCTTCCGAAGTCATTATGCGGATGAGTTCGGTTTCCTGCCCGCATTCATAGTCATGGTTCCCGAGCACCGCGATAGTTGGGATTCGGAGACGCACGAGAACGTTAACCAACGGTTCCATTTCCTCAGGGCGCCCAAAGTTGGTCAAGTCCCCAGCTACTACCAACACGTCGGCCTCGTCCCGAACCCGGCCCAACTGCTCTTTGAGCAGGCCCTGGGTCTGCGCAGAGAAGTGAAGGTCGGCAGTGGCAGCGATTCTCATAGTTACCGGCTATGCCGCGTTCCGCCTTGACTGGACGTCGTCACCCGGCCATTCGATCTTCCTTGCCCGGCTAGCGCGGTACTCGGAGAGCAAATCGTCGAGTCCCCACTCGTTCACATCGATCGCAAACATGTTTTCGTCAACCAGGCTGCCGCGGAAGCGCGCCGAGGGATCTGGGTTTAAGAGCTTGAACATCAGCCGGTTCACCAATTGAGTCCAGACCAGCAAAGGCACGTAGTGACTTTGAGCAGGGTAAACGTAGCGAAATAAGAGCAGGGCCCAGAGCAGCATCTCCCAGTGAGAACCAGCTAGTTCGAGTATGCGGCCCCAATCCAGCCGCCCGCCCGTGGCGTAGACGATGTGGGCAATGTCAGCGCCATCGAATCGTTCCCGGCGCACTACGAATATCTTGGAAGCCAGTAGTTCCTCGGCGGCGAGAATTCGGGTCGGGACTCCGAGGATTTCTGCCGGGCGGGCCCGAGCAATCCACGAATCGGTGACGGTGATGGCGGCGTTGCTCATTCCGGTGATGAAATCAACGAAAAAGTCGTCACGGTGGGCTTTGGCCAGCCAGACCGGATCGCAGATTTCGCATTCGAAGCCCTGTTTGCGCAATAGGTCCAAAGTAACCCCGGCTGCTTCTGATGTCAGAAAGATGTCCAGGTCCTTGACCGGGCGCCCGACTCCAGTGTGTTCCCGCAAAGCGAAGGCTCCGGAAACCGCGTGCGGCACCCGATGCTCTTCGAGGAGTAGCAGCACGTCCCTATAAAGACGCTGCGCGGCGCACAACTCCGGCTCAGCCGACGAACTCACGGGCAAGGCAGTTTTCTCCGCTGACATGGCGCCGAATTGGATGTGACGCCACATAGTTGCGGTTGTTTCAGGGAAAGGACTTACTTGCGGACTGGCCGATTCTCAGCCCCCACTTGCAAACCTCCGTTCTCATGCCAACATCTCATGCAATGTGAATCCGCATCTCTGGCGCATCTGGATTTCCGCTACCAACATGGCCAACGCCTTCCTGGCTCCGCTCCCCTCGCTAGCCCTGGGATTGATCGTCTTTTTTCTCTTCTACGCGGCCAGTCTTCTGGCGAACCGCGTCATTCTTCGTGCTACGAAGAGACACCGCCGCAGTCTAGGAGTGGTTTTCGCCCGTCTGGTCGGAGCGGGCATTATCTTGTTGGGTTTCCTGGTCTCCTTTTCCATCGCGGCTCCTTCATTCCAGGCGGCCGACCTCATCAAGATTCTCGGTATCGGCAGCGTGGCCATCGGTTTCGCCTTCCAGAACATATTGCAGAACTTCCTCGCAGGCCTGCTCTTGCTTTGGACGGAGCCGTTTCGCGTAGGAGACCAAATCCGGCTGGATCCTTTCGAAGGAACGGTCGAGGACATTCAAACCAGGGCCACTACGATCAAGACCTATGACGGCAAGCGCGTGGTCATTCCCAATGCGGATTTGTTTACCCGCTCGGTCACGATCAACACGGCGTTTGATTCGAGAAGGTGGGATTGCGAGGTCGTGATCAAGGTCACGGAAGAAGATCTCGCGGGTCTAAAGTCTGAAATTGCAGACACAGTGTGTAAAGCCGAAGGAGTCTTAGCGGAGCCAGCTCCCGAGGTTCTGGTGGTGGGCCTGGGTGATCCGGGTTCGAACACCATCAAGATGCGCGTCACCTGGTGGACCCGGCCTCGGGATCATCAAATGGTCACTACGTATGATCATGTTCTGACAGCGGTCACTAAGACATTGGCGGACCATGCGCCACATCAGGCTGAACAGCCTCGCGCCGCCTAGCTCTCTCCTGCACAACCTCTGTGGATGGGTTCACCTCTAATTGGAAGGAGAAATATCAATGCCGACGAACACGAGTTCTCATTCAGGAAAGAAGTCCGGAAGCAAGTACGGGAAAGCCGCGGGGAAAAGTGTCGCCAGTGCGGTCCGGCGAGCCGGGCACGGCACTCTCCGCTCTGGAAAAGGCGGCAAGGGCGGCCCGGTGAAGAGTCGCAAACAAGCGATTGCGATTGGCCTCTCGGAGGCCCGGGAGAGGGGCGCTAAAGTTCCACCGCAGAAAAAGGCCAGCTAGTTCAACCGTGTCGGCTCTTACGCGGCAGAAACGCCATGCTTGTCCCTGGGTGCAGCCGAACGCGTCGCCAGGGCATCAGCTTCACTAACGGGAATGACGATGGTGAGCGTAGTCCCGCTCGATCGTGACTGAACGTCGAAGCTGCCTCCCATGTCACGCGTTCGTTCCAGCATTCCAGCCATTCCCACACCCAAAGGTGCGCGCATTTCACGCCACTCCCGCAGGAGGTCTTGTGGGATTCCACATCCCGAGTCGGTTATTTCCATTCGAACCGATCCATCCTGAATGACAATGTTCACGCCTGCCTCGGATGCGTGAGAGTGCCGGTGAATATTGGTCAAGCCCTCCTGCAACACCCGGAACAGAGTAATCTCGACATCGCTCGGCAGACGGCCAAGATCTGACTGCAGATTCAGCCGCAAATGGATTCCACTGCGCCCGGAAAAACCCTCAGCATACCATTGAATCGCGGAAGCCAGTCCCGCCTCATCGAGCAACGGCGGGTGCAGTAAGTGGGATACAGTACGGGTTTCAGCCAGACATTTTTCCAGAATGGATGCGCTCTCCGCCAAAAGCTCTCTCCGCTGTTCCGGCGGGACGTCGGCGCCCATAGCACTATCCAAAAACATCTTGATGCTCGCTAGGTATTGACCGATGCCGTCGTGCAACTCCCTGGCGAATTTGCGCCGCTCCGCGTCCTGAAGTTGCAACATGCGGCCGCCCAGGCGGCGCGCCGCATCTTCCGCGCGTTTTCGCAAGGTAATGTCGGTGTTGATTTCCAGCCACCCAGATATTTTCCCATTCGCATCCCTTAGAGTCGTCCAACGGCTGGCAACAATCACCCGGCTGCCGTCCCGCTTGCGATGGCGCAGTTCCCCTTCCCAGGAGTCGTTCTCCGGACAGAGAATCTCCGCGATCGGAACCGGAAACTCTGTCTGCAGAATGTCGTGTGGGGATTGGCCCAGGACCTCATGCTCCTGCCAACCATAGAGACGAGTTGCCCCCTGATTCCAATAAGTAATTTTGTTTTCCTGACTGCGAACAAAGATCGCGTCGTTCGCAGAATCCAGCAGTTTGGCCTGATGAGTCACCTCGGCAGTTTTCTTTTCGAGCTCATGGGTCCGCTCCTGGATGCGCCGCTCGAGGAGTTCGCGCATTTCTTCAGCCTCGTGCTCGGCTGCGTCCCGCCGGGCTGTCGACCGCCGGTTGGCCTCTCCCATCCATACGATCAGGCTCGAAAAAAACAGGAAACCGAGGACTGCCCAGAAGTCTTGGTTGTCTCGAATCGTAAAGCTATGTTGTGGAGGCACGAAATAGTACACGGATCCGAGTGCGGCCAATGCGACCGAAAGTATGGCCGGTCCAAATCCGCAATACCAGGAGGTTAAAACCACAGCCGTGAACGCCGTAAGGTAAGTATCTTGCGGGCCGAGCAATGGAGAGAGAAGTTGTCGCAAGAGCAGAGACGCAACTACAGAGAGGATCGCCACTCCGTATCGAGCCGCACTATTGGAAGCGAACAGAAATCGTTGGCGCGGGGCATCTATCGTCGGATGCAAGCGATGAGGTTCGGACGGAACCGAAACGGCGGATGCACTATTGTTTTTCATCTCGGCCATATTGCTCCTTTCTCGCGCAAGTGAACTTCCACGCGGCATGTCAAACTGTGGCAAATGCTTCCCGAGGGCTCGCAGCTATCACAGGGATGAGGACCTCCACGATCGTGCCTGGGTAGGCATTCATCATGCGCAACTCTCCGCCCAGCTCTCTAGCTCGTTCCCGTATCCCGCCGATGCCGACACCGATGCTCCCGGGCTGCAGTTGCGCCGTCTGCTCTGCAACACCTTTGCCGTCATCTCGCACCGTAAGCAGAAGACTGCCGTTCTTTTGAATCAGCGTTACGCTCGCCGTACCTGCCTGCGAGTGCCGGAATACATTCGTCAACGCCTCCTGGGCAATTCGGAATAGCGTCCTCTCAACCAGGGGTGCGAGCCGTGGAAACTCAGGGGGCTGCAAGTCCAGAGAAGTCTTTATTCCTGTGCGCTCCGTCATCCCTTCCACGAACCATCGCAGGGCGGAGAACAAACCGCCCTCATCAAGCAAGGGTGGATGCAACAGGTGAGACATACTGCGGACTTGACGAATAGCGCGATCGACAATTTCGCTGGCCTCCCCAATTGCTTTCTCCTGCCCCGGGGCTCGAGACTGCCGAATCAGGCTGTCCAGCATTATCTTGGCGGCTGCGAGCTCCTGACCGATCCCGTCGTGCAGATCCCATGCAATGCGACGGCGTAATTCGGCGAACACGCTGACCTTCGCCCGCAGTAGTTCGGGAACGACCGGAACGGAAATGTAGTCCACGGCGCCCCGCTGGTATCCCTTAAGTCGGTCGAGATCAGTCAAATGCACGGCCGAGATGAAAATGATCGCAGTTCTTTGGAAGCGGGGATGCTGCCGGATCATTCCCGCTAACTCAAACCCATCAATTTCCGGCATGCTTACATCCATGAGCACGACCGCAACGTCTGTGTTCAGAAGCAGCTGCAAGGCTTCCCTTCCCGAGTTAGCCTTTATGAGGTTCTCGCCCAGTTCAGCGAGCATAACCTCGTAGGTCAGCAACTTCGAGGGCTGATCGTCCACCATCAGAATGTTCACTTTCTCATGTTGGCTCATTGCGATTTCCTTTTGTCTCCCGTCGAAACTTTTAACGACTCCCGAGAACCCCACCTCAGCGGTGCAGCCACATCCTGAGCGCCGACAGCAACTGGTCCGTGTTGACAGGCTTGGCTAGATACTCCGATGCGCCGGCTTCCAGACACTTTTCACGATCGCCTTTCATTGCCTTGGCGGTCAGCGAAATGATTGGCAACCGCCGCAGTGCAGTCTGCTGCCGGATTACCTGCATGGTTTCGTAACCATCCATCTCGGGCATCATGATGTCCATCAACACGATTGCGACATCGGGCGTTGACTCCAGCATCGCGATCGCCTGCTTGCCCGTTCCGGCGGTCAGTACGGTCATCCCACGGCGCTCCAGCACGCTGCCGAGCGCAAAGATGTTCCGCACGTCGTCGTCCACAACCAACACCTTCTTGCCGACCAAAGCGTCATCCGAGCGATGTAGCCGTTCCAGCAATTTCTGTTTTTCCGCCGGAAGATCCGCGACCACCCGGTGTAAGAACAATGCCGTCTCATCCAGCAGACGCTCCGGGGATTCAACTCCCTTGACCACCACGCTGCGAGCTAGCGTGTGCAAGTGGGCATCTTCTTCGGAAGAAAGTTCTCTACCCGTAAAGACCACCACCGGCAGATCACTCAGAGTTGGAGTGTCGCGAAATCGCTCCAGCACCTCAAAACCGGACATATCGGGAAGACGAAGATCTAGAACTACACAGTCGAAGGGTTGTTTGCCTACTGCCGCGAGCGCATCTTTTCCGGTTGAAACCACGGTCACGTCGATGTCGTCATAGCCCAGCAGCTCCTTAATACTGAGTTGTTCGGCAGGGTTATCTTCGACGACCAGGAGGCGTTTGCGACGCGGAGTTGCATACTCCTTAATCCGCGTCAAGGCGATTTCAAGTCCCTGCGGGGTTGTTGGCTTGGTGACGAAGGAAAACGCCCCGCGCGACAGCCCGTGGTACCGGTCTTCATCCAGGGTCAGCATCTGAACTGGGATATGCCGAGTGGATGGATCCTGTTTCAGATGATTCAGGACCGTCCAACCCAGCATGTCAGGGAGGAAGACGTCCAGCGACACTGCCGTGGGATGAAACTCACGGGCCAGAGCGAGAGCTTCAGATCCTCGCTTAGCGGCGAGGACCTTGAAGCCCTTGTCGTGCGCAAGATCACACAACACGCGGGCATAGTGAGGGTCATCCTCAACAATGAGCAACACCGAATCGTCGGGCTGCAGATTGTCCCGGTCGTCAGTGACGCCCTCTGCCGGCACGTCCGACACTGCGAGGCTCGCAAGTTGGATGGGCAGGTTCGGGGACGAAAGTTTGCGGTCCTGCACTGCCGCACCGGACGGCCCAACATAAGTTTGCGGCAGGTAGAGCGTGAACGTGCTGCCCTTGGCGGGCGCGCTGGTCAGCTGAATTTCTCCGCCTAATAGGTTAGCCAACTCGCGGCTGATGGCGAGACCCAGACCGGTTCCGCCGTACTTGCGGCTGGTTCCTGCATCTGCCTGTTGGAAAGCCTCGAAGATGATGCGCTGCTTCTCCGACGGAATACCAATTCCGGTGTCCGAGACCTCAAAGGCGACAACCGATGTCGCGGCACCCAGGATGGGGTGATCGCTGGACCAACCACTAGTCGCAGCTGATACCACCAACCTTACCCCGCCTTCTTCGGTAAACTTGAATGCGTTGGACAACAGATTCTTCAGCACCTGTTGCAGGCGCTTCGAGTCGGTGACAAGACTGCGCGGCAGCCGGGAATCGGCACGGACTTCGAAGGTAAGCTTCCGATTGTCGGCCTCGTGACGGAAGGGACGAGCCACCATATCGAGCAGGCTTCCGAAAAATACTTCGTCCGCCTCCACCGAAACCGTGCCCGACTCGATCTTTGACAAGTCGAGAATATCGCTGATCAGGTTGAGCAAGTCGGTGCCGGCGCCGTGAATGGTGCGTGCGAATTCGACTTGCTTGTCAGTCAAATTGCCGTCCGGGTTATTGCTCAGTTGCTGACCCAGAACCAGAATGCTATTGAGCGGCGTCCGCAGCTCATGAGACATATTGGCCAGGAATTCGGACTTGTACTTGGAGGTCAGCGCGAGTTCCTTGGCTTTTCCTTCCAGGGCGCCGCGGGCCTGCTCGATTTCCTGGTTCTTGCGTTCAACTTCTACGTTCTGTTCGGCCAGCTGCTGAGCTTTCTGAGCCAGCTGCTCATTGGTCTGCTGTAACTCTCTCTGCTGCGTCTGCAGTTCGGTCGCCAACTGCTGCGACTGCTTCAGCAGTCCTTCAGTCTGCATCGTGGCCTCAATGCTGTTCAGCACGATGCCAATGCTGGCCGTCAATTGCTCTAGAAACGCCAGATGCGAAGCCGTGAACCCGCCCAGCGACGCTAGTTCGATGACCGCCTTGACGCGATCCTCGAAAAGTACCGGCAGCACAATGACATTGCGTGGCACCGCCTCGAACAAACCCGATCGGACCGGGACGGTGTTGGCGGGCAGGTCGCTGATCAACATCCGCCTCTTCTCGGTCGCGCATTGACCGACGAGACCCTCCCCCAGTTTCACGCGCCGCAGATGCCCATCCGGTCCGTCGGAAGCGAATGCCGAAAGCAGCACCATGCCGGACGACTCCCCCGTCTCCATTTGGTAGATCACGCCCTGCTGAGCATTCACCAGCGGCGCGAGTTCGGAGAGAATCATTCGTCCCACGGTGGTCAGATCGCGCTGTCCCTGCAGCATGCCAGTGAAACGCGCTAGGTTGGTCTTCAGCCAGTCCTGCTCGGTGTTGCGCTCCGTGGTGCCGCGAAGGTTGTTGATCATGGTGTTGATGTTGTCTTTCAGTTCAGCCACCTCGCCGCTGGCCTCCACCTGAATGGAACGGGTCAAGTCGCCTTTGGTTACGGCAGTAGCGACTTCCGCGATGGCTCGAACCTGGTTGGTGAGGTTGTCCGCCAGCAGATTGACGTTGCCGGTAAGGTCCTTCCACGTGCCGGCTGCACCGGGGACATTCGCCTGCCCACCCAGGCGGCCTTCCACACCCACTTCGCGCGCCACGGTCGTCACCTGGTCCGCGAATGTTGCCAGCGTGTCGGTCATGTTGTTGATGGTTTCCGCGAGCGCCGCAACCTCGCCCTTTGCGTTTACGGTCAGCTTCTTGGTAAGTTCACCGTTGGCGACTGCGGTCACGACTTTGACGATGCCGCGCACCTGCTCGGTGAGGTTTGCAGCCATCACGTTCACGTTGTCGGTCAGATCCTTCCACGTACCGGCGACCCCCGGCACCTTTGCCTGACCGCCCAGCTTTCCGTCGGTGCCGACTTCGCGCGCCACACGGGTCACTTCGGCAGCGAACGCGTTGAGTTGGTCCACCATGGTGTTGATGGTGTTCTTGAGCTCGAGAATTTCGCCCTTAACGTCCACCGTGATCTTTCGCGACAAGTCGCCGCGGGCCA
>WNFG01011081.1_pt1 | contig 11257 bp, 9 predicted proteins | sample 5400431 | NCBI WGS metagenome assembly WNFG01 (sample SAMN13153346, study PRJNA577476) | soil metagenome | isolation source: 120 cm saprolite under Douglas fir tree site 2 hole 3 replicate 2 | place: USA:California | collected 2015-04-18
GTCGCAAGTACATAGTAGACAAGCGGAGCGAGAGCCAGCAGGAGCACTGCATCACGCCACATCGCGGAGTGCGCCATCATGCGGGTCTACTCGTCATTGACAAAAGTTTCGCACCCGATTCACTTCTCAGGCCACTTTAACAGGTTGCCAGACAATGGGAAATTGGATCGAGAGATCTTGATCCGGCGAAAGCGGAGGGAAGAATTGCGGCCGAAAGGATGGTCTTTCCACAAAGGCGAATTGCGGGTCGAGCTCAGTCCCCGAAAATCACAACCTCTTAAGTAATATTCTCGGAATTCGTGATGTTGGCGCTCAATCCTCGGGCAGTGCTCTCTTTCATGAGGCTCGCACTTGCCATTGGAAAGAGCTGGCCATTCTTCACGCGGTAGGCAAGCCCGCGCCACAGGATCCGTTCTGAAAAGAAACCACCCACCCAAGCGATAAAGTTGATGGCATCGCGCAGTGGAACAAGCCACAGTTTCTTCCATGCTCCGGCATCGCCCAAGCCCCAAGTTCCTGTCGTCCAAGCCAGCCCGAGACGCAACACAAGATATGCGATGAGATGCACCGCCGCAATTCCGTCCCATCCGGCTTTGGCCGCGAACGCTGCCGCCAGCAGCGCCCAGGGCAACCCGTGGGTCAGCAGCAGCCACCGGTATCCAGTGGGGCGCACATTTTTCAATCCGATCGACCAGCGTAGCTCGTGTCGAAAATACTGCCTGATCGTCTCTTGTGGAAACACCATCCACACCGGCTTGCGCATCAATTCCACGCGATAGCTCCGGCGCGCGATTCGGTTTCCCAGCTCAAAGTCGTCAGAATGATAATTCGCCATGGCTTCCCAGCCGCCAATCTCCGACAGGTGTCTCTTTGTGGTCGCCATCGTCCAGCCGAAAGCGAATTGCATCTTGCCCTCGAGCCTTCGCGCCACCAGCGCGCCTGGAGCGGAGTCCAAATACATCCCCAGAGCTTCCAAATCTGCCGCGACGCTGCCAGCGGTAATGCATCGGTAAAAAGCGGTGACCACGCCAACCTGCGGATCGGCAAATGGCGGCGCAACTACCCCCAGGTAGTCAGGATCGACGCGCACATCGCTGTCGCTCATCACCACGAGTTCGTATTTCGCCTCTTGCACCAGCCGGTACAAGCTGTTCACTTTGCTGTTCGTTCCGATTCGCTCCGCACCCTTAATCAGCCGGATGGAACACCGCGGAAAATCAGCCTGCAATCTCTCGATCACGGGCACCGCAGGGTCATCCGGCTCGGCCACAGCAAAAATGATTTCGTATTCCGGGTAGTCCAGCCGGCAATAACTGGCAAAATTTTCGTAAGCTTCGCGGTCCACGCCACGCACAGGCTTGAGAATACTTACGGGCGGCGAATACGAAGATTTCAGGATAGGCAATTTCCGCAATTCACGGAAATAACTAACGACGCAGTGCAACGACAGAAGGTAATAAGCTAGCGGCGCGGCCGCTAGGACAAGCGCGATCCAATAGAGGGTATGCAATAACAGCATTCCAGTCGCCCCAAGTCCCTATCGCACGGCGAAAACCGATGCAATGGGAATCTGCCCGTCACGCAAAAATCTTGATTTACGGACTGCCTTTTCGGCTCAGATGCCACGCTGGTTCGATTGGTTGCTGCGGGCCAGACCTGGAGTCTCGCACCGGCGCCAATCCGTTCCCTAAACCCTATCACCACTTTCTAATTTCTTGATGAATATTTAATGGCGGCCCAGGTCCTTAACCCGCCGCAACCAGAGCAACCCCCGCGCAAACCAGCACGACTCCCGCCCACCGCGCGGCGCTCACCTGTTCGCCGAGGATGTATTTGGCGCCGAGCGTGCCGACAACGTAGCTAAGCGCCGATGCGGGAATCACGAGACTGATGGGCTCCCAGGAAAGTAAGATCAGCAGCGAATAAAATGACAGCGCCATCAGCGGCACGCCTGCCCAGAACCACCCGTTGCGCACTGCACGCCCCACGAACTGAAGTAACGCCAGCGGCCGCAACCGCGCCGGCTCACCGGTCGCCTTCATTCCGTGCGTAATGGCGATCTCACCTCCGGTGCTGCCAAGAATCAGAACCGCAAGTGCCAGAATGACGCGCATCAGGCCGCCGCCTCACTAGCCACCGCGGTGGTCCGTGGTTTCGTTTGTCCAACCAGAAGCACACCCAAGCAGATCAGGACAACACCAACCCAGCGCCGCGGCGAAACCGACTCATGCAAAAAAATGACCGCCAGCAGGGTCAGTAAAGCATATCCAAATGCACCCGCGGGCATTACGTAACTGTAGTCCGCCCAGCTGAGCACCGTCATGTAACTCAGCATGAAGCCCGTCAGAAAGAGAATCCCAACCCAGATCGTCCCGTTCGCCACCGTGAGCCGGAAAGCCTGAGCAAGTCCCGAAGCCGTCAGTTGAACCGCGCCGATCTGCGACATTCCGCGCTTCAGCATCAGGTCCCCGACATTGGCGCACACCACCATTGCCAAGACCATGACCAGGGTCTTGATTCGCAGTCTTCGCTCGCTTTGCATTTTACGAGGTTAGTCGTTTCCGGAAGCGGAAGACGTCCCTGGCACCGAAACCATGGGCTTGTCGTAATCGCCGCCCTTACGCGCCCACTTCAGGCGTTCCGCGCGCAGCGTTAGGAACTCCGTTGCTTCGTGGTACAGGCGCTTCCGTTCGTGACTGTCCCAGAGCGCTTCCTTCACGATGCGCCACACGACCCTGGGCCGGAAGTAATACTCATCATAGAAGCGGTTCACACCGGCCATCATTTCCACCTTCGACAGGTGCGGGTACTCGATGTGCGGCAATTGGTGACCGCCGGAATCCGCCAGTGCTTCGACTTTCAGGAAGCCTTGCTGGGCCATGGAGTCGTGCAATTCCGTTCCCGGCATGGCATGCGCCAGCGAAACCTGGATGGTTTCGCAATCCAATTCCTTCGCGTAGTCGATGGTCTTTTGAATCGTCTCTTTGGTCTCGCCGGGCAAGCCGATAATGAAGTCGCCGTGTACCTTGATTCCGACTTTGCGGCAGTTCTTCATGAAGTTGCGGCCCATCTCCACCGTTGCGCCCTTCTTGATGTTCTTGAGGATTTGCGCGTCGCCGGATTCGAAGCCCACGATAAAGAGCCGCGCCCCGCCGTCCGCCATCCCTTTTAGCGTTTCATAGTCGCTGTGCACGCGCGCCGTCGAAGACCACTGGAACTTCAGCGGCTTGAACTTGGCGCAAAGTTCCAGCACGCGGTCCTTGCGGATGTTGAAGGTGTCGTCGTCGAAGAAAATCTCTTTCATCTGCGGGAAGTGTTCGAGCGCCTGCTTCGCTTCCCGCGCCACGTTCTCCGTAGAACGCGTCCGCCAGGCATGTCCCGAAATCGTTTGCGGCCACATGCAGAACGTGCAAAGCGCCGGGCATCCGCGCGTGGTGTAGAAGGACACATAGGGGTGCAGCAGGAAGGGCACGTTGTAGCGTTCGATTTCCAGATCGCGCTTGTAGATGTCCGTGGCAAACGGCAGTGCGTCCAGCTCTTCCGTGTGCAGCTGCGGTCGTTCCGCATTGTGCACAATCTTTCCGTCCTTGCGGTAGCTGACACCTTGAATCTCGCTCAGCGGCTTCCCGTGCGCATATTCCACAACCGAGTAATCGAACTCCCCGCGCGTCACAAAATCGATGTCGGCACTGGCATTCAGCGTCGCGTCGGGCTTGATGTGCCCGTGTGGCCCGACGAATGCAATCTTCATGCCCGGGTTGGCTTCCTTGATTTTCCGGATGAGCTTGACGTCGCTCTCGAAACCGACCGTGGACGTGAAGAGGATCAGAAATTCGTAGTCTTTGCAGATCTGGATCGTCTGTTGCCAATTGACTTTGTGCGGAGATGCATCCAGCAGCCTGCTGCCAGGGATCATTCCAGCGGGGTACGTCAGCCAAACCGGGTACCAGTACGATTCAATCTCGCGCGTTGCGGGCCAACGCGAACTCGCACCGCCGTCGAAGTTTTCAAAACTGGGCGGATTCAACAGCAATGTCTTCATTACATCCGGCATTTTTCACCCTCAGCCTTGACTTTGCGAACTTGGCCGTTTCGAATCACTGGCATCTGCGTCTAGCTACGGAATGGAAGGCCCGCACGTACACCCGTACCTTGGCCCCCCATTCACTAGATACTAGTTTACCCGATTTCGTTGTATCCCCTCAAACCATTCCATCAGTGAGTGCTATCCTGCAGTGAAACGCTGAATACCGCATTGAATGGAGTTTACAGACTTTCGCTTGGAGTATCAGCGGCGAGCGCAAAGGATCTCGTCCGCGGATGAGGAGAGCAAGTTCCAAATGCGGTCTACCCAGTCGAAATGCTCCGGCTTCATGAGAACCGACCGCAGGCAAGTAATCGTTTCGCGATCGCGCCTGATCGCTCCCAGGTTCTTCTCCCAAAATTGAATCGGCAAATTCGCTACCGCCAGGTGCAAATCGCGCCTGGCGGCAGCTTCGAATATCCTGCGGCTTAAAACCGAAGCCTCGCTGACGCTCGCGGATTTCGGCGCAAATACGACAATGTCCAATTCCGGTGCGAAGACCGTCACAAACCGTGCATCCGCTCGCAACTTTTCGAAAAGCGACAGCGCTGCCTTCCTTCCGCGTTCCAACCCGCGCGCAAATTCGCCACCCTTTTCCAGCGGCAGCAATCTCTGCGTCGCCCACAAGGCCGCCGCGGCCGCCCCCGGACGGGAGCACTCCAGGCTGATCTCGCCTAAGTGCAGCTCGGCTGAGCTGAAATAAGTGTAGGGCGAATCGTGCTTGTACAATCGGCCGACTTCGGGGTCGCGAAAGAGCACGCAGCCGCACCCGTATGGTTGCAATCCATGCTTGTGCGGATCGATGACAATCGAGTCCGCTTCTCCGACCCGCGCAAGCGCTCGCCCTGCCTCTTCCCCAAGGTTCTCTGCCAGCACGAAATAGCCGCCATACGCGGCATCCGCGTGAACCCTGAATCTGTGCTTTGTACGCAACGCGAGAATCTCCGGCAGCGGATCCACCGAACCTGTTGCCGTCGTACCCATTGTCGCTACAACCGTCCCGACATCGCCGCGCTCCACCCGCTTCGCCAGTGCATCCAAGTCCATCCGCCCCTGCGCATCGCACGGCACGCTTTCGAATGGCAGTTGCAGAACACCGCTGATCCGCCCGTGCGTATAGTGGGCCTGCTCGCTGGCGAGAATTTTCTTCCCCGGTTGCAGTTGCCCCGCCACCCACAAGGCCTCGAGATTCGCCATCGTTCCGCCGCCGCACAAGTGGCCAAGAAATTTCTTCCAACCGTACATGCCGGCGATCTCTGCGACCGCTTCTTTTTCCAGCGCCGAAGTGGCTCGCCCGCCATCCAGCGCGTGATTGTTCGGATTGATCCACATCGCCAGCGCATACGCCAGCCGGGCCACCGCGTGCGGCGGCTTCAGCATCTGTCCCGCGTACAGCGGATGAAAATAGGGATAGTTGTCTTGCAGCCGTTCGGCCGTCGCCGCGAGGACTTCCGCAAGACGTGCCATCTCCGGCGATCGATCTTGAAAAGCAGGCAGCCTTGCGAATCCGCTGTCGAGCTTTCTCGCCACCTCTGAGAACACGCCCAGACTCTCCCGATCGAGCATCACCAGTCACCAGTCACGAATCACCAGTCACTTCTTCACTGCCACACCTTATCCAATTGCCCCGCCGTCTTCAGCAATTCCAGCTGTGCCTGCTGCTTCTGAAAGTTTGCATCCAGATAGAACATCCACTTTTCGTTCTCTTCCAGTCGGGCCTTCTCGACCTCCCGGAGATTCAACTTCCCTTCGCCGAACTGCGCTTGAAGCACCGCCACATTTTGTTGCGCGAGTTGCAATTCCAGCCGCGCGACCTCTTTCGCCGCATCCCTCTCGCGCACTCGCCGCGTTTTCTGTCTGACATCCGCGCTCAATTCATTTTTTTTGCTTGTCAGGTTGACCTTGGCCGCCTCCAGATTTACCCGCGCCAGCCCTATTGCTGCTTTTGTCTGCGCGCTGAAAATCGGCACGCGCATGTCGATCCCTGCGTTGAAATTGTTCCGTTGAAACGTCCGGAAAAACTGGGTGTAATTGTTGAACTGCGCCAGCACGCTGTAGATGCTGACCAGTTCCAGCGTCGGTAAGTTACCGCGCTTTTCACCCTTCAGCCGGAACTCTTTCGCTCGCACGTCAGACTCCGCAAGCTGCAATCCTGCATTGTGCGTCATCGCCATCGCCACGAGATTGTCCCCCGCCTGCTCGGCTTCCCCCGGCAGCTCTTCAGGCGTGACTTCGATGGCCTGCGCCTCTGAAAAGCCGAGCTGATATCTCAGGAAAACCTCCAGCTCATCCTCCCGGCCCTCAAGTTGCAAAATTCGCTGGATCACCTGCGCTTTGGTGAGCTGCGCTTTCGTCACATCCACCGGCAGTTCATATCCTTCTCCCTGCCGCTCCTGCGTCACTTGCAGAATCTTTTCCGCGCTCTCCTGCTCCTTGCGCAAGAGCTCAAGGGAATGCCGCACCTTCCCCAGTTCCAGATAGGCCATCGCCGTTCGCGTGATAACGCTGTTCTTTGTATCTTCGAGCGCAATCTTCTGTGCTTTGGACTGCTCCTGCGTCTCTTTCGCCTGGCCCCGCAGCGGTTCGTTGAAAACCTGCTCTGTGTACGTCACGTTGAAGATCGATGGCGCGCGTCCACCCGGCGTTTCCGGTATGCCGAGCGTATACCCCGCGCCGGAGCCCGCATAGAGATTCGGCATGAACTGTGCCTTCGTGACTTGCGCCGCGTGATCCGCCACGCTCGCTTGAATCTTGGCCACTTGAATCTCTTTGCTGTTCTGCAGCGCCAGCTCAATCGCGCGTTTTAGCGTCAGCGCCACCGGCGCTCCATCCTTCGACGCTTCCTGTGCCGCGGGCTGACTCGCTTTCGGCGCGGACGGCTCTTGCGCAACCGCGACGCCGCCGCACAACACCAGCAACGCAGTCATCCCCGCAACACGCCCCAGTAATTGCATTTTCAGACTCCTTCGCCGCCGCTCCATATTCACGGCCTAGCCTCAACAAGAAACTTTTAAAGTTTCGGTCAACGCATTTCCGGCATCTGCACCGAAATTCATGCTCCCGAAAAATAAAAAGGGCCGCCAATTGCCGCCCCTGAATTCACTCTCCATGCCTATTCCCTGTTCCGTATTCCTGTTCCCTTCCCTCATTCATATCTCAACGACTCGACCGGTTGCAGGCTGGCCGCCTGGTTCGCCGGCAGGTAACCGAAGAAAAGTCCCGTGGAGCACGACACCACAAACGCGATCACCACGCTGAGGCCCGAAACCGGAACGCGCAGACTTCCCGGCAGGAAAAACTGCGCGCCCACCGGTATGGCGATCCCGATCAATATCCCGATGACCGCGCCTCCTCCGCTGATCACGAACGACTCGATCAGGAACTGATACATGATCTCGCGCCGCGCCGCTCCAATCGCCTTGCGGATCCCGATCTCCCGCGTCCGTTCCGTCACCGTCACCAGCATGATGTTCATAATGCCGATTCCGCTGATCACCAGCGCAATGAACGCAATGATGATGAGCACGATGGTCAACGCCAGCGAGATATTCTTCGCCGCGCTCAGGATCGCCGTCAGCGTTTGCACTTTGCGCGTCCAGCAGCCGCACCACCTCCATGCCCGTGTAATATTTCATGAGCGAAAAGGGAAGTATTACGGAATTTTCCTGAATGTCCGAAAGGCCGAACGTTTCGACGCGCTCGCGAAATACGCCGATCACCGTGAATGTCAGCTCTCCCATGCGCATCGATCTGCCGATCGGATTCTCCTGCCCGAAAATCCGATCCGCCAGTTGCGTGGTGATCAAACAGACTTTGCTCCGCATCTCCATGTCCGCGGCATCGAAATACCGTCCCCTCAGAATGAGCAACCGGCGAATCACCTGGTAACCCTCCGTTACTCCGACCATGTGCACCGGACGCTCCACTCCGTCCACCACCACCGCCGTCTCCAATTCACGCGTTCCCGCCACTTCGATCACGTTTGGGATGGCTTTAACGGCTTCCAGGTCCTCCAGCGTCATTTCATAACTGAGCGGCTGCGGCTTATCCGGCCTCTGAACCAGCTCCACCCACACCAGGTTGGAACCGACACTTTCAATTTGTGAAAGCACGAATTTCTTGCTGGTCAGGGCCACCGTGACGACCAGAACGATGGAAGCGCTCCCGATAATCACGCCCAGCGATGTCAGGATCGCGCGCAGTTTATTCGCTCGCAGCGCGTCGATCGCCACCGATACCGTCTCTCGGATGTCCATCATCGCCCTTCGACCGGAATTTTCCCGCGGATATTTCCGGCAGCCGCTGCTGAAACTCTCAGCCCTTCTTGAGTCGCTTGAATGCTTCCTGCGCCATTTTATTCTTTGGATCCAATTTCAGCGCGTCCTCAAATTCCTTCGCTGCGTCTTCCCTCCGGCCCTGGTCTTCGAACAGGCGCCCGAGCCACGCGTGTGCCGCCGCCGGTCGCGGATATCCCGATCGCGTCGGCGCTATCTTCGCGTATTCCTTCAGAAATCGCTCGGCTTCCGCCGGATTTTCCTTTTTCAAAACCAGCGCCACGCCCCGGTAAAACATTCCCCGCGGATCGCCGGGCGCCGCGCGCTCTCCCATGTCCGCGACCGCCAGCAGCCGCTCTGGCTGGCTGCGTTTCACGCTGTAATCCCCGATGTCGTAGATCAGCTCCGCTGATTTTGGATTGCTTTCCAGCGCTTTCGCAAATTCCTCGTCTGTCACGGCGTAATCTTTCTTCTGCCGCCGGCAATTTCCTGCGGCGTAATGCCCTTCGGCGGCGTCCATCGCCGCCAATTGCTTGATTTGCGGCAACGCTTTCTCTTCGCCTCCTCCCACGATGCCCGGAGCGCTGCAATCGAATTCGATCAGCACCTGCCGCGCCGAAAAATTCTTCTCGTCGAGTTGTACGGCCGTCTCGAATTCCTTGCCCGTCTTCTTCGCGAGCGATATCGCCGAAAACCAGCTCGTATGGCTGGCCTTTTCTCCGTACGCTCTCCCCAGCCACTCGTGGTAGATGGAATTCTGCGGGTCGATGGCCACCGCCTTCTCCGCGCTCCTGATCGCCGGGTCATGCTCCTGCAGCTCCATATAGCTTTTCGCCAGCAGCAATTGCACGTCGCCATTTTGCGGCTCTTTGGCCGCGGCCGCCTGCAGCGCCAGGATGGCCTTCGCATAATCGCTGGCCTCGTAAGCGCGCCGCCCCGCGTCGAGACCCGCTTCCTGCCTCACATTTGCCGCCACAATCGCCGTGCTCGCGATGCAAAGGACCGCAAGCACCCACTTCATCCGCCTAGCCATTCCAGCGTTCCTGAAAATTGAAAACTTCGGTGATTATGACGGTGACTGTCATCCCATCGCGTAAATCGACGTCCCCGGGCAATGCCACCAGCTCCCCCTCTTGCAGCCCGCTCACAACTTCGTAGTTGACGGCGTCCGCTATGCCCACGTGAATCTCGCGTTTCTCCAGCGTGGATTTGCTTACGCTGAGCTGGTTCCTTTTCACTACAAACACGAACCGCCTTCCGCCCTCCGCGGCCACCGCGCCCCGCGGTACCGACAGCACTCCGATCCGTTCGCGCGAATTGATGCGCACGTTCACGTTGATATTCGGCAGAAGTTCCAGCTTGTCGTTATTCACCGCGCAGAGTAACTCACCTACGCTTCGTGTTCCATGTGGCACCACCTGCTTCGGGATGATCTCCGTCTTCCCCACCCACGTCTTGCTCGGCAACGCGTCCCAGGTAATCCTCACCGGCTCATTCGCTTCCAGCGCGCCCAGCTCCGGCTCATCGATGAACGCCCGCACGCGAACCTTGTGCAGGTCCGCCATTTCCGCCAGCAGATCCCCCAGTTTCACGTAATCCCCGGCTTTCACCGGCAACGAGTACAGCGTTCCATCCGCCGGCGCGGTGATTCGTCCTTGCCGCACCTTTTCATCCGGTCAAACTCCCGTTTCGCCGCTGCCAGCCGGGTCACTTCCGCTTGCGTTTTCGTCAGGGCCAGGTCGTTCGCCGCGAGCTCGTCCTGCGTCGCGGCTTGCTGCGCGATCAGCCGCTGCAGCGCTTCGTGACCCTTCTGCAGCCGGTCGCGCTCCGCTTGTGCTTTTGCCAGATCGCCCGCAACCCGGGCAGCATCGTCCGTTCTGCCGCCTGCCGTGGCTGCGCGCAGGTCGTCCTCTGCCCGCAGCAGCCTTCCCTTCGCCTCGGAGAGCTTCGCCGCCACATCCTTTACATCCAATTCCAGGATCACTTGCCCTTTCTTGACGCTCTGTCCCTCGCTCGCGCGCACCTTCTCCACAAACGTATCCAGTTGCGCTCGCATCACGTACGGCGAGATAGGCTCTACCTTTCCATTGCTGCTGATCGATGACACCAGGTTTTCCCGCATCGGCGTCACCGCCGAAATCTTCGGCACCGGCTTTCGCCCGCTCAACTCCACCAGCGCGTACGCCAGCACTCCCGCCAGCAGCAGGTAGAGCAAGATTCGGTTTCGCAGCCTGCGATCCATATTTTCCTATTCTGCGCGGTCCCGCACTTCGCGAGGCGCAGCTAAACATCCCTCCGGCGCAGTGTCTCTCTTACTTGTCCGTGGCTTGCTGGACGCCCGTCAAGAAGGCGTCAAGGCACTTCATTCTAACAAGAGCCGTGCAGCTTTCTCTAGATTCCTTGCAGGTGTTGTCAATCCCGCGCCCTGCTCTCTCTTCACTCATTCCCGGCATCGAGCAACTCTCTCTTTTAACGGATGCGTCTTTGCTCTTCCAAGGATGCCATCTACTCTCTATGGACGAAAGACCTCGTCGTGTTAGAATCCGCCCATGTCTGCTGAACACCTACCTCAGATGACGGTCGCTCCTCCTTTGGTGGGCTTGCACAAATCCGCGTCTCGCCCGATAGGTTTGATGCCAAGCAGTGCCCAATCTGTCACAAAGGCTGAACTCCCGTAGCCAACTTATACTTTCCGAAGCCGCCAGATCGGGCTGCAATTCGCTTTTTCTTCTTTTCCCTAATCCGTTTCCCTCCCCGTAACATTTCCGAGCTCTCCGCGTAGTACACTGTCAGCGCTCCGTGACCTGTCTTTCGAACTCCCAGCGAGGGGTCCCTCGATGATCGAAGCTCGCGGCCTGTCCAAGTGCTTCCACGACAAGAAGCGCGGTGAAATCCGTGC
>WNFG01020190.1_pt1 | contig 11256 bp, 10 predicted proteins | sample 5400431 | NCBI WGS metagenome assembly WNFG01 (sample SAMN13153346, study PRJNA577476) | soil metagenome | isolation source: 120 cm saprolite under Douglas fir tree site 2 hole 3 replicate 2 | place: USA:California | collected 2015-04-18
CGACCGCCGACGCGCAGATCTTCCCGGGCGGCACCGCATACCAAACCGATGCCGGGATGTGCGGCGATTATGATTCGGTCATTGGGATGCAAAAAGAGCCGGCGATCCGGCGCTTCGTCACCAAGATGCCCGGCGAACGCCCGCAAGTGGCCGAGGGCGAAGCGACCTTGTGCGGCATTCTGCTCGAGACCGACGACCAAAGCGGGCTCGCGCGAGCGGTTGAACCGGTGCGAATCGGCGGTCGTCTCGTCCCTCATCTGCCGTAGCGCTGAATTTCGCTCGCTCCCGCTCCGGCGGTTTTGCCGGCGGTGCTGCAACCGGCGCCGGCCGCGCCCCGAGATGCCCCAATCCTGCCATATTGGGTTGTTAGCCCCGGCACCCCACAAGCCTCCGGCCGTAATGCCGACGGGAAACGGCGCAGAAATCAATGGCTGGCCATTCGCAGTTCAAGAACATCATGTACCGGAAGGGCGCGCAGGACAAAAAGCGCGGCAAGATCTTTACCAAGATCATCCGGGAGCTCACTACCGCAGCCCGCTCGGGCCTGCCCGATCCGGCGGCCAACCCGCGCTTGCGAGCGGCTGTCGTTGCCGCCCGCCAAGCCAATATGCCGAGAGATACGGTCGAGCGAGCGATTCGCCGCGGCTCCGGCGGCGAGGCGGGCGAGGCCTATGAGGAAGTGCGCTACGAGGGCTACGGCCCCGGCCGCGTCGCCCTCATCATCGACGCGCTGACGGATAACCGCAACCGTACCGCGAGCGAGATCCGCGCCGCTTTCACCAAGGCGGGTGGAGTACTCGGCGAGACCAACAGCGTCAGCTTCATATTCGAGCGCGTCGGTGAGATCTCCTATCCGGCGGCGGCGGCAACTGCCGACGACATGTTCGAAGCCGTCATCGAGACCGGGGCGGAAAATGTCGAGAGCGATGCCGAGCAGCATGTCGTGACTTGCGCGCCCGAAGATTTCAACGCCGTGCGCGATGCCCTCGAGAGCCGATTCGGCCCGCCGGGCGCGGCGCGGCTCGTCTGGCGCCCAAAGACGACGGCGCCGATTGACGAGGAAACCGCGACGACCCTGTTCAAGCTGCTCGAGACGCTCGAGGACAGCGACGACGTGCAAAACGTCTACGCCAATTTCGAAGTGGCCGAGGACGTGATGGCGCGGCTTGGCGCTTGAACCCGGTCGCAGTTGGCACGGGACCCCAATGCGCGTTTTGGGGCTCGATCCCGGGCTGCGGCATACCGGTTGGGGAGTGATCGACGTCGCCGGCAACCGTCTCACCCATGTCGCCGATGGGGTCGTACATGCCGCCACCGACCAGCCGCTCGCGATGCGGCTGGTTTCACTGTTTCGGCAGATCACCGCCGTGCTCGAGCGCTTTCATCCGGACGAGGCTGCGGTCGAAGAGACCTTTGTCAACCGCAACCCGGCATCGACCTTGAAGCTTGGGGTCGCCCGCGGCGTCGTGCTGCTGGCGCCGGCCGAGCGCGGGCTGCCGGTGGCGGAATATTCCGCCAACCTCGTCAAAAAGGCGGTGGTAGGAGCGGGTCACGCCGAGAAATCGCAAGTGCAATTGATGGTGGGGCGGCTGCTGTCCGGCTGCGGTGGCAGTGAACCCGATGCCGCCGATGCGCTCGCCGTGGCGATCTGCCACGCGCAGCATGCCGCGGCCCGGCGGCTCCTGGGCGCGCGCCCATGATCGCCAAGCTGGCCGGCGTCGTCGAGCAGGTAGAGCCGGATGCGGCAGTCATCGACGTCAACGGTGTCGGTTACCTCGCCTTCTGCTCGACCCGAACGATCGGCCGCTTGCCTTCCCCCGGTTCCCCGGCGCGCCTGCTGATCGAGACGCACGTGCGCGAGGACCACATCCACCTATACGGGTTCATCGACGCCGCCGAACGCGATTGGTTTCGCCTGTTGACGACGGTGCAAGGCGTCGGAGCGCGACTGGCCCTGTCGATTCTCTCGGCCGTGGCGCCGGAGACGCTCGGGCTCGCGATCTTGGCTCAGGACAAGCCGGCCCTGGCGCAAGCCGAAGGGGTCGGACCGCGGCTCGCCGCCCGTATCGTCAATGAATTACGGGACAAGATCAGCAGCATCGCCGCTCCGGCGGCGGCGCCGTTGGCTGCGCTGCGCAATGAGCCGACAAACGGCGCGGGAGTCACCGCCGACGCGATCTCGGCGCTGGAGAACCTCGGCGTCGGTCGCACCGAGGCGCTGGGCGCAATCGCCGCGGCGGCCCGTCGCCTCGGGAGTGAGGCGAGTGCCGATGTGCTGATCAAAGCCGGCCTGGAGGAACTGGCGCGATGAACGACGTCGCCCCGCGTGTCGTCGCCCCCCAGCAAGCCGAGCAAGACGCACCCGAAGGCTCCGTGCGACCGGCCACCCTCGATGAATTCGTCGGTCAGCACCAGCTGCGCGACAACCTTCGCGTCTTCATCGAGGCGGCGAAGAGCCGGGGCGAAGCGCTCGATCACATCCTGCTCTTTGGTCCTCCCGGGCTCGGAAAAACGACGCTCGCGCAGATCGTCGCCCGCGAAATGGGCGTCGACTTCCATACCACCGCAGGCCCGGTAATCCAGCGCGCTGCCGATCTTGTCGCCATGCTCAGCAAGCTCGCACCCCGCGAGGTGCTATTCATCGACGAGATCCACCGATTGCCGCCGGCGGCCGAGGAGTACCTGTATCCGGCGATGGAGGACTACCAGATCGATCTGATTATCGGTCAGGGACCCGGAGCACGATCGATTCGCTATCGTCTCGCCCCCTTCACGCTGATCGGCGCAACAACGCGTTCGGGTCTGATCACACGGCCGCTGCGGGAGCGTTTCGGCATTCCGCTGCGCCTCGTGTTCTACGAACCGGCGGAGCTCGGGACGATCGTCACCCGTGCGGCGCGGGTGCTCGGCATCAAACTACGCCCCGACGGCGCCGCAGAGATCGCGCAGAGGTCACGGGGCACCCCGCGCGTCGCGATCCGCCTGCTGCGCCGCATCCGCGACTTCGCCGCAGTCAACGGCCTGTCGAGCGTTGACGCCCTCGCTGCCGACGCAGCGCTGCAGCGGCTCGACGTTGATGCGCGCGGCCTCGACGGCATGGACCGGCGCTACCTGCGCTGCATTGCTGAAAACTATGCGGGCGGCCCGGTCGGGCTCGAGACGATCGCGGCGGCGCTCGGTGACGAGCGCGACGTCGTCGAAGAGGTCATCGAGCCGTACCTGCTCCAGGAGGGCTTCGTACAGCGCACGCCGCGGGGCCGCACGCTGACCCAGTCCGCCTTTCGCCACCTCGATCTGCCGATGCCGGCGAGCCTGCCCGCTCAGCTCGATCTTCTCGCCCGGTTACCGTTTGAGACTGACGTCGAGGAGGCGCCATGACGCCAACCATCATCCAAAAGACGCCATAAAGGGTCGCCAAGAAATGCCGCCAAATCCTGTCGAAGCCCTGCCGCTGGTCGGCGCGGTTCCTCACGATCTTTCCATCATCGGACTGTTTTTGCAGTCCGATGCCGTCGTCAAAGTGGTCATGCTGATCCTTCTGGTCGCGTCGTTCTGGTCGTGGGCGGTCATCTTCGACAAGGTGATGCGGCTGCGCCGGCTGCGGTATTCCGCCTCGAGCTTCGAGGAGTCGTTCTGGTCGGGCGGCTCGCTCGATGATCTCTATGAGAGAGTCGGCCAGCGCCCGCCGGATCCGATGAGCGCGGTCTTTTCGGCGGCGATGCGGGAGTGGCGGCGCAGCGCCGCTAAGAACTTGCTCGGGACCCCGACGATGCGCGCGAGCCTGCAACAGCGCGTCGAGCGAGTGATGTCGGTGACCGTGGGCCGCGAGATGGAGCGGGTCGAGCGCTTTATGGCGTATCTGGCGACCGTCGGCTCGACGGCGCCCTTCGTCGGCCTGTTCGGCACCGTCTGGGGCATAATGGACAGCTTTCAGTCGATCGCCGCGACCAAGAACACGAGCCTTGCTGTCGTGGCGCCGGGCATCGCCGAATCGCTGTTCGCGACCGCACTCGGGCTAGTCGCCGCGATCCCTGCCGTCATCGCCTACAACAAGCTCGCCACCGATTTTGGGCGTTATGCCGGCCGGCTCGAGGCGTTCGCCTCCGAGTTCAGCGCAATCCTGTCGCGCCAACTCGACGAGAGGCCGTAAGCAATGGCGGCGCCGAGCCTGAGCAGCAACGGCGGTCGCCTGGCCGGGCGATACCGGCCGATGTCGGAAATCAACGTGACGCCGCTCGTGGATGTCATGCTGGTGCTGCTCGTCGTCTTCATGGTCGCTGCACCCCTCTTGACCGTCGGAGTGCCGGTCGATTTGCCGCAGACCCAGGCGCCGCCGATCACCGAACCGAAAGAACCCCTCGTCATTACGATCAACGCCGAGGGCCACATCTACATTCAGGACACCGACATCCCGTCCGAATCGCTGATCCCGCGACTAACGGCGATCACCGGCAGCAACCCTGACGCGCTCCTCTATGTCCGAGGCGACAAGGCAATCAACTACGGCCGCGTGCTCGAGGTGATGAGCCTCGTCAGCTCGGCCGGGTTCCGCAAGGTGTCGCTGATTTCAGAATCCCTTAAAGGACCCGCGGCCAAGCCAGCGGCGGCCGGCGCGACGCCCTCGGACCGACCGCGGACAGTCAAGCGCTGAACGGCGCCGCACGATTCACCCCGATGAGCGTGGCCACCGCCGCACCGGGATTGATCAAAAACCCTGCCGTTCGCCGCGAGAGGCCTGACGGAGGCGTCACCCCACGCGGCGTCGCGCTGTCGGTGGCCCTGCACCTCGTCCTCGGCACCCTTTTCATTCTCGGCTTGCCCAGGCTGTTCGCTCCGCCGATCCCGGAGGAGATGCCGGTGGTGGTCCAGCTAGTGACAATCGCCCCGGAATCCCGGGCGACGCGGCCCAATCCCAGCCCGCCGCGGCCGAATGCCAAGCCCGACCCACCCATAGCCGATGCCCCGGTAACAAAACCGGAGCCCGAACCGGCGGTCGCGGTGCCCGTGCCTCCGCCTGCTGCCGAGCTTCCTCCGTCGCCCGAGCCGCCAAGACCGCCGGAACCCAAGCCGGTGCCGCCGCCAGTGCTGAAGCCGCCCGAGCTCAAGCCCGAACCGCCGAAGCCGATCGAGAAGGCCGAGCCTCCGCCCAAGCCCAAAGAAAAGCCCGAGCCGCCGCAGCAAATGGCCAAGAGCGAGCCGAAGCCTGAGCAAAAAAAATACGATCCCGGGCAGTTCGAAGCCTTGCTGAAGAACCTCGCGGCACACCCAACTGCTCCCTCACCCGAAGCGCCGCCGCAGAAAGCTCGCGTGGCGTCGGCCAGGCCCTCCTCGCAACCCCGAGCCCCGCTCGGCGGTCAACTCACAGCCAGCGAGATGGACCTGATCCGGGAACAGATCGCCCGGTGCTGGAACGTGCCGGCGGGTGCGCGTGACGCCAAGGATCTCGTCGTCGAGGTAAGAGTCGCGGTCGAGCCGGATGGCAACGTTCGGCAGGCGACGATCGTCGATCAGGCGCGCCTCGCCAGCGACCCGTTCTTCCGCGCGGCGGCCGAGAGCGCCCGGCGCGCCTTTTTTCAGCCCAAGGGACATCTTATGAAAAGAAACCGTCTCATGCTTGCCGGTGCGCTGACTGCGGCGATTGCTATTCTGCTCCATTCGAGCGCGCCGGCGCGCGCCGAGCTGCGGATCGACATCACCAGCGGCAAGATCGAGCCGATGCCGATCGCCATCCCGGCCTTTGCGGGCGACGGCAACGACGAAAGCCAGGCGGGAAACGAGATCGCCGGCGTCGTTTCCGCCGATCTCGAGCGCTCGGGCTTGTTCCGCCCGGTCGATCCGCGCAGCTTCATCCAAAACGTCTCGGCGTCCGATCCCCAGCCGCGCTTTGGCGATTGGCGACAAATCAATGCGCAGGCGCTGGTGACGGGTACGGTCCGCACGCAGGGCGACGGAAGGCTGAGGGTCGAGTTTCGCCTGTGGGACGTCTTTGCCGAGCAGCAGCTGACCGGTTTCGGCTATACGACGACGCGGCAGAATTGGCGGCGAATTGCGCACATCATCGCCGACGAGATCTACAAACGCATCACCGGCGAGGAAGGGTATTTCGACACCCGCATCGTCTATGTCGCCGAGTCCGGACCGCTGGAGAAGCGGACCAAGCGCCTCGCCATCATCGATCAGGACGGCGCCAACAATCGGTTTCTGACCGACGGCCGCGCGCTGGTGCTGACCCCGCGATTCTCTCCGTCGGTCCAGGAAATCACTTATCTTTCCTATGCAAACGGCAACCCTCGCGTCTATCTCTACAATATCGATACCGGGCAGCAGGAGGTCGTTGGCGATTTCCCTGGGATGTCCTTCGCGCCTCGATTTTCACCGGATGGCAATAGGGTCGTCATGAGCCGCGCCGAGAACGGCGTCAGCAACCTGTTCTCCCTCGACCTGCGCACCCGTCATGCGACGCGCCTGACCAACAGCCAGGCGATCGACACGTCGCCCTGCTTTGCGCCCGACGGCAGCAAGATCGTCTTCAATTCCGATCGCGGTGGTTCCCAGCAGCTTTACGTCATGAGTGCGGATGGCGGCGACGCCAAGCGGATCAGCTTCGGCTCGGGCAAATACGGTACCCCCGTCTGGTCACCGCGCGGCGATCTGATTGCCTTTACTAAAATCGACGGCGGATCCTTCTTCATCGGGGTGATGCGCCCGGACGGATCGGGCGAAAGGCTGCTGACGCGCGATTTCCTCGTCGAAGGGCCGACCTGGGCGCCGAACGGCCGGGTGCTTATGTATTTCCGTCAGTCGCCATCGGATTCGCGCGGGCACGGCGGGTCTGCCCGCCTGTATTCGATCGACCTGACCGGTTCCAACCAACGCGAGGTTACGACCCCGCAGGACGCTTCCGATCCGGCCTGGTCTCCCTTGCTTCGCTGAATGGCGCGACGATATAGTCCGGCCCGCTTTGTTATGATTTCGCGGTCCGGGGCGGGGGGTCGCTGCGGGACCGACGGGAATCCCGCTGCTCACCGACCCGGCAACAACCAGTCTCGGATCGGTCGAGGGGGATTGACATGCATGCAAGAGTAATCGGTCTGCTGGGCGTCCTGCTGTTGCTTGCGGCCTGCAGCAGCACGCCGCCGGAGCAGCCGCCCCCGGGGCCGCCGGGGCCGCCGGGTGGTGCAGGCGTGGGCTCACGCAGCATTGTCCCGGGATCGCAGCAGGATCTCGAGGCGAGCGCAGGCGACCGCGTCTTCTTCGCCTTCGATCGATCCGACATTTCGCCCGAAGCGCGGCAGATCCTGACCCGGCAGGCCGATTGGCTGCGGCGCTACCCGAACGTCACTGTCACGATCGAAGGCCATTGCGACGAGCGGGGTACGCGCGAATACAATCTCGCGCTCGGTGAGCGCCGTGCCCAGGCGGTGAAGAACGTCCTCGTCGCATCGGGGATCTCAGCATCCCGGATGTCGACGATCAGCTATGGGAAGGAACGCCCGGCGGTGGTCGGTTCGAGCGACGAGTCTTATGCCCAGAACCGCCGTGCGGTCACCGTCGTCAATTGAGAATGTCGCGTCCGACCGCTGCCGGAAGCCCGAAAGGCGCCGGCAATGCGGTCGAGCCCGTGGGCGCTGGTCCCACCGCCGGGTCAGCACGACGCGCCCTTTTTTCGCCCTAAAAGGACCCTAATACGAACGTTCGACAATGTCCGCGCGACCGTTTTGGTGGTCGTGCAATGATGGTCGACGCTGCGAGAGCCCTGCCCCCCGGCTTTCGGGCGGATTTCAAGAGGCTTTCGGATGCTCAGGCGCTCGACCCTGTCGCATGCCCGTCCAACCCGCCTGCTGTTGGTACTCCTCGCTGTGGCCTTACCGTTCCACTCGGTGCGTTCTCAGGATCGGGCGATGCAGGATCGTCTCGAGCGGCTGGAAAAAGATCTCAGCATGTTGCAGCGGCAGGTCTATCGCGGTGGCGGCAGCTTCGCCGTTGCTGCGGGTTCCAGCGCGGCGGTCGATACCGAACTTCGCCTCGACCGGCTCGAGGCAGAAATGCGTGATCTGACGGGGCGGGTCGAGAACACAGCGAACGGGGTCGAGCAGTTACGGCGACGCCTGGAGCAGATCAACAGCGACATCGAAGTGCGGTTTCAAGGGCAAGGGCAGTCGGCGACTGTATCGCCGCGCTCGGCGGGCGCCTCGCCGGTCGCCAGCGCAGCTGCCGGAACGCTCCCGCCTCGGGGTGCTGCGCCGACGGCGAGCCTGACGGCCTCGACGCCGCCGGGTGCCTCCTTGCCGCCGGGGACGCTAGTCTCTCCGCCACCCTATACCCCAACCGGCCCCGGCACGTTGACCCCTCCCGGGAGCCCTCCGAAACCGGCGCAATCGGCCCTGGAGCCAGCGGGTACAGGCGCCGGCAGCAGCCTCCGCCAGCCCTCCTCCGGAATATTGCCGCCGGGCTCTGCGCTGGACCAGTATAACTTCGCGCTTGGCCTGATAAAGCAGGCGAACTATCCGGCTGCCGAAGAAGCATTGAGGAGTTTCGTTCAACAACACCCGAACGATGCGCTGGCTGGTAACGCCCAATACTGGATCGGCGAAACCTATTACCAACGCGAAAAATATGCCGACGCGGCCGTAGCCTTTGCTGAGGGCTACAAGCGTTATCCGAAAGGGCCGAAGGCAGCCGATGATCTCCTGAAGCTCGGCATGTCGCTCTCCCGGGCGAACCAGAAACAGAACGCCTGCATAACGCTCGCACAGCTCGATCGCGATTTCCCGAACCCGGGGAACACGATCAAGGAACGAGTAAAGGACGAGAAAAAGAAGCTTGGTTGCTGACACAGACATCACCACCAGAGCCGCTCACCGCAGGCGAGTTCGCCTCGGCACTCGCCTCGCTCGCCCGCTTTGAGGCCCGCCCCTTTCTCGCTGTCGCCGTTTCCGGCGGGCCAGATAGCCTTGCCCTTACCATCCTGGCCGATCGTTGGGCGCGCGAGCGCGGTGGGAATATTTGCGCGGTGACGGTGGATCATCGGCTGCGGCCGGAAAGCGGCGCCGAGATCCACCGGCTCCACGGCTGGCTTTCGGCGCGGGCGATCCGCCACGAGATCCTCGCCTGGTCGGAAGACAAGCCGATCAGCGGAATACAGGAGGCTGCGCGCGCCGCACGCTACTCTTTGCTCGCCGAATGGTGTCGCGAGCATGGCTGCCCGCATCTACTGACCGCCCATCATCGCGAAGATCAGGTGGAGACCTTCCTGATCCGTCGCCGCGCCAGCAGTGGGCGGGACGGCCTCGCCGCGATTTCGGCCATCCGCGAGTTCGCCGATTGCCGGCTTCTGCGGCCGTTGCTCGGCGTCCCCAAGGCCCGGCTCAGCGCATTGCTCGAGGCTGAGCGGCAGCCTCTCATCACCGATCCGAGCAACCGCAACCCCGCCTTCGAGCGGTCGCGCCTGCGCAGCGCGGGCTCGGTTCCTGCCGGCGCCGATTTCGCGGCATTGCACGATGAGATCCGCACCCTCGGCGGCGAACGAGTGACCCAGGAGCGCCGACGGGATGCCCTTCTCGCGCGGGCGGTGTCGCTGCACCCTGCCGGGTTTGCCGTGATTGATCCAGGTCTTCTTCTCACGTCACCGCACGAGATCGCGGAACGGGCCCTCGCTGCGGTTGTCGCCACCATCGGAAGCCGCACCTATCCCGCGCGGCGGCAGCGGGTGGCGAGGCTGCGCGAGGTCCTCGCCGGGGGCCGTGGGCATACGCTCGGCGGCTGCCGTTTTGTCATTTGGCGGGCGCGCATTCTGGTATTGCGCGAGCTTGCGGGTGCCGCGGCGCCGGTTCAGCTGACCCCAGGGGCGAGCCTCCTATGGGATGGCCGCTTCAAGGTGGCACTACCGGTCACCGCGGGCCGGCCTGTCATCATCGGCCATCTCGGCCGAGCAGGAGTAGCCGAGTTCGGTCGGCTTGCACTCTCCTCGCCGCGCCGCAGCCTACCCCGGCTGCTCTATCCAATCCTGCCGGCTGCCTGGGACGAAGACGGCATCGTGGCCGTTCCGCAATTGGGATACCTGCGCCGAGGAGCCGTGGCGCCACCGCAATTCGGCTTCCGGCCGATCAATCCGGCAACGCGGGCAGGCTTTACAGTTGTTTAAGTCCGGCGGCATCTTATGTCTGAGACGAGCAAAAATGATCGCGGGCCAGCCCTAGGAGGGGTAGGGTTCGTCTCGGCAAGCGATGCCCAGTCTGGCATGGAAAGGCCCTTACCGTGAACAACTTTGGCAAGAATCTCGCCCTGTGGATCGTGATAGGGCTGCTTCTCGTCGCACTCTTCAACCTGTTCCAGACCTCTTCCAGCCGGGGACCACAATCGACCCTCGCGTTTTCCGATTTTCTGAACGACGTCAATCGCGGCCAGGTCGCTGATGTCACGATTCAGGGCAACAACATCAGCGGTCATTTCACCGACAGCCGGGCGTTTGCGACCTATACCCCGAACGACCCCAATCTTGTCTCCCGGCTGACCGAAAAGAACGTGCGCATCACTGCAGCACCGGTCGACGAAAACGTGCCCTCTCTGTTCGGCGTGCTGATCTCCTGGTTTCCGATGCTGCTGCTGATCGGCGTGTGGATATTTTTCATGCGTCAGATGCAGGGCGGCGGCGGGCGGGCCATGGGCTTCGGCAAGAGCCGGGCGCGCCTTTTGACCGAGAAGGTCGGGCGGATCACCTTCGAGGATGTCGCCGGGATCGACGAGGCCAAGCAGGAACTCGAGGAGATCGTCGAATACCTCAAGGACCCACAGAAATTTCAACGGCTCGGCGGCAAGATCCCCAAGGGAGTGCTGCTCGTGGGGCCTCCCGGCACGGGCAAGACCCTGCTCGCCCGCGCGATTGCCGGCGAGGCGAACGTGCCGTTCTTCACGATCTCCGGCTCGGACTTTGTCGAGATGTTCGTCGGCGTCGGCGCGAGCCGTGTACGCGACATGTTCGAGCAGGGCAAGAAGAATGCGCCCTGCATCATCTTTATCGACGAGATCGACGCAGTGGGCCGTCATCGCGGCGCCGGTCTCGGCGGCGGCAATGACGAGCGCGAGCAGACCCTCAACCAGCTGCTCGTCGAGATGGACGGGTTCGAGGCCAATGAGGGTGTGATTCTGATTGCCGCGACCAACCGTCCCGACGTGCTCGATCCGGCGCTGTTGCGTCCCGGCCGTTTCGATCGCCAGGTGGTCGTGCCGAATCCCGACGTGGTTGGCCGCGAGAAG
>WNFG01004901.1_pt1 | contig 11255 bp, 8 predicted proteins | sample 5400431 | NCBI WGS metagenome assembly WNFG01 (sample SAMN13153346, study PRJNA577476) | soil metagenome | isolation source: 120 cm saprolite under Douglas fir tree site 2 hole 3 replicate 2 | place: USA:California | collected 2015-04-18
CGCGCTTAAGCTCAACCCGGGCAATGCCGAAGCACGCCAGTTGCTCGAGCAGCTGGAAGCGCGCACCGGTGCTGGAGAGCCGCGATGAACCTCCGGATGCGCTCCACACACCGGCTGGGGATTGCGGCGGCCTTGTTGGCTGCGCTCCCGGCAATTGCTCTTCCCGGCCAGACGCCGGGCCAGACCGCAAGCACGGGCGGTGCGGCGGCGCGCGTCATTGAGCTGCGCATTGGCGACGAAATCGAGCCAATCATGGCCGAGTACATCAACGGCGGCATTGACGAGGCCGCCCGGTCGAAGGCCAGCCTCCTCCTGATCACGATGGACACGCCAGGCGGGTTGGGGACCTCGATGCGCGAGATTATCCAGCACATCATCGACTCGCCCGTGCCGGTGGCGGTGTACGTGGCGCCAGCGGGATCGCGGGGCGCCTCGGCGGGGTTTTTCATTTTGCTGGCCGCCGATGTCGCCGCCATGGCTCCGGGCACGCATACTGGCGCCGCGTCACCGCTGCTGGCCATCGGCGGCATGCCGCTGAATGTGGATGAATCGTTGCGGCGGAAAATCCTCAACGACGCCACGGCCTACCTGCGGAGTTTCGCCGGCAAGCGTGGCCGCAATGTCTCGCTCGCTGAATCCGCTGTTACTGAGGGCAAGGCGTTCACGGAAAAAGAGGCGCTCGACGGCAAGTTGGTGGACCTGATTGCCAAGTCGCCGGAGGAATTGCTCGCGCAACTCGACGGCCGCAGCATCAATCGATTTGACGGCGGCGCCGTCAGGCTCGAACTGCGCAACGCACAGCGCACAGCTCTGGAGATGTCGGCGAGGCAGAAGTTTCTTTCGCGGATTGTCCACCCGGACGTGTTTTTCATCCTTCTGATTGTGGGGGTGCTGGGACTCTACGCCGAGTTCACCCACCCGGGCATGGTGGCGCCCGGGGTGATCGGCGGGATTTCGCTGCTGCTGGCGCTCTATGCCATGCACATCCTTCCGGTCAACTTCGCCGGCCTGCTGTTGATCGTGCTGGCACTCGCGCTGTTCATCCTGGAGGCCAAGTTCACCAGCCACGGCGTGCTGGGGATCGGGGGGGTCGTGGCGATGCTATTGGGCGCGCTGATGCTGATCCGCTCGCCTCTGACTGCAGCGGGCGTCAGCCTGGGCGTGGCGCTGGGCGTAACACTGCCGTTTGCGGTCCTCACCATCGTGCTGATGCGGCTGGTACTGCGCTCGCGAGGCTGGAGGCAGGCCACCGGCGTCGAGCAATTGGTGGGCGCGCAGGGCGAAGTCACCGAGGCGTTCGAGGGGGCTGGCCCCGACGGCGCCGGCCGGGGGATGGTGTTGGTTCACGGTGAGCTCTGGCGCGCCATCGCCCGCGAAAGCATCGGCAAAGGCGTTCGAGTGCGCGTGGTCCGGGTGGACGGCCTGACGTTGCACGTGGAGCCGGCGGAGCGCAGGCCCGGGTCGGCGGCCTAGACGTTTCTTGGGGGGTCATCTCAGATCAGGGTTTGCCCGCGCTCGCCCTGAAGGAGGCAGCGATGGAATTTGCGCAGTTCGGTTTTACGGGTTGGCTGGTGGGGTTGCTGGTGGTCTTGATCTGGTTCTGGAATTCGCTTTACGTGATCAAAGAATGGGAACGAGGTGTGGTGCTTCGCTTGGGCCGGATGAAGCCGGACGCCAAAGGCGCCGGGCTGCGTCTGGTATTTTGGCCCATTGAAACGCTCTACCGCATCCCGCTCCGCATCGAGACGCTCGACGTGCCGCCACAGGACACCATCACCCGCGACAACGTCTCGGTGAAGGTCAACGCGGTCTGCTATTTCCGCGTCGTGGACGCCAACCTGGCGCTCTCCCAGGTGCAGAACTACCTCTACGCCACCTCGCAGCTCGCTCAGACCACGCTGCGCAGCGTCGTTGGCCAGTTCGAGCTCGACGAGATCCTCTCGGCGCGCGAAAAGGTAAACGCGAAGTTGCAATTAATCATTGACCAGGATACGGAGCCCTGGGGTATCAAGGTAACGAAAGTGGAAGTCAAACAGGTCGATATTCCGGAGACGATGCAACGCGCCATCGCTCGCCAGGCCGAAGCCGAGCGCGAGCGCCGCGCGAAGATCATCCACGCGGACGGCGAGGCCCAGGCCTCGGCGAAGCTGGCCGAAGCGGCTGGCGTGCTCGCCACCCAGCCTGCCGCCATTCAGCTCCGGTATTTGCAAACCCTGACGGAAATCGGGGTGGAGAAAAACACCACGATTGTCTTTCCATTGCCGGTGGACATTATCAACGCCTGGGTGAAGGCGTTGGGAACAGCGAAGTGACCGATGGGGATCATGGGTAAGAAGGGCGGGAGTGACGTGGTATTGGAGAGCCGCCATGTGGTTGGCGTATTCCTGCTGATGGTTGTGATCTCCGGCATCGTGTTCACGCTCGGCTACGTGATGGGCCGGAGCCAGTACGATGCGAAGGTGGGGACGTCTCACGCCAGCAACAAGGATTCGCCGGCGCCCGTCGTCCCGGCGGCCGCTCCGGCGAAACCGGACGCGGTCATAGCCAAGACACAACCCGCGGCCCCGGGCGCTCCGCCGCCATCGGACTGGGACTTCTCTCGCCCGGCGGAGACGAAAAAGTCCGCGGAGGGACAGAGAGCGGGGAAGAGCGCCAGCGGTTCAGCTAAGTCCACTGCTGCGACTCCGCCTGCCACCAAACCCGCTGCCGCAAAAGGCGGCAGGCCGCTCAATGCGCCTCTGATCCCGCGGGGCGCCATCCTCCTCCAAGTGGCCGCGCTCACCAAAGAGGGCGACGCGCTCGCACTGGCCGAAGCCCTGCAGCAGAAGAAGTTTCCTGCTTTTGTCCTGACCCCCGGCGCCGACCATTACTACCGGGTGCAGGTGGGCCCCTACGCGGACGTGCAGTCGGCCAATCTGGTCAAACGCGGGCTCGAGAACGAGGGATTCAAGGCCATCGTCAAGCGCTGATGGCTCAGCTCTCTGTTCTGCGTCACCTCGTGAGCAATGCCCTTTCGGGCTTCCTTCTCTCCGCCGGATTCTGGACTGGGTATGGCGACTTTGGCGCTGGTTTGTGTTGGCTGGGTTTGGTCCTCTTGATCGTGTCCTCTCTCGGTGCGCGGCCGCGAGTGGCGGCGCTCGGCGGGATTCTCAGCGGCGCCGTCTTCTATGCGATTACGCTGCGATGGATTTACACCGTGATGCGTGTGCACGGCGGGTTACCCGCTGTGTCCGCGGCAGGCGTGCTGGCCTTGATTGTCGCGGCGGGCTCGCTTTTCTTCGCAGCCTTCAGGCTGGGCGTCGCCTGGATCGCCCGCCCAAGTGTCGCGAGGGCGTGCCTCGCCGCGCCGCTTCTATGGGTGGCTCTCGAATTCCTCCGGACCCATCTGCCTGCCATTGCATTCCCCTGGGCCCTGCTCGGGTATGCGACGGGGGGAAGTCTGACCCTTCTACAGCTCACATCGATGACGGGAATCTATGGCTTGTCGTTCTTGATCACCGCGTATTGCGCTTTTCTGGCCTGGTCAATGAATCGCTCAAGGCAACAACGTATCGGCGGAAAACCCGCTCTTGCGCCCGCATTTCTGCTCTTGATCGTTACCCCCCTGCTCCCTGCCACAGCGCGCATCGGCGACGGATTCGTCCCGCACGAGCAGGGGCAGCACTCGGTGCATCTGGTGCAGACCAATTTTCCGCAGTCGCCGAGCTATCCAGTGGATTGGATGGAGCGCCACGCCACGGACCTGGGCGAGCTCGACGCGCTGAGCATCGGGGCCACAGCACAGAAACCCGGGCTGATCGTCTGGCCCGAAGTGCCGGCGCCATTTTCCCTGCAGGATGCGCGGTTCGCGGCGCGCGCCGAGCGCATCGCCCGAGCTTCCCGCAACGGGTTTCTGGTGGGTGTGGTGGATTGGAAACCCGGCGCTCACGGCGGCCATGCGCCATATAACAGCGCGGCGCTGCTCGACCCTGCCGGCCGACGCGTTTTCCTCTATGATAAAATTCATCTAGTACCCTTCGGCGAGTACGTGCCCCTGCGCCGCTGGCTGACATTTGCGGCGAAGCTGACAGTCGAGGTCGGAGAATTTCAGACGGGCTCCGAACCTAAAGTTGGACAACTGCCGGGCACGAACGAGCGCTTCGGTGTTTTTATCTGTTTTGAGGCGGTTTTTCCGAACGAGGTCCGGCAGTTCACCGCCAATGGCGCGAATGTGCTCGTCAACATTTCAAATGACGGCTGGTTCGGCCGGTCCGCGGCACCGGAGCAGCACCTGATGATGGCGCGGGTGCGGGCGGTCGAGAACCGCCGGTGGCTGCTGCGCGCCACCAACAATGGTTATACGGTTGTCGTGGACCCGTACGGCCGGTACACGGCGCGGATGGAGCCGGACAAGCGTGGGGTGCTCAGCGCCGACTACGGCTTTCGCAACGACCTGACGCTCTATACGCGCTGGGGCGATTGGCTGGCGTGGCTTTGCGTCGCGGGGACGGCAGGGATGCTGATCGGAGGCGCAGTAATCGGTCGAAACTCGACAGTTCAAAGTCAAAAGTGAAAAGTCGAAAGCTGGAAACTAAGAACTTTCGACACTAAACTGGGGACTGTAAACTTGGGAGCCAATCAAGGAGAGTTTCGTTCTAAAGGATTCGATCGCCATGATTCTTGAAGACCTCGAACAACGGTACGACGAGCTCCACAAGCGCATCGAACTTGTGCGGAGTTATCTTTGACGTCCGGCAAAACCGCGAACGCCTCGCCGCGCTGGAACAAAAATCCGCCCAACCCGGTTTTTGGCAAGACGCCGAACAGGCGCAGAGGATTCTTCAGCAGCGAAAAGAGGCCGAAGGACGCGTTGCCGCCGATGAAAAACTCTCCCGGTGGACGAGCGACCTGGAGACCTATTTCCACCTTGCCCACGAGGAGACCGACGTCGCCCAGCGCCAGGGGGTGCTTGAGGAGATCGGCCGCGAGCTCGACACCGCCGACACTTTTGTCGCCGAGCTGGAGACCGCCACGTTGCTGGCCGGGGAGAACGACCGACTCAACGCCATCGTGACCGTCAAGCCCGGCGCCGGCGGAATCGAATCGCAGGACTGGGCCGAAATGCTGGTGCGGATGTACCTGCGGTGGGCCGAGCGCAAAGGCTTTCGCGCCTCGGTGATCGATTCGGTGCCGGGGGAAGAGGCCGGGCTGAAGTCCGCGACGCTGCTGGTCGAAGGCGAAAACGCTTACGGGCTGCTGGCCACCGAGAGCGGCGTACATCGGCTGATCCGCATCTCGCCGTTCGACCAGCAGGCCCGCCGTCACACCTCGTTTGCGTCGGTCTTCGTGATCCCGGAGATCGACGACCGCATCGAGATCGTCATCAAGCCCGAAGACCTCCGCATCGACACGTTTCGCGCCGGCGGCCACGGCGGGCAAAATGTCAACAAGATCGAATCGGCGGTGCGCATCACTCATCTGCCCAGCGGCCTCGTCGTGCAGTGCCAGAACGAGCGGAGCCAGCACAAGAACCGCGAACTGGCCATGAAGGTGCTGCGCTCGCGCCTCTATGAGCAAGAACTGGAAAAGCGGCAGGAGGAGACCCGCAAGCTCGATGAAACCAAGCGCGACATCAGCTTCGGCAGTCAGATTCGCACCTACACCATCCAGCCGTACCAGTTGGTGAAGGACCACCGCACCAAGTTCGAGGTCGGTGACGTCAACCGCGTGCTCGATGGCGATCTCGACCCATTCATCCGCGCCTTCCTGCTCTTGCGGCGCACTGGCTCAGTCCCTTCGGGCGCGCAGCGATAGGGTCCACTCCGCCACCCCGCGGAGTTCCGTGCTGGATCTCAAGAATCGTAACAGCTCTGATCCGGCAGGAGAATCTTCCGCGCTCTCCTCAGTTCTGGCTCGCAGCCAAGGGAGGTTAGACGAGGGCAAGTCCTGAGGACTAGATGCGAAAAGCTTTTATCCGGATGGAGCCGAATGGCGGGAGGCTGGATGCGTCTCAAAGCTCCAAATCCCCGTTCAGCCATCGTCTAACGCGTTCCAATTCAATGCGTTGACAGAGGAGAGGGCCTATGTTAGCGTCACTGTCTTGCACTTCTGCCAGGCGCTGAAGGTTGGGCCCATGAATTGCTTCCCGCTTCTGCGGAGGGGATTGTCTTGACTCGCCAAAAACGGAGCTTCTTATTCACCTCGGAGTCTGTGACTGAGGGGCACCCCGACAAAATCGCTGACCAGATTTCCGATGCCGTACTGGATGCCGTCCTGAAGGACGACCCCAACGGACGTGTGGCCTGCGAAACGCTGGTCACCACCGGCCTCACTGTTGTGGCCGGCGAGATTACCACCAAAGCGCACATTGATTATTCCGACCTGGCGCGCGGCGTGATCCGCGATGTCGGCTACATCCGCGCCAAGTATGGCTTCGACGCCGAAACCTGCGGTGTCATCTCCGCTCTGAAGCGCCAATCACCCGATATCGCCCTGGGCGTCGATACCGGCGGCGCCGGCGACCAGGGCCTGATGTTCGGTTTCGCCTGCGACGAGACCGAAGAGTTGATGCCTCTGCCCATCCAACTCGCTCATGCGCTCACCCGCCGGCTGGCGGAGGTGCGCAAGGCGGGCGTGGTGGACTTCCTGCGGCCCGACGGCAAATCGCAGGTCACCGTGGAATATGTGGAAGGCCGTCCGGCGCGCGTGGATTGCATCGTCGTTTCCACGCAGCACAGCGAATCTGTCTCCAATCGCGACCTGCACGACGCCGTGCTCCACGAAGTAATCAAGCACGTCATCCCCGCGGAAATGATCGACCAGCGCAGCAAGTTCCACATTAACCCAACCGGCCGCTTCGTCGTCGGCGGGCCGATGGGCGACGCCGGGCTCACCGGCCGCAAGATCATCGTGGACACCTACGGCGGTTACAGCCGGCATGGCGGCGGCGCGCTTTCCGGTAAAGACCCGACCAAGGTGGATCGCTCGGCCTGCTACATGGCCCGTTACGTGGCTAAGAACCTGGTGGCGGCCGGCGTGGCCAGCAAAGTTGAAGTGCAGATCGCCTATGCCATCGGCGTGGCCGAGCCGGTTTCGGTCATGGCCGAAACCTTCGGCACCGGCGCCATTCCCGACGACCAGATCACGGACCTAGTCCGCAGTGTCTTCCCGCTCACGCCGCGAGGGATCATGGAAGCCCTCAACCTCCGCCGGCCCATCTACCGGCAAACGGCCACCTATGGCCACTTCGGCCGCTCCGAGCCCGGTTTCACCTGGGAGCGCACCGACAAAGCCGAGATCATCCGTAAGGAGGCGGGCCTGCCCGCCTCGGCGGGCGCCGAGGTGGCTGCTCGCCGCTGAAAAGTACGGTAGAATCTTTCCGGGAGCTCTCGCGTGGCTATAGCGCACAGATTGACTGGCGACGTGAAGGATCTTGCCCTGGCCGAACGCGGCAAGCGCAAGATCGAGTGGGCCAACCAGCAGATGCCGGTCCTGCAGTTGATCCGCAAGCAGTTCATTAAAGAGCAGCCGCTCAAGGACGTGCGCATCGCCGCCTGCCTGCACGTGACCAGCGAGACCGCCAACCTCGCCATCACCCTGCGCGACGGCGGCGCCGACGTTGTCTTGTGCGCCTCGAACCCGCTCTCGACCCAGGACGAAGTGGCCGCCTGCCTGGTGAAGGACTACAACATCCCCACCTTCGCCATCAAGGGCGAGGACAATGCAACTTACTACGCACACTTGAGCGCCGCGCTCGACCATAAGCCCCAGATCACGATGGACGACGGCGCGGACCTGGTGACCATGCTGCTCACCAAGCGGACCGAACTGATTCCGGACGTCATTGCCGGCACCGAGGAGACCACCACAGGCGTCATCCGACTGCGGGCTATGGCCAAGGATGGCACCCTCAAGTACCCCATCATCGCCGTCAACGACGCGATGACCAAGCACATGTTCGACAACCGTTATGGTACCGGCCAGTCCACCATTGACGGCATCCTGCGCGCCACCAATCTACTGCTCGCTGGGTTGAAATTTGTGATCGCCGGCTACGGCTGGTGCGGCCGTGGCGTGGCTATGCGCGCCAAGGGTCTGGGCGCCGACGTGATCGTCACGGAGGTCAGCCCGGTGCGGGCGCTCGAGGCGGTGATGGACGGCTTCCGCGTGATGGCCATGTCCGAAGCGGCCAAGGTCGGCGACATCTTCGTCACCGTAACCGGCAACAAGAGCGTGCTCACCGCCGAGCACTTCGAGAAGATGAAGGATGGCGCCGTACTGTGCAACTCGGGTCACTTCAACGTCGAAATTGACATCCCGGTGCTTGAGAAAATGTCCAGCGCGAAGCGCCCGGCGCGCCCGCTGGTGGACGAATACGTCATGCGCGACGGCCGCAAGCTCTACCTTCTCGGCGAGGGCCGGCTGGTCAACCTGGCCACCGCCGAAGGCCACCCTGCTGCGGTGATGGACATGAGCTTCGCCAACCAGGCGCTCTCGGTCGAATACGCGCTCAAGAATGCCTCGCAGTTGGAGCCGCAGGTCTATGCAGTGCCCGAGCCGATTGACCGGCAAATTGCCAGGCTGAAGCTGGAGTCCATGGGCATCCAAGTGGACAGGCTCTCCCCCGAGCAGGAACAGTACCTCGCTTCCTGGTCCGAGGGTACCTGAGCGAATCTCGAGATTCGAAGCTCGAAACACGAGTCTCGAATTTCGCTTTTCGATTCTGGTGTTTTCCCGTATTTTCCCTTCATGCAGGACTGGACCAACTGGGCGCTTGATACGGCACGAGTGCGCGGGGCCAGCTACGCCGACGCTCGCGTGATGGACCTCCGCCAGCGGGATCTTTCCACGAAGAACGGCGAGGTCGGCACACTCGCGGAAGCCGAGTCGCTTGGTATCGGCGTGCGCGTCATCGCCGAGGGCGCCTGGGGCTTTGCCTCCACCGACCGGCTGACCCGGGAAGGCGTGCAGGCATGCGCCGCCCAGGCCGTTGCCATTGCCCGGGCTTCGGCGCTCGCCAAGCGCCACGACGTAGTGCTGGCGCCCGAACAAGCCTACGTGGATACCTGGCAGAACCCCTACATCAAGGATCCCTTCCGCATCCCGCTCGAGCGGCAGATCGATCTGCTGCTCGCCGCTGACGCGGAGATGCGCCGGGTCACCGGCGTTACGCTCACGGAAACCTCCATGCAGTTCCGCCGTATTGAGCAACTGTTTGCCTCGAGCATCGGCTCGCTCATCCACCAGGTGAAGATGCAGTCCGGCTGCGGGATCGCAGCCACCAGCTTTGCCGCAAATGAGATCCAGAAGCGCACCTACCCGAACAGCTTCGGCGGGCAACACATGCTTCAGGGGTACGAGCTGGTTGAAGCGCTCGATCTGGTGGGCCATGCGCAGCGCGTCGGCGAAGAAGCGGTCGCGCTACACAAGGCGGCGCAGTGTCCCGAGGGCGTGCGCACGATTCTGCTCGATGGCGGGCAGCTCGGCCTCCAGGTGCATGAATCCGTCGGCCACCCCATCGAGCTCGACCGCGTCCTCGGTATGGAGGCGAACTTCGCCGGAATGAGTTTCCTGACGCTCGATAAGTTGAGCACGCTGCGGTACGGTTCCGATATCGTCAACGTCGTGGCTGATGCGCGCCTGGCGCACGGCCCGGGCCTGGGCACTTTCGGCTACGACGATGAAGGCGTGCCCGCGCAGTGCACCGACATCATCAAGGAGGGTCTGTTCACGGGCTACCTCAGCAACCGTGAAACCGCCGCGGCGATCGGCGAGTCACGCTCAAACGGCACCATGCGCACCGAGAGCTGGAACCGTCTGCCCATCATCCGCATGACCAACGTCAGCCTGCTGCCCGGCACCTGGGCGCTCGATGACCTGATCGCCGACACCGACGACGCCATCCTGATGGAGACGAACCGTTCGTGGTCCATTGACGATCGCCGCTATCACTTCCAGTTTTCCACCGAGATCGGCTGGGAGATCCGCGGCGGCAAGAAAGTACGCATGCTGAAAAACCCCAGCTACAGCGGCATCACCACCGAGTTCTGGAATAGCTGCGATGCCATCTGCTCCCGCCAGCACTGGACGCTCTGGGGCACGCCCAACTGCGGCAAGGGCCAGCCGATGCAGACCATGGGTACGGGCCACGGCGCCGCGCCGGCGCGCTTCCGCAACATCAAGGTTGGGGTGGCCTTCTCCAAGTGATGAGCCCTGCGAAGAAATCAGCGAAGCCCGCCGGCCCACAACGCGACAGAACCGGGAGCAAGAGGAGCGGCCCCGCGGTGGCCGCAGCGCACCTGCCGAGCGAGGCCGAAATTCGCCGCCTCGCCGAGCGCATCTTCAAATTGAGCGAGGCCGACGAAACCGAAGTCCAGATCGATTTCACCTCGGATGCCCTGACGCGCTTCGCCAACAACACGATTCACCAAAACGTGGCCGAGCGGATGCTCTCTGTGTCCGTCCGCACCGTATTCGACGGCTGTACCGCCCGCGCCACAACCAACAAGACTGATGAAGAATCACTGCGCCGGGTCGTGGCGGCTTCCGCGACGCTGGCGCGCAGCCAGCCACGCAATCCCGACCTGCTGCCCATGCCCGGCCCGCAGAAATATCCCCGGGTCGAGCGCTTTTTCCCGGCGACGGCGGCGGCTTCGCCGGAGGACCGCGCCCGCGCCATCGCCCGCGTCGTCACTATCACGGCAAAAACCGGGCAGACCGCCGCCGGCATTTTCTCGACCGGCACCATGCAGTCGGCGCTCGCCAATTCCCGGGGTCTGTTTGCGCTCTACCGGCAGACGCGCGCCGAATTTTCCATCAGCGTGTTGGAAGAGAACTCGTCCGGCTGGGCCAAGGCCAATTCGCCCGACATCGCCGACATTGCCCCCGACGCACTGGCCGAGGGCGCCAGTCAGAAGGCGATCGCTTCCCGGGCGCCGCGGGAACTCGCACCGGGCCACTACACGGTGATCCTGGAGCCCGCGGCGGCGCTCGACGTTGTCGGATTCCTCTTTTATGATTTCTCCGCGACGGCGGTGCGCGATCAGCGCTCCTGCCTGACCGAGCGGCTGGGCAAGCAAGTTATGGGGCAGAACATCAATCTGTGGGACGATGTCTGCCACCCGCTGCAATTGGGCGCGCCGTTCGACGGCGAAGGCGTGCCGCGACAAAAAGTGCAGCTGATCGAGCGCGGAGTGCCGCGGAACCTGGTGTACTCGCGTGCTGCGGCAAAAAAAATGAATGTCCAGGCCACCGGCCATGGGTTGTCGCTCCCGAAC
>WNFG01012838.1_pt1 | contig 11255 bp, 12 predicted proteins | sample 5400431 | NCBI WGS metagenome assembly WNFG01 (sample SAMN13153346, study PRJNA577476) | soil metagenome | isolation source: 120 cm saprolite under Douglas fir tree site 2 hole 3 replicate 2 | place: USA:California | collected 2015-04-18
CTCATTATTTAGTCCTTGGAGAGGAAGCGCCATTCTCACAAATTAAGCTCCAGAGATGGCCGATATTCGGTAGCATCAAGGGCTTGGGGGTTTGAAGTAGCACGGCTTTCCATCTGTCGGCGCGTGCATAAATACCGCCTGATTTATTGGCCCGAGGTCATCGGGAACCCGCCTTGCTTACTTGCCTCGGCGTTTAGGCTAATGTTTTAGCTATGACTGGCGCTGTCGGGCGCCGGGGGTTTTGTTATATGGCCCTGGAACGTGACAAACATATCGCTGAGCGTGCCCTGCTGACGATGGACGAGGCTCAACTCCTCGACCTCTATCGCAATATGCTTTTGATCCGGCGGTTCGAGGAAAAGACCGCTGAAATGTATGCGCGCGGTAAGATCACCGGGTTTTGCCATCTGTATGCCGGCGAAGAGGCGGTCGCCGTTGGCGCAATTTCCGCGCTCTACGACAAGGACTACGTGCTGTCGACTTACCGCGAGCACGGGCACTGCCTGGCCAAAGGTGCCTCGCCGCGTGTGGTAATGGCGGAGCTCTTTGGTAAGGCCACCGGAATCTCACGCGGGCATGGCGGTTCAATGCATCTGTTCGACGCTAACCTGCGCTTCATGGGCGGATACGCCATCGTCGGTGGCGGATTGCCCCTCGCGGCTGGCCTGGGGCTGTCCATCATGTACAAGGAAGAGCCCGAAGTGGTCTGCTGTTTCTTTGGCGATGGCGCGCTGCCGCAGGGCGCCTTTCATGAAAGCTTGAATCTCGCTTCGTTGTGGAAGCTGCCTGTCGTGTTCATCTGCGAGAATAACTTTTATGGCATGGGCACGCTCGTACAGAACGCAATTTGCCAGGAAGAGCTGTACCGTTTCGCCGAGCCCTACAAAATGCCAGGCGTGCGAGTCGATGGCATGGACGTACTCGATGTTTACGGCGCGGTCACCGAAGCCGCCGCTCGTGCCCGTGAAGGCGACGGCCCTTCGCTGATCGAAGCTGTCACTTATCGCTTCCGCGGCCATTCGATGTCGGACCCGGCGGAATATCGTTCACGACGCGAAGAGCGCATCTGGCAAGAGCGCGACCCGATTAAGGCGCTGCGCCGCAAAGTGCTGCATGATCGGCGGGCAACCGAGGCCCGGCTTGACGGGATTGACAACGAAGTCGACGCCGCAATTGAGGACGCGGTGAAATTCGCCGAGGAGAGTCCTGAGCCAAGTCTCGACGAACTCGGAAAGCATGTTTACGTCGACGAATAGGCAAAGGTCTGCGTTGATGTTTTTCAGCCAGACCGGGGCTCAGGCAGGAGGCACGGGCGGATGGCCCAAATTACTTATACTCGCAGTGTTTGGCGAAAAACGCGTGCGGGATACGCCAATTTCTGAACTCACTATCGTCGGCGCCGGGATTGGCGCCGCGATGGGCGGGCTGAAGCCGATTGTCGAGTTGATGACGGTAAATTTCGGCCTGCTCGCAATGGATCAGATTGTCAACAACGCCGCCAAGATCCATTACATGTTCGGTGGCCGCGCCAAGGTGCCGATGCTGATTCGCGCGCCGCAAGGAGCCGGTCATCAGCTTGGCGCACAGCACAGTCAGAGCCTCGAGGCCTACTTCCTGCACTGTCCGGGGGTCAGAGTCGTATTGCCGGCAACGCCGGCCGACGCAAAGGGACTGCTCAAGAGCTGTGTTCGGCAAGATGACCCCGTCATCTTTCTCGAGCATGAGTCGCTCTACGGAGTAAAGGGTGAGGTTCCCGACGGCGAGTACCTGGTCCCGCTCGGCAAAGCCAACGTGATGCGCCGCGGCAAGGATGTGACGCTTATTTCGTATTCGAAATGTGTGTATGACGCGATGGCGGCGGCGGACGCGCTCGAGAATCAAGGGATCGATGCGGAAGTCATCGACCTGCGCTCGCTTAATCCGCTCGATCTCGGCACGATGCTCGACTCCGTTCGAAAGACCGGCAAGGCGATCGTTATCTATGAAGGATGGCGCACCGGCGGCGCGGGCGCCGAAATCGTCGCTCAGATCCAGGAGGCGGCTTTCGACCATCTTGATGCGCCGATTGAGCGCGTCGCGACGATCGACACCCCGATGCCTTACAATGCGCGGTTGGAACGGGCAGCGTTACCCAGCCCGGCGCAAATAATCGAGGTTGCTGAGCGGATGCTGTGAGGTGTTTTTAATCCTGGTTCGTCGCGGTCTCCACCGATCAGCCGGTGCTGCAAAGCAGAGCCGTGACAACTTAGCGACCCATGCGGGGCCGGTGAAAAAGCGATGAGCACTGAGATCACGATGCCCAAGCTCTCCGACACCATGGAGGAGGGCAAGATTTTGCGCTGGCTCAAGCATCCCGGCGATCAAGTCCATCACGGTGAGCCGATTGCCGAAGTCGAAACCGACAAAGCCGACATGGTTATGGAAGCGTTCGACGACGGACTGCTAGATGAGATCCGTGTCAAGGAGGGCGATAGCGCCAAGGTCGGTGCAGTGATTGCGGTGTTACGCAGCGCCGGCGAAGTAGCTCGGCAGGGGGCGCGGCCCTCGGCTCCGCCGCAACTCCATCCATTACCGGAGCAGCAAGCTCAGACCAACGGCGGTGCAGTGAAGCCGATCGAAAAAAAGGCCCCTGAACCAGGAGAAGCCGCGCCACCGGCCGCCGAAACTCAGCGCGGCCGGGTTGCGTCGATGCGTGAGATTCGTCGTCGCCGCGCCCTCAACGAAGCTGAAATTGATCCGGCGGATGCAGCTTCCTCAGCGCAACCACTGGCCGCAGCCCCAGAGGCTGACGCCGATTCGCCCGCGGCCGAAGCCGGTTCGGACGATAGTTCGCGAGACAATGTGCCGCGCTTTCATCCGGCGATGAGCGCGCTTCAGTCCGCGGCGCCGACCGCTATCGCCGCGCCGCCGCATCGGCCGGTCTCGTTGGCTGAGGCCCCGCAAAGTGAAGCCCACGCGCCAGGCGATCGCAAATTGCGCGCGTCGCCGCTGGCACGCCGAGCGGCCGAGGAAGCCGGCATCGAACTCAGTCAGGTCCGCGGCACCGGTCCCGAAGGACGCATTACGAAGCGAGATATCGACAATTTCCTGCGCGAGCAGCAGCTCTTTAAGTTTCGCCGCCTTGTTGCGCCCCGCGAAGGTCTGCCAGGCACCCGTGAAGAGCTGTCGAAAATGCGCAAGACCATCGCTCACCGGATGGCGCAATCCAAACGCGAGATTCCGCATTTCTATGTCACTGTAGAAGTTGACATGGAGGAGGCGGTCAAGCTCAAAAACTCCCTCGAAGCGACCGAGCTTTTCGAGGAGGACATCACTTATAACGACATCATCGTCAAGGCAACGGCGCTCGGTTTAGGCCGCTATACGCGGATGAACGCGAGTTTCGAAAACGACGGGATTGTCATCTATCCAAACATTAACATCGGGATGGCGGTGGCGGTCGAAGACGGGCTAATCGTGCCGGTCATTCACCGATGCGAGCAGAAGACGCTGCCGGAAATTTCGCGTGCCGCGCATCGGCTGGTGGACAAGGCAGCTCACGGTGGTTTCAGTGGCGAAGATTTATCGGGCGCAACCTTTACGATCTCGAATATGGGCATGTTGGGGGTCGAACATTTCGCCGCAGTAATTGTACCACCACAAGCCGCAATCCTGGCCGTGAGCGCGGTCAAGGACAAGCCAGTGGTGCGCAATGGCCAGGTGGTCGTCGGCAAATCCATGATGCTGACGGTGGCCTGCGATCATCGGGTCATTGACGGCGTCGTCGGCGCCCGCTTTCTGAACGAGGTTAAGCGCTTCCTCGAAAATCCGGCAAAATGGGACGCCGCTCGTTGGTCTTATCTCCTATCTCTTATCTCCTCTGAGGTGAGAACCTTGGCTACTTCACGTTACGATCTTGTGGTTATCGGTTCCGGCCCTGGCGGCTACGTCGCCGCGATCCGCGCAAGTCAGCTCAAAATGCGCGTTGCGGTGGTCGAGCGCGATCTGCCGGGCGGGGTTTGCCTCAACTGGGGATGCATTCCGTCGAAGGCCCTGCTCGATTCCGCCGAGACCATGGAACTGATTCGTGGCGCAGCCCGAGAACACGGGATCGAAACCGGCGACGTACGCTTCGATTTTAAACGGGTGATCGCACGCAGCCGCGAAGCCGCCGATAAGCTCTCCAAAGGCGTGCGCTTCCTGCTGCGCAAGAACAAGATCGATTATGTCGAGGCGCAAGCCGCGCTCGCCGGGCCCCATACCGTCGCATTAACTCCAGTAGCGGGCAAGCCTGCGCCTCCGGCCGAAGCCGTCGAAGCAGAACGTATTTTGATGCATTGTCATAATCGGTGCCGGCGCCATCGGTGCCGAATTCGGCTATTTTTATCAGGCGTTCGGCTCGAAGGTGACCATCGTCGAACTCGAAAAACAGATGCTACCTGGGATGGATGCAGAGGTCGCCGAAGAACTGCGCAAAGCCTTCGTCAAACGCGGCGTCACAGTCCTGCTCGGACACGGTTACCAGTCGCTCGCGCGCAAGGACGGCGGATGGAGCGTCGGACTCAACGCCGGCGGCAGCGCAAAAAGTGTCGATGCAGAGGTGATACTGGTAGCCGTCGGCCGCGGTCCGGTCAGCCGCGAATTAGGTCTCGACCAGCTTGATATCGAGCTCGAGCGCGGCGGCTTTATCAAGACTGACGATTCGTTCCGCAGCACCTGTGCCAGTGTCTACGCTATCGGCGATGTCGCGCGCCCGCCCCTGCTCGCGCACAAGGCCTCAGCCGAAGGGGTGGCAGCCGTGGAGATCATGGCCGGCATCCGCGAACCGGGGTTTGACTTGCTCTCGATTCCAGCATGCATCTACTGCGAACCGGAAGTTGCCAGCGTTGGCCTCAGCGAAGCCGACGCCAAGGGCCGCGGCATCGAGGTCAAGGTTGGGCGAATGCCGTTCCGAGCCAATGGCAAAGCAGTCGCAGTAAATCAGACCGAGGGCTTCGTCAAAATCGTTGCCAGCAAGCAATATGGCGAGGTCATTGGATGCCAGATCGTCGGCCATCACGCGACCGACCTGATTTCAGAGGTCGTCTTGGGCAAGACGCTCGAAACCACCACTGCCGAACTCGGGCGCAGCGTCCACCCGCATCCAACCCTGTCGGAAGCGATCATGGAAGCGGCGCTCGCCGCCGACGGCGAAGCGATCAACTTTTGATTTCGACTCGGATTGCTATTTCATAGACGACCATGAAACTGTCCCAACTCGCGCCGGAAGAGGCTGACAGCAAGTTAGAAGCCGACGGTCTTTTCGAGATGGCAAATCTGTTTCCGGAAACAACCGGCTTGCCGATGACGGTATGGGTAAGTCCGCGCGGGAACGCGCGCCACGACGTTCGAGTGAAGGTCAATATGATGCACGGCAATCAGATGAACCCAGCGAACACCGCGGTCGTGGGCGTTCGTCCGTCGCTGTACATCATTGCAGGCAGTCTTTCGCCTGATGACGAAAAGGCAGTTTCCCAATGGATATCTCTGAATACGGCTGCGCTCCTCGCATACTGGGAAGGAGAGATCGATACTGCTCACCTTGTTCATGCTTTGAAAGCACTTCCACAATCTCCTCCGTCTTAGTCAGGATGTCTCTCGGCGACGCTGCACAAAAATGGCCACTGCACACAAAGCAAGCGAGCTGGCGATACAGTTGCACTGCGGCCAAAAAATCGGTTCTTCCCGCAGTTTGACTGTCGCTTGGCTGGGCCGGCTCGACTACCAGGCAGCGCTCGAGCTGCAGAATGCGCTGGTCGCTGCCCGCTTCCGTGACGACATCGGGGATCTTCTGCTGCTGCTCGAACATCCGCACGTTTATACCCTTGGACGCGGCGCCGATGAGCGCTTCCTGCTCAATCCAGCCGGCATTCCCGTATACCGTGTATCACGCGGAGGCCAGGTTACTTACCACGGCCCCGGTCAATTGATCGGCTATCCGATAGTGAAGCTTGAGGGTGCTGAGCGAGACGTGATCCGCTACCTGAGACAGCTCGAGCAGGTGCTTATCGAGTCGCTCGCGACACTCGGTATCGCGGCCCAGCAGCGCGCGGGAATGACCGGTGTGTGGATCGGACCGGAAAAGATCGCCTCGATTGGGGTCGGCTTCCGGCGATGGGTTTCGCTGCATGGGTTTGCCCTCAATGTCTCGACTGACTTGAGTTTTTTCGACGCGATCGTGCCGTGTGGAATCGCCGGCTGCCGGATGACGTCGGTCACCATGCAGGGGCTCGACGCTATCGCAAGCGAATCGTTTGGCCAAATTGTGGCGGGTCAGTTCGCCGAGGTCTTCGGCTACCGGCACATTCTCACGGCGAGCAAGGCCCAACTCTCGGCACTGGATGATCCTGCTGCGGATGACTGCGAAGCTCGGAGATGACGGCGACGAAAATGGAACGAAGGCATCCTGATTGGATCAAAGTGCGCGCACCCGCATCGCCCAATTACTTCCGCACCCGCGCGTTGCTGGCAGAACTGAAGCTGCACACGGTGTGCCAGGAAGCGTGTTGTCCGAATATTGGTGAATGTTTCGGCCATCGAACGGCCACCTTCATGCTGATGGGCGATGTGTGCACGCGTAATTGTCCCTACTGCGCGGTCACTCACGGCCGCGTCCGTCCGCTTGACCCCGACGAGCCTCGCCGTATCGCAGAGGCGGTTACCAGGCTTGGCTTACAACACGTGGTCGTAACCTCGGTGGACCGCGACGACCTGAACGACGGTGGTGCGGCCCATTTCGCCGCGACCGCACATGCGATCAAGCAAGCAACCCCCTCCACGCGGGTAGAAGTGCTAGTGCCGGACTTCAAGGGTTCCCGTCACAGTGTCGAAACCGTCATTCGCGCTCCCGTCGACATTTACAATCACAATGTTGAGACAGTACCCAGCCTCTATCGCAAATGCCGGCCCGGAGGCCATTACGACGTCTCGCTAGAGGTGCTGGCGCGTGCAAAACAGCAGTCGCTTGAATTAGGCCGCGGGGTCTTGACCAAGACCGGTATCATGCTGGGCCTCGGCGAAGAGCGCGACGAGCTGATTCGCGTGTTCGATGACCTGCGCGCGATAGATTGCGACATTCTAACCTTGGGCCAATACCTGCGCCCTTCGCAGGACCACTTGCCGGTGGTCCGCTATGTGCCGCCAGCGGAATTCACCGAGCTCAGACGCGATGCACTCGCACTAGGTTTTCGCCACGTCGAGGCGGGACCGTTGGTGCGCAGCTCCTACCACGCCTGGGAGCACGTGAACTGATCGTTCGCGGCTGGGCGAGTTGAGCCTTCGCATAAGCCTCCGCATCCTGTAGCTGACGACTGTACATGTTGATCAGAGACTACAATCGAAGCGACGCCGCGGCTATCGCCCGTCTCTTTTTTGAGACTGTCCGTTTCATCAACCTGCAGGACTATTCCGAACGTCAAGTGCGTGCCTGGGCGCCGGCGGTTCCCGATCCCGAAATCTGGCACGCGCGCATGAGTCAGCGCTGTACACTGGTTGTAGAAGAAAATGGTCAAGTCATCGCCTTTGCAGAACTGGAGCACGATGGACATCTCGACATGTTCTACTGTCGAAAAGATGTTATCAGGCGCGGTGTCGGCCGCTCGCTTTATGAAGCGGTCGAGTTGAAGGCTATTGGGATACGGCTTGGGCGCATTTTTACCGAAGCGAGCATCACAGCGCGCCCGTTCTTCGAGCATTGCGGCTTTTCCACCCTGCGTAAGCAAACCATGACGCGCGCTGGAATCGAGCTGTCGAACTTCAGAATGGAGAAGCGCCTCCCGGCATCTCTTCGATAGCCGACTTGTCGATTCGAGCTGCGCGCTGCCCGAAAGGTCGGCAGCCGGTCACTGTACAGTCCGCAACAGCCTGTCACTTGTTATTTTACGGCCGTGAGTGTACAAGGAGATAGCGCTTGACACCGCAAGTGTATTAACAGGTTCAAGGCGCGGCCCCACTAACACATTCTGAAGACAAGCCGCCCTTCCGATTCAGCCCGAGAGGAGGACATTTGTATGCCGGCCTATCGATTCGGAAAGCATCCGCCGAAACACGACTATCGGACACTGCGCTTCAGGTCTTATCTAACACCGGGGCTCGCGCCCCCGCCTGCTTCCTATGACGTATTGGCCCGTGTTTACCAAGACCTGAAGATCAAAACCCCCAACCCTGCCGTTCTGTTTCCAATGGACGGCAATGATCAGTACGGCGACTGCACTATCGCCGCCTTGGCGCACGCCGAGACTACCTATCGCGGATTGATCGGGAAGGAAAAGATCGCGCGGCAACAGGCTGTCGTCAAGTTCTATTTTCATCTCACGGGTGGCGTCGACAGCGGCTTGAATGAGCTTGATGTGCTGAACCATTGGCGCCAGCAGAAAGTATTCGGGGACGAAATCCTGGGTTACGTCAGCATCGACCCAAAAAATCATGTTCACGTCCAACAGGCGATGCAGCTCTTCGGTGGCGTCTATATCGGTTTCCAGGTTCAGCAAAACTGTATTGCGGATTTCAACGCGCACAAACCTTGGACACCAGGTCCTCTGACCAACGACGGGCATGCAGTGTTTGCGGTTGGCTACGACGCGAGTGTCGTGACCGTACTCACCTGGGGAAATACGCAGCAGGGCACCTGGGCCTGGTGGGACGAATGCGTCGACGAGGCTTACGCAATCCTGCCGCCGGAAGCAACCAAACCAGGCTTTGAGTTGCCGGGCTTCGACATCAAACAGCTAAAAGCAGATCTCGAGGCGGTCGCGAACTGATCAACGCTCGCTAACCAACCGTCACCTTCGGACGAGGGAGGCCCCGCGGGCCTCCCGCACACCAGGTAAAGCTCACCCTCGAACGATTTTCGTCGCCGCGCATAACCGCGAGACGAGAAAATCACGAGGGATCCGCGGTTAAACCAACAGGGATAGATGCTCGCACCTGTATACGCACTTCGCAGACTCGTTACCCTTCAGCTCCGCTCAGGGCTTTCGGCTCACCGGCCCCGCTACGCTCCGCCTAGTCTCCAACTCCAAATCCGTGGTGCCACTACAGAACTATCCAGCATTGGCTTGCTGGATGATAGGGGTGACAATGTCACCCTGCGTATAGTCACTAATGCACTCGCGATGTTCGCCGCCGCTATTGATGCTTCCTGCGGAATTCCCGACTCGCAACAGCGAATTGATCGCGTTGATGTAGGACGCCGTGACGAAAGGTAGTCATGGAGGCCAGCAGCTCGCGCTTGAAGGTCGTACGGCGCTCGAACTCGAAGAACGCAACTTCCGCTCGTTGAATAAAAGCTCCGCTTTCCCGCTTTAGCCAGTGCCACAGGCCGAACAGCTTGGACGGACGCCAGGGTCTCAAGGCAAGGTCCCATTACCAGGCGAAAGAGAGTAACATCGTCTGCTGAAGTCGTCGGCTCACAGCATCAGGCTAAACCAGATGAACGGCTTTACCGACAAAGAAATCATCAGTGCGTTGGTGGCCGCGCTGGTAGCGAGCTACGCCGCGTTCTTCGCGTGGGTGGCGGCAAGCATCAATCGGCTCGACCGCAAAATCGACGCTCTCGACCTTAAGGTCAGCGGCAAGATTGAAGCACTAGACGCCAGGCTCAGCACCAGGCTCGACGCCCTCACAATCGCGGTGGCGCGCTTGGAAGGCTCGATGTGGGGCCGTACACCAAGTGAACCACCACGAAAGGCAGAGGGCTAGCCAAAGCTCTGCCGCTCACCTCGAGCCAGCCGTCGCGCTTCGGTCGATCTCGGCCGCAGCACTCAATCGCCGGGTTGAATCATCTTGTCCGGACGGACCAGCCGATCGAATTCGGCGCCCTTCAGCAGACCCAATTCCTCGCATGCCTCGCGCAGAGTAGTTCCTTTGTCGTGCGCGAGCTTGGCGACTTTGGCCGCGTTGTCATAGCCGATGTGCGGGCTCAGCGCGGTCACCAGCATCAGCGAGCTTGCGACATAATGCTCGATCTGTGCCCGATTCGGCTGAATGCCGTCGATGCAATATTTTGCGAATAACCCGCAAGCGTCCGACAGCAGCGTCACCGACTGTAGCAGATTGTGAATCATCACCGGCTTGAAGACGTTCAACTCGAAATTGCCCTGCGAGCCGGCGAATCCGATCGCCGCGTCATTGCCCATCACCTGGACGCAAACCATCGTCATCGCTTCGGACTGTGTCGGATTTACTTTGCCCGGCATAATCGACGAACCCGGCTCGTTTTCCGGCAGCGACAACTCGGCGAGCCCACAGCGCGGGCCCGAACCCATCCAGCGGATATCGTTGGCTATCTTCATCAGCGAGCAGGCTAAGGTCTTAAGCGCGCCGGACATCATCACCAGGGCATCGTGCGCCGCTAACGCGGCGAATTTGTTGGCCGCCGCTTTAAACGGAAGCCCGGTAAGCTCGGCAATCCGTGCCGCGCACCGGTCGGCGAATTCCGGGTGCGTATTCAACCCTGTACCAACTGCGGTACCGCCGATCGCCAACTCCATCACGTCGGGCAAGGCTGCCCTGATGCGCGCGATGTCGTGCTCGAGTTGCGCGACATAACCGGAGAACTCCTGGCCGAGGGTCAACGGCACCGCATCCATCAGATGAGTGCGGCCGATTTTGACGATCCCATCGATTTCGGCTCGTTTGCGTTCGAGCGAATCGCGGAGATGCTCGACTGCCGGCAGTAACCGCTGACTGATCTCTTCGGCAGCCGCTAGATGCATCGCGGTCGGAAAAGTGTCGTTTGAGGATTGCGACATATTTACGTGGTCATTCGGATGAATCGGCTTCTTGCTGCCCATCTCGCCACCGGCGAGCTGAATGGCGCGATTAGAGATGACCTCGTTGGCATTCATGTTGGTTTGGGTGCCGCTGCCGGTCTGCCAGATGCTGAGCGGAAATTCCGCGTCGAGCTTGCCGCTGATCACTTCGTCGGCGGCGCTGCCGATAAGCTCGGCTTTTGCCTGATCGAGCTGGCCGAGTTGGCGATTCACCTCTGCCGCGGCTTTCTTCAGAATGCCGATGGCGCGGATTAGCGAACGCGGAATCGTTTCATGACCTATGGCAAAATGAATCAAGGAACGTTGGGTCTGCGCGCCCCAGTAGTGTTCCGCCGGCACCTCGATTTGACCCATACTGTCGCTCTCGACCCGAAACTGATTGCGCTCGCCAGCCATCTTTTAGCTCCTGCTCCCGAGAGTTGGAGGTTATCCTGTGCTACCATACGTGGTCCGCGCCGCTTCCAT
>WNFG01013571.1_pt1 | contig 11255 bp, 6 predicted proteins | sample 5400431 | NCBI WGS metagenome assembly WNFG01 (sample SAMN13153346, study PRJNA577476) | soil metagenome | isolation source: 120 cm saprolite under Douglas fir tree site 2 hole 3 replicate 2 | place: USA:California | collected 2015-04-18
GACCCGGTGCATCGAATTACGGCAGGCGAGTACATTCCCGTCACGTTCCTACGCGCTGGGAGCTTGGGAGTTGTCACTACGATTGCGAATCGGCCCGAGAAGCGACTCGGATTTACATGGTGGAAGTTCGTGACCCGCTGAAATCGTAAGAATGAGCGAATTTGCGTAACTCCTGAGCCGCCAACTGGAATCCGCCCACACGCTCTGGACAACGTTTTCTTGCTCCACCAAAGCGCGATAGCGCGAGCCAGGTTTCTCGTAAAGTTCGCGCGGCGAGCCTTGTTCAAAGACGCGGCCCTGCTCGATGACCAGAATATGATCAAGATTCTGCGTATCTGTCACGTCGTGCGTAATGTAGAACAAGGTAGCGGACTCGAAATGCCGACGGGCGCGCTTCAAGAATTTCTGCCGGCGGTCCCGGTCGAGTCCGCGTGCAGGTTCATCGAGGATTGCGAGGCGCACCCCCGCACGCCCCAGCGCCCTGCCCATTCGAACGCGTTGGCCTTCTCCGCCTGAAACCAGCGCGCCTCCTTCGCCAAGGGAAGTTTGCATCCCGTCGGGCAATCGTTCCAGGACATCGGCCAGGTCCGCGTTTTCCAAAACGGTGTCCAGATGTGCCGCCGCATCTTCGCCATTTCCATAAACGAGATTTTGTAGCAGCGAGGTGTTAAAAAGATGCACCTGCGGATCTATCCAGGCCGTTTCGCGCCGCAATTGAAATAGCCGCGCAGCATCCAGCGGCAGGCCATCGATCTGCACGCTTCCCGACGCGGGTTTGTGCCAGCCCAAGAGCAAACCGACGAGCGAGGACTTTCCCGCCCCTGACAGCCCGATGATTCCCACGTGGCGGCCAGGCTCCACCTCGATTGAAATGTCGTCGAGTATGCGTTGCCCGCCCGCGACCACCGAAGCTTTTTCGATAGCTATGCGAATTCCGCGCGGGTCCCTCGTGGGGGCTGCGTCCGCAACAGTTTCTTCTTGCGCTCCGAGGGGTTCCATAAAACGCAATAGAGTGTTGCGAAGAGCGGGGAGACTCCACGTGATGGAAGCCAATTGTTGACCGGTGAAGGAAATCGAAAGCCGCTTGTTGATAAACCATCAGGACCGTGAGGCCGAAGGTGGACACCATCTGCAAAATTTCAGCGCGCACAAACAAGCTTTGATGTCGAAAGGACGCTTTTGCCCATTCTTCGAGTTGGCCGGCTTGCGCGGCGCGCAAAGTGCGCTCGGCGCAATGTGCCTGAATAGCGCGAACTCCGCGAAACGCGTCAAAATAGAAGCGGCTCAAGGCGCCCGTCATTTCTCGGGAGCGCAGATCGCGCTCGATCAACGCAGGCTGAAACAGCAGCGGAATTCCGACCGCAATGCACGCTATCAGCATTGCCGGCAGGGCGGCGGAGCGGTAAAGCAAGGCGATGCCAAGCACCGTAAAGAGCAAGCTCGCACCCAAGCGCACGAACATGCCAGCGAGTTCCGGCAGTTGACGCAACACTTGCAGCATGTGCGCTCGGAGGGCCATGTCCGAAATCAACCTGGATTGAAAATAGCGGTCGCTCAGGAGAGGAATCTTCCGCAAAAAGTGCAGGCGCAATCGCAATTCGAGATGTCGCCCGAGCCGCAGCAGGCCAAGCGAAGCCGGCCACTCCAAGGCAAGCACGCCGCCCAGGAAGGCAATCATCAGCGCCAACGCAGTCAGGCGCTGGCCACTCAGATTCAGATGGCGGGCGAGGTCAAGAAATCCGCGAAAGAGCAGGCCTTCGCATGCGGTGCTCGCGCCCGCAGCGAGCAGGGCCACGCCGATCATGGCCGGCAACAGCTTCCCGCCTGCCCTGATAGCGCCCCAGACCGGTGACCATACGCACGGGGGCGGCTCTCGGAGCACGGCAGAAAGTGATTCGGGCAGCGATTCTGAATAAATCTTCGAGAGAGGACCGATGGCCTTCAGCAGCACCGCGCCGCGAAGCAGCATCTGCTCGGAGTTCTGCGCCTCGCGAGCGGTCCAGAAATCGGGCGGGATCTGCTCGGGGTTGCGTTCACACAGGTCGAGGAATTCGCCGGTTTCTTTGCCAGACTTCAGCGAGCCGGCCTTGATCAAATTTTGCGCCAGACGCAGTGCGGCATCCAGCTGTGCGCGGTCGGCCCACATTCTCGGCTCAACTCCAACCGCGCCCATGCGGTATTTCAAAACCGTCGTGAAAGTGGCGGACTGCGACCACTCTTCCCATGCCGCGCGTGGCCCTTCTTGCCGGTGAATATAGAGAGAGCGAAGGAACGCGTGCCGGTCCATCCAGACCCGGCCTACTGCCGGGTCCATAATTTGTACGAACGGGCCATGCACACGCCAGACGACGACGAAGTGCGTCCCGCCGCTGGGGAGGATTACGACCACGATCGCCGGCAGGCTAGCGGTCTCCTCAAGCAATAGGAAGTCAGCCGGGAGAATTGCTTGAGAGACCGCGAGTCCGAGCTTTTGCGACACGTCTTCGAGCGCGTCTATCGACGTGCCATCAACATCCGTCTGGCACGCTTCTCGCAAGCGTCCGTACGAGAGATAAATGCCGAAGCCGCCAAACAATGCCTTCAGAGAAGCCGGTCCGCAATCCATAGCGGACGTTTGAACCACCTCGGGAACGAAGAAGCGGCGCGTCATCGGTGCACCGTCAACCACTGGCCCGCCGTCCGCAAGACAAGTGAGAGGGGTGTTACGCGCTCGACCGCCACATCGACGGTGCCCGGCATGCCATGCTCCAGCTTTCCGCGAAAACCAGAAGCTGGTTGAATCTCGAATTCCACGCGGACATTGCCTTCGCGAATTTCGGCCGCGACCTGAGAAACCTTGGCCGGCACAGCGCCAAACTCCGCCCATGGAAAACCATCGAGTCGCATTCTTGCCAGCTGTCCCGGCTGGATTCGCCCAAACGCCGCATTGGCGGGGAATTCGGCCGCAACCATGAGCCGCCCCGAAGGAATGATGGAAGCCAGCTTTTCGCCTGGTTGCACAACGGCGCCTGGTCGTAGGATCGTAGTCTCCCCAATTCGGCCATCGACAGGTGCGCGGACTTCCCTTCGCTCGATCTCGTAGTTCGCGCGATCCATTCCTGCGTTCAGCGTATTCCGTTGTGTCTCGAGCGACGCGATCTCACCCTGGAGCCGCGCTATGCGGACATCCCGTTCACGCTCCCGGGTGAGCTGCTCTTGCGGGATCCGGCGCGCCGCGCTTTCCAATGCGGCCACTGCCGCGCGCTGCCTGTCCAACTCTGCGGCAGCCTTTTCGACATCACGCTCCGGTGCGAGTCCTTCGCGTTGAAGCCTCTGCATTCGGGTCAGCTCGGCTTTGGCATACTCAACGGTCGCCCCCGCTTCGCGAACCCGATTCTGCGCCTCTTCGGCAGTGAGGGCGGCGGTACGTTGCTCTTCAAGGCGGGCTTTCTCCTCGTCGCCGATTTGCGCCCGCAATCGTTCAACTTCGGCCCCCAATCCTCCGGCAGCCGCCTGCTGCTGGCGCAATTGCAATTGGTCCGGAACTGGATCGATCTTTACAAGCACTTCGCCGCGGTGAACGACCTGCCCCACGCGAAGACTTGTCTGTACCACACGAACCTCGTACAACGTGATTTGCGCCCAGCTTGCCCAGCAAAGCCAAGCGCCCAAAAGGAGGAACGCAGAGGCGAGAGTCCAGATTTGGTGGAGGCCGCGATCGGCTAGCAACCGCGAATACGTGCGAGCGAATGCTGTTTTCATCTCAATCTTCCTCAGAGGGGGTCCGCGACAAGGATTCGGACCCAGCCGCGGGCCGCCCAGGGTTAACGAACGATAGTGTTGTGGTTCGCTGCGAGCGCTCCTGCCTTGACTTTGGTCTTCACGTTCACGGTGATTCTCCTTTCGTAGAGTTTGGGATCCGAACTAAACCGCATGCCACCAGGGTTAACGAACGATGGCGTTGTGGTTCGATGCGAGCAGTCCTGCCTTGACTTTGGTTTTCACGTTCATGGCGATTCTCCTTTCGTAGAGTTTGGGATCCGAACTAAACTGCATGCCACCAGGGTTAACGAACGATGGTGTTGTGGTTCGAGGCGAGGTGTCCTGCCTTGACTTTCGTTTTCACGTTCATGGCTTTTCTCCTTTCGTAGAGTTTGGGATCCGAACTAAACTGCATGCCACCAGGGTTAACGAACGATGGTGTTGTGGTTCGAGGCGAGCGCTCCTGCCTTGACTTTCGTTTTCACGTTCATAGCTGGTCTCCTTTCGTAGAGTTTGGGGCCGACCTAAACGCATGCCGCCCTGGGTTAACGAACGATGGTGTTGTGGTTCGCTGCGAGCTGTCCGGCCTTGACTTGCGTCTTGATTTTCATCTTTTGTCTCCTCTCAAAGTCTTGTCGAGGTGTTTCCCTCTGTCTCTAACAGCGCAAAACAGCGGCGAATCTACTCATCTGTGCCAAAACAAACTGCGGGGGGGGGGTTCCCATTTGACAGCGGAAATAAGTACCGCTACCCTTCGGGTACAGGGACGTCGCCCATTTTCCAGAACTCCAATGGAGAACCAACCCCCAAGCCAAGTTACGCAGTTGTTGCAGGTATGGCGGGATGGTGACCGCAACGCACTCGACGCCTTAGTGCCTCTTGTTTACAAGGAATTGCGTCGAGTGGCCCATTTTCAACTGCGGAACGAACGGCCAAACCACTCGTTACAGAGCGCCGCTCTGGTAAACGAGGCCTGCCTCCGTCTAGTCGGGCTGAGCCGGCCTCAGTGGGAAAGCCGGACCCATTTCTTTGCGATAGCCGCCCAACTCATGCGTCAGATCTTGGTCGACTACGCCCGTCGCCGCAGTGCAGCGAAACGTGGCGCGAGTGTCCCCAGGCTCTCCTTGGAGGACGCCACGATGGCGCCGCCAAAAAAGGGCCTCGACATCGTGGCCCTCGATGATGCCCTGAAAGATCTCGCCAAAATCGACGCCCGTCAAAGTCGAGTTGTGGAATTGCGTTTTTTTGCCGGCCTTTCCTTGGAGGAAATCTCTCAGGTTATGGAAATTGCCCCGGCGACCGTCCAACGGGACTGGACGGCGGCTCGCGCATGGCTGCATCGGGAAATGTCGAGGAATTCCCGCGTATGAGTACAGCGCGCTGGGAGCGAACGAAGCAGATTTTAGAAGAAGCGCTTCGGGTCACGCCGGAGCGGCGGCCAGAATATCTGGAGCTGGTTTGCGGCGCAGATCATGAAATGCGCGCCGAAGTGGAGTCTCTGATCTCTTCTCACGAAGAAGCCGGAAGCCAGTTTCTGGGTGCTGCCGCTCCGGAACTTCTGGAGTTGGCAACTTCGCGTGCCACCACGGACCCGCGCGTGGGCCTGACGGTGGGGCACTATCGGATTTGCGAGAAGCTCGGTGGCGGGGGCATGGGCGTCGTTTACAAGGCCGAGGATGTAATCCTGCACCGGTTTGTCGCCCTGAAGTTTCTGCCCGATGACGTCGCCAAAGACCCCCAAGCGTTGGCCCGATTCCAGCGGGAGGCACAGGCGGCCTCCGCACTCAATCATCCTAATATCTGCACCATCCATGAGATCGGCCAGCAAGACGGCCATCCATTCCTGGTCATGGAATTTTTGGACGGCGTAACGCTGAAGCATCGCATCGCCGGAAAGCCCGTGGAGAATGACGTTTTGCTCAGTCTGGCGATTGAGATTGCGGATGCCCTCGATGCCGCTCACGCCAAGGGCATCGTGCACCGCGACATCAAGCCCGCCAACCTTTTCGTCACCGAGCGAGGACACGCCAAGATCCTGGACTTTGGGCTGGCGAAGGTCACCCCTGCGGGCGGTTCGTCGAGGAAGGCTGCTGCCGCTAGCACGCAGACCGGGACGCTAGACGAGGAGCATCTGACCAGCCCAGGCACAGCGCTAGGCACCGTCGCTTACATGTCTCCGGAGCAAGTCCGCGCCAAGGAATTGGACGCGCGCACGGATTTGTTTTCCTTCGGGGCAGTCCTCTATGAGATGGCCACTGGTGCGTTACCGTTCCACGGAGAAAGCTCCGGAGCCGTTTTCAACGCCATTCTAGAACGCGATCCAGTGCCTGCGGTGCGCCTCAACCCGGAAGTTCCGGCTGAATTGGAGCGGATCGTAAACAAAGCGCTGGAAAAAGACCGCGACCTGCGCTACCAGCACGCGGCCGACATTCGCACCGACTTGCAGCGCCTGAAACGCGATACAGAGTCAGGACGACTTTCTGCCACCGCGGGAACGAGTGCGCCATCCACGGTTGCGCCTCGTACGCGGATGTTGGCCATCTCGGCGGTAGTGCTCGTCATCGTCGCCGCTGTCAGCGTCGGCCTTTACAGATATCGCTCGCCTCGGGCCGTCCCGTCGAATGGCCGCGACGCATTGGTCGTGGCTGAGTTCGCGAATGCAACTGGCGACTCCGTTTTTGATGATGCCTTGCGACAAGTTGTAATGACGGAACTGGATCTTTCTCCCGTCGTTGAGGTCGTCGATGATGACCGTGTGTCAGAGCTACTTCGTTCCCTGGGACAGGCCCCCGATGCGCGGGTGACTCCTGATCTTGCCCGGCAAGTTTGCGAGCGCGGCAAGGCTAAATTGCTGACCGACGGTGCAATCAAACCACAAGGCAGCGCTTATACGATCGAGTTAACGGCCCTGGATTGCGCCAGTGGGCGCGTTCTATCTCACGAGCAGGCTGAATCAAAGAACATCGATGAGGTACTGACGACCGTCAGCAGACTCGCAGCGACCACCCGCTTACGACTCTCGGGAACGGCTGGAAATGCGGCGATGGACCCGGCTCCTCTATCCACCTCGTCTGTAAAAGCTTTCAAGGCGTACCTCACGGGCTACAAACTCATGCAAAGCCAGCCTATGCAGGCTTTAGCCATGTTGGAGAGAGCTACGCAGCTTGATCCCGACTTCGCGGATGCTTGGTTTTTCCTTGGGGGCGCCCATAGTCACCTCGGTGAGACGCGACAGAAGAGTGAAGATCTCAAGCGTGCGTTCGCGCTCAGGAACAGGGCCTCGGGAGGCGAGAGGCAACGGATTGAAGCCGTGTACTACCTTGAAGTAACGGGGGAAGTTTACAAGGCGATCGACGTACTGCGCGCATGGGAAGGTTTGGAGCCGAACCAGTTTCCACCACACAACCTGCTCGGGCTAGCCTACGCTGAGCTCGGTCTGTTCCAGAAGGCAGCCGATGAATACCGGCTGACCCTGGCTCTGGCTCCCCAACTGCCGCTCCCTTATTGGAATCTGGAAGCGGCACTCCGGGCAGCGGGGCAGTACAATCAAGCAGAAGCCGTGATGCGCCGTGCCCAGGACAGGAAGTTTCAGGGCTGGTTACTCCACCGCGAGCTTTACCAATTGGCCTTGCTCCGCTCCGATGCAGCAGGCCTCGAACGAGAACAGGCATGGTTGGCACAGAATGCGGATGATCCTCTCGTTGTTGGGACGCAGGCCAGAATTGATTTGCTCGCAGGTAATTTGAGCCGAGCGCGCCAGCGCACCCAGCACGCCGTCAACATGGCGCTGGAGTCGAACCTTAAAGAATTCGCTGCAGACATGTTGTTAACCCAAGCGAGTGCAGAGGCTCTGTTCGGCGAATCCACCCAAGCGCGGCACACGGTCGCAGCCGTGGTTAAGCTCGCGGATTCAAAGGAGAAAAAAGCGGTCGCGGCGCGCGTGATGGCGCTTGGCGGCGAGGGTTTGGAAGCGAAGCAAGTCATGGATCGCCTCGTGCGAGAGAATCCGTCTGACACGCTCCTCAACGCAGTAGATGCACCCTTGGTTCAAGCTGCATCGCAGCTGGGAAGCGGACAGCCAGACCGGGCATTGCGCAGCTTAGAGCCCGTCAAACCGTATGAATTCGGAACACATGCCGGCTTGCTCCCTACCTATCTTCGCGCCATGGCATATCTCCAATTGCGAAGAGCGGAAGAGGCTGCCACCGAATTCAGAGCGGTGTTGGACCATCGAGGCGTCGCGCCGATGTCAACAATATGGGAGCTGTCGAACCTAGGTCTCGCTCGTGCCTATTCCTTACAAGGCGACACAGCCAAAGCCGGCATCGCATATCAGGACTTCTTCACCCTCTGGAAAGACGCTGACCCCGACATTCCCGTCCTGAAACAAGCCAAAGCTGAATATGCGAAGTTTTTGTAGCGGAAGTTGACCCAGATTGGTTGAAAGGAGCGGCTCTCGAAGGACTGCACGTTACGCGACCTGGACCGCGGCCCGGGCTTGGCTGTATCGGAAGATTTCCAAGAGAGCTAGGACATGAGTTCGGAACGATGGGAGCGGACCAAGGAAATCCTGGAGCAAGCGCTGCGGATAGCGCCGGAACGACGCCAGGCGTATCTGGACTCAGCTTGTGGGGCGGATGCCGAACTGCGCGCCGAAGTGGAGTCTCTGATCTCTTCTCACGAGGAAGCCGGGAGTCAGTTTCTGGGAGCCGCCGCGCCGGAAGTTCTTGATCTCGCGTCGGGCCTTTCCTCGGCTGCCTCCCGCGCGGGTCAGTGCGTTGGTCCCTACAAGATCGTCGAGGAGATTGGCCGGGGCGGCATGGGAGTGGTCTACAAGGCCGAAGATACGCGGCTGCACCGCTTCGTGGCCTTGAAGTTCCTTCCCGAAGATGTCGCCAAGAATCCCCAGTCGCTAGCCCGTTTCCGGCGCGAGGCCCAGGCCGCCTCAGCGTTGAACCATCCCAACATCTGCACAGTGTATGACATCGGGGAGTCGGAAGGGCGCGCCTACATCGCCTTGGAATATCTGGAGGGTAAGACACTGAACCGCACGATTGCGGGGAAGCCGGTCGCCCTGGAGGCCATGCTCGACTTGTCGATCGAGGTTGCCGACGCACTGGAGACGGCTCATGCCCAGGGCATTGTGCACCGCGACATCAAGCCCGCCAACATCTTTGTTACTTCGCGCGGCCACGCCAAGATTCTCGACTTTGGCCTGGCCAAGGTCGGCGCAGAGAGGCATCACGCAGGCAGAGAGCCAGAGACCGTGGCAGCGACAGAAATGGACGTGCGGAATCTGACGAGTCCGGGGACGGCCATGGGGACGGTGGCGTACATGTCCCCGGAGCAGGTTCTGGGGCGGGAACTGGATGCGCGCACCGATCTCTTCTCCCTTGGAGTGGTGCTGTATGAGATGGCGACGGGGGCGTTACCGTTCTCGGGGCAGACCTCGGGCGCGGTGTTTGATGCGATTCTGCACGGCACAGCGGTGGCGCCGGGCCGGCTGAATCCTGTGTTGCCCGCGGAATTGGAACGGGTGACGAACAAGGCTCTCGAGAAAGATCGCGACCTGCGCTACCAGTCAGCTGCCGACCTGCGGACGGACTTGAAGCGGCTCAAACGCGATACGGATTCGACACGACTTTCAGCCGCCGCGGCAACGAGCACGCCACGCAGAGTTGCGCCGCGCATGCGGACTTGGGCCATCTCGGGTGTGGTGCTCGTCATCGTGGCCGCTGTCAGCGTCGGCGTGTACAGGCGCGTAAGCTCAGCGTGGTGGCTTGCTCATAGTCCGGAGCAACCACATCAATTCAAGCAGCGCAGACTGACCGCCAACCCGCCCGACCTCGGCTTAACGTCTGCCGCCATTTCCCCAAACGGCAAATATCTAGGTGGCAGCGATCGACAGGGCATCCATCTTCAGTTCATCGAAACGACTGAGACCCAAGACGTTCGATTACCCAACGGTGTCCAAGTAGGACGCGCTTTCTGGGACTTCGTTGCTTGGTATCCGGACTCCACTCGCTTCCTGGCTCGCCTCGCCCTTCCCGGCAGACCAGTGAGCTTGTGGTCCGTCCCCGTTCTCGGCGGCGCGCCGCAGGAGCTGGTCGAGGATGTCTACGACGGATATGGCATCTCCCCCGATGGTTCTACCATTGCGTTTTCCAGAGCGCCGAGTGCTTTCGGGGGGCGTGAAATTTGGTTGATGGGACCCCAAGGAGAATCGCCACGCAAGTTGCTCACCGCAGGCGATCAGTCCGGATTCATGGGCATTGCTTGGTCACCAGCGGGAAACCGGATCGCGTATGGCAACGTGCATCAGCAGGGTGAGGCAACCACTGTGTCGGTCGAGACTTGCGATTTGAATGGGGCCAACAAAACGATCATCCTGTCCGACGACAAACTTGATGAGTTCGCGTGGGTCCCGCCAGGGCGCCTCATCTATTCGCGAGACGTCGAAGACTACAGCTCTGACTATCAGGCGGAGAACCTGTGGGACCTCAAAGTTGACGTGCGAACGGGAACACCACAAGGAAAGGCGCGCAAGCTAACGGACTGGTCCGGATTCTACGTTTCTCATCTTTTCGCAACGAGCGACGGAAAGCACCTTTCGTTCCTGCGGAGTACTCGCCACGGCTCTGTTTTGGTTGGAGACGTGGCCAAGAACGAAAACCGGCTGGCTAACCCTCGTCGGTTGACAATGGATGACCACTTCAACCTTCCGCTGGCCTGGACCGCAGATTCCCGCCAAGTGATTTTTTCTTCGCGGCGTACGCAGGTCCTGCAAATTTACAAGCAAGCCCTGGACGGAAGCCCTCCTCAAATGATCACCCACGCACCCACAATGGACTTCGGAAACGCACGACTGGCTCCCGACGGTGCTTCGTTGGTCGTGTTGGGTCAGCAGCGCGGTTCAGACAAGTGGGGACTCTATCGTGTAGCGGTAGACGGCGGTGTCCCTGAACTTCTCTTTGAGACAGATGGCCTCAGCGACGGTGATTATCGCTGTGCAAATCTGCGTGCTAACCTTTGCGCCTATGGTGAGAACACTGCCGATCGAAGAAACCTGATCGTCACGTCTTTCGACTTGGCCTCTGGCAAGGGCAAGGAATTGCTAAGCATTCCCGTCGAACCGTGGGCCCGCTATCATTGGGGACTATCCCCGGATGGCTCTCAAGTCGGCATCCTCAAGAGAGCATGGGGCGAAAATCAGATTCGTTTTTTTCCGGTACGCGGCGGTGAAGCTCGCACGATCACGGTCAAGGGCTATGCCCAACTTATCTCGTTTGACTGGGCACCTGATTCAAAATGCGTGTTTGTGGGAACGTCTGGCCCCGGCGGTGCTACGCTGCTGCGCATTGGCTTGGATGGCGACGCCCAACCCATTTGGCAGCAGCCTCAACCCTTTAATATCTGGGGCATCCCTTCTCCTGACGGTCTCCACCTCGCCATGTTTGGCACCAGCTCCGATGCAAACGTCTGGATAATTGACGATTTTTGATTTGGCAAGGGAT
>WNFG01004903.1_pt1 | contig 11254 bp, 8 predicted proteins | sample 5400431 | NCBI WGS metagenome assembly WNFG01 (sample SAMN13153346, study PRJNA577476) | soil metagenome | isolation source: 120 cm saprolite under Douglas fir tree site 2 hole 3 replicate 2 | place: USA:California | collected 2015-04-18
TGAGCTGGGCGAGGATCTGGTCATCAACGGCGATTACATCGCCCATGGCATTCGCGAGCGGGCAAGCGAGCTGATGACGCTCGAACTCGGTCCTGTCACCGCGATCGAGCAGCAGCGCAAGCCCGGTCCCAAGCGGCGCGGTCTCGGTCGGCCTGAGAAAGGTCTATGCCGATCCGCGCTTCTGGCGTGTTGCGCCACTCTCGGCATCCTGCATTGGAACGGCTTGGGCTCTACAAGGGCTCTGGGCGGCGCAGTGGCTCAAGGACGTGGAGGGCCTCGATCGCGCCGGCGTGGTATTTCATTTGTTTGCCATGGCGGTCGCGCTTAGTTTAGGTGCCATTCTGCTTGGGGTCGCTGCCGATCGGCTGCGCAGGCGTGGTGTGGGACCGGAGGTACTCCTGGGGCTTGTTGCGGCTTTGTTTATTGCAACTCAGTTCGCGTTGATCCTGCGCTTGCCCTTACCGTCATATTTGCAATGGGCGGTTGTGGCAGCGGTCGGCGCGGCCACTGTGCTCAGCTTTGCGATCCTGGCCGAATATTTTCCGAAACAGCTGGCTGGACGAGCAAACGGGGCGCTGAATTTGTTCCACATCGCTGCAGCGTTCGTTGTGCAGTACGCGACCGGTGTCGTGCTTCAGCATTGGACACCTCAGGACGGGCACTATCCCGAATTCGCCTATCAGACAGCCTTTGCTCTCAACCTCGCGCTTCAGGTCGCGGCATGGATTTGGTTCATGTTCCCGCGAGTCAAAAGGCTCACGCGAGAGCCGTGGTCGAATTCTACACCCGGAAGGCGCCGCTAACGCCAGCACGACGAACACTTTTCGCGACGTACAACCGGACTACAAATATGGGTCGAACCCGATAATGGCGGTTTACCGCCGAGTCCGGTTTGCCTCCATGTTCCGACATTTGCACGCGGATGGTCCGATTTGTGCCATTTCGGACTCTTCTGCACCGCTTGCTTACTATCCGACGAGTGCGTACGCTGCTCTGGGTTGTGCAAGGCCAAGATCGCATCAGATAGTTGGGGCAGCGCAAATGGCTCAATTCGATGCCCGTGAGCAACGAGCGGTGTCTTCGGAATTCCTAAGAATTTCTGGGATTGCTGGCCCGCGCGCTATCACTGGCGCATCTGAGCAGACCTTGCTGTCCAGCCAAGCAGCGCAGTTCATTTTTCGCGCACCTGAGGGATCGGTTGTTACCCTCGGCGGCATTGACGGCGCAGCTTTGCGGGAACTGGTCGATCAAGCAGAACATGTTTCAGACGATCGCCGTGCGCTGTTTATGCAGTTGCGGTCGGCCGGGGACATTGAGGCCTATGTCGAGCAGGTGATCGCGGCTTTGGCAGAGACAGCAATGCGCTTGTGGCCGGTCTGGTTCACCGATGTGAGCTTTGCCATGTGCCGCGACGACGCGCTCAGCCGCCAGGCGTCCGGCGTGATCGCGCGCGGCGCGGCGGCTCGTGTTCCCGGCGTCAGCTCTACTTGGGCGGAAGCAGCGGCATGCCTTGCGCTGGCGGGGCGCCCGGCGCGCGTAGTTGGCGTATTGCCCGCGATCGAACTGGCGCAGCTTTCACTCGCCGTCAGCCGCGCCGGCCTCGTTCTTGTCGCCGATACTAGCGTGGCGGCGGATGCACCGAGCGCAGCCGCGCTGGCGCATGCGCTGGAATGGATTGCGCGGCACTCGCGCGCAGCCGTGGTCGTCCTGTTCGCCAGGGTGCCGCCGCTCGACTCGCCGTTCGACCGTATCCTCTATGGCGCTCGCCGCGTGGTCGCTGACGCCGACCTGGGAGCCTCCGAGCCGGAAGCCCGCGAAAGTGTCGGCTCGAGAATCTGGCTTGCCCCGTGGCGCGGCGCACCGCACCCGCTGAGCCAGATCGAGCAACGGCTTGCCGCAATGCTTAGCAACGATGCCGAACTTGCCGCATTGTTTTACTTCAACTGGTTCGTCGATACGGTGCGTGGCACGCGCCCCAAGGTTGATCTAGTCTGGATAAACGGGCGGCTCGTCGTCGAGCTCGACGGCTATCCCGACCACGCGACGCGACGAGCCTTCATCGGCGACCGGCACCGCGACTATGAACTTGCGCTCAGCGGCTATACCGTGCTGCGGCTCGCTAACGACGAGGTCGCGCAGGATTTTGGGCGCGCGATCGAGAAAATCCGCGATCTCGTGCGCCTGCGCCGGTCGCAAATGAATCAGGAGGGGTGAAGTGGGAAGAGGCAAAAAGTCGACGTCCGAAAAGCAGACATTGATCCTTTGGGCGTTGCTTGCAAGGGATGACGCGGCCAGCTTTCAGAACGAATTGAAGCCGGAACCGGACAAAGCCGACCGCGAAGGGCTTGAGAAAGCGGGCTTGATCAAGTCCGAGGCAAGGGGCCGCTACAGGCGAATTTGGATCGAGGTAACTGAGAAAGGTTGGGCCTGGGCCGCTGACCATCTGAACGACAATTTGCCGACCGGCTCGCCAGCAGGCAGCTCCATCCTGCAAGCGTGGCTTAAGCGCCTTAAGGCCTATATGCGGGCCCATAATGTGGCGCTCCACGAAATTCTTGGTCCACAGCGCGCCCGCAAGGAGGGCCCTGAAGGCATCTCCATGGGTGAAGCGAGCCGAGCATCCGACTATGACACGCTGCGCGCGCGCATCCGGCAAGCCTATTTCGCCGCCACCGGTGATCGGATCAATACCCGCGCCCGACTGTGCGACATTCGCGATAGATTGAAAGACATCGATCGCGCCTCGCTCGATGAGGCTTTGAAAAGGATGCAGAATGAGCAGAAGGCCTCGCTGTATCCGCTCGACAACAAAGCCGAGATAACCGACGCGGACCGAAATGCGGCGATATATTTCGGCGGCGAACCGCGCCACATTCTGTGGATCGAAAGATGACTGGCGAGTTAGACGCCTTTCGTGCAGTCAACTTTGATTGGACTCGCCAATTAAAGGGCATTTGGCGGGACCCGCGCTATCATGTTCCAGGCTTGCATCGGCAAGCAGTTGAGGATGTTGTTGACTACTTCTTTTCGAAAACGGTTGACCCTGACCCCGAGGATGAGCCTTTGGGGCGTGTTATCGTTGGCCCTAAGGGTTTCGGAAAAACCCATCTCATCGGGGAGCTGCGGCGCCAAGTATGGGGAAGGGATAGCTGGTTTGTCCTGCTCGACTTTATCGGCATCAGGGATTTCTGGTCTTCCGTTGCGCTCGGGTTTCTTAATTCGCTTCAAGTCCGCACGGCGGATCGCAAAACGCAATATGATCGGCTCGTCCTTCGCATGGCCAAGCTCCTCGAAATCGATGAGGAATTGGCGGCTACCGCAGCGCGGTTGCGTGGGCAACCACGCGTTCTCATACTTGAGCTAGTTCGCCTATTTATCCGCTCTCTGGATCACAAATATCCCGATGAAGCAAATCGACACTCGGACGTCGTCACCGCGCTGGTCCTCCTCATTTCTGAGGACCCCGACTGCCGCAGCGTTGCGCACGGCTGGTTGCAGGGCATGAACTTCGACGCCGAAGACGTTCGAGCGCTTGGTTTCAAAGAAAACAATTCACCGATCAAGGTCGTTCAAGGCCTTTCGTGGATTATGAGCCGCATAGCTCCGACGCTCATCGCAATCGACCAGATCGATGCGATCGTCACCGCGAGCAACTCTCTTGCGCGTGCCGCGAACAATGGAGCTATGCAGGAACAAAGGGAAGCTCAGGTTATCGTCGACCTCCTGGCTCAGGGGCTGATGGACTTGCATGAGTCCAAGCGGCGTGCCGTGACAGTTATCTCATGCCTAGAAGCTACATGGAAGGTGTTGGAGGATAAGACGAGCGTTCCGATGGAGGACCGGTACAAGCCGCCTCTGCCCCTACAAGCTCTTGGCATCGAAACCGCACGTGCTTTGGTCGTTGCTCGGCTGGAGACGGCTTATGCAGCGCATGATTTTAAACCGCCCTTTTCGACGTGGCCTTTCGTTGAGTCCGTGTTCTATTCTGCGCGCGGCCTCTCGCCACGCGAGTTTCTTAAGGCGTGTGATCGTCACCAGCAGAATTGCATCGCTGCCGGAGCGGTGACGCTCTGCAAGAGCTTTGACTCCGCCCAACCACCGCCCGGAGAGGACGAGGAAAAGAGCGCGATCCTTGATCAAGCTTATCAGAGTGAACTCAAAGTCGCTGAGATCGCCAATGTCATTGGCGCCGAAGGCGAAGACCAGTTTCCGGAGCTTATCGACGAAACTTTGCGGTTGCTTGAGAAGCACTACGACTTGCCAGACGATATCGACCTGGAAGTCCAACAAGACCCCGACCAAAAGCGACCTTCGCTACACGGCCGCTTGTCTTTCACCTTTGTTAGCGAGGGTAGCCGTGAGCAGCAGTATTGCTTTCGCCTCCTCGCACATACGAATGCGCGGGCCTTTCAAACGCGTCTGAAAGCGGCGATGACCGCCTCCGGCATCGACACGGCGCTGAAATTCCGCCACCTGTTCATATTGCGTTGCGACGATCCGCCGAAAGGTCCCGTTACGGCAGCCCTGGTCGATCAGTTTCGGAAAGCCGGTGGCAAGTTCATCGCGCCCAAGGACGATGATCTGCGCGTATTCGTGGCATTGGCGGCGATGGACGCGAAAAAGCTCTCTGACTTTGACGCTTGGCTGCGTCAGCGACAGCCTCTGTTCAAGACGCAATTGTTCCAGGAGGCGGGCCTGTGCCCGCCGCCGTTCCTCGCGCCCAAGCCTTCGCCATCGCCGCATGACGAGCCTACGTCGGCAGGAGCGAAGTCGGCCCCAGCGCAAGCGTCGGCCGGCGCGCAGGCCGAAAAGCCAAGGACGCCACCGGCCCCACCAAGCAAGCCGACGGCGTCCGAGCGCATCATCCCGATCGGCCGTCGCTACGAGCGCGGCGCGCTCGGCGACCCGGTGACGCTCGCGACCGATTTGTTACCCCGCCACGTCGCTGTTCTCGCCGGACCGGGTTCGGGCAAGACCGTGCTCATGCGCCGAATCGTGGAGGAGGCGGCGTTGCTTGGAATTCCATCGATCGTGCTAGATCCTAACAATGATCTGTCCCGCCTCGGCTGCGCCTGGCCGACGCGTCCCGAATCATGGACCGAGGAAGACGCGGCCAAGGCCGAAAAATACCGCGCATGCGCCGACGTCGTGATCTGGACGCCCGGCGTGACCAACGGCAACCCGATTTCGCTCAACCTGCTGCCCGATTTCTCCGTGATCGACGATGCAGACGAACGCGAGCAGGCGATTGGCATGGCGTGGACAACGCTGACTCCATTTCTGCCTGGCGGCAGCGCGACCGCGAACCGAAAGAAAGGTGTCCTAGCCGATGCTATTCGCCGCTTTTCAGGAGGACCTGGCGGTTCGCTGAACGATCTGATCTCATTGCTTGCTGAACTCCCGGATGACGTCAGCGAAGACAGCAAAGCCGAAAAGCTTGCGAGCGAAATCGCGGACCAGCTGCGCGCCGCCGTTGCGATGAACCCGCTGCTTAAGTCAATCGGAGAGCCGCTCGACCCGAAAACGCTGTTCGAAGGGCCGAGCGGCAAGACGCGCATTTCGGTGATCAACCTCGCGGGCCTTGCGAGCGAGGAGGCGCGCGACTCCTTCGTCAATCGCCTGCAGATGTCGCTGTTCTCATTCATTAAGCGCAACCCAAACCCAACTGGTTGCCTCTACGTGATCGACGAGGCGCAGAACTTCGCGCCATCCGGCGCGGGGACCGCGTGTAAGGCAAGCGCGCTGTCGCTGGCGGCGCAGGGGCGAAAATATGGCCTCGGAATGATGTTCGCGACACAGACACCGAAGGGCGTCGACAACAAGATCGTGTCGAACTGCACCACTCACATTTACGGCCGCATGAACGCGCCGGTGACTATCGACGCGATCCACGACCTAATGGCGGCGAAAGGCGGCGGAGCCGACGATATCGGCAAGCTTTCAAAGGGCGAGTTCTATTTTTCCACAGAAGGCTCGCTGCGCCCGTTTAAAGTGCGCACATCATTGTGCCTGAGTTGGCACCCCCCGAATCCGCCGACGGTTGAGGAGGTCATTCGGAAGGCCCGCTCTAAACGTGGATAGCTCACCAATATTGGTTTGTCGCAAGGTCAGGCTGGTCGCGATTCGTCAGCAAAGGTTCAAACGCGCCGTTTTGACACTCTGCCGGCCGCTTCCGGTCTGCCCCGACGATCGGACATTCACAGTGTCCACCCGCATGTCCCAAAGGTGCCTGAACGGAGAACTCTAACCTGGCTGCTGGGCTAGCGAATGCTCGAGGAAGAACCGCAGCATTTCCCTCGTGGCATCCGGCCCTCGCGGATCGGTGTAGGAGCCGGCAGGGCTGCCTCCCGACCATGCGTGTCCAGCTCCGTGGATGTTCCAGTGCTCAAAGATTCCGCGCCCACTCGCGTCGGTATGGACCGTGCGGGTATAGGCATGTCCTCCAGGTATCCGCCCGCGATATAGTATCTCTTGCGTGCTCGTTGTTCTCGCAGACTGCTCAAGAATATGATCGGCGTTGCTTGGATGCACCGTCATGTCGCGATCGCCGTGAAAAACAATGGTCGGGACAGTCGGGCCGCCAGTTGGAATTATCCTGTCGCCGGACCCGGAAGAAGTGGCGAGATCACCTTGTCGCATGGCGACAAACGCAGAGGGAAGGTCAATGGCAGCCCCACAGGCGAGGCCAGAGTGTATGCCGATCGCCGCGTACAGATCGTGGTATGTTGCTCCCATGATAGCAGCCGCGGCCGCTCCGGCTGACAATCCGCCGATGTAGACGCGCTTCGGGTCCACCGAATAGTCCCGCATAATTTGGCGCGTGATGCCCGCGATCAGCGAAGGTTCACCTCTGCCCCGCTGCTGGTCGGCGGTGCGAAACCAGTTCCAGCATTTCGCCTGGTTCGCCTCGCTGGGCTGCGCGGGATAGACCACAAAGCAGGTTTGTTCTTCTGCGATAAAGTTCATCCTCGTGCCGGCGGCGAAATCATCAGGCGATTGGTTGCAGCCGTGTAGCATGACTATCAAAGGATGCGGTTGCCCCTGATAACGGCTGGGGATGAAGAGCCTGTAAGTTCGGCTTCCCGCTGGATTGCTGTGGGTGCCTTCGATGAACGTTGTGCCCTCCGGCACGATGTCCAGCGTGGAAGGTGGGGCGCGCTTAATCCTAGCCCGCAATCCGGGCCTGCGCTTCTTTGTACGACCGGGCAACTCCTCGCTGAGCATGTGCGGCGGAGTGGATGTGACCCGATCTGTCTCCTCGATGATGTTGGCCTTCGCATCAATGATTAGCGGCTCGCGTCTGGTAAGAGCAGTGTCACCGGCGGTGCCCAATGTCATGCCCGGCGCGGTCTCACCGCGAAGCATGTGCTGAAGGAGTACCGTTGCTTCGACGAGTCGGCCCGCACGCGTGAGGCGTGTGGCTTCGCGAACTATGTCCTGTTTCAGCATCACCTGTCACCGCATCCTGTCGGCTAGAGCAGCCTTGACCGCCGGACTGGCATGCAAAGCTCCCAGCACGGAGACTGAGGCAATGGTCGCGCGAGCAAGCGCGGGCGTGACGTCTTGGGCAATTCTTGCGAGGCCCAACACATTGATGTGCAGCATCTCGCCGGCTTGGCGCGCCGCTTCTAGATCTTCGCGGCTGTAGTTCCGCAGACCGAGGTCAAGACTCTTTCGAGCCGTGGACTGCTTGACTACGTCGGAGTGGCGTTCGAGTTGGTTGCGGATTGCGGTTCGGATGAAATCGGTGCGGTTCGAGTAAAATCCCTCCTGCACCATTAAATCGACGTGACCGAGGTCGACGAAACCGAGATTGATCGTAATCTTCTCGGTCTCAGGGGCTTTTGGTCGGAGTTCGTGGACATTGCCTGCCATGATCACAACCATCCATATACCATCCAGATAGATGGTATGGATGTCACGCTAAAGTCTGTCAAGAGGGCACCCGCGTCAAAGCGGAAGGTGGAGAATTTTCAAGCTGGCCCAAGCGCGTGACAAATTCCGCGTTCGAATTGTCGATAGGCCTTAAGAGCTTGTCGGTCGGCGAAGGGGAGGATCTGCATCATGATCACGCCGGCGATCCGCGTCGTCGGGTCGATCCAGTAATACGTATTGAACAGACCGGCCCATGTGAGGCTGCCTGCCTTGCGGCTGTCGGGGACGGGATCGATATTGATCATGTGCCCAAGCCCCCATCGCAGCCGAATGCCCGGAAAAAAATCCACATCGTTCGATAGCGCCGGGTTTGTCGTCTTGAGGATTCCCACTTCGAGGTTGCCGATCTGGTTTGTGGACATCAAGGCGACGGTCTCCGGCCGAAGGATACTTGTCTGGCGGAGGCTTCCCCCGTTCAACAGCGCCCGCAGCAGGGTGAGATAATCCGGCGCCGTGGAATAGATGCCGCCTCCGCCGGAAAACACTATCGGAACATCCGGCTTTTCCAGGGGCTGCGGAAGAAGCTTTCCATCCGCGTCCCTCACATGCAGGCTGGCCTGACGCGCGCGCTGTTTCACCGTGAGCGAGAACCCGGTGTCGTTCATTCCTAGCGGTCCAGTGATGTGATCGCTGAAATAGCGATCCAGGCTCTGCCCGCCGGCGATTTCCACCATCCGGCCGACCCGGTCCAGACTGCCGCCATAGGCCCACCTGAAACCAGGCTCGAACATCAGCGGCATGCGCGGCAGGTGCGGATTGTTGTGGGCAACCTTGAGATAACGAACGACATTCGGATCCCAAAGCAGATAGCTAAACCCGGACGTGTGCGTCAGCAGGTTGCGCAGCGTTATGGGTTTTTGCGCCGGGCGCAGTTGCGGAACCCCTTTCGCATCGAAACCGGTGAGAACCTGCGCCGAGGCGAGCGTCGGATCGACATTGCCGGCCGGCTCGTCCAGCTCCAGCTTGCCGCGCTCCACGAGTTGCAGCGCGGCGATCGACGTCAGCAGTTTGACCATCGAGGCGATGCGGAAGATCGTGTCGGTCGACATGCGTGACGCCGCGGCCATGTCGCGGAAGCCGAACGCGCCTTCATAGACCACTGACTGTTCGTTCGCGGCCATCGCGACAACGCCGGGTATTTCCCTGGCGCTGACCCTTGCCTGCAATGCTCTGTCGATTTCCGCAACTCGGGCCGGCTTGTTGAAAGACGCGGCGACGCCGGTCGAAGGTGCGGCCGGAATCATGCTCGCTGATGCAAGAGCCGCCGTCCGCAACAGTGCATCACGTCGGGTGATTGGCCCTGTCATTTGCGTCTTGAAGATGAGACCGCTGGCGCTCCCGAGGGGATACGGCGAGCGCTCATGGAAACACCTATAAAACCGGCACAAATCGGCTTGTCTGCAGCACGAATGCTACCACTAGAAGCTACCACCGATCAACCGCACAACGGCCGTCGATGGTTCGGGTCCTTCTCTACATGTCCGATAGTCGGGATGGGTGGGAACTGCCGCTGACCTTTGGCACCACGTTTGCTGGTCAGGAGGCAAAGCTAGAACCCTGCAATAGCAGACCTTCGACAGCATGGCCCGCCACGTCCGACCGAATCATAACCCGCAGTCGCCGTCGGTACGCCCGACAAGATCCGGTACTTGCACTTGGGGCAAGCGACGCTTGACCCTTGATCATCATGTCCGCGACCAAAATTCTCTGGGGGCAAATCGTCATCGTCTTCGCGATCGTGCTCGCCACGATGTGGGCGGCCACGCAGTGGGTTGCCTGGAAACTCGGTTATCAACCTCAGCTTGGACATCCATGGTTCGAGTTGATACCGGGAGTTCCGATCTATCTTCCACCGTCGTTCTTCTGGTGGTGGTACGCCTATGACGCCTATGCGCCGGAGGTCTTCGTTGAGGGTGCTTACATCGCGGCGTCTGGCGGATTCATCTCGATCGCGGTCGCCGTTGCTATGTCGGTGTGGCGGGCGCGCGAAGCCAAGACCGCCGCGACCTACGGTTCAGCCCGCTGGGCCACACGTCAGGAGATTCGTGCCGCCCGCCTTACCGCGCTCGACGGTGTCGTGCTCGGGCGTTTCGAGCGTGAGTATCTGCGGCATGATGGACCGGAGCACGTGCTCTGCTTCGCGCCGACTAGGTCCGGTAAAGGCGTCGGACTGGTGGTGCAGACACTTCTGACCTGGCCGGGAAGCTGCATCGTCCACGACATCAAGGGCGAGAACTGGACCCTGACCTCGGGCTACCGAGCCCAACACGGCCGGGTCTTGCTGTTCGATCCGACCAACGCGAAGTCAGCCGCCTACAATCCATTGCTGGAGGTTCGTCGCGGCGAATGGGAGGTGCGCGATGTCCAGAATGTCGCGGACGTCCTGGTCGACCCCGAGGGATCGCTTGAGCGGCGCAATCACTGGGAGAAGACCAGTCACGCACTTCTGGTTGGCGCCATTCTTCATGTGCTCTACGCCGAACCGGACAAGACGCTTGCAGGCGTTGCCAGTTTCCTCTCCGACCCAAAACGCCCGATCGAGGTGACGCTCCGCGCCATGATGTCGACGGCGCACCTCGGTGAAGCCGGGACGCATCCGGCGATCGCCTCCGCGGCGCGAGAGTTGCTCAACAAGAGCGAGAACGAGCGTTCCGGCGTGCTCTCCACCGCGATGTCGTTCTTGGGACTCTATCGCGATCCGGTGGTCGCCAAGGTCACCCATCATTGTGACTGGCGTATCTGTGATCTGGTCGAGGGCGACCGGCCCACGACCCTCTATCTCGTCGTGCCACCGTCCGACATCAGCCGGACCAAGCCGCTGGTGCGCTTGATTCTCAATCAGATCGGCCGAAGACTGACGGAAGATCTGCAGGCGAAGGGGAGGCGCCGCCGGCTGCTGCTGATGCTGGACGAATTTCCCGCACTCGGCCGGCTCGATTTTTTCGAGTCGGCTCTGGCGTTCATGGCCGGCTATGGCCTCAAGAGTTTTCTGATCGCCCAGTCCCTCAATCAGATTGAGAAGGCCTATGGGCCTAACAACGCCATCCTCGACAACTGTCACGTGCGTGTGTCCTTTGCGACGAACGACGAGCGCACCGCCAAGCGCGTCTCGGATGCTTTGGGGACTGCGACCGAGATGCGGGTGATGAAGAACTACGCCGGCCATAGGCTCAGCCCATGGCTAGCCTGGATTTCCACGGCAAGAAATCCGCCTAACGCCGACGTCGCGTAAGCGACTCATGTGACTCAAGATTTTGCCTTCCGACGTTATCCTAAATAGTGCGCTGATAAGCCGATTGCGCGGTGTCACATGGTGTGG
>WNFG01004905.1_pt1 | contig 11251 bp, 13 predicted proteins | sample 5400431 | NCBI WGS metagenome assembly WNFG01 (sample SAMN13153346, study PRJNA577476) | soil metagenome | isolation source: 120 cm saprolite under Douglas fir tree site 2 hole 3 replicate 2 | place: USA:California | collected 2015-04-18
TTCAAAAAGCATCAGGGTCGTCGCAAACGTCAGTCATTGTCATTGACGCTCTAGACGAGCTGGATTCTCCCGGAAAGGATGATGTGCCACCCATTCTGTTCGACATTGCCTCCGAACTTCCCAAGAACGTGAAACTCATTATTACCTCGCGCCCGGAGAATCCGACTGTCGCTGCCCTGGAACCCTCATACATGCTGGACCCCAGTGACTCTATAAAGGAGGTTGCCGGCTTCATTTCCTCGGAGCTCAAAGCGATTGGCGAAAGTCGGGGATGGCAGGAATGGCCATCGACAACTCAAATAGAGGACTTATCCGCCAAGGCAGATGGGCTCTTTCACTATGCTGCGACCGCCGTGGGGTGGATTAAACAGGAGGTTAAGTATAATGGCAATGCCGCCAAGAAACGTGTCTTTGGTGAAGTTCCTCAACTGGGAGTCGGCGAACTTGATGAGCTCTACAATCTCATCCTTAAAACTTGGCTTGAGGGAGACACAGGGAAGAAACGCTCGGCCAATGATCCCATGCGTGCCGCTCGCTTGAAGTACTCCCCTCACATTCTTGGATGCATAGTCGTTCGCCAGCAGCCACTTTCCATCCGTGACATTACTTCGATATTGAACATCCGTTACATCCCGGAGGAAGAATTTGACATCGAGAACTTCTTTCAACGAATGCGAAGCGTCCTTATTCCCGGGACCGACCCATCAATTGGAGACCATATCCCTCAAATGCATAAATCATTTCGGGACTACATCTGCAGCCGTCCCTCGATAAAGGAGTTCCAGATCTACGAGAATGAAGCACACATGTTGTCGGCGAAAGCCTGCCTAAGTGTTGTTGTTAAAGCACAGGATTCCGGCCCAGCGTACCGCTATGCTTGCACACAATGGTGGCGCCACCTGGAACTTACTTACAAAGAAGAGCCACGACGCGATAGCGATATTACAAACATGCTCGTGACCCTACAGGACTCGTCGGTCCGTGCTGCGTGGTACAGCGAAATTGGTGTTGTGGATGCATTTATCGCTCTGGCGAAAGTTGGTTGGGCAGGCATGGAGGTGAGTAGCTTCTGTTTGGGTATTAGGTTAACTGAACTGTTCATGATCATGAAGAAATTTGATGTTGATGACTTACACAAATGTTTGGACACTACATTAGCTCAACTAAAGGTCTGTGAACTGAACGAGACTCCTAGGATGTACTGACAGGTGTCATTGTCAGGAAGTGAGTGCTCGTTTGTGACGTGCCACGATTCGAAGCTCACCAACCCGCTCCTCCCTCTTCCTCCCCTCCAGGAAGTGAGTGCTCGTTTGTGACGTGCCACGTTTCGAAGCTCACCAACCCGCTCCTCCCTCTTCCTCCCCTCCAGCGAGTGAGTTCTCATTTGCAATGTGCCATGTTTGCAAGCTCACCAGTACATTCCTCTATTTTCCTACCATCCAGTCTGTAAGTTGTGCATACTGTGTCACCCTTGTTAGACTTTGGCCTGTTTTGTTTTCCAGGGTTATAATGTGGTATGTAGCCCTTTGAGTTAATGAATAGCCACTATATAATTCTCTTTGCAGCCATTTAGTGATATTTGGAATCATGGTCTCATCAAAGCATACCGTGTCAGCATTATTAGTCCAGAATCCACCCAGGGTTAGTGTTTGTACTTTCTCTAGCCTGTGAGTACTTGTTTGCCATATGCCAGATTTTTAAGCTCAGGAACCCCAATTCTTACTTTTCCTCCCCTCCAGGCTCCAGTTTATGATTCCTTATGTGCAATATCATTGTGTAGTTTTATGACACAGTTTACAAGGCAGGATATACTGTATATTTGTTATGCTAAAGGTTGGTTACATGTTTGAATTAAACCTCAGAACCCATAACTTTGCCATGTTAATGTCATGACCATGATTGATCATGTCACATTAGGGTTAATCATATATTGTAGCTTATTAGCTTGCAGATTCATATTGATTTCTTCAACTTGAAAGAGACAAAGGCATTTTGTATGAGTCCTCTAGATCATTCTAATCAGCATTATTTCCACATGACGTCGAACAGCGAGCATTTTGCGACAATTAGGAGAACAAGCGCTTCACTTGACTCGAGCCAATTATTTGATTCAGTCGTCGGAGCGTCGGTCCTTAAATCCTTAAATTACTCTCTACCTAATTGTATACACCTAATGCAGAGAGAGGGAAATATAAGATGATGGGCCAATTCAGAATTAGATGCAGAAGGGCGTGGATAACACCGTTAGTCTGTCGTTACTCTGCTGAGGATGCCAATGACTGCGGGGTTGCCGCATGGGTCTCAGGAATTAAGTCACTACGGGGACTGGAGGATGTCGACAGAGGGATGGGATGTTCGTCCGAGATTGACGTAACCACATTGTGCATAGTGGGTTCCAGGGAGGTTAAGGGGCCTAGTTTGAACGAGTCATTCACTGGTTGCAAGAAGCCACACATTATGGAAATATTTCGCAACGCCTTGTTATAATCATAAGAGGAGAACGCCTCCCCACCACCCACGGCAATCTTCCCGCGTAGATTGGCTTCGGCGGTGTTGAGATTGTCCCATGTCTGAAGGAAAGACCGATAAAGGTCAGGAGGTGCGGAGCTCGTCCAGTCCCCCGTCTGTTCCCTCCCCAGGATCAGTTTGAGGGTGCGCGCCGTTAGGTATGGGTCTATGATATGACCCATACCCAGGCCGATGTGGCATATGCGTCGAACAAAGCTGACAAGTTGTGCAAGTAATAGATTGTCCCTCTCACGCAATCAGCTAATTCGTCCTTTGGTATATCCAATCTATCCGCGAGGATGGGTGGCGTGCGTTGATCAGAGGGGTCCAGTCGCGCGCAGGTGATGGCCGCAACACATTCTGCATCGAGCCTGATCTTCATGTCGATCCTGGGATCCTGGCTGAGAGCGTCAGCGAGGCCCAAGATTCGAAACTGTCAAGAAATGAAGGTATAGTGATAATATCTCCTGGTCCACGGATTGCATTGAGAAGAGCAGCCTGAATGGCGTTCGGAATGAAGTATAGCGCCCTGAGACAAACACTGTCTCGCCACAGTCGTTTGGCTTTCGATAATAGATGGAAACTGTCAGCACGTGGTGATGAGCCTGTCACAACTTTCTTTATGTCCTTTCCGAGGTTTGGATGGAGAGTAGTGGATTCAAAAATGGAGGCCAACATACCCGCTGGTTGTTCCACGGCCTTTGAAACGAAGAGACCTGGTATTCCGGCTGCAAATTGCCCCAATTCGTGATCTTCATCCGAGGCGTCTAGAGTCCAGGCAAGCGCCCGAGCGTCCATCATCCAATTCTGCCTCTTTGCACTTGCCCCGAAGTGACGATCCATCGACTGTTCAAGTTTGTATTCACTATACTCCTTCGGCTCCAATGGGGAGCTTGTAACCTTACTCCAGATTACGGACTGATCCCGGTTTCGAATTAAGAATGAATAGCCAGATACACGTTTGACCATACGCAGGATGCGTATACAACAAGACCAAGCCATGGATGACAAAGGTGTCTGGTATGGACTGCTGTGATGGAGGATTGGCATGAGTGTCAAGACCGAATAGGCAATCCCACAGAACAAGATAGAGGGGAGGATTAGGAAGAAGAGGGTGTGATGGATGTTATAAATGTAGACAAGGAGTCCCGAAAAAAAGAAGACTGATATGTGGAGGAGCGCCGGGAGTGCATCGACAACCTTTGGAAGGTGGAATTTTATCACACGTTCTGCAAAGAAAGACCGGATCCGCGCACGACCGTGAAGCTTGCTACCATGACTTTGAGTGATGAGGAGGTAGCAGACGGGCCCATTGCTGGAGGAGAGTGGCCAAAAGAACGCACATAAGGCTCACGATGAGGCTGAAGAGCCATAGTGTGCTCGTCAATAACGCAGACGTAGGGGTATTAAAGGGGGTACGGTCAGGGAGAGTGAGAGATGACTGGGATGCGTTCGTGAAGCTGCAAGCTGCTGAGAAATTTGTGAAAGCAAGTCAACAGAGGAAGATCCAGTGTCGGGCTGCAGATTCTTGAGACCCTCGATTACGAACGCTGCTACTATTGCAGAAAACAGACCAGTCTGACCAACGGTCAGATTGGGCCATCTTTTGCAATAGTAGCGGGCTTCAGGTGAAGTGTGCATAAAATAAAACGGAAAACCAAGACGCACAAAGATCAGAATACCATCTGGGTCTGCTTTCCAGCTTTCTGCGCGGTCCTTGTCGTAATTCTCTGCTCGTGATAGATACATGGAGAACAACGTTATGACTCGCTTATCATTGGGTAAGGGTAAGGACAGGCAAACAAGTAGCAATGCAGTGGAGTATGGTAAAAGCGGTACTGTACAGAGGTCGGAAGTCCCATTCCTTATACAGATGACATGTCTGGAGCGAGAAGAGGCAAGTTGTCCGATGTGGACGACGTACAGTACACCTTGATTATATACTACGGTCGTTGTCCGCCTGTTGTGCCCCACTGCTCATCTTACACAGTGTGGGTCACCATGACAGAAAACCCATCACCGGACGTCCCGCCAACCGTATTGTCCACGTTGCAAGCAACGTCTATCCCCGATGACATTTCCCCCTCAAGCCTACATACTTTTTCTTCCTCAGGCGAACAAACTGTCGCTCTCCTTCACGCCCTCCTCGACACCACGGAACTTGTCGCGCATTCCGTGACGCTACACTCAACAACTCTCGTAAATGACTCCAAGACCGTTTCCTTGCTCCGACAGCAGTCTGCCGGACAACACACCCTTCACCTGGTAAATGATGCCCCTCCCCCTTCCCCTTGCATGATCCTCTCTCAGCGGAGTACCTCTAATCCTCTAATCATGATTTTCACCAGTCTCGCACGCAGGTGGAGAAAACCATAGCCGCAGCCGAGGAGCGCAAACGCGCAGACATGGGCTACGATGGTCCCTCTGACTATTCAAGTACGCTCCCACGCATCAGCGCGTGGAGCTCAGCAGCGGGTATGCAAACTTACCCAGAGAATGCCCCGGATACGCTCCTGCTGGGGGGCGAACTTCTCGTCTTGGACGTTGCTCTCCTACCAGAACCAACCGTACACGCGTCGTACGCTGGCTCGGCGGCAGAGGGCCGCCATTCCCCAGCAATGGATGCCTTCTTCTCTCGGTTGGTGAGCGACGTGTCTAAAGGAGGCGATGGGCGGAGGCTGCGGGACGCGTTGGAATACATGATGCGCCTTGATAAACTTGCTAAGCGTGAGGGAAATGCAGGGGCCCGCTGGTTCGACGAGGTGGATGCGCTTACCAAGGAGCTCACAAAGTTCACTCAGGAGGAAGTCGCTGTCCTTGCACAGTGCGTCACTCGTTCCGCCCCTCATCTTTAGTACCTCCTCTTTTGCCCTCGGGAATCCCGATTTTCGGGTTGTACTTGGGACAGAAGGGTCTCATCCACGAACGAACGTGCTTATCCCAACTTAACAGGTTTAGGGGACAACCTTCAGTTCCTCTTGATGTTGTCCTGCTCCGTGGACACGCGCTGAGTCTTCCATATCTCCACTCCCCAACACTCTGCTTCCTGGTCCATCTCTCTCCCCAGGCCTATCTGTCTCTCCAACGCAGTGCTCCGGTGACTGTGGCCCCTCAGCTTCCCTCCTTCGACATTTCATCTTCTCACCTATACAATTGCCTCAACTCGGATCTTTCCCTACCAGGGGTCACCCGTGCAGCTCTCACTCTCGTTCCACTTCCCCAGACGTCATCTACCCCCGCGGACCCACTGCTATCTTCTCAACCTTTATTTCCGCTTGCTCCCTCAGCGCTCGGGTTTACCCACAACTTCTCATTACCCATGGGCCCTGACGCCGGGAAGTATGGTTGGGTGCTTACTTTCGGGAAAGGGATCGTCATGAGTCAATCTCGTATGTTAAAAATTGCAAGCGTGGTGCAACCCCACCACCAACTGTCATACACTGGCACCGGACCGAGCTTATCTTTTGTGACTGGAGGCTGGGTAGATATGCTGGTACGGGTCCTTGAATCTCGTTCAGTTTTCCTAGCTAACGGTTATCCAGTTGAACCCCGATGGCTCATTAATAGCGGAGCAGCGGTATACGGCCACATATGTGCATATTCAGATTCAAAAGGAAACTAGAGCCCCACATTGATTTCCTGAACAGGTCTCACCAACCAAAATGCACCCACGCTTACGCTTAACGCTCTCCACACCGGACGAACCCGGATTTTTATTAGAGCGAGTACAAGTATACAATATGCAAGAGGTCTGGGCTGTTCTGGAGGTCGTGCGCGACCAATGCTGGCTCAACGAAACGTTGAATGGTATATCCTGGTTGCCAGAGGCCATTGCGGGAGCACCCGTGACAGAGGGTCCTGACACCGGAGCAACTGAAGAAGAACTAAGGGCGCTTCTCACAGGTCGGTTCATGCCGCTTTTTGCACCACTGGTCTGACATCGTATTAGGCACTTATACTCCGCTCTCGATACCAGCCAACGTTTACGTGCTCTCACCCGCAGGAATAGGACTCACTTTCCCCGAGCGCCCACCCATGCCAGGAATGGTTATGATCTCCGTGGCTCTTAATGGAGCCGCCGGAGCGACAGTTAAAGTACAAGGCGCTATGGGCGCAGATGTCCAGATGTCTACATTGGAGGAGGCGGTCCGGTGCGGAGGCACGCTTGGGCTTCCTGGGCGGGTATGGGCGGCATCTCAAGCGGCCTCGTAGTTCGGCACTCGGGTTTTCCTGAAGGAAACATCGTCAGACTCGGGTTGTTTCCGCGGTTGATATTTTATTGGTTACTGTGCTGTACAGTATGTGGGTGTAGGGTGTGCACTTCGCACCTTGTAGACTTGCTCGTATGCTTGCAACGTGGTAGGGCAGCGATTATCTCATGGGTCTAGAAGCAGTGATGCACGCTTCGTGTACCCAGCATATTGTCCGTTACACGAACATTGATGAATGCAGTGTTGTTCACTGCAATGCGTCTTCCCTTGACGTTGACATCCGATGTCAGCGCGGGTCGTTGCCACAGAACGGCAAGGCCCAGATGATTTCGTCATTCCGAACTGTGCTTTTCCTTATCTTCTACATACAAATCTCCTGTGCAAGATCGCGAAACCTACACCCCTCCATCGCGCGCGCGCGAGTCCGAACTCCGGGAATAGCCAAGGACTTTTGGCCCTTGACGGTGCATCCGAATCGTGCACATCCGGATCGGCTGCGATCCTGTATATAACTTCCCCGCCATGACCGAGTGGGAACTCCCAATTATTGTATGTCACGCCGCCGGCACCGTCGCGAGAGTAACAGGTTGGCATGGGCCCGGATACGAATATTTTATCCAATCCTGGAGAAGGAATTTATCCGAGTCCTCGGGGGGAACCACTATGGAGTCGACACGCCCCGTCCCCACTAGGAAGAGTATATTGCACAGAGGTCGTTCTATCATCGTACGTGTCCCGCCCTCGTCGAGTGCCATCGTGACCCAACTAATACAGACAACCTCTTTGTGGCACCACGGGCTAAAGACACATGACCGACTTTGACGCTCCCTTGTCAGCGAAAGTTACCGCCTGTTTTTTTTTCATTATGTCCAGAACTTCTGAAGTTAGGTTAGCTCCGCGTGAACGTTCTGGCCCGCACTCAGGCACCTCGGCCTTATGGCACCCATGTGTACCGACAGTGGTATATAAGCCCTCTGTGGCTGGGCCTGCCCGTGCCCCCTGCAGTTTCTAGTACACGCCGTGGCAGGTATGTAAAGTTCAGCCCGCGCGATCCAGCGGGTTATTTACTGACAAGCTCTTGCGATCCCCGCAACCGACTCGGACCCCAACAACACACGTGTGCTGCCAACTTAGTCAGCGGTATTGGGCGTTTTTAGCGTCCCCCCCAAGCCTAAACAGCAGAGAAACGAAACCTCCGATGAACTCTGTTCCACCCCCAAAGCCCGTGGGTCCTCGCATGCTCCAACGTTCCCAGAGTGGTGTGTCCCCAGGATACACAACGTTCGGTGGTGAGATCGTGGAAATGACGGATGACCTACTCCCGCCCACGCCCTCACCGCGATTGACGCGTGCAGCATCCGCCGCAACCCCCGCCCGTCATTAACACTAAACCTCGACCCCAGGAGTACGCCGTATCACTCAAACACATCGCACTTCCCCGAGGGTCCGACAAGCTGGGTTCCAACTACCAACACTACCGCCGCCACCGCCGCCGCTTCCGGATCGCGTAATTGTTTAAGTTCACCCGTGGCAGCGCAGACTGCGCAGTCACCACCTAGCCAGACCTCCGACGAGCATCGCACCGCACTACCGATCACCCCCCGATCCATCTCGAAGATCGTCTCCCTGAGCGATCTACGACAACTCGTGCATCGCATGGAAGCTCCCCAGCCTCCATCGCCAGCCTCATCCTCGCGGACGGACGAAAACGTGCCTGGAAATGGCGCGGTGATGTTGCCGCCGGTCCTGGTGCGTCGCGTGGTGTTTGGTCTGATGGTGTGCTGGACGTTGCGCAGGTGATGTAAGAGTTGCGGCTGGGCTGTCTGTCCCGAAAGAACGACGTGTTTGATATATCCGGATAGCGGTACGGAGATACACCTCAAGTGGGAATGATCGTGGATGGGTAGCGTGGCCGAGTGGTCTAAGGCGCTGGATTTAAGTACTCTACTTGACTCCCAGTGGGGAAAACCCGCGCGAGTTCGAACCTCGCCGCTACCAGGGATTTTTCTCTATTTTGTTTTGGATCCCATACATATGCTCCTTCTATTCCCACGTCGAGTCAGTGCTCCTGTGGTCTGACCCCTGAGGGATGCTCTATCGTAAGGATGTCCAATCTTTCGAACCTTTTCCAGTCTGCTCTGCCTGTTCTCATTGATGGTGGCCTGGTGCATCATTGTACTTTCGCTCTGCGTGAATAAAACTGATGGTAGAACTGATAGGGCTCGGTGCTTGAAGACGTATTTCATGTTGATACAGCGTCATCCCTTTGGTCCTCGGAGGCTGTAATCAAGAATCCTGATTCTGTTATTGAGACACACCTCATATTCTTACGAGCTGGTGCACGTCTTATCGAAACTGCGTCGTAAGTGGTTTCCATATCGCTTTGACCTCGCTTGTTCATCGCCACTCGTGATAGTTATCAAGGCTCTTTCAGTACTTATGCAGGAGCGGGATATTCCCAATACGACGCCATACGCCTAATGCGCTCATCCATCACGCTTGCCGCAGAGGCGCGCAGCCGATTCGCGACGGAGACACACACCTCAATTGACAAGATCAAAATCGCACTCTCGCTCGCCGGGTACGGCGCATCGCTGCCCTTGCCACACGAGTTCGACGGCTACTATCCGCCGCCCTATGGTCCGAAGGCATATGTCTATCCGCCGGACCCCGCGAGCCCAAATCGCAACTCATTCCGCGCGGATGAGAGTACACAGGAGGCTGAGTCTGAGGACCTGCTCACGGCGTTCCATCTCGAGCGTCTACGCGCGTACGCCTCGGACAAGGAAGCGTGGCGCGCAGTCAATGCGATCGCGTTTGAGACTATCCCACTCGCACGCGAGGTGAAGGCCATCCGGCGTGCTGTCGCAGCGCTCGAAGATGAACTTTCCCCGGAAGAACGGAAGCCGTGGTGGGTCTGTACCATCTATCCGGGAGGCAAAATTCCCGAGGAGCACGCTGAGGCTGGCGAGGGAAGACTGGGAGCCAAAGATGTGCTCGCGGCGTATTTCGATTCAACTTCTATCACCGCCGAGAGCCACAAAGGCGTACGCTATGCAGTACCTGACGCATTTGGTATCAATTGCACTGGGATGGCGCACACTGCGGATGCCGTCGCTGCCATGAGCGACGCGCTTGCCGAAACGAGTGCCGCGCGCAGTAGTGTTGGTGGTATTGGGCCTTGGCTGGTCCTCAAACCGAACGGCGGCCAGACGTTTGATATGGAGACACGCAAATGGGGTTGGTATGGTGGGGAGTCACGACTACAAGGAGATAAGTGGGCCAAGCAGCTCAGTGACATCGTACGTTCAGCAGCTGCAAAGGGTGTTTGGGGCGGTATTCTGGTCGGGGGCTGCTGTAAAGCGGGAGAAGAAGAGTTGCGTCTGTTATCCAAGGCAATACAGCAGTAGAGTAGATACTGAGTAGATACTGAGTAGATGTATGAGTAGATATACGCCGGTGAGGTGGTATGATATGATGTGGGAAGGTCTTTCGGTCAATGCCGGGCGCGCTAACAGTCGACCGACTCTGGGATCAACGTTGCAGGACGTGATACAAAAGCTCTCGAACGTCGTCAACACAGGCGTTGAGCCCTTCAAAACTTGACAACGGTGTGTTTCTGTATGGTATTCCCCTCACTTGGTGCAGAAATGGATCCAACTGGACCCAGTTTTGACGGTGGATGGTTTGGCATAATCTTGGATACTGATATACACATATATATTCTGTGACAGGCCACAACATGTCTTCGAAACTTCCCTCTATCCTGAGTGCAACAGAGGAGGATATCCAGCTCCTCCTCGCTGCACAGTGCCATATTGGCACCAAGAACTGTGATAAACAGATGGAACCCTACGTTTGGAAGAGGCGAGCAGATGGTGAGTGTGCTGATACTTGTCCTTTGAACCTTTCTCACGACGGGTTTCTTTTCGGTGTAGGCATCCACATCATTAACATTGGAAAGACGTGGGAGAAGCTTGTTTTTGCTGCTCGGATTATTGCTGCCATTGAGAACCCCAACGACGTTTGCGTGATCTCTGCGCGGCCATATGGCCACCGTGCCGTCCTCAAGTATGCCGCCAACACCGGTGCCCAAGCAATCGCAGGACGTTTCACCCCAGGGTCATTCACAAATTACATCACGCGTTCATTCAAAGAGCCCCGATTGATTATTGTAACCGACCCACGCGTTGACCACCAAGCCATCCGCGAGGCATCCTACGTCAACATCCCCGTCATCGCACTCGCGGACACGGATGCTCCTCTCAGGTACGTCGACGTTGTGATCCCGACGAACAACAAGTCGCGCCATGCGATCGGCCTCATCTGGTGGCTCCTCGCACGCGAGGTGCTCCGCCTCCGCGGCACAATCCCCCGCACACCCGACGGCTGGAACGTCATGGTCGACATGTTCTTCTACCGCGACCCTGAGGAGGTCGAGAAGCAGCAACAGGAGGAGGCCCAAGCCAAAGCCGCTGCTGCTGGCGAGGGCGATGCTGCACCTGTTACCGAGTGGGACGTTGCCTCAGCAC
>WNFG01009087.1_pt1 | contig 11251 bp, 8 predicted proteins | sample 5400431 | NCBI WGS metagenome assembly WNFG01 (sample SAMN13153346, study PRJNA577476) | soil metagenome | isolation source: 120 cm saprolite under Douglas fir tree site 2 hole 3 replicate 2 | place: USA:California | collected 2015-04-18
CACCGATGGTTTCGCGCGCGGTGGAGGCGGGGGCGGTGGGGGCGGTGGTGGCCATGGGGGCGGGGGCGGGGGCTTCAGTGGCGGCTTTGGCGGGGGCGGCGGCGGCCACAGCGGCGGCGGCTTCGGCGGTGGCCATATGGGTGGCAGCTTCGGCGGCGTCCATGGCGGCTTCGGCGGCGTCGATGGGGGAGGGTTCGGTCACGCTCGCGGTTTCGCGGGCTCTCGGGAGAGAGGCCACCAAGGCGAACGGGGCGACCGAGGCGAACGGTTTCACCACGCTCGTCATTTCCGGCACGACTTCGACGACTTCGGCGGGTACGGCTATGGTTACACCTGCGACTACTACTCGCCCTACTACCCATACGACTGCGCGTCGCCGTATTACCAATGGTGACCTTGCCTGCAAACTGACGATGTCAGCAAAGATGCAAAACGGGCTCCGCAGCAAAGCAGCGGAGCCCGTTCTGACAAGCTTGATCGCGGCGCTAAACTAACCCAGATCGCCGCTGAGTGCCCTTGCCGCCTTGAGATCGGCCGTGTCGAATCCCTCGGTGAAGCGATCGTAGACCGGCATTAAGAGGGCGCGCGCGTCTGCAGTGCGACCTTGTTCATGCCATAGGCGGGCAAGGCTGGTAGCGGCGCGCAGTTCCCACGACAAGGCGCCTTGCCGCCGCGCCCAGTCGAGCGAGCGCACGAAGTGCTCCTCGGCCGCCGCCGCGGCATCCGGCGCAGCTTGCTGTCGCAGCAGCTCGCCTTTGACGCGCAGCTCCTCCGCGATGCTCCAGCGCTCTTCATTGTGCTCGGATCGTGCCAGCGCCTCGTCGATCGCGGCGAGCCCCGGTGCGACCCGCCCGGCGGCCGCGAAGCCTTGTGCCAGCGCGCGTAGAAACGCGGTGTGATACTGGACGAATCGCGCTTCGCGCAGCTCGTCGATCGCGACGCGGAGCAGCTGCAATCCGTCGTCGACATCGCCCCGCTGGCGCAGAAGGTCGCCTTTGAAGCATCGCCCATGGGCATGCCAGACGTCGAGCGCATGGCGTTCGGCATGGTCGAGCAGCATCGCAATGAAGCGTTCCGCTGCCGACAGTTCGCCCGCCAAGAGCGCAACCGGGCAGGCTGCCAGGGCAAGCGCATTGCACAATGAAAGCGTGTGGTTGATCGACAGAGCGTGCTCGATATTGCTCTCGACGTCGCGCAGGGCCTGGTCCACGAATCCCTGCAGCCAGAGGGCCCGCGCCAGCGTGATGCGCGCCGTCACGCGCTGATCGAATCGGAAGCGCACGGCATCGGATCGTCGGGTGGGCGTGACGTAGCCCTTGAGCACGCGCTCGATGTGCTGCCGTGCGCCGGCTTGGTCACCCAGAAAATGCAGCGAGGCGCCGATCATGCGATCGCCGATGAGGGCGTCGGCGGGGTCGGGCGCGCGCGCCGCTAGACTTCGGAATCGTCTTGCGAGTGCCAGTGTCTCCCGGAACTCGCCGTTGTTGACGCGACCGGCCCATAGCCCCCAGAGCGCCCGCAACTGATAGTCGGTGTCGTCGAGTCGCTCGGCAAGTACGAGCGCGGTCCTCCAGGCTTCAGTCTCGCGCTCCGGACCGGTCGTATACATCAACGACCAGCCGAGTGCGGCGTAGAGCTGCATCTCGCAGCGCTCGCCGCGGCTCGATCCCGGCTCCAGAACGGCGAGCGCCCGCTCGACCCGCCCCCGACACTCGTTGATCAGCGACAGCTGGAACCACAGCGGCGTGGCGGCGACGGTCAGGGCTACGCCGATCGCCGCGTCGCCGCCCGGCGAAAAACCCCAGTCCAACGCCACCCGCAGATTGTCGATCTCGGGTGCATACGTGGCAAGCCATTCGCTCGTGTTTCGCGTCTCCCATTCGGTTTCAGCACACTCAAACAGATGCCGGTAGTACTCGGCGTGGCGGCGTGCGACTGCTTCAAGCTCACCGCTTTCGACGAGTTTCTCGAGCGCGTAAGCGCGAGTTGTCTCGAGCAGCCGGTAGCCGGCGGTGGTGTCATCGCCTTTCGCCGAGACCAATGACTTCGTGACCAAGTTCGCAACGCCGGCGACGACATCCGATGCCGCGATCTCGGCGCCGGCCGCGACCGCGCTCGCCGCCTCCAGCTTGAAGCCGCCCGAAAAGATCGCCAGACGACGCAGGACCACGCGCTCCGGCTCGGCAAGCAGCTCGTAGCTCCAGTCGAGCGTCGCCCGCAGCGTCTGGTGCCGCGGCAGCGCGGTCCGCCTCCCCCCGGTGAGCAGGTGGAAACGATCATTGAGACGGGTGGCGAGCTCCTCGATCCCAAGCGCAGCGGCGCGCGACGCGGCGAGCTCGATCGCGAGCGGGATCCCGTCGAGCCGCCGGCAGATTGCCGCCGTTGCCGCCGCAACGCGTCGGTCCGGCGAAAAGTGCGGCTGTGCCGCGCGCACGCGCGCGACGAATAGTTGAACGGCACCGTAATGCAACGGATCATCCACATCTTGAATGCCCTCCGCCGGGACATCGAGCGGCGGCACCCGGTAGATGTGTTCGCCCTCCGCCTGCAACGGCTCCCGGCTCGTCGCGATCACGCGAACGGCCGGGGTGAAGCGCAGCAACGCCTCGCTCATACGCGCCGCCGGGTCGAGCACGTGTTCGCAATCGTCGAGCAGAAGCATGAGCCGCCTGGCACCGAGCGCATTGGCGATGCGTTCGGGTGACACTGCGTCGGCGGCGAGCTCCAGATGGAGCGCAGTGGCAATCCTGAGCGGAACAAGATCGGGATCGGACAGGCCTGCGAGTTCCACGACCCACACCCCATCGACGAACTTTGGCAGCAGGCGCCGGGCGACCTCGAGGCCCAGACGCGTCTTGCCGATACCTCCGGCACCCGTCAGGGTGACGAGGCGGCGGGAGGCGGTGAGGCCGAGGATCTCCTCGAACGCGACGGCGCGGCCGATCAATTCGGAAACCGGCTCCGGCAAGTTCGTCGATGGACGGGCCGAAGGCTCAAGGACGACGGCCGTGCCTGCAACCGCCTGCGCCTGAGAATTTGCCGAGACCGTGCGTATCAGGCCGGTGAACTGGTAGCCTCGTCCGGCGATCGTGCGGATCAAGCCGCGATCCGCCGCGAAGGCGTTGCGCAGCGTCGAGATCTGGACGTGCAGGTTGTTCTCTTCCACGACCTGGTTCGGCCAGACACGCTCGATCAGCGCGTCTTTGCTCACCACAGCCCCCGACGCCTCGATCAGCGCCATCAGCACATCAAAGGCACGCCCGCCGAGATGGATCGGTCGACTATCGGCAAGGAGCTCGCGGCGGTGCGGCAAAACCCTGAAACGGCCGAACTCCATTGCCGCCGGCGTTTCGGATAGGGGATCCATGAGCGCGATTGTAGCGCGAATTTTCAGGTATTTTCAGGGTTTTTAAGAAGGCTGCTCCAAATGGCATGCCGCCTCGCGGAGGCGATCGTAGATCGGTGCCCCGACGCGGTGCGTCAAGGTCTTGCTCGCGTCACGTATGCAGTTTTCGAGGCAGAGCGGTCATTGAGTAAGTACAGTCGAAGCCGGCCTCCTCGCCGTGGAGCACAGTGGAAAGCGGGGGCTGCCGCCGCAACCGATCGCCCCATAGGGCCAGCGCGTCACCTGAAATCGCCGCCAGTTCCTTGCCGGCGGAAAAAATGTCGTGCCGTTCGGAGATTATGACGCCTCACCCGGCTTCGTTACTCGACAAAAAAAGGGCCGGCGGCAGGCGCCACCGGCCCAAGTGTCTACGTCCAAGCGAAACCCGCGGGGAGGAACCAGGCTTCGCGACGACCCACGCAGCGATCAGGACCAGGAGGCCGGACCCGAGGGATCGAGCGAACGTGGGCCTGACGTAGACATCGCTCGTATGCTCGGTTCGTCTTAAGGCTTCGACATCGTCCGAATGTAAGCGGCCTTGGCGCAAGCTGCTGCGGCGAAATTGCTACGATTGATGCGTTCTTGCACCGATCTGGAGGCTGCGCTGCACTTGGTCCAACCTTGTTGATCGCGGAGCGGCTGATTACACCCGGCGCGCCGAAGGGGAGGCTCACGGCTTCCGCCACACCGGTGTCTTCCTAGGTCAGTCCGGCTTCGTCGGCAGCAATGCGGCCGAGCGCCGACCAATCGAGTGCCGCATAGCCACGTGCAATTCCGGCCATCAGCCGATCGCGTGCAATGCGGACCGACGGCATGGGGACGCCCGCGGCTTCCGCCTCCGCGAGCGCCAAACGCACGTCCTTGAGCGCCAGCGGAAGGACGAAGCCCGGCTCGTAGCGCTGCGCGACGATCTTGCCGCCGTAGATCTTGTGCACCCGGCTGCCGTACATGGTTTCGGTCAGGATCTGGAGAAACTGCTCGGGGTCCTCCCCGCGCTTGCGCATCAGGGCAACCACTTCGCCGAGCATTTCCAGTGTGGCCGCGGTCAACGCATTGCCGGCGAGCTTGATCAGATTCGCGGTCGCGGGTTCGGGGCCGACCACGAAGGTGCGCTGGCCCAAAATGTCGAAGATCGGCTGGCAGCGCTCGATATAATAACCGCTGCCGGCGGCGACGATGTAGAGCTGACGGGCCGCGGCGGCATCGGGATTGCCGAACACCGGCGCGGCAACGTAGCCCTGGTCGAGCTTGGCGTGCCCCGAGTCGATCGCCGACGAAGCGGCCGTGCTAATGGTGCTCATCGAGAGATGGATGGCGCCCGGCATCAGCCCGGAAGCAAGCCCATTTCCGGGCCGCGGCTCCAGGCCGAACATGACGTCCCGGACAGCCTTGTCGTCCGGCAGCATGCTGACCACGATTTCGCAATCGAACAGGTCCGCGACTTCGGCCGTCGTGTCGAGCCCGAGCGCAGCAAGCTGCTTGATGCGTTCGGGACGCCGGACATAGGCCCTCACATCGCAGCCGGCGTGCACGAGATTCGTGGCCATGGCGGCGCCCATGCGTCCAAGCCCGATGAAGCCGATGCGCTCCTCCACGGGTCTGCGCTTCTGGACGCCCTCCGCAGCGCGAGAATCGATGTGGTCGTGCATGGAAGCCTCAAAGCATCGTGACGCCTGATTGCGGTAGGAACTTAGTCGTTTCCGCGGCGGCGGCTGTGCCTCGATTGCCGCGTTTGGCCCGCTCTTGCCGAAAATCGAGCGTGGACGCGCGATCTTGCGGGCCTCTGCCGAACCAAACGGGCGAATGCGCGAAAATCCGCCGCTTTACGTAGATTTCAGATGATTTCGGAACGTTTCAGGCCGTCGCCAAGGACCTTTCAGGCGCCGAGCGCGATATTTCGTGCACGGACGGAAGATTCGAGCGCCAGAGGTGCAACGCCATGTCGATGAACCCGCTGCCCACGAACCCTACGCCATACGCGCCGTTGAACTCGAATGCGCTGCGGCCGCTGCCGACGGCCAGGGTGCCGTCGGTCGAGCGGCGATCTCGATCCGGCGGAAGACACGACGACCGGGCCGATTGGGATAACGCTCGCCGATCCGTCGAAGTCCCGCTGCCAAACCAAGGTATGAGGCTCTCAAACCAATACGCTATTCGGATCAACCTCCGTACGATGGGCGGTTTGCCTCGATCGAACTATGCTCTCCTGAGTTGGTGAGAGCCGGAATGGGGCCGGGGAAGTGCGAGCTAACCGACGCGAACGTCAAAGGTGGAATCCATGTTGGCCAACTCCCTGCGTACGAATCTGGCATCGAATGGTCCTTTCGACCGGAATACCTCAAAGCCGGGCCAAGCCGCCATGTTGCTGTCGCTGGACGGACACTCCCGTGCCCGCGAAAGGCACGACATGCGCACCGATCCCCGGGCTCATCGGCTGCCCAATGGGCCCAGGGTCGACGCTGCCGGTCATGCCGTGGAGATTTATCCAGCCGACATCGTGAAACGTCGCACCATGGCCTCGAACGGAATGGCGGGGGAGATCGTCCAGGCCACAAAGCGTGGCAAAATCGAATCTCGCTTCCGCGCGCCTGTCCACCTGCTCGCCGTATACGACAGGGGCATGCGCCGGGACGGGGAGACGTTCGTCGAGGGGCTGCCCCGCTCGGCCCTGCGAGATCTGAGACGAAAGCTAACCTTTGTGCCGGCAGGTCACGAATATTATGACTGCCAGGACCCGCACATTCTCACGCGCGTGGCTTACTTCTATTTCGATCCAACCGAGCTGGCAATCGATCCGGAGCTGGGTTTCGCGGAGATGGCTCCGCGGCTGTTTTTCGAGAATGCGGCGTTATGGAGTACGGCGCTCAAGCTGATGTCCCTGGTCGAACATTCGCTTTCGGCGAACCGGCTGTATTTCGAAGCTCTCGGCGCCGTCCTGGCGCACGAGCTGGTGCGGCTCAACACCGGAGCGCCCAGCAGCGTACCGCCCGTGCGCGGCGGTCTCGCCGCCTGGCAGCAACGGATCGCGGTCGCGTACATCGAGGAGCACCTTGGCGACCAGATCCCGCTCGCCCAGCTCGCGCAGCTGGTTCGGCTCAGCCCGCACTATTTCTGCAGGGCCTTCAAGCAGTCCTTTGGCATGCCGCCGCACCGCTATCACACCAGCAGACGCATCGAGCGCGCGAAGATTCTGTTGGCCGATCCTGCGCTCTCGGTGACGGAGATCGGATTGACCGCGGGCTTCAGCGAGACCGGTTCGTTCAGCGCGGCATTTCGCAAAGCGACCGGACTTACCCCGACCGGATTTCGCAGCCTCCTCTGAGCTCGGCAAGACTCCGCACTACCTGGTGAGAGGGAATGGGAGAAGGGGAATTCGCTGAGATGGAGACGCCCATGTTGACCGCGAACGAACTTGCCGACGACGAATTGCTCGGAATGTTGGATCGTCGCTTTTGGCTGGCGCGCGCCGGCTCGGTCGCGCTGGGCTTACCCTGCACGCTGCGCAAGGCTCTATGTCGGGCGTATGCGGCTTCAAGCGAAAGCAGCCGCGCCGCGTCGATCGTCAAGCTGGCGAATGACGAGATCCGCATTGGCTCCGGCCAGATCGGCAGGCTCCGACAACGGATGGGCCTCGCAGGCACCGGATCCAGCTAGCGAGACTCTCATCGTCAGCTTCGCCCCGCCCGTGTCGTGAGAGCTGCGAGCTTACAATGCGCACGTTCAGAAAATCATCGATGCCCAATGCTTCACCGGCGAGGGTTGCTCGCGACCGCATCGCGGCTGCGGCGCGCAGGACCGCTCAGGCAGTTGCGGTTTTCGTCGTGATGGGCGTCTTGTTTGGGAACGAAGCCGCGACGGCACGGCCTTCGCCTATCAACAGGATCGTAACTCAAACAGGGCCCGCGCATTCGTCCCGGCATGACCGGCGGCCCGCTTCGCCCGCCCAGGCAATCGAACGAATTTCTTCCGAACCGTTCGGGTTGCCGACGGTCGAAGCGCTGGAGGGTCCGCTTGTAACGAGGTGGCGCGGCGTCGAAAGAGAAATCCGTCGGGATGAGCTGCTTCTTGCGCGTTGCGCCACGGATCGGTCATGCGGTTCGGCCCCGGCTCTACGGTTGATGGACATCGTCGATGCGGCGCGTCGACGCGAGGGTCGCTCGCGGGTCGGGGAGATCAACCGGGCGGTCAATCTGGCAATTCGTCCGATGAGCGACGTTGCGCAATACGGAGTGCCCGACCTGTGGACCGCGCCGATTCAGACGTTAACGGCCGGTGCCGGCGACTGTGAAGACTATGCCATCGCCAAATACGTCGCACTCGAGGAGGCCGGAGTCGCCGAGGAGGATCTTCGCCTAGTCGTCGTGCGGGATACGCGACGGCGGGAAGATCATGCCGTGGTCGCCGTGCGCTTGGACGGCCGCTGGCTGGTACTGGATAATCGCTGGCTCGCCCTGGTCGAAGACGTCGAGCTCGAGACCTACCTTCCAATGTTCGGGATGAATCGCGAGGGCGTGAGACGCTTCGTCGCCGCCCAACAGCGCGTCTTTTCTCGAGGCGCGACAGAGCCGGCTCCGGCACCTCTGCGCTCGCAAAAGCAGCCGCTCGAGCACGCTTCGTGACTATCGGACTGAGAGGCGTTGGAAATGGCAACCCCACCCGACAACATAATCAATTCGATGCACGAAACGTTTCTCCTCGTGATCATCGCGTTCATCGCCTTCGCGCTTATCGCCGCCGCCAACGGAGCGTACACGAACAAGGCTCGTCACCCACGCGACCAAGCGAGCGACATCCGGTCGGGCCACGAGACCATGATGGCTACGCCGCGACAGCACGCCAATCGCGCGGGAGAGAATGTAGTCCGATGAAGCTCGGCGCGCTTTACTCAGGACAAATCATTGATGATCCCTGCCGCGCATCGTCGGAACGAATTGGACAACAAGGAGGCAGCTATGAAGATCGAGTTTCTGTCCTTCCTCGAGTGGTCGCTGCAATTATCGATCTTGCTCAACGTTTTCATGGCCGGGCTGTGCGGGTTATACCGCTTACCTTCCTCGAGCCCAAGAGCGACGCGATCGCGCCCCTGATCGACCCGAAGCGCCTTGGGTCTGATGAGATCCGCGCGATCGACGAGATGCTGGTTGCGGAGGCCACGATCGTCGGCAGGATGCTTCCGGGAGCGCTCGAATCGGCCAAGCTCGATCGCATTTGCTCGAATGATCAAAGACAGGATGCCGTCCTAGAAGCGCAGACCAACTATCTGACCTTCCACGAATTCTGGTCGATCCGGGCTTTCTTTCGGGGACCCGACGCTCAGGATCGTCGAAAAGGGGTGATGCGGAGCCGCTCGGTCCCTTCGGCGACGGTCGGATAGTTGATCGGCTGGATATAGATGCCGTGCTCCGCCAGCAGGAGATCGCTCGCAGCGAACCGCAGCCACGGGACGTAGACCAATGGCGTGCCGGGTCTCCGACCATGACTATGGACGAGCGCCGTTTGTGGTCAGTGCCGCGCGCGGCTGCCGCATCATCCGGCAGCTGCGGCCTCCGGCATCCATCGAGCGCGGCTCGATTGTGGGTGGCGCCGAGACGCAATGTTTGTTCGATATTGCCGCGTTCGGATCATGCTTGCGATATTCGCCTGTAACAGACGCATGATGGCCGCGCTCGGTGGTCGAGCGCCTTGCCTTCACGGCCCCGACCGGCGATCGGCGCAATTGCGCAACAATTTGAGCAAGTGACGACGATCGCCGAGTGAGCGCGATGAGTATCATTGTTGTTCGCAGATGTCGCGGAAACCAGTGCCTTATCGGGTAGCGCTTCAATGTCGTACAAGATTCTGCTGTTGTTCGCGCTCTTTGCGCCCATTATGCTCGTTGCGGCGGGCCGTTGGACCCATGTTGCAGACCGAAACAAGCTTCAGGCAAGAGCCCGGGCCTCGTGGCAGCTGCCGGGCACGAGGTCCAATCGACCACCTTGCGACGCCGAGCAGCCTGGAAATCCGAATTTCAAGCCTACGCCAGTAACGCCGTTTGTTGAGGCGTGAACTTTCGAGTGCAGCAAGCATTGCAGCCGACAGGAACGGCAAGCTCTGCACCAACAGTGCTCCGGCGAAGAAATAATTGGCCCTGATCTGGTCGTAATTGGTGATCCACACGGCGGTCGCGCCAGCCACGAGCAGCCCGCCCATCGTGACCTCCCAGAACGCCGCAAATCCGACGCTGCGGTCGCCCCTACCGCCCTTGGCAGTGCGGTGGAATCGCTTCTGATCACGCCCTATCGCTGCGTGAGCGATCGCGCTGGCCACGGTCCATTGCACCGACATGGCCGCGAACAGGGCGCCAGCTGCGGCTCGGAGCGGACTATCGACTCGCAGCCGATACGCGATCGAAAAATGCAGCAGCGAGAGCATGAAGGCAACGATCGTCGGCAGCATCAGGATCGTGTCAGGGATGGCGAGGCCAAAGAAGATGACGAGCGGGACCCACACGAGATTGAGCATGGCGGCGGCAACGGCGATGATTTCGCCGCCCAGCCAGCGCAACCAGCCGATCACGAACTCGCGCTTCTGGTCGTGGTCGAGCCGGCTTGCGCCGGGCAGGAAGCGGCGCCAATGCTTCTTCAGGATCTGCGCTCCGCCACAGGCCCAGCGATAGCGTTGTTTCTTGAACGCCTCGTAGCTCTCCGGCAGTAGTCCCCATCCATAGCGCCGGTTGGTATAATGGGCACGCCAGCCGAGTTCCAGGATGGTGAGGCCGAGGTCAGTGTCCTCACAGATCGTGTCGCTCGACCAACGGCCCGCGGCCTCGAGCGCGGCCCGTCGAATCAAGCACATGGTGCCGTGCATAATGATGGCATTGGTCTCGTTGCGCTGGACCATGCCGACGTCGAAGAAGCCGGCATATTCGCTATTCATGGCGGCGTGCACGATGCTGCGATCACCGTCTCGGTGATCCTGCGGTGCCTGCACAAGCGCCACGCTCGAATCGTAGAAGGTCGGGATGAGATCTTTCAGCCAGTCTGGATGCACCACATAATCGGCATCGAGCACGCCGATGATCTCAGCATCGGCAGCCGTGTTCGCCAAAGCAAGGTTCAAGGCACCGGCTTTGAAGCCTTCGAGCTTCTCCACGTAGATAAATTTGAAGCGCTCGCCGAGAGCTCGGCAATACTCCTCGATCGGACGCCACAACGAGGGCTCTGGCGTGTTGTTGATGACCACCACGCACTCGTAATTCGAATAACGCAGGCGTGCGACCGCATCGAGTGTGAGCTTGAGCATATCCGCAGGTTCGCGGCGGGCCGCAATATGGATCGAGACCTTCGGTGCGAAGCCCTCGCGCGCTGCCACCGAGGCAGGCAGCATCCGGCGCGGCTCCGGTCCCAACGCGACCGCGGCAAGCTCTTCCAATCGCGCTAGCGCCATCGCGATCAGGAGCGCCAGCAGGGCGAGCCCCGGCCCGAACGCGACCGCCTCGCCGGGTGTGAAATAATGGCTGTGCCAGTACGCCAGCACGGTCGCGCACCAGGCGCCAGCCGCATGTGCCGAGATCGCGAGCACCGCGACTTGTCCGAACGTGGCGCCGGACAGCGCGAAAACCGGCAGCGACAACAGGATTCCGGCGAGCACCGCGACGGCCGCTATCCTCCAATGTTCAGGGTCGCCAATAGGTCCGGCCCAGGCGAACTTGGGCTGCAGCGAAGCGCTGAATACGCCCCAATACGGCCCCACGCTGCCCTCGAACACCTTCCCCGGCTGGTCGATTGCTTCGACGATGTTGTAATCGATGCCGGCCGCGTCCGCGCGCGTGACGAAGTCGCGCAGCACTTTGGCCTGCTCGCCGCGCCCCGGCATGGCGTTCTTTAT
>WNFG01004907.1_pt1 | contig 11249 bp, 11 predicted proteins | sample 5400431 | NCBI WGS metagenome assembly WNFG01 (sample SAMN13153346, study PRJNA577476) | soil metagenome | isolation source: 120 cm saprolite under Douglas fir tree site 2 hole 3 replicate 2 | place: USA:California | collected 2015-04-18
GTCGCACTCGCGACGCCCAGCACGATGCCGAGAACCAATTTTTGGGCCAGGTCGCGGAGCGCAATCCCGAGCAGGATTTCGGCTTCCTGCTGACCAAGGAAGGCGGGCTGTTGTACTTCCACCGCAACAGCGTGCTGTCCGGCGATTTCGAGAAGCTGCGCCAGGGCGACGAGGTCTATTACGTCGAGGACGTCGGCGACACCGGGCCGACCGCCATCAAGGTGCGCGTCAAGCAAAAAGATTAGCGGCGACGGGATTTGGCGCTCGCTATCGTCCCCTGAACGTCGCCTTGCGTTTCTCCACGAAGGCTTTTGCGGCCTCGTGATGATCCTCGGTCTGCGTGCAGCGCACGTGGTTCATGGCTTCGGTATCGAGCACGGCCTCGATCGTCGAACGCTCCGCGGTGTTGATGTTCTGCTTGATGTAGCCGAGCGCGATGCTCGGGCCCTGCGCCAGCGACAACGCGAGCTCGTGCGCGGTCGCCTCGAGCTCCGCGTCCGGGGTCACCCGGGTGACGAGCCCCAGCGCCAACGCCTCGTCCGCCATCAGGATCGGCGAGGTGAGATAAAGCTCCCGCGCGTTGGCGCTGCCGACGAGGCGAGTCAAGAAATAGGTCCCGCCGTAGTCGCCGGAGAGGCCGACCTTGGCGAACGCGGTGGTCAGCTTGGCGGATTTTCCGGCGATGCGCAGGTCGCAGGCGAGCGCGAGCGACAGGCCCGCGCCGGCCGCAGAGCCGCTGATCATCGCCAATGTGGGTTTGCGCATGTCGTGAAGCAGCCGGGAGACTTCCACGCGATGGCGCAGCAGTTCGAAGCGGCGGTCGAGCGTCTCATTTTGGCCGGCGCCCGACGCCATCGCCTTGACGTCGCCGCCGACGCAGAACGTGCCGCCCGCGCCCTTCAGCAGCACGGCGCGCACATCGGGGTCGGCCGCCGCGCGCGTTGCCGCCTCGACCAGCCGCAGCCCCAGCTCGGGATTCAGCGCATTGCGGCGCTCCGGCCGGTTGAGCGTGAGCGTCAACAATCCGCGGTCGAGCGATTCCAGCAAGACCTGGTCCGGTTTGGCGTCCATGTTTGGGCTCCGTTCAGATGATGACCTGCTCGCGGCCCACGCCGCGGCAATCCATCTCGTATTCCAGCTCGACCACCGGCGGCCGGGCGAAATGCCAGGTCAGGCCGGCCCGCGCCGCCCCGCGCCGCACGATCTCCTCGGCCAGGAACGGGTAAAGGTCGTGAACGGTATAGACCTGGGTTGCCGTGGTGTCATGCCAGCCAAAGCCGAGCGCCGACAACCGCCGCTGCATCTCGCCGAGCACGAAGCGCGCTTTCTTGCGCAAACCCTGCGGGCTGACGTCGCCGCGCGCGATGATGCGGTCGAAATAATCGTTGTGGCCTTCCGGCACTTCCCCGCTCCCGGCGACGACGAAGGAGGGCGGCGCGTCGGCGGCTACTGTCGTGAATGCGAAGGCGTGGAACGCGGGCTCCGGCGGCGCATCGATCTGCGGGCAGACGTTGCTGCGCGCCACCGGGTTGACCTCGTTCTCGAACAGGCCCCATGCGGCGAGCGTGCCGACATAAACCTTGTTGAAGGCGCGGAATCCCGCCTCCGTGAACGGCGCGGGCGAGCGCAGTTCGCAGGCGCACAGCGCGGTGAGCGGCCGTCCCGCCGCGGCCAGAATGTTGCGGATCCGGGCGAAACCCTCGGCCAGCGGCACTGGCGTGTGGAACCGCACCCGCTGGATTTCGTGGCCCGGCAGCGCCGCCACCCCGCCCGAATAGGGAAACACGCCGGGGATGAACCGGTAGCCGCCCGGCGCGAACGCATGGGTTGCGGTCATGCGTACCTCTCAGGGAATTGTAGCGCGGACGAAGGCCTCAATCGACCGTCGTCCCGGCCAAGCGAGCGCAGCGACTCATCGTGTTCCCCGGACCGCGCGGCGCGAAGCGCCGTCGCGTGATCCGGGGTCCAGCAATAATTCGCGAAGCGGCCTTATGCTATCGTCAGCCGCAGGAATATGGACGCTTGGCGAATTCACTCCTGGGTCCCGGATCTTCGCTCGCGCGAGGCGCTCGCTCGTCCGGGACACGAGGCGTCACAGTTCGGGGTTCCGGCTCGCGCGCGCTCGGCCGGAATGACGGCGCAATGCTTACGATTTACCTCGTCGTACTTTCCCGGTCTAATGCCCGCAAGGAAGCCGTAGGGAGGAAGCCATGCGCGGGTTGATGATGGACCGGCCGCTGCTGATCTCATCGCTGATCCGGTACGCCGCCCAGTATCGTGGCTCGGCCGAGATCGTCTCCCGCTCGCCCGAGGACGGGTTGCATCGCTACACCTATCGCGATCTCGAAACGCGTTCCAAACGGCTCGGCAAGGCGCTCGAGCGGCTCGGCGTGCGCATCGGCGACCGCATCGCGACGCTCGCCTGGAACGGATATCGGCATCTCGAGCTCTATTACGGGGTCTCCGGCATCGGCGCGGTTTGCCACACCATCAATCCGCGGCTGTTCCAGGACCAGATCCGCTACATCGTCAATCACGCGGCGGACCGCGTGCTGTTTCTCGATCCCGGATTCGTGCCGCTCGCCGAAGAGCTCGCGCCGCATTTCCCCAAGGTGGAGCACTACGTGGTCATGACGGAATCCGCGAAGATGCCGCGGACCAAGCTCGAGAATGCGCTCTGCTACGAGGATCTGCTGGCAGCCGAGAGCGCGGATTACGAATGGCCGGAGTTCGACGAGAACACTGCGTCGTCGCTTTGCTATACCTCGGGCACCACCGGCCGGCCCAAGGGCGTGCTCTACAGCCATCGCTCGACCGTGCTGCACGCCATGGCCGAGAGCATGCGCGATACGCTCGATTACTCCATGCACGACGTGATCTGCCTGATCGCGCCGATGTTTCACGCCAACGGCTGGGCGTGTCCTTATGCGGCGGCGCTGGTCGGGGCGAAGCTCGTGCTGCCGGGCCAGCAGCTCGACGGCGCCAGCCTGCACGAACTGTTCGAGGCCGAGCAGGTGACCTTCAGCCTCGCCGTGCCGACGGTCTGGCTCGGCATGCTGGATTATCTGCGCAAGAGCGGCAAACGCTTCACGAGCCTCAAGCGCACCGCGATCGGCGGCACCGCGGTCCCGCTGGCGATGATGAAGGCGTTCGACGAATACGGCGTCAACGTCATTCATGCCTGGGGCATGACCGAGACGAGCCCGCTCGGCACCGTGTGCTCGCTGCCCCCCGGCGTCGCCGCCCTGCCGGCGGATGAGCGGGATAAATACCGCGTCAAGCAGGGCCACGGCATCTGGGGCGTCGATCTCAAGCTCGCGGGCCCGGACGGGAGCGACCTGCCGCGCGACGGCAAGTCGAGCGGCGAGCTGCTCGTGCGCGGCCCCTGGGTCGCGGCTGGGTATTTCAACGACGAGGAAGCGACCGCCGCCGCGCTCGCCGACGGCTGGTTCCGCACCGGCGATGTCTCGACGCTCGACGAGGACGGCTTCATGACCATCGTCGATCGCAGCAAGGACGTCATCAAGTCCGGCGGCGAGTGGATCAGCTCGATCGATCTGGAAAATGCGGTGATGGCACATCCGGACGTGCAGGAGGCGGCGGTGATCGGCGTGCGCCACGCCAAATGGGACGAGCGGCCGCTGCTCATCGTCGTGGCGAAGGAAGGCCGCCGCCCGGACAAGCAGCAGCTGCTCGATCTGCTCGCGCAAAAATTCGCCAAATGGCAGCTGCCGGACGACGTGCTTGTGGTGGCCGAGCTGCCGCATACGGCGACCGGCAAGGTGAACAAGCTCGCCTTGCGCGACCGCTACGGCGATCATCTCTTGCGCACCGCCTAGCTCGCGGGCGGCGTCGCACTGAGGCAGCCGACATGACGGACCAAACTCGCACCGCATCACGTGACGGCAGCAGCGGGCCTCTCCGCGGATTGCGCATCGTGGAGTTTGCCGGGATCGGGCCGGGGCCGTTCGCCGCCATGCTGCTCGCCGACATGGGCGCGGACGTGGTGCGCGTCGACCGGCCCGGTGCGGCGGCGCCAGACCAGCGCGACGTGACCGGCCGCGGCCGGCGCACCCTCGTGCTCGACCTCAAGCAGCAGGACGGCGCCGAGACCGCATCGCAGCTGCTCGATGCCGCCGACGCGCTGATCGAAGGTTTTCGACCGGGTGTCATGGAGCGCCTGGGGCTCGGCCCCGATGCGGTGCTGGCGCGCAACCCGCGCCTCGTCTACGGCCGGATGACGGGCTGGGGCCAATCCGGGCCGCTCGCCCAGGCGGCCGGGCACGACATCAATTACATCGCACTCGCGGGCGCGCTGGGCGCGATCGGGCCCGAGGAAAAGCCCGTTCCGCCGCTCAACCTCGTCGGCGACTACGGCGGCGGTGCGCTCTATCTCGTGGTCGGCATGCTCGCCGCGCTGATCGAGGCGAAGGCTTCCGGCCGCGGGCAGGTGGTCGATTGCGCCATGTGCGACGGCGCCGCGAGCCTGCTGTCGATCTTCTTCACGCTGCTCGCCCGCGGACAATGGGAGGAGCGCCGCGGCTCGAATCTGCTCGACGGCGGCGCGCCGTTCTACGGCACCTACGAATGCGCCGACGGCGGATTCATCGCGGTCGGCGCGCTCGAACCGCAGTTCTATGAGACGTTGTGCCGCCTCGCGGGGCTCGACGATCCGGAGTTCCGCGAGCGCACCGATCGCAAGCGCTGGCCGGAGCTGCGGCGAAAAATGCAAAGCTTGTTCAAGACGCGCACGCGCGCACAATGGTGTGCGATCCTCGAAGGCAGCGATGCGTGCTTCGCGCCGGTGCTCGGCCTCACCGAGGCGAGCACGCATCCGCACATGGCGCATCGCAAGAGCTTCGTCGAACTGGACGGCGTGCTGCAGCCCGCCCCGGCTCCGCGGTTCTCGCGCACGCCCTCGGCCATCCAAGCATCGAGCGCGAGCTCGCCGGCCGAGATCTTGGCGCGTTGGCGGGCGAGCCGCTCGGGCGATTGATCGAGAAACAAGGGGGAAGGACGGTCCATGGGGTGTCTCGAAGGCAAGGTCATGCTGGTGACAGGTGCCGGGCGCGGCATCGGCCGCGATATCGCCCGGCTCGCCGCGAAGGAGGGCGCCGCGGTCGTGGTCAACGATCTGGGCGGCTCGACCGAAGGGGAGGGCGCCGATGCCGGCCCGGCCGAAGCGGTGGCCGGCGAGATCCGCGCAGCAAACGGGCGCGCTTTCGCCAACACCGACAGCGTCGTCGATCCGGCCGGCGCCGAACGCATGGTCAAGACCGCGGTCGAGCAGTTCGGCCGCATCGATTGCGTCGTCAATAACGCCGGCATCCTGCGCGACCGCATCTTCCATCGCATGTCGCATGTCGACTGGAAGATGGTGATCGACGTGCACCTGATGGGGAGCTTCAACGTGGCGCGCGCCGCTGCCGAGCACTTTCGCCAGCAGCAGAGCGGCAGCTACGTGCATTTCACCTCGACCTCGGGGCTGGTCGGCAACTTCGGCCAGGCCAATTACGCCGCCGCCAAGCTGGGCATCGTCGGCCTGTCGAAATCGATCGCGCTCGACATGGCCCGCTTCAACGTGCGCTCCAATTGCATCTCGCCGTTCGCCTGGAGCCGAATGATCGGCACGATCCCGACCGAGACCCCGGAAGAGAAAGCTCGCGTCGAGCGCGTCAAGACCATGAGCACCGAAAAAATCGCGCCGATGGCGGTGTTCCTCGCAAGCGATCTGTCCGCCGGGGTGTCGGGACAGATCTTCGCGGTGCGCCGCAACGAGATCTTTCTGATGAGCCAGCCGCGGCCGCTGCGCAGCATCCAGCGCGGCGAGGGCTGGACCCCGCAGACCATCGCCGAGCATGCGATCCCGGCGCTCAAAACCTCGTTCTATCCCCTGGAGCGCTCGGGCGACGTGTTCTCCTGGGACCCGATCTGAGCCGCAGTGGCGCGGCAACTTCGCGGCGCTTCGACGATTATATGCCACGGCGCGAACAATCTGCGGATCAGGGATGGCAGGCATGTTGGGCTGGTTTCACGCGCTGCTGCCGCGGGAAGAGCGCTTCTTCGACATGTTCGAGCGGCACTCGCATTTCATCTGTGCCGGCGCCAAGGCGTTGCGCGCCATGCTGGAGGGCGGCGAAGCCGTCGAGGCGCATTGCCGGATCGTGATGCAGCGCGAGCGGGAGGCCGACGAGGTCACCCGCGAAGTGCTGATCGCGGTGCGCCGCACCTTCATCACGCCGTTCGATCGTATCGACATCAAGGACCTGATCACGGCGATGGACAACGCCATCGACCAGATGCAGGCCGCCGCCAAGGCCATTATCCTGTTCGAGGTGCGCTCGTTCACGCCGCAGATGCGGCAGATGGGCGACTCGATCGTCGAGGCGGCCGGCTTGGTCGAGGAGGCGATGCCGCTGTTCCGCTCGATCAGCGCCCAGGCCGCCCGCCTCGGCGGCATCGCCGAGCGCATCACCCAGATCGAGGGCCGCGCCGACGACATTCACGACAGCGGCCTGCGGGAACTCTACCGCGCCCACGCGGCTTCCGATGCGATGGCGTTCATCGTCGGCAACGAGATCTACAACCATCTGGAAGAAGTGGTCGACCGCTTCGACGACGTGGCCAACGAGATCAACGGCGTCGTCCTCGATTACGTGTGACCGGCGCGGAACGGCGACGATGCAAACCGCCACGCTCGCCCTGCCGCTGCTCGTTGCGCTGATCGCGCTCGCCCTGGCATTCGATTTCCTCAACGGCTTCCACGATGCGGCGAATTCCGTCGCCACCATCGTGTCGACGCGGGTGCTGCAGCCGCAATACGCCGTCGGCTGGGCGGCATTCTTCAATTTCATCGCCTTCCTGGTGTTCGGGCTGCACGTGGCGCAGACGCTCGGTACCGGCATCGTGGAGGCGCAGATCGTCGATGCGCGCGTCGTGTTCGGCGCGTTGACCGGCGCCATCGTCTGGAACCTGGTCACGTGGTTCTTCGGCATTCCGTCGAGCAGCTCCCACGCGCTGATCGGCGGCCTGCTCGGCGCGGGAATCGCCAAGGCCGGCGTCGCGGTCGTGGTCTGGAGCGGGCTGTCGAAGACCCTTGCAGCGATCGTACTCTCGCCGCTGCTGGGCTTTGTGCTGGCCATGCTGCTCGTGCTCGCGGTGTCCTGGATCTTCGTCAAGCGCACGCCGTTTGCGGTCGACCGCTGGTTTCGGATCTTTCAGTTCGTCTCCGCTTCGCTCTATTCGCTGGGCCACGGCGGCAATGACGCCCAGAAGACCATGGGGATCATCGCCGTGCTGCTCTATTCCCAGGGGCGGCTCGGCGGCGAGTTCCACGTCCCGTTATGGGTGGTGCTGAGCTGTCAGGCGGCGATGGGGCTCGGAACCTTCGCGGGCGGTTGGCGCATCGTGCGCACCATGGGCATGCGGATCACCCGCCTCACCCCGGTCCAGGGCTTTTGCGCCGAGGCCGGCGGCGCCGCGACGCTGTTTCTCGCGACCTACCTCGGCGTTCCGGTCTCGACCACGCATACCATCACCGGCGCCATCGTCGGCGTCGGCGCGTCGCGCAGCGTCGGGGCCGTGCGCTGGAAGGTCGCCAACCGGATCGTCGTGGCGTGGGTCCTGACGATCCCGGCCGCGGCCGTGATGGGAGCCGCGGGCTTCGCGCTGGTCGGGCTGTTTACTTGAGAAACAGCTCCGGGCGGCGCAGGCGAAGCGTCTGCACCAGCACCAGCGTCTTGATGTCGGCGAGTTTTCCGGAATCGGCGAGCCGCGCGAGCTCGTTCAACCCGAATTCGATCGCCGTGATGTCCTCGTCCTCGTCGACCCCGCCGCGGCCCTCCCGCGCGCGATCGCGATAGGTGGCGAGGTAGAGATGCATGCGTTCGGTGGAGATGCCCGGCATGGTCCAGCCTTCGCCGACCGGCTCGATCGCGCCGAGCTCGAGCCCGGCTTCCTCGCGCGCCTCGCGTCGTGCGGTCTCGGCGGGATCCGCCTCCTCGACGATGCCGGCGATGGCCTCGAGCGTGTGCGGCTCGCGCGCGGCGTAATAGACCGGAGCCCGGAACTGACGCACCAGGACGGCCGTCCGCCGCCCGGGATCGTACGGCAGCACACAGGCCGCGGTGCCGTGATCCTCGATCTCGCGGCGGAAGCTGCGGCCATCCGGGAGGCGGACCGCCGCGAGCAAAAACTTCGCCCAACCGGAATGGACCGTTTCGACGTGGGTGATTTCCATGGCGCGAGCAAGCCGTTCGATGAGCCGATTCCGGGGAGACGAGCAGCGGGCGTGGCTGTCGCTATAGCACTTCGCCGCGAGGGCCGCATCGCAGGACAGCGCCTCAGGGGGCTCCGCGGCGCGACCGGTCGCGAGGCTGAGCGCGACCGGGCGGCCTGCGCCGGCGCCGGCTTCGTTACCGGTCGTTACCGTTGACGCGCCTCAAGCGAACCGGTCGCCGATCAGTCGCGTCCAGGCCTCGCCGGCGAGGCCGGTCACGAGGGCGTCGCCCGAATCAATGGCATGCAGCAGCACGATGGTCGAAGAGCGGTGGAAGAACATGGAGCCGTGGCGCAGCAGGGCATTCATCAGGCGCGGGTGAGTGCCGCCGCGCACCGCGACGCTGCCGCTGCGACCATCAGCGATCCGGCGATCGCGGCGCGGATCTTCTTGCCGCGAAAGCACATGCGTAGCGGCAGCACGCCGAGGAAGCCGCGCACCGCCCCCTCGGGCGAGACATAGACGCGGGATGCAAGCTCGGGGTCGTACCAGGGGTGATGCAGGAACAGCTCGGCGAGGTAGGCCTCGAGCGATTCGGGCGCGGACCTGCGCCGGCCCGGGAAGGTTTTTTGGAACAGCCCGGCAACCGCCGGCATGTCTTCCGGACTGCAGGCGCGAATGAGGCTCATCGCCAGGATCGTGAATGGTTCGTCAGCGTCCCGCTGACACGATGTAGAAAATAGTCGCGATTGTTTCACAAGTGATTACGGCTTCGGCGTCCATGGCGCCGATCGGGTCGAGCCCGAGCCGGAGATTAAGGCTTCGGTAGCCATAGTTCTTGACCGAACGTTCAACATAAAACAACCGCCCAAAATTGCTTCAGAAAGAATTCAACGCTGCGGAGCGAGGTTGAGCAACAAGCCAATGCGGTGGCGTTTTCGAGAGTAGCGGCCGTGCGTACCAGTACCATCGTGATGATCGCCTTCGCGGTCGTGTTCGGCCTGCTGGCGGTGTTCGTCGCGCAGTCGTGGCTCAATCGGCAAGCCGAGCTTCGGCTCAAGCACATGGAGGCCGCACAGAAACCCGTGCCGGGGCACACCGTCGTGGTCGCGGCGGCGCCGCTGCGGTTCGGGATGCCGCTCTCGCAGCAGACTTTGCGCGAGGTATCCTGGCCGCGGGAAGCCATTCCGGCCGGCACCTTCGGTTCGATGCAGCAGCTGTTGGCGGGCGGCAAGCGTATCGTGCTGGCCTCGATCGAGGCGAACGAGCCGGTTTTCGCCTCGAAGATCACCGGCCCCGGCCAGCGCGCCACCTTGTCCGCGGTGATCGAGCCGGGCATGCGCGCCATCACTATTCGCGTCAACGACGTGGAAGGAGTGGCGGGTTTCGTCCTGCCCGGCGATCACGTCGATGTGCTGCTCACCCAGCAGCCCGACAAGCACCGCGGTAATACCGACGTGGTGCTGCAAAATGCCAAGGTCCTCGCGGTCGACCAGCTCGCCGATGACAGCTCGGAGAAGCCCTCCGTCGTCAAGGCGGTCACCCTCGAGGTGGAGACCGTATCGGCCCAGAAACTGTCGCTTGCCGCCTCGCTCGGCACGCTTTCGCTGGTGCTGCGCAAGGCCGGCGAGGCGAGCCACGAAGGCACCCGGCGCGTCTCGGTTGGGGACCTCGGCAACGACGCTCCGGCGCAGGCCGGGGACGCGGGCCGCTACGCCAAAGTCGTGATCACGCGCGCTTCCAAGCGCGAGGAATACAATGTGCCGGCCGAGGGCGCCGACTGGCGGGAGGCAAGTCCGCGCTGATGGTCTGCTCGAAGAAATCGGCAATGCAGGGGGAGGCAATCCGTTGAAACGCTTGCAGGCTCGGCCTGTCGAACGGTCGGCATGGCGCGCCGCCGGGATATTTGGCGCGCTCATCGCGGCGATTGCGATCGCAGCGGTAGCCACGCCGTGGCCGATCGGCTTGGCGCGTGCGACCGACGCGCTGGTCGTGCTCGGTTCCGGCAAGCGCACCGAATCCATCGTGGTCGCGACCGGCAAGTCCCAGAACATCCGCACCGACTCCAATTTCGTCGATGTCGTGGTCGGCGATTCCGAGATCGCCGACGTGATGCCGCTGACCGACCATTCGCTGTCGATTCTCGGCAAAAAGATCGGGACCACCAGGGTCTCGGTCTATGCCGAAGGCAAGAAGTTGGTCGGCGTATTCGATATCGAAGTTTCCTACGACATTCCCAAGCTTGCGGCGGAGCTCAGGCAGCGCTTCCCGCAGGCGCAGTTCCGCGTTTCCTCGGTCAACGGGCGGATCATGCTCTCGGGCACCTGTGCGGACGGCCCCACCCTCGACAAAGCGGTGACCATTGCGCGCCAGTTCGGGCCGGACGTCATCAATTCGGTGCAGGTGCTGCAGCCGCTGCAGGTCCTGCTGGAGGTGCGGTTCGTCGAGATCCAGCGCACGGCCGCGCGCGAGCTCGGCATCAACTGGAAAGTGGTCGCCGACAACGTCACCGCCACGGTCGGCCAGGCGGGGCTGATCTCAGGCAGTCCGCCGTTCGGCAGCGTGGCCGTGATCGGCGGCTTGCTTGCGCACGGCGTCAAAATCGATGCGTTCATCAACGCGCTCGAGGAGCGCGATATAGCGCGGCGTCTCGCCGAGCCGAATCTCGTGGCACTCTCCGGCGATACTGCGAGCTTCCTGGCCGGCGGTGAATTTCCGTTCCCGGTGTCGAGCTCGCTCGGCCAAGTCTCGATCGAGTTCAAACGCTTCGGCGTCGGGCTGGCGTTCACGCCGACCGTGCTGAGCGACGGCGTCATCAATCTGAAGATCGAGCCGGAAGTCAGCCAGCTCGATCCCACCAATGTCATCCAGGTCGCCGGCACCACCATTCCCAGCCTGATCGTGCGGCGCGCCAATACCACGGTTGAGCTGCGCGACGGCCAGAGCTTCGCGATCGGCGGCCTGCTGCAGAACAACCTCGAATCCCAGCAGAAGCAACTGCCGTGGATCGGCAGCGTGCCGGTGCTCGGCG
>WNFG01014983.1_pt1 | contig 11249 bp, 7 predicted proteins | sample 5400431 | NCBI WGS metagenome assembly WNFG01 (sample SAMN13153346, study PRJNA577476) | soil metagenome | isolation source: 120 cm saprolite under Douglas fir tree site 2 hole 3 replicate 2 | place: USA:California | collected 2015-04-18
ACCCGGAGGAATCGCTGCCAGCGCCATGGACCCGGCTGTGATCAGGAAGCCGAGCGTTCCGGTAATCCATATGCCGATTTTTCCGCCCGGAACCAGAACCGCTTGCGCGCTGCTGGCCCGGTCCTTTCGATAAGAAAGTTTGATGGCAGCGGCGTACATATAGAGGAAGGGAATGAAGTAGAGGATCACCGCCATATCCACCAGAAATTGATATGCCTCAACCACGGTGGCGTTGATCTGCGAAAAGACCAGGATCACCCCGGAAATTCCTGCCTGAATCAAAATGGAAACGTAAGGCGTCTTCCACTTTGGGTGTATCCTTCCGAAGAATGCGGGCAGGTAACTGTCAATTCCGGCGACAAATGGAACCCGTGCTACGCCCGCCACTGTCGCGCCAACTCCACCAGCATTGCCCACCGTGACTAACAAGGCAGCAATCACTCCGAACCAGGCGATACCTAATATCGCTGAACTCGCGCTGATGCCCTGGAAAACTCCGTTGCGGACGTCAATCTTGTCGGCCGGAAGCAGGGTCAGCAACGCCACGGTAGCCACGATATAAATCAACGCGATCATCACCGCGGAAGCGTAGATCGCGCGTGGGAATGTCTTTCTCGGATCGCGCACTTCTTCGCTCATCGCGCAGACAAGCTCCATGCCAGTAAATGCGAACGCGATATTCGACCAGAAATTCACCGTGTCCAGGTTCCATACCGGCAGGGAACTCTTCCAGTCAAAATGGCTTGCGCTGCCGTAATGAACGGCAACGTACCATCCCATGCCGATCAGCATCAGCAACGGCATGTAAGTTGAAACGCCACCGGCATTTTGCAACCATTTGCCAATGTTCAGACCGACCAGGTTCATCACCACCGCGACAGCCAACAGTCCCAACGACGCCCAGAGAAGATAATGCGGGTTGGTCGCCAGCGGAGCGAATTTTGGTCCGCCGATGAATACTGACATGGCTACGCTTGCGGTGAGCAAGCCCGGGAAATAGAAGAACGTATAGATCCAGTAGGACCATCCAGCGATGAATCCGTGAAAATCTCCAAACGCCTCTTTGCTCCACACATACAATCCGCCTTCGGCGGGAAAGCGTGTGGAGAGTTCAATGATGATCAGTGATGTTGGCAGGAAGAACAGCACCGCCGCCAGCACCCACAAGCTGATTGACGATGTGCCGTTATGCGCGGCTGCGGCAATCCAGCGCGGGCCAAGCACGGCGGCAATGTTGAACAGCAGCACGTCCCAGAAACCCATGGCGCGGCGAAGCTGTGATTTTTGATTTGTGTTTTCCGTCATGAAGTGGGCGCTCACACGCGAAATGCTGGCATCGCGAAAAATAAATTAGCGAAACCTCAATTTGCGAAGCTTAGATTTGCGAGACCTGGATTCTCGAAACCCAGATTAACGTCCGGTAAATCCGCACCATTGTATCCTGCTCAACTACTGCGTAAGAACTGAATTGTCATCCTGATTGAGCGAAGTCGGAGCGCATGCGACGACGCAGTCGAAGGATCTATGCATTTGGTTGTTTGTTAGACATACCGCGACCATAATCCGCACGTAACAGGACCTGACTTTAGTCAGGCCGTTAGCGGTCCAGAATGAATTGGCCTTCAGCCCCTGCAGGTATCAACGCACAGCTTCAGCTGTGCCGAAAACCGCCCCTTCCCCCTTTGTCATCTTGAGCGAAGTCGGAGCGTATGCGACGACGCAGTCGAAAGATCCCGAGGCAGCCGATCGTGACAATGCCGCCTCAGGGAGTTCTCCCGAAACAAGATTACCCTCGTCATCCCGACATCCGTAAGCGAACGCGCGTTTTCTTCAGCGCGTGAGCAGGATGGAGGGACCTTGTGCTTGATTTGTGAAAAGTAGAGTCAAACACAAGTTGAAGTGTTTCGGCTTCAAACTCGAAACAAAAGTCCCGGAGGGACGTAACAAGCTGCAGCCGGGCACGGAAGTGCCCGGTAAAGTGTCCACGTGATCAGAATCCCTTTAGGGATGGCACAATCTCTCTCCGCCTACTCCGTTCTGTAATCGCAGCCACACACCTGTGGCACAGCCGCCGATTCATGGCACGCTAACTGCCTACTCGAGTGGCTCTTCGTAATACACCTTCGGATCTGCGCTCGCGAGAGCGGAAGTTGCAAGCATAATGAACGAAGGCCACATCTCGCTGAAACGCAAACCTTCCAGTTGCAGAGGATGTCCTCATGATCGACTCGCACGATTGGAAACTCTCGGTTTTGTCGTTGCTTGTTCATGTCGAAGCAAATCGCGTCGAAATTGCCGGGGCGGCCTATCTGCACATATCCGGCGGGCAACATTAACCCTGACAAGCTGCCCTTCGCCGCTGATGACTCCTGGGTGAATTGATTTTGATCAGAATCCCACCCGAACAGCGAAATTCCTAAAACATCGAACGCCGGGAATGAGTATCGCGATAAGAACTCCGCAAAAGATTGCGGAAGTCGCTTCGGCAGCTTTTCCTCAAACATCGCCAACCGGGCAAGATTGTTTTCTGCACACCGCGATGCTTCAACATCGCCGCAAACGAATCTATCAACTTTTCAACGGCGCTCGACATGTCGGAATTGTTAACGCCCCATTACAAAAATTCTTCGAATCACAAATGCTTCGCATTCATTTAATCAATTGGACTTCCGTCTGGCCACGCACTAGTTTAGATTATGCGAAACAATTGGCCCACCTATCGCTTCTTTGCCTATCTGGTCTTTAAGTTACGCTGGATGCGCTTTCAGTCAACCATGCGCAAATATGACCATCATTTAACATCGAATTGCCCGTAATCACATCTAATCTGGTAGATGACGATAAACAAATCAACAGTTAAAACAATGAAAGAATATCTGTTTGCCAGTGATTTTGATCAAACGCTGAGCTTCAATGATTCCGGCTTTGTTCTCAGCGAGCTGTTGGGAATCCCAGCACAGGAGTTCGAACGCAAAGCGCACGGCATGGCCCAGTTAAATCTGGTGCAGCAGGGCGCGGAGCTTTCGTATCTGCTGCTGCATGATCCGCAGTTCCGTCACGTGCGGCGTGAACACCTGATAGAAGCGGGCAAGCGCATTCCGTTGAAGGAACAGATCAAGCTGCTTTACAAGATTCTCGACAAGGGAATCCCGGGCTATCATTTTAATTTTTACGTTCTCTCCGCTGCGCCTGCTGAGATTGTGCAGTCAGCGTTGGAAGGCATTGTTCCCGCTGACCATATTTTCGGCACGGAGTTTAAGTACACCGCCAGCGGCGAAATTGAAACTATCCTGCGCGTGACCGCCGGCTACGGCAAAGTTGCCCGCATGGTCCAGCTTCAGGAAGAGTTGCAGATTGGATCGGATCGCGTGGTCTACGCCGGTGACGGCAGCTCTGACGTGCATGCCATGTTGCATGTCAATCGCGACTCGGGACTTACCATCGCTGTCTCTGAAACGCGCGACGTCACGCAGATCGCCAGGCGGACGGTGCTCAGTTCCAACGCTCTTGCCATGATGGTACCTATCCTCGAAGAAGTTGCCGGATGGGAGCAGCCTGACATACACGAGTTCTTCGAAGGTAACGGTTTTCTCGTCCGCGAATGGGCCCGTGCCCGCACGGACTGGCTCACCCTGCGCTCAGCCAAAAGCGAGCGCGCCGACTCTCCGGCGATTTGAGAGTCTGTTTGTTTTCAATCCCGAGCGGAGCGCCTTTTGTTTTAATCCCGAGCAAAGCGAGGGGTCCCTATCGCCACGATCACCACGAAGGATCGCGGCGATCTGAAGTTTGCAGCACGGACACTCCTGCTTATGCGCTGTCTTACTAAACCCTGAGGGGGAATACATACCAATGAGATCACTTGACTGGATTGGCTGGATTGCGACGGCCGTTTTCTCCTGCTCGTATTTCGTTCGCGGCTCGGCCATGCTGCGGAGAATTCAGGCAGTCGCAGCTCTCATGTGGGTGGCGTACGGTTTTCTCATCGGCGCCATGCCCGTGGTGGTCGCGAATCTAATCGTGGCTGCCGCTGCGGCGTATTCGTCGTTCAGCGCTGGACGCGCGCGCACGCCGCAAGCGGATGCTGCGTCTTAAAACCCGTTAACCACAAAGGAGCTATTTTTTTATCCCGAGCGGAGCGAGGGATCCCTACCGCAACCATTGCTGCGAATACTTCAAGATCAATTAACCACGAAGGATCGCGAAGACTTGGTTGTGGAGCACAGGCAATCCTGCCTGTGCGTTTCTTACCACACCGGATACATGCTGGCGCGAGTTTGGATTTTTTACGAAAGTTTCACGAGAAAGTAGGGATCCCTCGCTCCGCTCGGGATAAAAAATCCGTTCCTCTGCGCCCTCTGTGGTAAAAACGCCCAAAAATCATTTCGGCTGAGGCGGCTGAGGACTCGGCTGGTTCTGATTGTTCATTCGCTTCATCTGGAGATTGTCGTTGATGCGCTGCGCATCGGCATTCGTATATGTGCGCCGGCTTTTTCCCCGCGACGCTTTCAATTTAGCCGCGATCTCAGCCAGCGTTGGTGCGCCTGCCGCCGGCTTCACCGTTCCACCGACTGGCCCCTCGCCCACAAATACTGAGGGTCCCCAATCTCGCCTTGCCCTGGACCCCGACGCTGCCGTCCCGTTCGTCTGGTTCGCATTGGTTCCATCTGGGACCGTAGTTGTTCCCAGCGCGGCGCCGTTATAGACTGCTGCGCCATTGGCGATGGCGCTCCCGTTATAAAGTGCGCCACCTGAACCTACCGTCTCCACTTCCATTGCTTCGGGTGAGTTATTGCTGATGCCCGTTCGATCGGCCAGGGAGATTCCCGCTCTTGGCTGCGTGCTCACAGCGGGAAGAGCTACCGCAGGCGCGTTGACCAGAACCACGCCACCATTCGGACCAACCGTTGCGTACTGCGCTGAAGCGCTTGTGGAGGCTATAAGAAATAATGCCGTGAGAGCGAAAATTGCGAGACCGAAAACCAATTGGACCCTGTGAAACATGGAGACACCCCAATTACCCGATAAAACCTATCCAGCTAAATTGGAATGTCACTGCCCTGGAGGAGATGCCACGGATTAAGCTAAATCACGGATGTCGGCTTTTGGCGTTCCCAACCCGTCAGCTACCCACAAAACGCGCGTACAGGCTGCGCGCCACGGCCGTATCTGCCGTGCCTTTGATGATGGCGCGACCGTCGGGAAACAGCGTCATCTCGTAGGGATCCCGCCAGAATTTCAGTACAAAGTCGTTGTGTTTTACCTTGCCGTGGGGCTGCAGGCGGGTGCTCATCTCGCCAAAGTTCACGGGACGGCTGCGCTCATGAATCTGGACGGAATTTCGCCCGCATAACGTGATCTGCGGACGTCTTTCTCCCGCCAGATGCGGGAACTCCCGGCGCTCGCATGTCTGGCAGCCGGGCCGAGGCTTGCCGGCTGCCACCTCGGCATGGTCATTGCTCCATACGTCAAAGGAAAGCAGGGTCTGCCGCAGCTGATGGTGCGCACCCACCAGAAACTTGATCGCCTCAGTCGCCTGGATCGATCCCACCAGGTTCACCGCGCTGTTCAGAATACCCGCCGTGTCACAGGTTTCCACCGTGCCTTCCGGTGCGGCAGGGAAGATGCAACTCAGGCACGCCGTCTGGCTGTGTATCACATTCATCGTGACGGCATAGGAAGCCACGGCGGCCGCGTAAATCCACGGCTTGCCTTGTTCCACCGCAAAATCATTGATCAAATAGCGGGTTTCAAAATTATCAGTTGCGTCCAGAATCAGGTCCACTTCGCCCAGCAGGCCGCGAATGTTTTCCGGCGTCAGGTCGGTGACCTCTGCCGTTACTTTCACTTCGGAATTAAACAAGGCAATCTTTCTGGCTGCAGCCACTGCTTTGGGGAGTGACTCAGCGGCATCTGCCTCGTCAAATAAGGTCTGGCGTTGCAGATTGCTGGGTTCAACATAGTCGCGGTCAAGGATTAATAGTTCGCCCACGCCGGCCCGGGCCAACAGGGAGGAAACGCAGGTGCCGGTGGCACCGCAGCCGACCACGGCGACCCGTCCGGCCGCAAGCCGTTCCTGGCCGGCCAGGCCTATTCCCGGGAAGAGTACCTGCCGCGAATATCGATCATGGAATAGCATGCCTTCTTTTATTATATGGTTGTAAGAGAGGTTGGAGTTCCAGGGCGGACGGACGTTTACGACCTGCGCCGCTTTCATGTGCAACAAACGTGGAAGCTGCTGCCATCAAAGTAGTCAGAGAAAACTCTACAATAAGGGGCTTTTATTGCCGCGTTTCGGTCCAGCATGTCTGGCGATAGTAGTGTTATGTGTGTGCGTCTGCGCGGCCCAGCAGCCTCCTTCGCCTCCTGACCAGACCCCTGCGCCCAACGCCGACCAAACCGCAACAGCGGCTCCAGCCACAAACTCGGAGACGACGCGCCCCCCGGTGCCGGCCAGCTTGCCCAACCTGAACAGTTTGCAGGGACTTACCGTTGCCCGCATTGAAATCAACAGCCCCGCGTTGGAGCATCCTGACTGGCTTGAGCCGTTGCTGCCGCAAAAGGCTCATCAGGCTCTGGACAAGTACAAGGTCCGGCAATCCGTACAGGTCCTATACAACACCGGCCGCTTTTCTGAAATTCAGGTGGAAGCCCAGCGGCGCTCTCTTCGCGTGGATGGCGCCCCGACTCCTCCTTCGAATAATCAGCTTATCAACGCCAGCAAGACCGCTCTGGGCGAACAATTTGCTGAGGAGAAGATCGACGCCGGGATCCAGGGCATGCAGCGTGCCCTTCAGGAAAACGGCTACTATCAGGCCACCATTAAGCCGTTCTATGAATGGGACTCGCACAACCAGCAGGTGAAAGTCCTGTTTGTGGTCACGCAGGGTGCGCCCGCTCATGTCGGCGTAATTACGGTTACCGGCAAACCTGGGACCACCATCGATGAGATCATGGAGACGGCCCGGCTGCATCCTGGTGACCGTGTCACCTCCAAGCATCTCACCCGCGCTTTGCAGAAGTTGCGGCGGCATTTTCAACGCGAAGATCGTCTCGAGGCGCAAGTCACGCTGACGCAACGGGAATACCATCGTGAGTCCAATACTCTGGATTACACCTTTGCCATATCCCGCGGGCCCGCCGTGAACGTTAGAGTGGACGGCATAAAACTGCGCCGCGGAATCATCAAGAAGCTGGTTCCCATTTACGAAGAAAACGCCGTGGATGATGATCTGATCAATGAAGGAGCACGCAACCTGCGGGACTATATGCAGACCAAAGGCTACTTTGACGTTCAGGTCACTCACAGCCAGGTCCAGTCAGATGACGGGCAGGTGCGCGAAGTGGTTTACAGCATTGACCGCCGTCAGCGCCACAAGTTCGCGGACCTGGTGATTGCCGGAAACAAATATTTCAGCCGCGATGAAATTCGCGAACGCATGGGCATGCAGCCCTCCGGCGGGCTGCTGATCTATGGCCTCTTCAGCCAGTCCATTCTCGCCCGCGACATCCAGTCCATCCAGAACCTTTATATCAACAACGGGTTTCTTCAGGTAAAGGTCACTTCCAACGTCATCGACGATTTCGAAGGCAAAAAGGGACGCATGCAGGTTACCATCGCCATTGCTGAAGGTCCTCAGACCACGGTGGGCAAGCTTTCCATCGAAGGGAACTCTGCGCTTACGGTGGATGAGATCCGGGGCGTGGTCTCAGCGGCGGAAGGTCAACCCTACTCTGATTCCACCGTGGTAAATGACCAGACTCAGGTGCTGGACGCTTACTTCAATCGCGGGTTCCCCAATGTTAAGTTGGAATATGCCAGCGTGCAGGACCCGAATGATCCCAGCAAGGTCAACCTTACTTATAGAATCACGGAAGGTCCGGAAATCTTTGTGGACAGAGTCCTCATCTCGGGCCTGAATTACACGCGCCCGTTCGTGGTGGAACGTGAAATGAAGGTCCATACCGGTGAGCCCTTGAGCCAGCAGAAGATGTTGAACACGCAAAGCCGGCTTTACGACATGGGGATCTTCAATGAAGTAAACATGGCTGTGCAGAACCCCGAAGGCGACTCCACACATAAAAGCGTCAACTTTCAACTGAGTGAAGCCAAGCGTTACACGTTTAACTATGGCGTTGGACTGGAGATCCAGACCGGGCAGCCTTCCGGCGCCACCAACCCGACTGGCTCAACCGGAGTGAGCCCGCGTGTCTCCTTTGATATTACGCGTCTGAACTTCCGTGGCCGCGACCACACGGTTACGCTCAAAACGCGTTTCGGCAATCTGGAAAAACTGGCCCTGCTTGGCTATGAGGATCCGCGCGTGTTTGATGCGGAGCATCTGTCTTTAAACCTGACTACTTTTTACGAACAGACGAATGACGTAAAGACCTTCACCGCCAAACGCCTTGAAGGTGCAGCAGAGATTAAACAGGTTTACAGCAAGGCGAGCACCTTTCTTTATCGCTTTATCTACCGGCGCGTCAGCACGGACAATCTGGTCATTGATCCAAACAACATACCGCTGTTCTCGCAGCCGGTACGCGTGGGCCTGCCTGACTTCAGTTACATTCGCGACACGCGTGATAATCCCATCGAATCGCGAAAAGGTTCATTCAATACCTTTGACACGGGCGTGGCCTCCGGCATCTTCGGTTCGCAAGCCACCTTTAGCCGTGTAGTGGTGCAGAACTCAACGTACTATCAATTTCACAAACGCCGCTGGGTATTTGCCCGCTCTACCCGCATTGGCGTGGAAGAACCGTTTGGCCAGACAACTTTGATCCCGTTGCCGGAACGCTTCTTTGCCGGCGGAAGCACCTCGCATCGCGGTTTTGGAATCAATCAGGCTGGCCCGCGCGATCTCTTCACCGGATTTCCTCTGGGTGGCGACGCGCTGTTTGTCAACAATCTGGAGATCCGCACTCCGCCGCTGCCCTTTCCCTATGTTGGTGACAACCTGAGTGCGGTGTTATTTCATGACATGGGCAACGTTTTTGCCACCAGCGGTGACATGGTGAACAGCATCTTCAAATTCGCGCAGCCCAACCGCTCCACCTGCCTGAATCCCACGGGCCAGAGTTGCAACTTCAATTACAACTCGCAGGCGGTAGGCGCGGGAATTCGTTATCGCACGCCGGTGGGTCCGGTTAGCATTGACCTTGGTTACAACCTGAATCCGCCCGCCTTCCCGATTGGCGCGCCGCCCTCACCCGCCGTACCATCTTCCCAGGTGCTCAAGCATTTCAATTTCTTCTTCAACATCGGACAGACTTTCTGATGCATCGTGCTCTCCAAGTCGCGCTTGTTCTGCTCGGTTTCAGTGCACAGGCCCCTTCTGCTCAGGTTGTCGATCGCATGGTGGCCGTGGTGAATAAGCGTGTGATTCTGGAAAGCGAACTTGATCAGGCATTGCGTGTGGAGTACCTGATGCAGGGCAAGCCGCTGGATAAGCTCAATCCCGCTGATTCCTTCGCCGTCCTTGACCGTCTGGTTGATCGCGCCCTTCTCGAGCAGCAGATTCTGCATCCGGAAATGCTTGCCCCTACGCCCGGCGAGCTGGCTGATCACGTGAAAGAAGTGCGCCAGCAGCTTCCCGGAGCAGCAACTGACTCCGGCTGGAAGTCACTGCTTGCCACCTATGATCTGACGCAACAGGATGTTGAGGACAGCCTGATTACTGAAGTCCGCACGCTCCGATTCGTTGATCTGCGTTTCCGCGGGCTGGTCCGCATCGACAAAAGCGAGATCAACAATTATTACCAGCAAAAATTTCTGCCCCAATTGCGCAGCCGCGGAGCGGCTGAACCTCCTCTCGCCGAAGTTTCCGGTCAGATTGAGAAAATACTGGCTGAACAGAGCATTAGTGACATGCTGAACCGCTGGCTGGAAACCCTGCGCGCACAGGCGCATATAGAAAAGATGATTCCGGTTCCGGCTGGAGCGTCCAGCGGGTCTAAGCCATGAGTACCACTCTGGCTCCAGTACCGGTGAAAACCCGCCGCCGGCGCAAGCTCTACCTCATTGCCGCTCTTATTTTGATAGCGCTGGTGGGCGGCACGCTCATTTATCTGAATAGCTCATCTTTCCAGCAGGCCGTCCGCAGACGCGTGGTTCTTGAGCTCGAGCACATGACCGGCGGCAAGGTTGAGATTGAGTCGCTGACCTGGAAGTTATCTTCGTTGCGGATCGAGGTCCGTGGCCTGACCATACACGGGTTGGAAGGCGCCAACGAAGCGCCCTATGCCCATGCCGATCGCATCGATGTTGCCGTAAAGATCCTATCCTTCTTTTCGCCCAGAGTAGCGCTGAGTAAAGTGGCGATCGACCATGTTGCGGTCCATCTTATTATTTATCCCAACGGAACCACTAATCAGCCGGGGCCAATCCAAAAAGCGGAGTCGCCGGCCGGAAAAAATGGTTCGCAACATCTGTTTGATCTCTCGGTCAATCGCGTTGAGATCAGCAACGGTACGCTCATCCTGAATCAGGAGCAGATTCCTTTTTCTATTACCGGAGAGCGCCTCGATGCCGGCATCACTTACTCCGCCAGGGACCATGGATATGAAAGCAACATTTCCATGTCACTGTTGTCTGCCCGCTGGCGAGACATAGCTCCGCAACGCGGTGACATTGCCCTGGAACTCCTCTTGCGCAGTAATGAAGCAGTGATAAAGTCGCTGCGCGTCAGCACCGCCCGCTCAACTCTTCAGGCCGCTGGTTCTCTGCGCAATTTCAATCATCCTGATCTGCAATTGCAATATCAGGCAGCCCTTGACTTGGTCGCGGTCGCCAGGCTGGCGAAAGTTTCTGAAATCAACGGTGGTCACGCCGATGTGAAAGGCTTTTTCCACTATCAGGACAATCGCTTTGCTTCGCAGGGAAACGTCTCGGTGAGGGACGGTGACTGGCAGGACGACGCCCTGCACATTCCCGATATTTCCGGGCTCTCCCCATTTTCCATCACGCCGGAAAAAATCAGCATTCCCAAAATTGCGGGCCACGCATTCGGCGGAAATGTGCAGGGTGAGTTTCAGCTTTTGAACTGGGGCACGCCGGCGAAAGGCGCCATGACCAAAACTAAGATCAAGCCCAGCGCGCCACTGAAAGAGACAGCGAACCTGCAGGTGTCCCGCCTTGAGATAGCAAAGGTTGCGACGGCCTTTTACAAGCGAGCATTACCGCTGGAAAAGGTAGCTCTTGTGGGACAAACGTCCGGCACCATCACAACTTCATGGACGGGCTCGCCCCA